>Ga0310691_10008858_pt1 | contig 10290 bp, 8 predicted proteins | sample 176DNAGHGlowgp2_FD_203887 | JGI IMG/M metagenome (GOLD analysis project Ga0310691, IMG submission 203887) | Sheep rumen microbial communities from Palmerston North, Manawatu-Wanganui, New Zealand - 1766 DNA GHGlow gp2 (v2) (version 2) | ecosystem: Host-associated > Mammals > Digestive system >...
TGACCCTTGTCATCAACCCACGGAACACGGAACTTGAACTGACGCTCAGGCTCAGTGATTCTCTCAAGGATAGCCTCTCTCTTGTACTTCTCTTCATTGGCCTCGATTACGGGCTTCAGGGACTCGAAAACCTCGGTAACGGCCTGAATGAACTCGGGCTCGCTTGCATTCTTCTTCTTTACGAGCTCCAACACTTCATCAACATAAGACATAGATAATATCCTCCTAAGTGATAATTGTAACTTTGGCCGCGCAACAACCGTGTTCGCGTGGCTGTCCGGTCACTCTTCGACGCGTTAAAGCGTCAAACCGAACTCACGGCTTTGATTATACTCAAAACAATTCATGATTGCAATAGGAAAACGCAAATTTTGTTCTTTTGTATACACAAAAACAAAATCTGCGTTCTCGTTTCGTCATATTCCCTTGTTAACGGCGTCTCCGACGCTCCAATTCGCCCGCCGTGACGACGCGGGACATCATCTTCCGATGCTCAAAATACCATATCGCACCGATTCCCGTTCCGCACAGCACAAGCCCTACGACCACCATCCAAAGCCCTAACGACATCACGCCGCTGTAGTCCTTCGGCTCCACGGGCTCAAGATACACATCCAGAAACAAGGTGTCATAATCCTGGCGTCCTGAGGTGTCAATCTCCTTTAAGGAATCCGTCAGAACCTGCAGGGTTCCCTTGACGCCGTCGCTCAGGGGCCGAACGCGCCCGCGCACGCGAAGCGACTCAGTGGTCTCTCCGCTCACTAACTTCTCGTACTTCGGAAAATCCTTCTCTTCCACCCGTACAAGTACAAACCGCTTGGGGTTGTCACTTACGTACACGGCGTAGTACCGATAGCCCGAAAGCTTTGCGGAGTCGTCCGCCTCGATATTCACAATTGCAGGGAGCGCTCTGGTTGTCTCGAGCTTGCAGTAACGATCCTCGTACAAAACGGCATTTCCCGGATTGTTCAAATCCACCGGAGTGGAATCAAATGCATCCGAGAGACGATTTGTACGCGCGCAGATGATAAATCCCGCGATCATCGTCACTCCTGAAATCACTGCCAGTGCCAGGCAGAGTTTTCGCAATCTCCTCATGGCGCTCTCCCCTACAATCTTTCTTACTTATCGTCCTCAATCCGGTCGCTGCCGGTAAGGTTGGTCTCAAAATTGTATTCCGAAACCTTCCGGTCTTCCTCTGCGAGCATCTTGGAAAGCTCATCCTGCTCCCCGTAGAGGTTGAATCCCGATGCAGCACCGACATTGGCATCCGCTGCCTGGCCTGTCGTGAGGTCCGTCGCTCCGGCAAGGGTTGCATTGGTCGCGTTCACCGTTGCCGAATCAATCGTTCCGTAAGGCTGCTGGACAAAGCCGTAGGTGCCTTCTTCCAACTTATTCTTCTTCATCGTCGCAAGTCCGAAGAGGAAGAGTGCCACCCCGATGCCGAGCGCCACAAGACCGACAACCAGCATGATGTTCGCCTGCTTCGTGGTCTTCAGCTCTACGTAAAAGTCCGGGCAGTAATCCGCAATCTTCGGTGCGGTTACGCCGCTGCCGGCGGCTTCCTCATTCAGGAACTTCTGCCAGTCACTCTCGAACTGGTTCTTGTACTTGGCAATGTCTCCGTCGCATTTGCGGAGAACGCCCTGGTACGTCAGCTCGTACTCCAGACCGCTGTCCTTCATCTTCTCATACTTGTCAAATTCCTTCGCAGGAACCTTGACACCGATGTAACCGCATTTGCCGGGCTCCATGCTGTTTGCATCATCGCCGTACCAAACATAATACCAGCGGTACGTCTCGGTCTTCGAGCCGTTCTTTTCGCTGGTCTCATTGCAGTACCAGTCGATTACTTCGTCGGTAACGCCCTTGACGTACGTTCCGGAAATAAAGCTTCCGACATCATTGATGTCCTTGGCGTTCCCAAGGCTCTGACGGTCCTTAAAACCGAGCACGATAAAGACAACGCCGAACACAATTACTGCGATTGTAGCGACAATTGTACGAACCTTATTAACCATATGGGGGTCCCTCATCTCTTTCTGTTTATTTTTTGTGAAAACAGCTGCTTTATTGTATCATGTCCGCCCGACAAATGCAACTGCGTAAATAGAAAGAGGAGGCCTCCTTTCGGAAACCTCCCCGCTCATTGTTTCGTATCTTACTTGTGGAAGAACACGCCCTCGTCATCCAGATCGGAAAGATCGTCAAACTGGTTCATCTGGTTCTTCTTGCGGATCTGATCGAGCCGCTCCTGCAGCATCTTGCGACGCGCCTCAAGCTTTGCTCTCTCATCCTCCACCGGGTCCGGAGCTGCCGGTGCAGCAGGTGCTGCAGGCGCTTCCGCCGGTGCTTCCTCTTCGAATGCCGGCGCCTCCTCAGGCAACTCCGGCTCCGCGAAATCAAGTTCCGTCATCGGGAGATCAGGCTCCGCGAACATGCCGTCCGCCTCCACCGGCTCTTCTGTCTGAGGTTCTTCCTCTGCTGTCACCGGCATCGGCGGTACTTCCGCTCCGTGGAAGACTCCCTCGCTTCCTCCGACGTCAAATTCATCGTCGTCATCGAAGAAGAACTGCTTCTTCCGGTCGTTCTTTGCACTCCGAAGGGAGGAGAGGTATTTGCTGCGGTAGGATCCGTTGTACATATCCTCCGCTGCATCGTCCTTGTCAACCTGCTCGGCATCCGAGAAATCGGTGACTCCCGTGAATGTCGGCATGATCGGCGCTTCCTCCGGCTCCTCCGGTGCTTCCGGCTCTTCCTGTGCTTGGGTTACCATGGCAGGGATATGAACCGTCGGCATCTCGTCGCCTGCATTTTCATCGACCAAAACGTCCGTGCCGTAGATAGACGGCCGGTACGCCGGGCGCTTTACTTCAGGCTCTGCTGCTTCGGGAGCTGCTTCCGCGGTCTCCGTGACAGTTTCCGGAACGATGTTCTGGAATGTCTGCGGCTCATAAGCTGCAGGCTCTTCCTCAGGCTCCGTAGCAGCCTCGGGTGCCGTATACGTTTCAGGCTCAATATCGGTCTCCGGCGCCGCATACGTTTCCGTTGCCGTGTGGGCTTCGGGCTCCGTATAGGTTTCGGGTTCCGTGTAGGCCTCGGGCTCTGTGTAAGTTTCGGGCTCCGTGTAGGCCGGCTCCTCGGCGACTGCCCAGGGCGATGTTTTTGCATCATCCCCGCTCCCGGAAGATGTCGCGGGAGTGGTGTCGTAGGTCGGAACGGTTCCGTAGCTCTCGGTGAACGTGGTATCGTTCTCGCCGCTCGCAAGCGACCCGTAACCGAACTGTCCGAACAACGGCTTCACGGTCTGCCAGGAGTCACCCTCCGAAGACGGAACAAACGCATTGGCAAATCCGTCATTCTCGGTCTCCGGTGCCACGTTTGCGAAGGCATCGGTCATTGCGGCCGTCTCCGTCGCGTAACTCGGTGCTTCCTCCGAAGGCATCACGTAGTTCGGGAAAACTTCTGCCGTTTCTTCTGCGGCTTTCTCCGTCTCCTCCGCTACTTCCCCGAAAGCTTTCTCTGCGGTTTCCGTTGCTTCTTCGACTGCTTCCGTAACGGTCTCCGTTGCTTCCTCAGTTGCTTCCTCAACTGCTTCCGTTGCAACCTCTTCGGCGGTCTCAGCAGCTTCCTCTGCGGTTTCCTCCACGGTCCCCGCAACCTCAGCCACGGTCTCCTCAGCAGCTTCGGCAACTTCCGCTACAGTTTCCGGAACGGTCTCAGTAGCTTCCGTTACCGCTTCCTCAGCAGTCTCCGCAACCTCAGTCACGGTCTCCTCGGCAGCTTCGGCAACTTCCTCTACTGCCTCGGCAACCGGCGTCGTCTTCGCGGGCTTTCTGCCGAACATGGAATTGATCAGGTATTCATTGTAATTGCCGGTCTTGGGAGCTTCCGAAGCTTCCTCGGCAGGCTTGGTCTCAACAACCGGCTGTGCAACCGGCTCTTCCTTCTTGACTTCCGGCTCTTCCTTGCGGTTCTTCGACCATTTGCCGGAGAAGAGGGACGACAGGATTGCCGCGTTGGCGGATGCACCGCCGAGGCTCTCCGTCTTCGTCTCCGGAAGGACTTCCGCTGCAGGCTCCTCCGCGGTCTTCACCGCTTCCTCTGCAACCGTCTCAACCGCTTCTGCAACCGGCTCGGTCTCATAAGGAAGATCGTCGTTTGTCATCAGCGAAGCGGGATCCGGCAGCTTGTAGGTCTCAGCAGCCTCACCCTCCGAAGTCTCTTCGGTGTAGTATGCAGGCTCACCCTCGGCAAATGCAGCCTCGTCGTAAGCCGGTCCTTCGAACACGGGCGCTTCCGACGCCGGAGCTTCGTAAGCAGGCGTTTCGTATGCGGGCTCTTCGTAAGCAGCTTCCTCCGAAGCCGGAGCTTCGTAAGCGGGCGTTTCGTATGCGGGCTCTTCGTAAGCAGCTTCCTCCGAAGCCGGTGCTTCATAAGCCGGTGCCTCGTATGCAGGCGCCTCGTAAGCCGGTGCTTCGTATGCAGGCTCTTCGGCAACCGCCTCAGGTTCGGTCTCCTCAATCGTCTCGGCTACGGTCTCCGCTGCGGTTTCTTCCGCTGCAAACTCATCCGCTGCAGGCTCTTCCGCCGCGAACGCTTCGCGAAGCGGTTCCTCCGCTGCGGGAGTTGCGGCAACCGGAACTTCCGGAGCAGGCTCTTCCGCTGCCGTGAGGGACGGTACTGTCCGTGCGCTTAGTGCCTTGATATTGTTGGTCAGCTCTGCCGTGGTCTCCAGAAGATGTCCGTACATCTCCGTCATGCGCATGTAATTCTCCGCGAGGGTGGCGATGTTCTTCTCGTCCTCCTCAAGGCGGTTCGCAACGTATTCTTCCCAGTTGCTCTCCTCGTGCGTTACCTTGCGCTCATTGAGCACGGTCTTGGTGTAATATTCTTTATAGAACAGGCGGGTGCCTGCCATCAGGAATCCGAGAAGGCCGAAGCCGAAGATCATGATGCAGGTCTGCTCGTTCTTCAGAGCCTCAAGCTCAATCACCTTGAAGGTGGTCAGAAGTCCGAGAGCAATGGCAGCAACCGAAATAATCATTCCGATCACGGCAAATGCACTGACTCTTCTGCGCTGCATCAGCTGCTGGTCACGATCCGTCACGATCTCTTCCTTAAGCACCTTCTGCAGGCGGCTGCCCGGAATCGGTGTAACCGGAATCGTCAACTCCGGCTCGCCGGACGAAACCTTCTCCGCTGCGGTACGAATCCGCGCTGCGGCATCGCGCTTACGGTTCTTCTCTGTAAACTCGGTCTGCGGTTCCGGCTCCTTTACGGCCTCAACCTTCTCCTCGCGACCGAAGATATCCTCCGTAGAGGAAACAACATCCTCCGCTGCCTCCGAAGCAAAGGTCTCCGTCGTAGCGGCAGTGTCCGATGCAATCTCCGAAACTGTTTCTCCGAGGTCCGATGCCTCTTCGGTGAAGTCAGCCGCGAAGCTGCCGATGGTTTCCACCGCGTCCTCTGCGACATCCGAAGCCTTCGCTTCCGCCGCCGCAAACGTCTCGCCGGCAACTGCCGCCGCTTCCTCTGCGGTCTCGCCGCCGAGCGCCGCTGCCTCAGCAACCGTCTCAACCGCGTCGGTCACCGCTTCTGCGGTTTCCTCCGTTTCTTCCGCCGGCTGGTACGGACGGTAGGTCGGCGGAATCGGTGTCGAGTAGTCCGCCTCCGGCGAATCGTCGAAAGGCTCGTCGAAGAGCTCGCTCTTGCGACCCGCAAGGCCTCTCTCCGCCAACAGCTGCGCGAGAGTTTTCTCCTCGGCAGGAGTGTCATCCTGCACCGGTGCCGAGTACTGTACAATCTCCACGCCGTCCTCTGCCGTGATTACCGCGGAAGCATCCGCAGCTGCGGCAACCGGCTCAGCGGCCGGGCGGGTGGTTTCAATCTCATCAAGGAGGTTCATCTCCTCTTCGAAGGTGGGTTCCGACTCCGTGAGTTCCGCAATCTTGCGGTTGCTGTCCTCCACGGACTCTTCCGCTCCGAAGATCTCTGCGGCAGGCTCTGTCGCAGGTTCTGCCGCCGGTTCTGCCGTCACATCGGATTCCGTCTTCTCCGGCTCCTCATCGGAAGGCTTCTTCTCACCGCCTTCAGTTGTCGGGCGAAGCAACGCCCAGTTTACGGTATTTCCGTCGGACTTGGCCGCTTTGCCTTCAGCTTTGGCGGCCTTGCGATCCTCACTCTTCGTAGTCTTCGTCGTCTTCGTCTTGTTCTCCGTCTCCCCCGAGTCTGCGGAGTTCTCGCCGTTGGGGTCCTTCCCGGCGTCCGCTTCGAGGTTTTTTACATCTACCTCGGCACGGAACATATTTTCAAGGGAAGCAATAAAGAGCATGGATGCGATGTAGAAACCGGCAAGACGAACCAAATCGGTAATCGCCAGACACAGCTTCTCGCCGAACACCTCACGACTCACGTAGAACGGATCCAGATGCATCACCGTGAGCACTGCGATACCTGCGAGGGCAATCAAACCGAGAATAATCACCGGTTCTTTCGCCTGCAACGTGTTCGTCACAACCATGATGAACAACCAGGCATAGATGACCGTCATCACCACCACGACCCAAGCTTCCACCGAGAGTTCGCCGACATGCATCTTCGGAAAATTCTCGATCACCAGGCCCACTGCGTAGGCCAATGCCGGAAAAGTCATGGAAATCAGACTCCTCTTGGCAACCAGCAGGGTGAAGATGAAGAATACAACCATACTTCCCGCGCGGATCGCCCAACCGATCTTAACCAAAAGCTCCGTTGAGGAAAGCTCGGAAAGAATTTCGTAGTCATACAGAGTCGATGTCACCCAGGCGCCCACGGCAAATGCCGCCGCCGTAATCGCTGCAACCAAAGCTGCAAGGATCGGCAGGGTCCATCCGGATGAAACACGAAGCCGTTTCCTAATCATACTTCTACTACCTCCTCTTCCTATCTGTGCGCAGAGCGCATTTCCCGTAGTATCAGGATTATAAGATATTTTATCACATCATCGGTCAGAATGCACTCATTATTTGTGCATTTCATGCCATTTTTGTGCAAGTTTTCCGATATTTTGTCAACTTTTCCCGAAAACCCCGCTCCGCGCGCTCTGGTGCGATACAAAAACGGCCCCGACCGCCCTGAAAACAAGGCAGCCGAAGCCGTCAAAAGGTTCATTCTACAGTTGTCTCACAATCAATCCTGATAGTCAAAGCCCATCTTGATTGCTTTCGCGTTCAGTTCCTTGAGGTCCTGATGACGCGCACTTACGATCTTGTCGATGATCTTGTCGATATTCTCCGTCGAGATGATGCCGGTCTCCTTGATCATCTTGCCCACAAGAATCATGTTGGCAAGGGTCGGCATACCGTTGTCCGCAGCGAGCTTGGTCGCCGGAACGCCGAAGGCCTGCACGTCCGTTCTTGCGATCGGACGGCTGATGAGCGTCGAGTCATAGAAGATCTTGCCTCCCGGAACCACTGCCGGTTCGTATTTGTCGAGGGACGGAAGGTTCATAACCACGAGGATGTCGGGGTTGGTAACGATCGGAGATCCGATGATCTCGTCGCTGAACACAACGCTGCAGCTTGCGGTACCTCCGCGCATCTCCGGACCGTAGGAAGGAAGCCAGCTGACCTGCTTATCGGAGATCAAGCCGTCGTAAGCGCAGAATTTGCCGGAGAACAAGATGCCCTGTCCGCCGAAGCCTGCAAAAAGCATACCGGTCTGTGCCATTTATTTGCCCTCCTTGTCCGCGTATTTGTCTTTGTAAACGCCGAGAGGATAGTAAGGAAGCATGTTCTCCTCAAGCCACTCCATGGCCTTCTCAGGCGTCTTGCCCCAGTTCGTAGGGCAGGTGGAAACAACCTCAATCAGGGAGAAGCCCTTGCCCTCAACCTGGTTCTGGAACGCCTTCTTGATGGCCTTCTTCGCAGCCTTGACGTTCTTTACATTGTTCACTGCAACACGCTCCAGGTAGGAAGGTCCCTCCAGCTGGGAAAGCATCTCGCAGATGCGAACCGGATAGCCTACCGTGTTGACGTCACGGCCGTAAGGCGAAGTCTGCGTCACCTGACCCGGAAGGGAGGTGGGAGCCATCTGGCCGCCGGTCATACCGTAGATCGCGTTGTTGATGAAGATCACGCTGAACTTCTCGGAACGGATCGCCGCGTGCATGATCTCAGCCATACCCTCGGATACCATGTCGCCGTCGCCCTGGTAGCAGAGAACGAACTTGGAAGGATCTGCTCTCTTGATACCGGTAGCGGATGCCGGAGCACGTCCGTGCAGCGCCATGAAGTTGTCCATATCATAGTAACGGTCGGACAGACAGGAACAGCCGATCGGCCATACCAGAATACCGTTCTCCTGCAGTTTAAGCTCGTCGATCAGCTCTGCGATCAGCTTGCCGACGATACCGTGGCCACAACCGCCGCAATAGGTGGTAATAGCATCGGTGAAAACCTGCGGCTTCTCATAAATCGTCTTCATATTTCCCACCTCACACTAATTTCTTGATCTGCTCGAGAACGACCTTCGGGCTCGGGGTAGTTCCGCCAAGCTTACCGAAGAAGGTAACGTCTCTCTTGTTCTCTACTGCGAGCTTGACATCCTGGACCATCTGTCCTGCGGAAAGCTCAACTACCAGGAACTTCTTGCCGGTGATGCCCTCGAAAGCAACATCCGGGAACGGCCACAGGGAGATCGGACGGATCATGCCGACCTTGATGCCCTCCTCACGGGCCATCTTCATAGCAGACTCACAAACACGTGCCATGGAACCGTATGCGACGAGGATGATGTCCGCGTCATCCATGTTCTTTGCCTCGTAACGAACTTCGTTCTCGGCAATTCTCTTATACTTTGCCTGCAGTCTCAGGTTGAACTCTTCCCACTGAACAGCGCCGTCGCCGCAGGTAGCAACCTTGTGTGCCTCTCTGCCCTTCTTGCCGGTAAGGCTGTTGGTGATATCCTCGGGCTTCGGGAGCTCCTTGTAATCCGGGATCACAACGGACTCACGCATCTTTGCCAGAGTAGCATCGGTCAGAAGAACGACCGGGTTGCAGTACTTTTCTGCCAGCTCAAAGGACTCCTGCATCAGCTCGCACATCTCCTGTACGGAGTAGGGAGCCAGGACCAGGTTGTTGTAGTCGCCGTGGCCGCCGCCCTTGACTGCGGAGAAATAGTCGCCCTGTGCGGCAAGGATCTCGCCGTCGCCCGGGCCGGGTCTCTGTACCTCGACAACAACTGCCGGAAGGTCTGCTGCGGACATGAAGGACATAGCCTCCTGGCCAAGGTCAAAGCCCGGGCCTGCCGTAGCGGTCATTGCACGGTGACCGGTGGAAACCGCACCTGCAACCATGTTGAAAGCTGCGACCTCAGTCTCGGCCTGAACGAACATGATGTTCTCCTCAGGACGATCCTTCATGGCCTTTGCGTAGTACTCCGGAACCTCGGAGGACGGAGTGATCGGATAACCGAAGAATAACTTACAGCCAGCACGAATGGCAGACTCTGCCATTGCCTGGTTTCCCTGCATAAATACTTTCTCTCCCATGTTATCGCCTCCTTATTCTACGTCCTTGTATACGGAAATAGCCGTATCCGGGCACATACGTGCGCAGCTGCCGCAGGCTATGCAGTTCTCAGCGGCAAATACCGGCGGGAAATAGCCTCTTTTGTTGATCTTATCGCCCTTGGAAAGACATCCCTTCGGGCAGAACTTGATGCAATAACCGCACTCTTTGCAGCGGTCAAAGTTAATCTTGACAAGATTCATATCCTACCACCTTCTTAAATGTATGATAACAACAGGCTTAAGTCACGGAGCTGCTGATGCTCCGTGACCTTTGAAACCGTGTTATTATATTGATTAATCCTCGAAGCCGTTCTCGATGTCGGTCTGATGCATACCCTGGATGACATATGCGAGAGTCATCAGGTCGCCGGTCATGATGTCTTCCTTGCAGTAGTCAAGCATCTTGCCGGTAATGCCCTCGATCGGACGGACGATGCCCTGACGGTTGACCCAGATGGTTCTGTAGCCAAGCTCGTTGCCCGGGATGATATCGTACTTGAAGCCGAAGCCTGCATGCATCATCTCATCTACGGTAAGGCCGAGCTTCTTCTGGGAAAGAAGGAATCCGCCGTGGTTGGGCTTGTAGCAGCCTGCATCCTCTGCGCAGATGATGTCATCAACCTCGATGCCTGCGTTGCTTAAGGTATCGCGGATGATGTCTCTGTCGGTGTTGGTCAGCATGACGCACTTGGTGTACTTGCGAAGCTTCTTGATTGCCTCGACGGTATCCGGGAATG
>Ga0310691_10008860_pt1 | contig 10289 bp, 6 predicted proteins | sample 176DNAGHGlowgp2_FD_203887 | JGI IMG/M metagenome (GOLD analysis project Ga0310691, IMG submission 203887) | Sheep rumen microbial communities from Palmerston North, Manawatu-Wanganui, New Zealand - 1766 DNA GHGlow gp2 (v2) (version 2) | ecosystem: Host-associated > Mammals > Digestive system >...
CCATTTTCATCAAAAAAATCAACTAAATTTTCTTCTATTTTATGCCAATCATAGTTTAAATTTAATCCTTTTCTAAAATCAATAAAAGATAAAATATATGGTTCATCACTATATAATTGTTTATAATAATCATCACTTAAAAATAGTTTATTAAATATTTGATATTGTGCAAACATAATTTTTGAATAATATAGTTTTGTTGGACCTTTTTCATCAAAATATTTATCCACATCTTCTTTTTTTATAATAAATTCTGGTACTTTCTTACAAAATTCTAAATAATGAAATATTGAATTATAATTCTCATTTCTTTTTTTTATTATTTCATCAAAACTAATATATTCATTTTGATCCATAGATGGACCAACATTTATACATAAACTTGTTGTATGATATTTATATATTAATATATCTAATACTCCATCTAACAACCCATTTTTTTCTAAATAATCTATAAAGTCCATATCACCATGAATAATATTAATATAACAACATATATATGTAAAATATGAAATCAATTGATTATTGTAACTAATAGTACCATGATAAGACATATACTTAAGTAAAAACTCTTGATTATTACTTTCAATTAAATACATTAATAAATTACAAAAATCATTTTCACTTTCAAAAATAGTTGATATATTAAATTGATCATTAAATTTATAACCATTTTCTATAGCAGCTCTATATAATTCATAAGATACTTTTATTTTTTGACTTAATAACTTATCTAAAGCTTGACCATATCCTCTTTTAATAAACAATTCAGCTTGTTCTTTAGTAGTAATATTCGTTCTATAAGAAAAATTATAACCTAATTCAAGTGCATGCTTTATAGATTCTAAATCATTTTTATAATATTGTTGATATTTTATATCAGTTGGTTCTTTCATACCATTTAATGTACAAAACAATACAGCATCTTTTAAATATTCTTCTGGAACATACTTTAAGAATTTTTCAAAGTTAGTATAAGTAATATTAGCTATTTTTAACAAATTTTTTTTTGATTTAAATAATAATAAGTTAGAAATATTTTTGGTATCAAAATAATCTTCAAATGCATTACCAAAATCTGAACACTTTGATTTTAAAATGTTAAATATTTCATCATCTAACATATCTTCATTTAAATATAATACTATTATAAAATACCCACTATCAATAATTCTTTTAATATACTCTTTATTACTCATTATAAATTTATTATTATTTATATTACTGAAATATTTATTTTCAATTATTAAATCAAATGATTCACTATCTATTTCATCATACATTGAAAATAAAGTACTTACATTCCCCGGATAATTTTTTGTACTTAAAAAAATAGTTTTAAAAGAAAACCTACTAGTTAATATAACTTGTTTTTCTTTTGATAAAAACATAAAATTAGCTTTTTTTAACAATTCAAGAACTAATTCTTCATTTAATTCCCTAAGCATATTATCAGGAATTAAATTAATAAAATTACGTATTTTATTTGATATTATTTTTTTTATTGTATCTTCAGTTAAATCATTAATAAAAAAATCATTATTTTCACTAATACTACATAGTTCTTCTAAAAAGCCACTTGATTTATCTATTAATTCATCTATCATTTTATTATCTAATTTGCTAATTAACTTATGTATAAATTCTTCTTTTACATTGTCAAATTTTTTTTCTACAAATGCATCTCGTATAGGTAAATTTTTTTCATTCAATAAATCTTTTTCAATATTAAGTTTTTCACTTACATAATATATAATATAATCATCAAAGTTATCTATTCCATTATTTTTTACATTTTCTAAGATTTCAGAAGCAAACGAATCTGAATTTGATATCATTTTTTCAACCATTTCATATAAGCATAAAAATGAATCAATAGTAACATTAAATTCATCGAAAAAATTTTCAAAATATTCCTTATGCTCTTTGTTATCTATTGTTTTTATAAATTCATTTATATCTGTAATATGAAACTCTTCTAATATACTATTTATAATTTCTTCTTTACTTTTAAAATATGTACTTTCCTCTTTTAATAAATTTTCTAAACTATCATTTAATTCGTTACATAATTCTTTTATATCCATGGTATCACCTATTATAATTTTAACAAAAGAAAAAGACTATATCAATAGTCTTTATCTCATTTTATCTAGCTTATCTGTAGCCATATCAATTGCATCATCTTTTATACATTCCATTTTCTTCATCATAGGTTCTTTATATTTTTGAAATACTAAAGTACCCATTACTCCAACAGCAATCATAGCCATATCCCTATAAATTTTCATTATATTCACCTCTTACTAGATATGTGTATATTATCTTATACACATTAATAGTATTTACTATATTTCTTCATTTATACATACTTTTCTAAGTTTATCAATCATATCACTTTTACGAACTTGTTCATAATTACTATTTACACTTTCTATAAAAGCATCTGGTTCACCTATTAGTATAAGTTTTTTCTTAGCTCTTGTAATACCAGTATATATTAATTTCCTATATAGCATTCTTCTATAACTATGACAAACTGGTATAACAACCAGTTCAAATTCAGAACCTTGAGACTTATGTATACTTATAATAAAACCATGTTTAATATTACCTAAATCTTTAACTTGGTAACTAACCAAATTACCATCAAAATCAATTACTACTTCTACTTTACCACTCTTAGTTTGAACTCCTGACTTTATACTATCAATAACACCTATATCACCATTAAATACATTATTATCAGGGTCATTTACAAGTTGTAATACTTTATCATTAACTCTATAAATAATATCTCCATACTTAACTTCTTTTTTATCTTTACTTGGAGGATTAAATATTTTTTGTAATTCTTTATTTAAATTATCAATACCATTAATTCCAGCATACATAGGCGCCATTACTTGAAATTTTTTATAATCATAACCTTTATCCATTATTTGTCCACATAATTTAGTTAAATTCGGAATTATATTATTACCACTACATTGTAAGAAAGTATAATCATCTTTAGTAGTTAAAAATTCTCCTAAGTTATCAGTTCTAATTTCGTTAGCAAGTACAGGTATATAACTATTTTCTTTTTGTCTATAAAGTACATCCAAATGTACTGTATCTACTACTTCACTCTCTATTAAATCCTTAAGAAGTAATCCAGGACCTACACTAGGTAACTGGTTGTGATCACCAACCAGTATAAGTTTAATGTTATTAGTTAATCCTTTAAGTAAACTATTAAATAGAGCCACATCAATCATACTAACTTCATCAATAATAACTAAATGACTATAATCAGGATTATATTCATTTATATTAAATGTATTATTTTCCTTATTCCATTTTAAAAATCTATGTATAGTACTTGCTGGTAAACATGTTGCTTCTGCTAAACGTTTACTGGCTCTGCCAGTTGGTGCTAAAAGCGCAATATCTCTTATTAAGTCTTTATCTTGGTAATTATTAATACTCTTATATAAACTTACTATTGCTTTAATAATACTGGTTTTACCAGTTCCTGGTCCACCAGTTATAATAAGTATATTATTCTCTAATGCTTTTATAATAGCGTCTCTTTGTTTATCATTATACTTAATACCTATATTTTCTTCTAAAGCATTTATTTTTTCATCTAAATTTTTATATTTAGTTTTATCTTTATTATTTAAGTAATTAACTTTATATATTATATTATTACATGCTTCATATAAATCTTCTAAATAATATCTATCATCTTCTATATGTATTTTAAGTTCATTAACTAATTCATCTATTAATTCTTTAAAGTAATTAAAATCTATTTCAAATTTTAAATATTTAATTACTCTTTCATATATATCTTCTAAATATAAATAAGTATCTCCTGATTTAAATGTTAAATCTTTCATTATATAGTATATACATGCTTTTATTCTTTCAATAGAATCTTCAGTATTATCTATTTTCTTAGCTATTGTATCTATTTTTAAGAAATTTATTTCATCTATATCATCTATTATTCTATATATATTATTCTCAACTACATCAATAGTATTACTTTTATAATAATTATATATTAGTAATGCATCTTTCATAGTAAATCCTAAATCAGTTAAATATACTATCATCTTATGACTTTCTTCATATTTTACTAATGTATCATATATAAGTTTTATTTTCTTTTCACCTAATTTAGGTACTAAATATAAATTACTTTTATCTTCTAATATTAATTCTAAAGCATTATCTCCTAATCTATCAACAATAGATTGAGCTACTTTCTCTCCTATTCCTGGAAATAAATCACTTGATAGAAATTCTACTATACCATCTCTATCCTCTGGTTTTACTCTTTCATATTCTTTTACATTAAATTGAAAACCATATTTAGGATGAAATGCTTCTTCTCCTTTAAAATAATAATTTTCATTTTCTATTAATTCATGAAAATATCCAGTAAAAGTAATAAGTTTATTAACATACTCTTTCATTGAATCAATATCGGTATTTTTTACTTTTAATAGACCAATTATATAACCTTTATCTGATTGAAATATAGTTTGTCTAAAATTCCCCATTATATAATTTTCCACTATTACCACCTTTAATAATTATACCATACAATTGTACTTATTATTTACTAAAATCTACATATTTTTATTTCCATTTTAATATAATTTAATGGAAGTGATTTATGTTTAAGTTTTTAAAATGGTTATTTAAAGATTTCCATATTATGTGTGCAGCATACTCAAATAATGTATTTCCTGAACCATTATCTAGTAAAGAAGAAAAGGATTTAATAATAAAAATGAATAGTGGTGATACCACTTCTAGAGATAAATTAATAGAACATAATCTTAGATTAGTAGCGCATATAGTTAAGAAGTATGATAATAAAAATGAAGATATGGATGATTTAATTAGTATAGGTACTATTGGCTTAATTAAAGGAGTTGATAGTTATAAACTTGAAAGTGGTTCAAAAATAACCACTTATATAGCTAAATGTATAGAAAATGAAATATTAATGTATTATAGAGCTAATAAACATAACAATAAAAATATAAGTTTAAATGAACCTATAGGTTATGATAAAGAGGGTGATGAAATAACCCTCCTAGATATACTTAAAACACCTTCTCCTGACTACGCAATAGATATACATAATCAAAATAATATTAATCTACTAGATAAATATTTCAATGTTCTTAATAAAAGAGAAAAAGAAATAATTGATAAAAGATATGGACTTAATAATAATGATAAATTAACTCAAAAAGAATTAGCAAAAGAATTTAATATATCAAGAAGTTATGTATCTCGTATAGAAAAAAGAGCTTTAACAAAAATGTTAAAAGAATATATAAAAAATAAAAACAATTAAAAAAAAAATAGTATTATTAAAATACTATTTTTTTAATTCATACCTTCCAACTTCCTTAATTGATTTATCATTTGGATTATATATAAATGTTACCAATCTTGTATCTTTTACATTACCTAATTTATAATACTCAGATAAATATATATTATTGTCTTCAAAATAAATCACTGGATTAGTTACATATGTCTCATTAAATGATTTAGCAATTAATCTACCTAATCTTTCATGTTCTTTAGCATAAAAACTATGTATTTTTTCATATGTATTAAAATATTTAGAAGATGTAATCTTATCAAAATTAATATTTGCAAATCCATATAATAAGAAACAGAAATAATTATCATTATACCATTCTTTACCTTTTAAATTAGTATATATATCTATTAATGAGTCAAATACAATTGTATAATTTTTATTTGTTTTTTCTCCATTTATAACAGTAATCTCTCTAGCAGCACTTTCAAATTCATTGTATTTTTCTACACTAATACTATTATTAAGAAGAGAATAGAAATTCTTATTACCATAGAATACATCCTTCATATTATCTTCGCCTAATAAATAATTAAAAATATAATACAATGAAGATGCATCAATATATGATATTATATCTGAATTTGAAAAATAATAAGAACTATATATTTCAGCACCTGCCTCTACCATAAAATGAGGTTTACTGTTTACTTCTGAATCAACATTAACTTTTCTTTTTTCTTCTATAGAAAGTTTTTTATAATCATCAAAATTTATAATTTTATCATTGTAAAAAAGAACTTTATCGCTTGTATTATTATTCAAACAATAATCAATAAAATGAAGTAATTCATGATAAACATTTTTTTCAGAATCTGAATATTGTTTAAGTATACTTATTTCTGTATTAACATCTAAATATGTACCAGCAGCACCATCTACATCTAGTTTATCTTTTACTGAAATGTTTAACATCTTTAATTTATTAAAAAATAAATCTTCATCTAAATATTTTTTATTATCTACAACTACTTTAAAAAGATTATATACATTTTTCTTATAATCACCTAATCTCTTATTATTTTCAACAATAAATGCATATTTTATGAATAAGTCTTTATTATTATTAATTAAATCTTTATCAAGTTTATTCTCTTTTACTATTTTATCAACATCTATATCATATTTTTCTTCTTCAATTTTAGGATTTAAATCACTTTTTTTCAAATGAGTTTTATCCTTTTCTATATAATAAACATAATATTTATCATTATAGTTTATAATTATATTTCCTTTGTCATATGTTATATCACTATAATTAGGTTCAATTATTTTCTCACCCATGTAATATAAGCCTTTTTTACCATTCTTTTCTACTACACAGTAATTAGTATCATGGTAACAAAAGATATCATCATATTTTTCATCACTTATTTTTTTATCTTTAATAAAATAAGGTTCTACAAAATCAGAACATGTAAATACATTATTACCTGCATAATTAGCATATGCTGCACATTCTAATTCAGTTGATTCACCATTTTCTTCAAATACATAATAATTATTATCTTTTTCTCCCTTAGAAGCATAATAATAATTATCTGATATATATCCACGTGAAAATCCATTTAATTTTTCAAATTTGTCATTTCTTAACAAAAATACTTCATCTTTTTCATTTACAAATTCATAAAAATTATCATTTATCTTATTATATATATAAAAACATTCATCTACAACTGCCTTATTATCTGTAAAAGATTTAACTTGTCCACAATTTTTATAATCTATATAATATTTATCATTTAATTTTACATTATAGTATTCTTCTTGTGTAATTTTTCCCTTTTTATAATCAAGATATAAATCTTCATTAGAAGATTTTAAATGAATAACTTCATTTTTATCCCTATCTTCTAAAGTATCAAATTCCTTTTCTACATTATCATAAGCATAAACTTTATCATTTTTCAAATATACATATATGCCATTATAATCGGCAAGAAAATATTTTATATTTTTTATATCTTTTGTTTCAAAATTAATTATTTGAGATTTTTCCTCTCCATTAACAACAACAAAATCCTTATCTAAAATAGTATATATATTATCATCAGCTTCTAATTTATCATATATTACTTCACCTTTCGAATCATATAATATATTACCAACTTTATAATATGCTTTTTTTTCATTTTTGTCGTGTATTATTGTAGGTTTTGTACTACCATAATATAACTCTTTACCAGTATTATCTAAAATATAATAAACATTATTTTTTTGAAATAAAAATATATTTGTTCCTACCTCTGATAATATCCCATATTTATTTTTATCAAATGTTACTACACTTGTTAATTTAATTGATTTTTTTTCAATTAATTCGTTATCCTTTTTTATTTCTTCTTCTTGCTTTTTTATAGTCTCTTTTCTCTTATCCTTTGTATAATAAGCAATTCCTATAAATATACCTATTAATATTAATAGTACTATATATCTTTTCTTACCTTTCATATACTCACCTATATTAATTATAAAAAAAAAATAATATTTTTACAATATTATTTTTGATATTCTTTTATACCTCTCAACTTAATAAAGTTTTCTTGTGCAGAACCTTTTATAGATTCTATAGAGCCATCATATTTAATTAAATAATTTGGGAATATAGCATACCTTTTATTTTTATAATTAAAATACTCTGCACTTATAACATATATTTTATTATCTAAACCTCTTAATATTCTTAATCCATAATTTTCTTCTACTACTAATTTATCATATGGATTAACACGATATAAATGTAATACCTTATCATCCTCATATATTAATTGATATGGCATACCATGTAATGAATCTCCATCTCCATTAATATAACTATTAATAATAATACCATTTTCAGTTATTTCTCCATCAAAATTTGATAGATCTACTATATCTCTTCTATTTTTCTCATAATTAGGTAAATGATTATAATCTATACATGCGTTTTTAATAGATTTAACAAAATCTCTATTAATAAATATTTTCATATATATTCCCCTTTGCGTTTATATATATTATCATCTTTTTATTATAAAAGCAAAATAGACTATTTTAGTTTTTTTATTTTTTCATTACATTCATCTATTATATTTTTTGAATCAGATATTTTAGATAATTCTAAAATAGATAAAAAGAAGAATATGCATGGTATTAAAGACGCTACTAAAGGATGTTTAATTTCTATATCATTATAACTGGTGGATATTATATGAATAAATGAATATAATATTCCACCAGTATATATACATAAGTCAATACTTTTATTCATTATATATCTTTCTTTAATTTTTATTTCTTTATTCATAATTTCAATTAATTCTTGATTATTATATTCTATATTTAGTTTTGAATATATTTCACGTACTAATTCTTTATTTAATGAAATATTATCTATAAAATTTAATAATTTATCATTATGAATACAATCTATATCAATACATATATCCGTGATAAAATCGTATTCAATTAGTTTTCTAATTATTACACATTCTTCAAATGAACTTGGGATAAATGATATTATTTTATTAATTCTATCAACGTAGTTTAAAAACTCTTTATCGTTGATTCTATTTATTTTTTCTTTTAATATATTAAAATCATTTTTTAACTCATCAATATATTTTAAATATTCATTACAAGATAAATATCCAAAAAAATAATTTGATAATATCAAAGTATATCTATCACACAAATTGTTATATTCTTCTATTATATTCATATTATCCCTCTTTAATATTAATTATACTATCATAAAAAAAGACTTTTAAAAAGTCTTTTTAATTTCTTTTTCCAAATATATGTATTGGAACATCTTTCCATTTTAAAGAATTATTATGTTTCTTATCTAATAATATATTATCTAACTTTTGTTTTATTTGTTCTCTATTAAATGGTTTTGATATATAATCAACAAAGCCATCTTTTATATATTTTTCTCTTGCGCCTGCTACTGCATCAGCAGTTAGTGCTATTACAGGTGTTTTAAAGTTCGATAATTGTTTCATTTTATTTAATGCTTTATCTCCACTTAATACAGGCATCATTATATCCATTAATATAATATCATATTCTTTTTCTTTAACTTTTTCATATGCTTCTTGTCCATCATATGCTTCATCAATATCAAATTTAAAATCAGCTAATGCTTTTTTAGCAACTTTAATATTTAATTTATTATCATCTACTAATAGTAATTTCATATTAGTATAATCAACTTCATTTTGAATATTAATTAAATTTAACTCAACAGTAGATAATAAAGATTCCTCTGATACAGGTTTTGTCATTTTACTTATTTTTTGAGGTAAATTAATAACAAACATTGATCCAATACCATACTGGCTTTGTACGTTTATCTTTCCACCCATCATTTCAACAAGATTTTTAGTAATTGCTAAACCTAAGCCAGTTCCTTCAGTTGTTGTATTTTTTTCTACATCTAATCTATCAAATTTATTAAATAATCTTTCAATGTTTTCTTTTTTAATACCTCTACCAGAATCTTTTACTGTTATAATTAAATTACAAATATCTTCTTGATTTATACATTTAACAGTAAAATCAACAGTACCACTTTCTGTATACTTAAATGCATTAGATAGTAAATTATTTATAACTCCTTTAACATGAACTTTATCTCCAATTAATTCATATGGAATATCCTCTGCAAGTGTCATAGAAAAATCAATTGGTTTATTACCAATTCTTGTACTTGTAACACGAGCCATATTTTCAATTTCTTCTCTAAAGTTATATTTATTATCTACTATCTCTAATTTAGCACTTTCTATTTTACTAATATCAAGTATATTACCTACTATTTCAAGTAATGTTTGAGAAGCATTTCTTATATCTTCTGAATCTTCTACAACTTCTTTAGGAACATCTTTTTTATAAGACGCTATAT
>Ga0310691_10008866_pt1 | contig 10286 bp, 10 predicted proteins | sample 176DNAGHGlowgp2_FD_203887 | JGI IMG/M metagenome (GOLD analysis project Ga0310691, IMG submission 203887) | Sheep rumen microbial communities from Palmerston North, Manawatu-Wanganui, New Zealand - 1766 DNA GHGlow gp2 (v2) (version 2) | ecosystem: Host-associated > Mammals > Digestive system >...
ATCTCGCCTTTTCCCGCAACTTTATCACCTTCGAACTTCGCATTGAAGATCGAATCCGAATGCGACAGCGATATCGTTTCATTGGCTTGTGCCGTATTTGTTTCCGTTTCTGCAAAATCCTCAAACGGGAAGATCTCTTCCCAGTCTGTCTCTTCTGTTTCTTCGTTCTGCTCAGCTCTTATGCTGCAGCCGGTCAAAAGAAGCAGAAAAACAAGGAAAGTAATGCTCATGACCTTCAGGTGTTTCATAAGGATCTCCTTTTTCTTTATCGTTGTTCTGAATCACGTCAGGATCGCTTTGGTCTGGTGTTCCGGTGCTGATCCTTTTAAGTAAATTAACCGCAACAAAAAATGATGTTTTGTAATATTGCCACTTATATTATTTCTTATTTTTTCTAAAAAAAATAGTGCTTTTGCACTATTTATTTAACATTTTTAACATTTTTTATGTGTGCATTTGCACATTTTCTTCTTTTATTCGTTTCAATTACGGATCATTTTGCCTTAAGCAAAGAAAAAAGCGATTCAAAGAATCCTTTTTCCTGAAAAAAGACAGACTCGAATGAATCTGTCTTTGTATGGTTTTTAATATAGCTTTGCGCCTGCCGGGATATGTGGGTCAACCATCAGAAGATGCAACTTCTCTGCACCTTCTTCATGATGAACGGCAGAGATCAACATACCGCAGGAATCGATGCCCATCATGGCTCTTGGCGGCAGGTTGACGATGGCGATGCAGGTCTTGCCGACGAGCTCTTCCGGCTCATAGTATTCATGAATACCGGACAGGATGGTTCTTGGTGTACCCGTTCCGTCATTGAGCGTGAACTTCAAGAGCTTCTTGGATTTTGGCACGGCTTCGCAAGCCAGGACCTTGACTGCACGGAAGTCGGACTTGGAGAAGGTATCGAAGTCGACCATATCTTCAAATAACGGTTCGATCTCGACCTTGGAGAAGTCGATGACTTCGTTGGTGTTTTCCACCTTGCGGACGGTATTCTTTTCGCCTTCTCTTGGCTTCATCGTCGGGAATAAGAGAACTTCTCTGATCGAGTCGGTTCCCGCCAGCAGCATCACGAATCGATCGATACCGATACCGATGCCGCCGGTTGGAGGCATACCGTATTCCAGTGCCTCGACATAGTCGATATCCATTTCGGTTGCTTCATCATCGCCCAGTTCCTTGGCCTTGAGCTGGTTCTCGAAACGCTCGTACTGATCGATCGGATCGTTGAGCTCGGTGAAGGCGTTGGCGTATTCGGTGCCGTTGATGTACAGCTCAAAACGCAAAGTGAAACGCGGATCATTCGGATCCTTCTTGGCTAACGGCGAAATCTCCAGTGGATGACCATAGACGAAGACCGGACCGACCATATCTTCTTCGCAAAGTTCTTCGAAGAGCTTGTTGATGATGTGGCCGAGATCCATCTCGTGCTTTTCCAGTTCGACATGGAGTTCCTTGCAGACCGCTTCCGCTTCTTCCAGGGTGATATTGCGGAAATCCTTGCCGGTCTTTTCGTTGACCGCATCGGTCATATTGACACGCTTGAACGGTGCCTTTAAGGAAATGGTATGATCGCCGGTCTGTAATTCGGTCGTGCCTAAAACCTTTGTGGAAACTTCTTCAAAGAGATTTTCACACAGCTTCATCATGCCTTCCAGATCGGAATAGGCAACGTAGGCTTCGACAGTGGTGAATTCCGGATTGTGCTTGAGGTCCATGCCTTCGTTACGGAAGAGTCTGCCGATCTCATAGACGCCCTCCATGCCGCCGACGATGAGTCTCTTCAAATAGAGCTCGGTCGCAATGCGCAGGTAGAATTCCTTATTCAGGGCGTTGTGATGGGTGGTAAACGGACGGGCGTTGGCACCGCCTAAGATCGGGTTCAAAACCGGTGTCTCGACTTCCACCAGGCCCTGGGAATCAAGGTTGTGCTGGATGGCACGGATGATCTGCGGTCTTAAGAAGGCGATCCTTCTGGATTCGTCGTTCATGATCAGATCGACGTAGCGTCTTCTGTATCTTTCTTCGACATCGGTCAGGCCGTGGAACTTCTCCGGCAGAGGACGAAGGGCCTTGGACAGATGGGTGTATTCTTTCACATAAACGGAAAGTTCACCTTTCGGATTGTTGTCGTTTGGATTGGTACGGTAGACGATGCCCTTTAAACCGATGATGTCACCGATATCGGAAGCTTTGACCAGTTCATAGGCTTCTTCGCCGACATCCGCCTTATTGATGACCAGCTGGATCTGTCCGTCCTTATCCAGGACGTGCATGAAGCACATCTTGCCCATTCTTCTCTTGGACATGATACGGCCGGCGATCTTGACTTCGACGTTCTTGGCTTCCAGTTCTTCCTTGGAGGCTTCGCCGAATTCGTCGCGGATCGATTTGGAATTGGCAGTTCTTTCAAATGCCTGGCCAAACGGGTCGATGCCCTTGGCCCGCAGGTCTTCCATCTTCTGTCGTCTGACTTTTTCCTGATCGTTGAGTTCTCTTTCCATTTTGTCTTTCTCCTTAAAATAAATAAAACGTCCCTATCTCTAAGGACGTCAGTTAACGCGGTACCACCTTAGTTCATGTCTTTTGGACATGCCCTTCATTGTGCCTTAACGCGGCGGACGCTTCGCTCCGGGTTTTTATTCAAACAGGAGTATCTGCCCCGCTTCCACCCGCCGGAGCTCTCTGAAAGACCTCTTCTGTTTTACTCGTCCCTTCTTCGCGACAAAGATATTTTATACTAAAAAACCTTTAAACAAAAGACTTTTTTATCGTTTGCGTTTAGTAGCCTTCGATCGTGCTGATTAAGCCGCCCATCATGCCATCCAGGAAGGTGCGGTCCGAGGAAACATCGTCCACATTCCAGCCGTTTTCCCCTTTTGCCAGTTCGAAGCTATAGTGGAAATCCAGGTCGGCGCCTCGCTCTTCGATCTTCTCCAGTTCTTCCAGCCAGAAGGTGTAGACCCGCTCGTTGATCTCCTCTTCGCTTTTATTCTCGGCGTCATTTGAAACCTCGGCTACCAGACGATTGATCATCTCGTTGTAGGAGGCAGCCATGTCATAGACTTTGAAGTGGCCGTCCACCGTCGCCTTGTCATCCTTCACCTGTTCGTTGTCCAGGGTGTAGGTGACCTTGCCCATGAGGTCGGCGATTTTCTGATAGAGCTTTCCTTCAGTCTCGGTCTTGGCCTGACCAAGACTGTCACCAACCTGGCTTGTGATGATCTGTTTGAGATAGGCATCCAGAACCTCGGTTGGCGATGCTTCTTTTTCTTTCGGTGCGCAGGCACATAAGATCGTTGCCATTAAAAATACGATCGCAATTTTCTTTAAAACTTTCATTTCTCTTTCCTCTTTCAGATCAGGCCGAAATGTTCAAAGGCCTTATAGAAGCCATCCTTATCCACATCATCACTGACATAGTCGGCCATGGCCTTGATCTCTTCGCCACCGGACATAAACGTGATGCCGGTTTCACAAAACTCCAGCATCGGGATATCGGTCCTCGAATCGCCGATCGCATACGTGCCTGTCAGGTCTTTGCCCAAGTGTTTCAGAAGGATCCTGATGGCAGAAGCCTTATCGACATCCTTGATGCCGACATCGCCAAACAGCGCTTCTTCGCCCTTGCCGCCCCAGGTACCCACAGTCAGATCGGTAAAGATTTCTTTGGCTTCCAGGTAATCTTCATACGTATTCAAGGCAAAGGAGATCTTGTTGACATCATCGCGGTAGAGATCGGCACCTTTGACCAAGCCATGGATCATCTCATTGATGGTCTCTTCACCGGCTTCATTGATCTCTTCCCCTTTTCCTTTGGCATACGTCACGATGGCTGCCCCGGCTTTTTTGTAGAAATTATCGGAGACAAAAAGACCGTTGTTGGATTCTTCGTAGAAGCCCAGATCTCTTTCCTTGCACCAGTCGACGATCTTGGCGCACTCGTCTTTGCTTAGAGTCTTATGAAAGATGACTTCGCCGCGATCTTCAATATAGGCACCGTTGGCACAGATGATGCCGTCCAGCCCCGTATCCCAGAGTTCCTTCTTGTTTTCCGCTTTGGAGCGGCCGGTCACAAAGTAGACCAGATGACCGTTTTCCTTGAGCTTTCTTAACGCTTCTCTGGTGGAATCGGGCATCCTTCCTTCGTAATCGTAGAGGGTGCCGTCGATGTCGGTGAAGACGATCATTTCTCTTCTCCGCTTTCCGGATGCAGGATCGGTTTCAGGGATGGTGCTTCCGGGAATTTCTTCAGGAGCTTGTTGATATTGCTTAAGGAACGGGAAACAGGATTGAGGATGCCGGAAAAGTAGATCGCCGCCGCTACAAACATGAAGGCTGCCGCATATGGCAAAAGGTCCTTGCGGTCCGCTGCCGTCATCGCCAGGAAGGTGATGATGCCGGAGATGACGATGATCTCGGCCGGGCGGTTGCCCTTCTGTTTTTCTTCTTTCGGCAGGCTGCGATAATCCTCTCTTAAAAGAAGCAGATACATCTGGTTGTTTTCGATCTTGTTGTCTTTCTTGTAGCGATCCAGCTTCGCCCGCAATTGACCGTTGGCCTCTTTGTAGGTCTTCGTATCTTTGTAGTTTCCCTGTATCTGTTTCTCTGCCATAACTTGTTCCTTCTTTCTTATAGTGTCTATTTTACCGTATATGACAGGGGAGCGAAACGCTCCCCTTGTCTTTTGTCTTTTTAAAGTTCTTCGCCGTTGGAGGCAATGACTTTTTTGTACCAGTCAAAGGAATCTTTCTTTGACCGCTTGCCGCTGCCCTTGCCGTAGTTATCCAAGTCAACATAGATATAGCCGTAGCGCTTGGCCATCTCTGCCGAAGAGGACGAGACGATGTCGATCGGGCCCCAGGAGAGATAGGAGAAGACCTCTGCTCCATCCTTGATCGCATTCTTGACCTGTTCAATGTGTTTTGCCAGGTAGTCGATGCGGTAGTCATCATGAATACTGCCGTCTTCCTCGACCTTGTCGTAGGCACCGAAACCGTTCTCGGCAATCATGAGCGGAACCTCATAGCGGTCATACAGCTGCGACAGGCAATTGTAGAGGCCCAGCGGGTCAGCACGCCACTCCCACGGTGTCGGCTCCAGATACGGATTCTGCTGACCGGCAAACGGGGTCATATCGTCTTTGGTTGAATCGACGATCTTGGTTGCGTAGTAGGAGATCGCCAGGTAGTCCATTGTATTTTCCTTGAGCAGTTCTTCATCTTCTTTCGTGATCTCCAGATGGATGCCTTTTTCTTCAAAGTAGCGTAAGGCATAGACCGGGTACTCACCTCTTAACTGTACATCCGGGAAGAAGAATTCCTGCATGCGGTTTTTCTTTAAGGTCAAAACGATGTCGGCCGGTTTGCAGGAAGCCGGATACATGATGCCATCGGCAATCATCGTGCCAAGCTTGGCTTCCGGATCGATTTTGGAGCCTTCCTTCTTGACTCTGGCACAGGCGACAAACTGGTTGTGAACCGCCTGGTACATGGTCTCTTCCATCTTCTCCGGTGCCACCTGATCATCATAGATGCCAAGGGAGCCGAACATGACGGTCGGCAAGAGGTTGACCTGGTTGCAGACGATCCAGTACTTGACTCTGCCCTTGAAGTGTTCGATCAGCAACAGTGCATATTTGACGAAGAAGTCGATGACTTTCTTGTTGGCAAAACCGCCGTACTCCGTAACCAGATACAGGGGAATGTCGTAGTGGCACATCGTAATGACCGGTTCCATGCCGTCTTTGATGATCTCATCGATCATGTCATCGTAGAACTTCAGGCCGGCTTGATTTGGCGTTTCTTCATCGCCTCTCGGGAAGATCCTTGACCAGGAGATCGAGGTACGGAAGGCCTTAAAGCCCATCTCTTTCATTAATGCCAGATCATCCTTGTAGGTATGGTAGAAGTCGATTCCGTAGCGTTTCGGATAGTAACCTTCCTTGTCGGCGAGGGCCCTCTTGATGCCTTCTAAGGTGTCGCCGCCTTCTTTTTCGATGTTGGAAATATCCTGTTTGTCGTTATAGCGGTGGATGTCGGAAGTCGATGGACCTCTGCCATCTACATCCCAGGCGCCTTCGATCTGGCAGGCCGCTACAGCGCCGCCCCATAAGAAGCCTTCCGGGAATCCGTTGGGTATTTTCTTCATAGTATTTCGCTCCTTTCAAGGAAACAGCCCGCTTGTTTACGGGCTGTTTCTCTCTTGTGATTTTAGATCGAATTATTCACCGAGATCTTCGCCGTTGGAAGCGCAGACCTTCTGATACCAGAAGTAGGAATCCTTTAAAGATCTCTTGCCGGTACCATTGCCGTAGTTGTCATAATCGACATAGATGAAGCCATATCTCTTTTCGATTTCGCTGGATGAGCAGCTGATGATGTCGATCGGACCCCAAGGATAGTAGCCTCTGAGGTCGACGCCGTCTTTGACTGCTTCTTCAAAGGCCTTGATGTGGTCTCTCAGGTAAGCGATACGGTAGTCATCGTGGATGCTGCCATCGGCTTCGACCTTATCGTAGGCACCCAAGCCGTTTTCCGTGATGTAGAGCGGCTTCTGGTATCTGTCCCAGTACTCGTTGAGGCAGATGCGAAGGCCGATCGGGTCGATGGACCAGCCCCAGTCGGAAGCCGGAATGTCAGGATTCGGAATCTGACCGAGTTCTGTATGTAAGAATGGTTCTTCGCCGGAGAGTCTTGTGTAGTAGTAGCTCAAGGATACGAAGTCGACCGTGCCTTCCTTTAGAGCTTCTTCATCGCCCGGATAGAAGGTGATGTGGATATCGTGATCATCATAATATCTTAAAGCGTAACCCGGATAGTAGCCTCTGACCATGATGTCACCATAGAGATATTCCATCTGGTTGTGGCGCATGTTCCAGAAGACATCTTCCGGACGGTGCGAGCACGGATACGTCAGGTTGGAACAGAACATCATACCGATCTGGTTTTCCGGATCGATCTCATGTGCCAGCTTGGTAGCCTTGGCACAGGCGACCATCTCGTTGTGAACGCCCTGGTACTTGGCTTCCAAGAGGTTGTCCACCTTGTCGGCAGCAATGCCTAAGTGGTTGAAGGACTCGTGGATGATCAGGTTGATCTGGTTGACGACGATCCACTTCTTGACCTTGCCTTTGTAGCGTTTGAAGCAGACTTCGCAATACTTCACAAAGAAGTCGACGAGTTCTCTGGAATACCAGCCATTGTATTTGATGGCCAGGTTCAAAGGCATCTCATAGTGGGAAAGCGTGATCAATGGTTCCAGACCGTTTTCGATCATGCAGTCAAAGAGGCGGTCATAGAAAGCCAGACCTTCTTCGTTTGGTTCTTCATCATCGCCGTTCGGGAAGATTCTTGCCCAGTTGATCGATGTACGCAAGCTGTTCATGCCGGAACCGGCCAGCAGCTTGATATCTTCTTCGTAGGTGTGATAGAAATCGATGCCTCTTCTCTTCGGATAAAGCAGATCATCTTCCTTCATTGCCTTCTCGATATAAGCCGTATCGATCTCCATGTTGTAACGATCCTTCGGATCGATGTCATACTGGGCACGGTTGATATCTGCCAGACACCAGCCCTTTCCGCCTTCTTTCCAGGCACCTTCCATCTGGTTGGCTGCTAAAGCGCCGCCCCAGAGGAAGTCCTTCGGAAGACCGTTGACCTTTGACATTTTAGCCATATTTACTCTCCTCTTAATACGAATCTCTTATCGAGAGCCTGTGCGTATTTGAGGAAGTTTTTTGTCATATTGATTTCGACCTGAATGGTCATCAGAGTATCCTGTGCGTGAGCGAACAGAACGGAATATTCCATCTTTTCATCACCGCCGCGGATATCGCCCTGGATCATTTCGGTCTGGGTAACGTGAGCTGCTGTCTGGACCTTTTCAGCATCCTTGAGCAGCGCCTTCGCTGCTTCGTAGTCGCCTTCGACGATCTTGTCGAATGCCTGGGCAGCAAAGTTTCTGGCATCGCCGGAGTTCATGATGATCTCCATAGCCTTGCCAACGATATATTCGGTTTTTTCTTCCGGTGTCATTACTTTTTCACTCATTGTATGATTTCTCCTTTATAAACAAGAAACGCTGTCGCTGACCTTGGCCATGACGACAGCGCTTCTTAAACACTATACGATAGATTATTCAGCAGCAGCTTCTTCGGCGAGTTTTTCTTTCTCGTATGCCTTTAAGAACGGATACCAGATTAAGCCGGAGACAACGAACTGAGCGATCGCGAACAGGACGCCCATGATGGAACCCTGTGTAGAAATCCAGGTAGAGATCGGATATGGGCAGTACCATAATTCGAACTGGATACGAGGAATCGGAGCCAGCGGAATGACCTTAGTGAAGACCCACAGCATAATCGGTAAGATAATGCCCTGTAACCACATCGGTACCATGAGAAGCGGATTCCATGCAACAGCACCGAAGATAACCGGTTCGTTGATGTTGAAGATACCCGGAACTAAACAAGCCTTACCTAATGCGTTCAATTCTTTTGACTTAGAGAAGCACATTAAGATAACTAAGGACAGAGTAGCACCGATACCACCGATCCACAGGTAGCAAGTGTACAGTGTGGTTTCAGTGAATAAGGACAGGTTAGCAGTTGTAGCAGTACCTGCAGCAACCAGAGCCAGGTTGTTGGCAATGTTCTGAACCTTGACCGGTTCGGACATCGGGGTCAAAACCCAGGTAGAAATACCCATCGAGTAGATGAAGCAGTATAAGAAGCAGATGATGACTAAGCCCGGGAAGGAGTTAGCGATTGTTCCTAACGGAGTGAAGATAGCCTGGATACCACCGGCGATATCTAAACCGAGGATGTCAACTAAGACCCAACCACCGACAACCAGTAAAGCGATCGGGAGCAGAGCATCGAACCACTGACGTACGAAGTCAGGAATGACAGAATCTTCTTTGAAGAAGGAGAACTTGGCGAATGCGCCGAAGACTAAACCGGAGACGACACCAGCAAACATAGCGACGAACATACCGTTAGCGCCGTATAATGCATGACCCTGACCAGCTTCTTCCAAAGTTTCCGGGTTAACGAAGATCATGAACAGGATTAAGCCGGTGATACCAGCAAGCAGTCTCTGTTTTCTGAATCTCTTCTTTTCACAGTAGTTGAACGGAATCAAGAAGGCGACCATCAAAGAAATCTTTGACATGGTCCAGCCAAACGGTGTCCAGAAACCGCCGTAGACGATAGCCAGACAGCAGAAGATCGAACCAACGAGAATGAACGGTAAGATCTGCATCAGAGAGTCTTTGATTACAACGATCCAGGTGTAATTCGTGACTTTCTGGAGAGCTGGCGCGAACTTATTCTCGAGCCAATCCATAAATTTTTTCATGTAAGAATTTTCCCCTTTCCTTTTACATGTTTCTTTATTTAAGAGAATGAATTATTCTCCGAATAAAGCTAAGACCTGATCCAGAGCCTTGTCACCATTGAGGTGAGCGTAAGCGTCCTTCTCAATAACAGCGACCTTGACATCATAGCCTTCGCATCTCTCTTCCATTTCCTGTTTGAGGTGAGCGAGGTGAGGTCCGATCATGAGGCAGTCGATTTCATCGACATAGTCCTCAACAGTCGATTCGCTTCTGGCGTTGACGGTGATTTCGATTCCTCTGGCAGAAGCTGCTTTTCTCATGTTGGCAGCCATGAAGCCGGAAGATGCACCGGAACCACAGACCAGTAATACATTGTGTTTAGCCATTGTTTTTTCTCCTTTGTATAAACTTTATGAATGAGCCGTCATTTTGACAGCTTCACTTCCTCTAACATGTGGGCGATGGCTTTTTCACCGTCCAGATTGCCGTAATATTCTTTTTTCATCAACATGACGATGCAGTCGTTTCCGTATCTGCTTTTTAAATCCTCGTAATAGCCGGAGAGATGAGGTCCGACCATGATGACATCGGCATCCTGATAGAGGTTGGGGATCTCGCTTTCGGCTCTGGCGGTGATCGATACATCCAGACCCATATCCTTTGCCGCATAGCGCATCTTGGCAGCCATGAAGCTGGAAGAAGCACCGGATCCGCAAACCAGCAGAATATTCAACTTCTTTTTCACGCCCTCATTATAATGAAGAACCTATTAATATACGGCCACACTTTTGCCCTCTTACGGTGCAAGTTTCTGTCCTGGCATATATAATGGAACCATGAAGAAACATCTCATCCAGCTGATACGGATATTGAAACAGAGCGAGGCGCCGATCACCTCTTCTTCTTTGGCCAACGCTCTCAATGTTTCGCCCCGCAGCGTCAAG
>Ga0310691_10008869_pt1 | contig 10283 bp, 10 predicted proteins | sample 176DNAGHGlowgp2_FD_203887 | JGI IMG/M metagenome (GOLD analysis project Ga0310691, IMG submission 203887) | Sheep rumen microbial communities from Palmerston North, Manawatu-Wanganui, New Zealand - 1766 DNA GHGlow gp2 (v2) (version 2) | ecosystem: Host-associated > Mammals > Digestive system >...
GTACACTGACCATCACGGGTGAGGTGATGTCACCAGGTTCTTATCAGTATGCCGACAACACCACCTTGGAGGACCTTATCTTGGAGGCTGGTGGACTGACGGATGCCGCATCAACGGCACGTGTGGATATCTCTCGTCGTATCCGTGACCCGAAGTCTACGGCAGTGCCCCGTGAGATTTCCAAGTCCTTCACCTTTGCGCTGAAAGACGGTTTCGTGATTGACGGAACACCGGGCTTTGTCTTGGAACCCTACGATGTGGTGCATGTTCGCAGAAGCCCTGGCTTTAAGACTCCAAGGAATATCCGTGTAGTGGGTGAGGTAGTCTATGAGGGCAGTCAGACGATGACGACCAAGGAGATGCGTCTGAGCGAAGCCATTAAACTGGCTGGTGGTTTGACGCCTCAGGCTTATCCGAAGAATGCCCGTCTGATCCGTAAAATCAATGATGATGAGCGTGCCCGTCGTTCATTCCTGTTGCATCAGATTAGGAAGCAGGCGGCAGATAGGAGTGACTCGATAGCCATCAACCAGTTGGATTTGAGTGACACCTATCCTGTCGCTATCTATCTCGACAAGGCTTTGGAACATCCTGGAAGTGAGTTTGATATTGTTTTGCGTGAGGGCGATGAGATTGTAGTGCCCGAATATATTAATACGGTGAAGATCTCTGGTAATGTGATGTATCCGAATACCGTCACCTACCAGCCTGGTAAGAGTTACAAGTGGTATGTCAATCAGGCTGGTGGCTTTGGCAACCGTTCCAAGAAGAGCAAGACATGGGTAATCTATCCGAATGGTACGATGGCACAGGTGCGCCATGGTGCGAAGATTGAGCCGGGTTGTGAGATTGTCGTACCGATGAAACCGAAACCAGAGGCTGGTATCGTCCAGCAATGGGTAGCCGTCGGACAGTCCGTAGCAAGTATGGCAGCCCTGATGGTGATTATGATCAAACAGTTCTAATTAGTTCATAGTTCATAATTCATAGTTCATAGTTCATAATTCATAGTTTGAGATATGGATAATATAGAAAGACAAGAGATAGAGCAGGAAGAGCGCAGCATAGATTTCGGTGCGATATTCGCTGCGATGAAGAAACACAAGCGACTTTATAAGAAGTGGATGTTAATCACTTTTGTGGCAAGTTGTATCTTTGTGATTGGTCTTCCGAATAAGTACAAATGTGAGGTGATGCTGGCTCCTGAGTTGACGACAAGTGGTAGCCGTAGTTCTCTCTCTTCCTTGGCGGCAACCTTCGGAATGAAGATTGGTACGGGTGCAATGGGTAATGAGGCGTTGTTTCCAACCCTCTATCCTGACTTGATGAATTCGGTAGACTTCAAGACCAGTCTCTTTACCATTCCTGTTCATCGGATAGACACAACACTTGTTATGTCTTATTATGACTATATGGCATACGACCAGAAACAGTCTTGGTGGGGTGCCGCTATCACTTATCCGATTAAAATGTTGGCAGAGTTAATCCTCCCGGAGGACACCATCGACCAGCATAAGGTGAATCCTTTCATGTTGACGAAGGAACAGACAAAAGTCATAGAGAAGATTGATAAGCAGGTGACGTGTGATGTCGACCAAAAGACAATGGTCATTACGATTGACGTGATTGACCAGGATCCGCTGATTGCCGCTACCATCGCAGACTCTGTGAAGGTACGCCTGCAGGACTTCATCACCGACTATCGTACGAAGAAGGCAAGGGTTGACTTGGAGTATAACCGTAAACTCTATGATGAGGCGAAGGAGCGTTATACGAAGGCTCGCCAACTCTATTCTAACTTCAGTGATGCCAACCAGGACCTGGTTCTGCAGTCTGTCCGCTCGAAGTTGGTTGATTTGGAGAATGACATGCAGTTGAAATACAATGCCTATACCATGGTGGCGAATCAAGTGACAGCAGCAGAGGCAAAGGTTCAGGAGGCAACACCTGCCTTCACCACCCTGCAGACCGCTACTGTCCCGGTGGAGAAGGCTGGACCTGGTAGAAAGAAGATAGTTCTTGTCTTCCTCTTCCTTGCTTTCCTTGCTATCACAGTATATGTTCTCCACAAGGAGAATCAACTCAAGCCTCTGTTGGGGTTGTAAGCATGGAAGTTATTAAAACCTTAGACTCTCCGATCGTGTGATATAATAATAGAGTGAGATTATACATGGCAAATGAATTTAAACCATTATTTAAGACAATAAAGTGTTCTGCATTGACGGAAGAACAACTTCAGGCTTGTTCTATCCTATATTCAGAAAACTATGGTTTTTATAGTGGAATTGATGATAAGTCTAAGCAAGGGAAACATATTAAATTGTCTCCAGAGGCCTATCGTAAGTTAGGAGCAAATGCTAATATGTATGTATCTCTTTGTTATGATGGGGATAAACTATTAGGTCATGCTTTCTTCTTAAGAAAAATACTTACAAACGGGGAGAAGTGTTCTTGGGTAACCCAATTACTTGTCCATCATTTGTATAGAAATCGTAAAATAGCGACGAGGCTTCTTCAGTCAGCATGGGGGTTCTCCGATTATTTTGCTTGGGGATTGGCGACGACTAACGCATTGACAATTAAAACCTTAGAGTCTGTAACTTGGCGTCAGGTAGATCCGTCGGTTATTAATAATCATTTGGATGAGATTGGACAAATGTGTGATGAAATTGCTTTCACAGATAAAGAGCAGATTCGTATGGATGTCCATAAATCCCAGATTTTCACAGATTTCTACCCGGAGTTCCAGCGTTTAGAGAATAATTTGACAGATGTATATGTCAAGAAATTGGGTACCATTGATGACGGGTGTGAGTGGCTTGCTTTTACATTTCAGCATCAAGAGATGGTCTTCGATGAAAAGCATTGGGAGCAGATGCTCGATTTTTCTGAATATCAATTGGAGGATGCTTACTCTCGCATGGAGATGAAAAACCAGGCGTGGACTCGTCATACTTCTGATGAGATTGATTTTATAGAAAGAACCTGTAATTTACAAAAGGAAAGCGAAATATTAGATATGGGATGTGGACAAGGAAGACATTCCATAGAATTAGCGAAAAGGGGATATATTCATCTCGCTGCCTATGATTTCTCCAGGCGACTCATTGATAAGGCGAAGAAGCAGGCAGAGGGCTTGAATATCCAATTTGAAGTCAAAGATTGTCGCCATTTAAGGTGGAATGCAGTATTTGACATGGTTCTTTGTCTGTATGATGTCATTGGTTCTTTTAGGACATATGATGATAATATTGATATCGTAAAGTCTATCTACCGTTCTTTGAAGCGAGGTGGAAGATGTGTTGTGTCAGTGATGAATATGGAACTGACAAAAGCGATAGCCACTCATAAGGTGGAAGATGTGAAACGGAATCCTCTCGAATTGTTGAAATTGAAGGCTTCCCATATCATGCAAAGTACAGGAAATGTTTTCAATCCAGATTATTATTTATTAGACACGACTTCTCAGTTAGTCTATCATAAAGAGCAATTTGAGATGGATGGTGAGTTGTCTTCGGAATATGTGATAGCAGATTATCGCTTTACCCGTCAGCAGATATGCGATATCTTTGAGCAAATCGGGTTTTCTATTATCTCTGCCAACTATGTCAAAGCAGGAGATTGGGAAACTCTACTTACTGCTACCGATAAGGGAGCAAAAGAAATTCTGATTGTTGCCGAAAAATTGTAAAGTCTGTCAAGATTTATTAATCTCCTCTCACCAAATAATCGATAAGCAATGAACGTAATAGAAACTGCGATAGATGGTGTTTTCATCATAGAACCCCGTATCTTCAAGGATGCGAGGGGCTACTTCTTTGAGTCTTACTCCCAACGGGAGTTCGATGAGAAGATTGGAGTTATTCGTTTCGTTCAGGACAACGAGTCGAAGTCTACCTATGGTGTCATACGTGGACTCCATTTCCAGCGTCCGCCCTATAGCCAGAGCAAACTCGTCCGCTGTGTACAGGGTGCCGTCCTCGATGTGGCAGTAGATATCCGTAAGGGTAGTCCTACCTATGGACAGCATGTCGCTTGTCTTCTCTGTGGTCATGATGAGGAAGGCATTCGCATTGCAGAAAAGTATAAAGAATCAGTTGCCCTCCCTAAACAGGGAGGTTTGGAGGGTCTTCTTGGTCGTCAGTTTTTTATCCCCAAAGGAATGGCGCATGGTTTCGCGGTGTTGAGTGACACGGCAGTATTCCAGTATAAGTGTGATGAGTTTTATCATCCGGAGGCAGAGGGGGGAATTAGTATCTTTAGCAACTCTTCCCTTGCTGGTTCTCTTCCCTCAACAGGGGAGCAGGAGGGGGCAACTATTGACTGGCATGTTCCCACTGATCATGCCATCCTTTCTGAAAAGGATACCAAGCATCCTTTATTATCTGATTTCGATTCTCCCTTCACTTATTAATCTCTTTCCTCTTGGGGGCTTCCCAAGTCCCCCTTTTTATTCAGCAATCCTTTCTTTTCTTCTAACATAATTTTTTCGAACATCCCCCATCCCCTTCACCCTTGAAGGGGCTTCACCTCTCCCCCTGTATCCCCCTCCCCATCAGGGGCGGGGGAAAACGAAAAATCGCAGAAACCACGATTTTTCGTGGGTTTTGGTAAGGCGGGACGACGCCTTTTTTTTTACGCCGCCTACGCTAAACGCTGGGCGTCGGGGAAGAAACTATAGGGTTGTTTACCAAAAATACCACAAAGGCGTAGCCCATATAAAAATAATAAGGCGTCGTCCCGCCTTACCAAAACATAGCAGGGGGTGGCGGTTCTGCCACCACCTGCTTTTTTCCTTCCCTGAGGGGAGGAACCGATGGAGCAGTGAGCACAAAGCAAAGTTTACTTTGGCTTTGTCGAGTCGTGACAGAGGACGACAGAAGGTCAAAGACAAAGGAGAGGTGAAGCCCCTTCAAGGGTGAAGGGGATGGGGGATGTTCGAAAAAATTATGTTAGTAGAAAAAGAATGAATCGCTGCATAAAGAAAGGGGTTTGGGGAAGCCCCAAATAAAAAAGAATCACTGTTGAATAAAAGGGGGGTATTGGGGGAAGCCCCCCAAGAAACAAACTTTATAAACTTTAATCAAATAAATATAACAAAATATAGTTAAATAAATCTAAATCAACAATTTTTGGTACTTTTTCAAAAAAGTACAACCGAAAACTTGGTTTTCTCAAAAGAAAATATTACTTTTGCCCCACTTACTGGAAGAAGGGCATTCAAGTCACAAAGTAAAAAAAGACAGCAATACTAATGGGTAGGTTTTTGAAAAAAGGTAATGATGGATTCCATGCCGCACGGAATGGTGAGTTTGTGGATAAGAGTCGGCTTATAGAAATAGTCAATTCCACTCTTAATACAGACCGCCAGTTTACTTGTGTTAGTCGTGCCCGCCGATTCGGAAAGTCTGTCGGCGCAGAGATGTTATATGCCTATTATGACCAGTGGAGTGCGTCCGAAAGCCTGTTCGCGGATCTCCACATCTACCAATCGGCTTCTTTCAAAAAACATTTCCGTCGTTATCCGGTGTTATATATCGATATGACAGATTTCGTGACTCGTTATGATTCAAGTGATATTATTCAGCACATTCAATCAGATGTCATCACCGAACTAAAAGAAGTATTCCCTGATGTACAGTATCGTGACAGTGATGATTTGGCTGGTGTGCTTCATGATATTAGGTCGCAGATACCCTATCAGGAAAAATTCATTATGATTATTGATGAGTGGGATGCCATTTTGAGGGATTATAAAGATAGTTCAAGAGTGGTAGACCAATACATCAACTTGTTGCGTGGCTTGTTTAAGTCAACAAATGCCATGTCCATTTTTGCGGGTGTTTATATGACAGGCATATTACCTATAAAGAAATACGACACCCAGTCTGCATTGAATAATTTCCATGAGTATTCCGTAGTACAGCCTGGTCCTATGGCTGATTGCTTTGGATTCACAGCGGACGAGGTACGTCATCTGTGCGATGCCCATCAGATGGATTATGATATGTTTGCGGAATGGTATGACGGTTATCAGATTGGTGGTAGCAAGGGTATTTTCAATCCAACGTCTGTTATGGCTGCTTTGTACAATCAGTATTGCGACAGTTATTGGGCAAATACGGGAGCGTATGACACTGTGGCAGCATATATCCGTATGAATTTCGATGGTCTGAAAGACGATGTCCTTCGTTTGCTGGCAGGTGAGTCCTGCTCTGTGGATACTGCGAGTTTCCAGAATGACCTGAATGTTGTTCGTAGCAAGGATGACGTGCTCACTTTGTTGGTTCACCTCGGGTATCTCTCATATAACAGGGATAACCGTACCTGTCGGATTCCCAACCGTGAGGTAGCGACAGAGTTTAAGAATGCTATTGTGTTGGACACCGGATGGGATATTATTGCAAATGCCATCAATCAGTCGGAGCGGCTGCTGAAGGATACGCTTTCAGGATACTCCGATGCAGTAGCCAAGGCAATTGATGTAATACATTCTGATAATACAAGTGTGCTTCAGTATAATGATGAGAATTCTCTGGCGTGTGTACTAACGATTGCCTATTATACTGCCAGAAAAGATTATATGGTCATACGCGAGATGCCTGCAGGTAAAGGCTTTGCTGATATCGTACTCATGCCTCGTCCAACTTGTAAGCAGCCGGCAGTTGTGTTGGAATTAAAATATGACCATTCCTCCGAAACAGCAATTACTCAGATTCATGACAAGCGTTATCCTGATATGTTGCTTGACTATGTTGGCGACATCGTTCTTGTCGGGATAAACTATGACAAGAAGTCTAAACAGCATGATTGTAAAATAGAGAAAGAATATAAAGGAATGTAAAACTTTTAGGATTATAGAATCTTTCTCTTGGGGGCTTCCCCCAAGTCCCCCTTTTTCCCATTTACTCAAAACTCCTTTTTTTTGCAGTAAAACCACTATTTTCTTTGGGGCTTCCCCCAAACCCCTTTTTATGCAGCGTCCGCTGCAAGGGCTCAACCTCCCCCGTCCCCTCCTTACCGTAAGGAGGGGCTCCACCTCTCCCCCTGTCTCTCCCTCCCCTCAGGGAAGGGAGAAAACTCAAAATCGCAGAAACCACGATTTTTCGTAGGTTTTGGCAAGGCGGGACGACGCCTTGGTTTTTGATGCCGCCTACGCTAAACGCTGGGCGTCGGGGAGGGGAAGGGTGATAGTTCTCCTTAGTGATTTCCTGTTGCAGGAGGGCGTAGCCCAAATAAAAACATAAGGTGAGGGATGCCCTTCGAAAACATAATACGAGGTATGCGGTAGCCCTCGAAAACTTTCTTAAGACTCGCTCTGCTCATATAAGCGACTTTGTCGATTACCGCACGAGGGGTCTTTAGAGTCTGTCCTATTTTCGGAATTTTCATTGAGTCTCAGGGCGCGTAGCAGCCTGAGGAACGAAATACGAGATGCCGTTGAAGCGTAGCGCGTTCTTCGAGTGATTCCGAAAATCGGACAGACGTGCCCCGAGCCCAGGACGTTTTCGCCCTCTTTCTTTGTTTCGTTTCTTTCTCCAGAGAAAGAAATGAAAGGAAGCAGGGATGTTCGAAAAAAAGCAGGGATGTTCGAAAAAAAACAGGGATGTTCGAAAAAAAGAAGGGATGTTCGAAGAAAATATGATTCGCTGAATAAAAAAGGGCTTTTGGGAAAACGCCCCAATAAAAAATCACTACTTAATAAAAAAGGGGGCATTGGGGAAATTCCCAAAAGGAATGGATTTTAAAATAAACCTTCGCCGTAGGCGTATAAAAAATCTAAGGCATCGTCCCGCCTTACTAAAACCTAGCAGGTGGTGGCGGTTCTGCCACCTCCTGCTTTTTTCCTTCCCTGAGGGGAGGAACCGATGGAGCAGTGAGTACAAAGCAAAGTTTACTTTGACTTTGTCGAGTCGTGACAGAGGTCGACTGAAGGTCAAAGACAAAGGAGAGGGGAAGCCCCCAAATAACTTTCGGTACTTTTTCAAAAAAGTACAGCCGAAAACTTGGTTTTCAAAAATAAATTCCTATCTTTGCAACGATTTATAACATAGACTATGGCAACAATATCATTAGAAAAATCATTGCTTAATGAAATGAGCCGCATCATGGGTAATGACGATTTGATGGCTCAAACCATCAAGTTCGTGCGTTCCATTCGTCGAAAGGCAAAGGAAACGGAATGGGAATATGTCCCTAATGCTGAGACCCAGGCTGCTATTGAAGAGTGCGAGAGTGGTGTGGAACTCGAACCACTCGACGTTACCAATTTCAAAGACTACGTCAAAAGTCTCTGAATCAGATGGAACAGAAACCAGGTTACGAATATTCACTCAAACAGACCTCTCAGTTCAAGAAGGACTTGAAGGCTGTAAAGTTCGATGAACACAAACTTGATGAACTTCAAAAAGTATTTGAATACCTTGGACGTACAGGTTTAGTGCCGGCAGAATATTTGCCTCATCCTTTAAAGGGACAATATAAGAATTGTATGGAGTGTCATATTGAGGACGACTTTCTCCTCATTTGGAAAGATCCAGAGCAGAAAGTAATACGCCTCATACGTTTGGGATCCCACTCCAAACTCTTCGACAAGAAAAGAAAACGGAAATAGAGGATGTGCCTATTTTGACACACCCTCACGGGGGAGGATGAGCCATTGCAGCATTCGCTGCATAAAAAGGGTTTGGTGAAATTCCCCAACAAAGGAATGGAATTTAAAATAAACCCTCGCCGTAGGCGTATAAAAATGAAAGGCGTCGTCCCGCCTTGCCAAAACCTACGAAAAATCGTGGTTTCTGCGATTTTTCGTTTTCCCCCGCCCCTGATGGGGAGGGGGATACAGGGGGAGAGGTGAAGCCCCTTCAAGGGTGAAGGGGATGGGGGATGTTCGAAAAAATTATGTTAGTAGAAAAGGAATGAATCGCTGCATAATAAGGGGTTTGGGGAAGCCCCAAATAAAAAAGAATCACTGTTGAATAAAAGGGGGGGTATTGGGGGAAGCCCCCCAAGAAACAAACTTTATAAACTTTAATCAAATAAATATAACAAAATATAGTTAAATAAATCTAAATCAACAATTTTTGGTACTTTTTTGAAAAAGTACAACCGAAAACTTGGTTTTCTTAAAAGAAATTATTACTTTTGCACCGTTATAGAGCACTAAACCTATTGAATCTACGGGACTTCGTCCCTCGTGTAGAGGTGGTAACTAGTTGACCTATATCCTTTTAGGCATCATTAACCTCACCCATCACCGCCATGAAATCCACGGCAGTGAAGGGAAGGAGAAGACGTATAGTAAGGACAAGTCCGTTCCCCCCTCTCCAGAGATAGTAAGTAAACTTGCGATTCCCAATAGTAGTGTTTTTGAAACAAAATAGGAATATGTGTACGGTAAATATCAAAATAGATGAGATAGCACTGCGGGATATGCTTCCCGAACTGGATACCACGGCAGCCATTCGCCAGTGGGTGCAGCATCAGATAGACATGCGTATTCAACAGATGGAACTTGAAGACGAAGAAACCATGAATATTGAGGATGCTCGCGAGATGACATTGGCTGCTGTTAGGGAGGAGTACGCAAAGTTATGAGGCATGTTATTAGAAAGCGTTGCGCACAGAAGAATTGATAAATAATGGTTCAAGGTACGCTTGGTATCAAATCTTTTTCGTACCTTTGCCTAAGAAATATAAGAAGGTATGATTTCAACAGTAACAGCAAAGACATCATTCGACAAAAGTTGTCATTCACTTGCGAAAGGCCAGTCCACCCGTGAGAGAATAATGGCAAGTACAATGTCGGTAGACGAATACTTCGATGAACTGATAGACCAGGTGCGTGAGGATTATGCAGATCTATGAGGTACGAATCAGTCATGGTGCTCGTGTAGACATGGCAGAATTGCGCAAGTTTCTCAAGGCTATGATGACTGAGGAAGGTGCAATTCGCTATGCTAACAATATGCGTGAAGAGATAAAGATGTTGGCTTTTTATGCCGATCTCTATGGCAGGTCAACGTCCATGACATTACGACAAATACACCCTGAGGCACGTCGAATGGTATCACATAATCGCCGTTGGATATATGTCTATCACATTGAGGAGAATTTTGTCGTTGTAGATCGTATTCTTCCTGCCAAGATGAACAAAGGTTGAATCTACATTTATGCTTAGTGAAAGTTTGTACTTTGCCTACGATCGAAACATAAGTACAGAACAAATACGGTTTGTCTGTCAACGATACAACGATAATTTCTACGTCCAGATACATTATGAT
>Ga0310691_10008870_pt1 | contig 10283 bp, 14 predicted proteins | sample 176DNAGHGlowgp2_FD_203887 | JGI IMG/M metagenome (GOLD analysis project Ga0310691, IMG submission 203887) | Sheep rumen microbial communities from Palmerston North, Manawatu-Wanganui, New Zealand - 1766 DNA GHGlow gp2 (v2) (version 2) | ecosystem: Host-associated > Mammals > Digestive system >...
TTCAATACGGCTTTATATTATTAGTCTTCGGTTACAATCTTCAAGTTCTTGAATAGCTCTTCGTGTCCGAAAACCGCTAAGGCTGTTGTCTTGTAATCAAGGTCTGGTTCTTTGAACTCAGTATACTCGACATCCATTGCCTCAAGCCTCATCTTCCACTTACTTATGTCAGCACTTAAGTAAATCAAATAATCGTTCTGCCACTCCTGGCTATCGGGATGCTCCAGCATCCACTGTGCCACTGCGTGTCCACCCTGGACACAGCCATATACAGGTCTGAGTGACTTGTCAATTAGTACATATAACTTTCTCTTCTCCATTATTCCTGTGGGTCTGCATACTTGTTATACTTACTGATGACTGAATTCTTGAACGAAGGTATTGCTGTCCTTTCAGTCCAATCACCGCCAGACATACCGTGCCAACGTCCGCTGAAAAGCATCTTGTGGCAACGAGTATTAACCTCTTCCTCTAAGTATTTGTCACGCTCCTCGCCAGTTATCCTGTGCTTGAAGATGTAATAAGCTACATAGTCAGAATGGTCTTTCTCTGCGTCTGACTTAATGAATTCCTTAAACTTAAGATACTGCTCTTTTGTGGTATCTGTATTTGTAAAAATTTTCTTTTCCATGTTGTATAAATTTTAATTTGATGTTATTAATTAAGTAAAGTTACCTCACTACATTTCCCTTCAAATAAAACTTATACGTCAGGACCACGAATCAGTTTCAGCTACCAGAACTGGTCAGAAACCTACCAAAAACTGTTTTTCTTCATACTACTTTAAATTTTAAATTGTTATTAAAAAACGGAAGCCATTCCTTTTCGTTGGCAGCGGCATTTCTACCGCTAAAGGGATTTGCTGTTAGCTTCCTTGTTGTATTTTAGTTTCTGAACTAATATTCTCAGAATAAGGGAACTACGATTTGTTGGAATCGAACCAACCTTTTCTGTTTTCAAGACAAAAATTTCACCCTGTACAAAAACTTGCTGTAAGTTCCCATGTGGAGAATGTGGGATTCGAACCCCTCTGAATCCTTGCAAAGGACTAGTGCTAGCCGTTACACTACAAACCCCAAAATGCTAGTTTTTGTACAGAACTAACAAACTGCATACTATGAAAACAACTGTTTAGTGACCATCCATCCAACTGTTTCATTTGTAAGTCATGAAGGAGTCGAACCTTCTTTTTACCACTTTGACCTTTTAGAGTATTTCAACAACCTTGCCGTAAATCTGGTTTCGGCTTATCCAGCCATTCATGTGACCATGATTATTACCGATTAGGTATTCCTTGTCATTCTTGATTGCATGTATTAAGTGCAAATAATGATAACCTTTTACCTTGCAGAGAACGATGTCTCTCTTCTTTAAGGTTGTCTTGTCTGTCACAGGCTCAACTATCACAGGTTGCCTGGATTTCAAAATAGGTGTCATAGAATTACCAATTCCAGTCACCTTACATGTCTCACCTGCTCTCAGATGATTGCATGTCTCTTGGTTTTCAAACCCACTATAAGTAAAATCTTTCATAATTAAAATTGTTAAGCGGTGGAGCATAGGAGAATCGAACTCCAGAGGTCAAAACAAATACACCTCACGTATGGTCTTCTTATGCGCAAAACCGACCAGCAGGTCACCACCCAACGTGTTTTTATGCCCCATAGATTTTACTTACTTGCAGGGACAGAAGGATTTGAACCTCCGTCGTTTATCCTTTTCCAAACATCAACACTTCCCGAAGTCCGTGTATATACGAATGGAATCGTAACAAATTATTCTAACCGCTAAACTATATCCCTATAAAAATACAAAAGACTGAGAACTTTGTCTTATTGTGGATGCCTTTTCACAACGGTTGGACGTTGCTGTTCACACGCCACCTTACGATGGACGTAGACACCATGCACAATAGTTTTGCGAAAACTACTAAACACTTACTGGTTTAAACCTTTCGGTACAGAATCATAACATTCATTTCACCACCAAGCTCTTGCGGATTCACTGGATGCCTCCAGCTAACTCAGATGACTACTTTTACTCGTTCATCGGATTCCTTGCGAGTCCCCGATGCCTCCATATTGCAGGAGAGATAAGTGCATTTTATCTGCCCAGTGTCGCACACTTTCGCTTTTAATATTTATTTTAAAAGACGACAGGATTCGAACCTGTAACACTCGGATTAACAATCTGATGCTCTACCGTTGAGCTACACTTCCACAACTAACGGAAGACGAGGTGCGACCCTTAGCATCCGTGCCTTTTGAGCACAGCCCACTAAATCGCCTTCCTATGCCAAGACCACCACAGTCCTGTAGCACCGATACACACTCTCAGCCTTACGGTTCTTAACGCTTATAGACTACGCATTTCACGTTAAGACGATTGTGTATCTGAATCCAACCCGCCAACTGGTGACTATTGAATCGGATTCAACAGAGTAATCTATTGTATCGCTACTCAACCAAAGCTGTTAACCTTGGTAGCACGTCGCACTGCATTTACCGACAGAACTCCGTGCCGTACCCTGTTCTTTTCAGTGAAATGCCCTGGTTTTCCAGAACATCTGAGTCGGGTTAGTTGCCAATATCCGTCTCATTTATCCCATCACTGGATTATCCTTATGGCTACGAAAGCTAGCCGTTCTTCCTCGTTTTCAGCCGAAGCCTACAACGTGAGAAGTAGTTGGTAAGAGCAGATTTGCACTGCTGAAGCCGCCTAAGCGACACATCAAGCACGAACTTGATGCCCATTTGTCTACATCTAGGTGTTACCCTAGTTCTCCTCTGGTACTTACCAAAAGGTGATTTTTTACTTTGTTCACCACAAAATATAGTAAGTAGTATTGTAAAGGCTGATTCATTTTTCAGAACCAATTTAATGGTAAAGGACATCCGCTTTATTTCATACGGTTGTATGTTTGTCGCAACCTCACTTTCCTCGCCAACCTTTACTGCCGATTGCACCTGAGCATTTATACTACTTTAACGCTTAACTGATACTCGTTGGAAGAGGTGGATTTGCACACACCGAAGCTCCGAAGAGCACACTAAGCACGAACTTAGTGCCCATTTGTCTACATCAGCCTTGCGACTGTTCTCCTCTGGTATCTTCCAAATGGTTGGTAGAGGTGGATTTGCGCCACCGAAGCTCCTAAGAGCACATTACTCACGAAAGTAATGCCGATTTGTCTACATCTGGATTACTCCAGTTCTCCTCTCGTATCTACCAAAGAGTTGAGAGAGTGGGATTTGCACACCACGAAGTCACCTAAGTGACACAACATTTACCATGTTGCCCATTTGTCTACATCAGCCTTGCGACTGTTCTCCTCTGGTATCTCTCAAAGAGTTGGAAGAGCTAGATTTGCACTAGCGAAGCCCCATAAGAGGCACATCAAGCACGAACTTGATGCCGATTTGTCTACATCAGCCTTGCGACTGTTCTCCTCTCGTATCTTCCAAATGGTAGCGGCACACAGGAGTCGCACCTGGTGTTTTTTGCTTATGAGACAAACGTGTAAACTGTTTCACTCTGCCGCTATATTAACTGAATATTTTTTTCTTGTCTTCATCAGAGAGTTGACCACTATCAAACTCCCAATGGTGATTAGGACATAATGCAACTAGATTATTTATATCATTTATTTCTGAGACTAAACTATCATTACTGAATTCAGATACACCCTTTATGTGAGCAATCTCAATATGCTTATTATATCCGCATATTGCACATTCTCTAGGTTTATTAGACCTTTTGAAAATAGAATCAGCTAATTTTCTAATTGCTGTTCTAGCACTCTGCCAGTTTTTCCTACACCCAAACAATTCACCCTTGGTCATATTAAGTATCGGAGAGTTGTATTCAAGATTCAGTTCAACACCTAATGCTTTACATCTTTCCAATATTTTGTTATGAATTTTGAATGCCCTGCTAGAGTATCCCAAAGCTTCATTAACACCCTTCCAAGTTGTGTTGGCTTTTATTATTCTACAGAAATCTTCATCAGATGTTCTATATAATTTATCTACCAATTGTTCATATTCATTACAATGAGTATCGCTACTCTTATTTCATTTTCACGGTGCAAAGATATATATTTTTTTTCGTAATTCCAAATTTTTGAGGAACTTTTTTTTAATCAATTACACCTTTTATTTTTCTAAGCTCGTTGATTTCAGCATTAAACTCCTTCATTGTGTTGGTTGTTCCATCTTCATCAACATATTTGTCAGCTTCGATGTCAGCGACGAACTGAGTCAACTTGTTAACCAGGTCTGTCTTCAGTGCGCCATGATATTTCACACCGACAATTTTCTGAGCCTCTTTCTTCTCATACCCTGCGTCTACTAGAGACTTGTACAGGTTGTTTCTGAAATCACTTTCTAATATCTTCTCCATAACTATTATTTTTAATTGACGGTGCAAAGATATATATTTTTTTCCGTAATTCCAAATTTTTCAGAAGAAATTTTTCATCTTTTTTTGTGGAGCTGGTGGAAGTCGAATCCACGTCACAATTACCATCCCATAAGAGATTATACAAGCTTCTAGAGAATTGGTAAGTGGCTTGCGCCACCTTTCCTCTCTGCCACCTCATTTTTAAGAAACGAGGAAAACTGGGGGATTGACCAGAGGTCTATCCCAGCATGACCACCACTTGGTTTCTTGACACCAAGAAACAAGTCACCAGGATGTTCTGTTCCTAAGAGCCTGGTCTCTCGGCTTCGCTTACGCTGCTACAGCGTATGCATAAGCAGGAGAATCTACGTTCTCGCCATTTATGTTTTTTCGCTATTTCTAGTGTATGCCCACTGCTTGTCTCTTACCAGACGCATAACGTTCTATACCGTTTCAGCCCCATTTGTGTAAGATAAATATATCCTAATATGTAAAACTATCAAAGAACACTCTTTTTAAATGTGTTGGTGGAGGGATTTGGACCCCCGACCTCCTCGGTATCAGCGAGGTGCTACTAACCAGCTGAGCTACACCAACATGATGAATGCAGCCTTATGAGACTGCATTGCTTTTTTTTACCAGAAGAAGTGGAGCTTGTAGATTGCCCAAATTGGCAGTACACCAATCCAGAACAAACTGAACAACACCTTCTCCCATTCCTTGTTGTTCCACTTACTAATCCAGTACTTATATGCTGCAAAGGCAATGACCAGATAGAGAAGAACAAGCAATACAATGCCTACGGTACTCATTTCTCAACGTTTTTTAGTCTAATTATTTTCATGGGTAGCAGTTATCGGAATGCACCAATGAACTGCTTTAGTATGTCCTTACGCTTAAGGACGCTTTCTGGAACGAAATCCTTAATCCATTCAGAGTTATCACTAATTCCTTCTCTCACCTTTGTTGCCGATATGTTATCAGCGATAGTGCCTCTGGCATTCAACTTGAAGGAAACGAAGTTCCTTGTGATGAATGGTGGAAACCACAACATGATAATCTCGAACCCATCAGAATAGTAGATGGTAAACTCTGGAGACCTGGTGATACCAACAATCTTACTGTAGAGATAGAATCCCCAATCGTGAGAGTTGTCAGATTCATCCGTAAGGTCATCAAGTGGCTCGATGCGCACCCTATTAGCATCCTCTCCAAACGTCTGGTGTACAGCCTCAACTGCCATGTCCAGCCTTAGGTTAATCGGAATTGGATTCCTCTTATTGAGTTTATCAGCAGAACCAACGAGAACAAGAACTGTGTCGTTCTCATTGAGTGCCTGGCGAATCAACTCCAGATGCCCGTTGTGAATGGGCTGCAAACGTGCTATAATAACACCTACCTTTTCTGTCATAATTATATACGTTTTCAAAAAACGGAAGCAATCTTTTTAGAAAAAATGATTACAAGTCAAATCCTATAAGAAATCTGCTGTACGCTTCCTTGGTAGGACATGGGGGGTTCGAACCCTCGACCTTCTGCTTGTAAGGCAGACGCTACTGAACCAGCTGAGCTAATGTCCTATAAAATACGTGGTATCACTCGAAACTGCCTGTCATTGGACAAGCTTGCCTTACCTTCTTATGGTAAATTATAACCACGTGTCACAACCAGTAGCCAAATGAGGGCTAAAAGGTTGCCTCCAATTTTTTTCGTGTTATAAAAATCGTAAACCGTCTCCCAGTCTTAATCGTAGCTTGGGTCACGCCATGTCTATTCCACAGTGCCATTCGAGTAGTGGGATATGCCGCCTTATGTTTTACTCTAGAAACCCACCATTAGATAGTCATCAACCTCTTTCCGAAGTTGGAGGTATATATCCTACCATGCCCTTGCAGTGAGGATTCGAACCTACTATTTCTAGTTGCCGCATAGTCTCAGCTATTACCAGCATGAGGGACTTATTCAGCTCCTTGTTAAACACAAGTACTTTGCCCTCCTAGTGCGCTTCCTATTCGCCTTTCAAGGATGATGCAAGTCCAACCACGTAGAAATAGGCTTTACTTGCGTGAGAGTTTGATGCACTTCAGTCTATAAAGGTGCAATTTGTGGTACTCACAAACACAGTGTTTCTTCGCAAAAACTACAAAAAGCCCCCATTTCTAGATGATGGGATAACTGTCCGTCTCTTCCGAACTGTCATTCTAGTGGATGCATAATTGCTAGACGCTGCCAGCCCATCTAGCGCACCTTTCTACGGTATTCATACCCTTTCCGAAGTCAGAGTTATATAGCTCCGTATTGTGCCTGGGGTGGGATTTGAACCCTCCTATCTCTGTCTCTGCTTTTGGCTTCGAATCAGTGTTTTTACCAATTAATACTTCTCAAGCATTTTGGGACCGTTTGTTTTAAGTGTGACTCAGCCTTTCAACAAGACCCGATTACGGTTCTCTTGTTCCACTATAACTTTGGCATGAACTTCCTATCCATAAATGCCACATCCAGACTCCATCTAAACTTCATCCTTCTCCAACATATATGTCACCGACAGGCTCGATGCCATAATCTTTCTGGTTACTTACCAAACCATCCTGCGACGGTATCAGCAATTGGCTCTTTATACTTGTGACCGAACCAACCCAGTGCTATGAATACTACTGCTTCAATCATAATTTTTTACTTTTAAGTTGAACTTCTGTTTAACGGTGCAAAGATATATATTTTTTTTCGTAATTCCAAATTTTCAGCAAGTTTTTTTCAACTTTTAACATACTAGGTCTTTCACTAAGCTTGAGTCACCATGACTCGTCTGTAGGATGCTCCTAATTGCCGTACTACTTATATAAGATAAGGTATTAGGCGTTGGTATCACCAGGGTTGGCATCTTTCCCAAGTTCCAGTTTATGTCAGCCTGAGCAACTTCATCTGTGAAGTCTGTACCATTCCTAGCACCCTTGATGATAAACTTAGCACCAATCTCTTGTGCCTTCTTGAATACCAACCCATCAGTGCTGATAACCTTTACACGAGGCTCATCCTTGAAGATTGCCTCAATCATCCTCACTCGTGCTACAGGCTCGAAATAACCCTTCTTTAGATGGTTTATAGCAACGCATACGTAGACTTCATCGAAGACCTGTAATGCAGCATTCACAACGAACCTATGCCCTTTATGGAATGGGTCAAAGCTTCCTGGAAATAATGCTATATTCTTCATATCCTTCTGTATCTAACCAGATTGTATACCAGTTTCAGAGGCCAGAATATTGTCATGAACAGCAACAGAAGGCTAACCATGCCTGCCTCTACTTCACCATTCTCAGAGAGAGTTCTGTACTCCTCTCCGAACTCTTTCTTAAACCACATGTTGGCTAGATACATACCTACTCCCATGTAGACTATAAGACATACAATATCCAATCTCATAACACTTATTTAATTAAGCTCGTCGGGTGCGATTCGAACACACGGTAGCGCAAAGCTACACTAGTTTTGGAGACTAGCGGGTTAAACCACTCCCCCACCGACGAATATTTAAGTTGCATCCCTATAGGCAAATCCATTCTTCTCTGTCTCAGCAACCCACTTGTCAAATTCACTGAAATCAATTGACAATCCTTTAAGTTTATTGCCAATATCTTCCTTCATGATGTTTGTCGCTTCAATCTCATCAGCAGCCATCATCCTGGTTCTTGTGTCTATTGACTTGATAATGTCTGGTATTCTGAACTCACCGAACATCAGCTCAACCTTGATGGCGTAATGATTGACAAATGCATTCTCAGTGCAAGTCACATACAATGGTTTCTTTGATATACCCCTGTATACTTCCTCACAGTTTGGTATCTGCTTATGATATGGGTTCTTGGCAATACCGACAACCGATATGTTCTTACCATACTCTTTTAAGACAGCATCCTGGAGTCTCTTTCCAAGACCTGGAACTTGATTGCCTTCCCCGTCTACCACCCATGCAAACCCATCGACAACCATTGATGTTACATTGTCAATCTTGATGTGAGACAGACACTGCATAATACATGGTAATTCACGCTTGTAAAGCTCTCCTGGAGTGTATTCAGCATCGATGCCCTTCCTCCTGTTGCTTACGAAGAACTTAGCCTTCTCGGAGTCCCAGCTCTCAAATGCCCCACACACTGTGTAGGAATAACCATCATAATAGTATGTATCAAATGCAAGTATCATTATTCAAAACATTTTTGTGGAGCTAGTGGGGCTTGAACCCACGACCCCCTGCTTGCAAAGCAGGTGCTCTAGCCAACTGAGCTATAGCCCCAGTCTATTAATCCCAACTTATATACACCTTAAACATCCTGTTACAAGCCCATCCGTATAATAGACAGCCTTCGCACATGTATCCCTTATGTTCGATTTTTACCTTAAAACCAAGGGGCTGCATCTTTCTATTGACATACTCTCTTACACTATGCAATGAATCATCGTCAAGTTTTCTAAGTCTCTTGCCAATGTTTGAAGGAAGTCTGAAGTTAATCCATTTGCGATTGGCATTCTGCATAATTGCCTTTTGTGCCAGAGCCTTGTATGTGGAGTTAATGTAGTTATATACCTCCTCTGCAAGTTTTGACACGGCATCACTTTTCTGTCTTTTTACCTCTTCTGAAAGTGCCCTCAGCTTGCTGGCTGTAAGGGTGTCATTAGCTGTATCCATTACTTATCAGTATATCTAAATTTGAAACCACAATGAGGACATTTGAATACTTCAGCATTCTCGTCACAGGCTTTGGAGATATCAATCTCAACCTCGCCCCCACATCTAATACAATTCACTTTTGTCATATGTCATGTAATTTTGATATGGCAAAGATATATAAAAAATCTGAGATTACCAAATTTTTCTCAATCTTTTTTTCATTTTTTAATATTTGAGCTAGAGACAGGATTCGAACCTGCGTGGGATTTTTACCTTTGGATTACGAAACCAACCTATTCAACCACTCTAGCACTCTAGCATATCGTTTTACCACTTAACTATAGAGTCATTATTTAAACTCCTCTTCATCATACTGGTCTCCCATTATCTTCTCATACCAAGTATCAAGGATGTATTCTGGAGTCCAAGATAAACCATTACGGTGGTTAAAACAATTCTGGATATATTTAATCTGCTCCAGGGTTGGCTTGTGAAGGTTGGGATATAACAGGTTGAACAATCCACTTCCACGAAATACGTCATCGTCTCTCACTTCCAATATGATGTCGTCGTATTGCCTGTATTCGTTTTCACTTTCTACATACACATATCCGATTACTCTCACCTTATACTTGGTGATGTTAGTGTGAATAACCTCTTTTACAACACCCTTAAGGATGATGGTGTGGTCATATTCATACTCGATGTTGTGAACCACATCGTATACCTCATAATTAAAGACGATTGTATCGCCCACTTTCTTCTCCTTCATAACATTCTACCTTTTGAGCCTTATGCCAGAATCGGACTGACAACCACTACAATACCACAGTAGTGCTCTACCATTGAGCTAATAAGGCATTCTTGAGCTGGGGACAGGATTCGAACCTGCGTTGTCTTTCGAACATGATTACAAATCAAGTGCCTTCAACCTCTCAGCCACCCCAGCAAGTAAGGGTACATTAAAACCGTCATTTCAACCCCTCCAGTTTATATTATGTTGCGGAGGGGGGAGTCGAACCCACGTTACACACAAATTTAAAGTCTGCTCGAATGTAATATTAATCTTGCTGTATGTACCCACAAGTGCATCGTGTAGGACTCGAACCCACGTCGTGATTACTCACACAGATTAAGAGTCTGTTGCATAACCTCTCTGCCAACGATGCATATGAAAATGTGCTTCCACAGGGAGTCGAACCCTGCTATTCGG
>Ga0310691_10008872_pt1 | contig 10283 bp, 11 predicted proteins | sample 176DNAGHGlowgp2_FD_203887 | JGI IMG/M metagenome (GOLD analysis project Ga0310691, IMG submission 203887) | Sheep rumen microbial communities from Palmerston North, Manawatu-Wanganui, New Zealand - 1766 DNA GHGlow gp2 (v2) (version 2) | ecosystem: Host-associated > Mammals > Digestive system >...
ATTTATAGAGATTTAAAAAATGCTACCGAAGATAAGATTAAAGACTTGCTAGAAGAAAGTCAAGGTCAGATTACAGGTAGTAATTATGAGGCATTAGGAGAGCTAATGGATATACATAAAGATATAACCAATGAAGAATATTGGTGTTACAAAATGGAAGAAGGTGAAGATATGAGATACGAAGGTTATGGTCGTGGTTCTTATGGAAACTATGATAATTACGGACGTGGAAATTATGAACGTGATAGCTATGGTAGAGATATGTATAGTGCAAGAGGAAGAAGTAGAGATTCTCGTGGTAGATATAGAGGACATGATTATTTAGATGAAATGTATGATAATTATGGACGTTATTCAGAAAGTAGAGAACGCTATGGAGCTAGTCAAGAAACGGATAAGTCATACCACTACATGGTGAAGGCTCTTGAAGATTTCATCAAAGTTTTGGAAGAAGAAGCTGATACACAAGAACAAAAACAAATGCTACATGAAGCATTACAAAATGCGATGAGATAATATGTATAAATTCTATAATGCAAACCCATTAAAAAAATTCGAGGAGGATTGTACGATAAGAGCAATATCGTGTGCAACAGGAAGAAGTTGGGATGACGTTTATAATACTATGAGTGACTTAGCTCAATATGAAGGAACAATGATGGATGATAGAGATTTCATAATAAATTACCTAGATTCCAAATTTAAACGTGTTCCATATCTTCCTCGAAACGTAGGACAGGTCAGCGAAATGTATCTCGATTCCATTTTGCTTATAACAATGAATGGTCATATTTGTTGTTCTAAGTATGGAACGATTTACGATACGTTTGACCCTAGAGATAGAGAAGTTGAAGAGGCGTGGATTGTAAAATAATCTATGCTTTTTTGGGGGTATAGCCAAGTGATTAAGGCGAAGGTCTGCAAAACCTTTATCGGTGGTTTGAATCCACCTACCCCCTCCATTTGATTTTTATTGATTTTTATGGTATAATATGTTATAAGGAGATGATACTGATGGCAACAATAAAAGACTTAATAACATTAGCCAAAAATGAGAAAGGGTATCTTGAAAAGAAAACTAATGAGTATTTGGATTACAAAACCAAAAACGCTGGTTATAATAACTACACAAAGTATGCAAGAGATTTAGACAACATAAAAGATTTTTATAATGGAAAGAAGAATGGTTATTCATGGTGTTCTGTGTTTGTAGCTTGGTGTTTTGTTAAAACTTTTGGAACGAAGAGAGCAAAAGAACTTTTGAACTACCCACCAAAATCATTAGGTGCTGGAGTTGGGTATGCTAAAAAATATTTTGTTAATAAACACCAATACTTCAATTCACCTCAAATAGGAGATTGTATATTCTTTAAAAATGATAAAGGTGGTATGCAACATATTGGTTTGGTATATAACTTTGATAACACTTATGTTTATACGATAGAAGGTAATACAAATAGTACAGCAGAAGTTGTAGCAAATGGTGGTAGTGTATGCACTAAGAAATATAAGTTAAACTACAAGTATATTGATGGTTATGGTAGACCTTTATGGAGTAAAGAAGAAAAAGACCAAACCGAATTTGTAATCAAATATGTTTATAATGTTGATGATGAAGGTTTAGTTGTTCACGAACAACCTGCTGGAAAAGATACAGGAGAACTTCTAAAAGCTGGTACACAAGTTGAAGTTTATGAAACACAAGGTAGTTGGTCAAGAATAGGTGATAATAAGTGGGTATATAGTGCTTACTTATCTAAAACAAAACCTAAAACAAAAACAGTAACCAACGTAAAAAACCAACCCCTTAATGTCCGCAACAAACCTAGCACAAAGGGTAAGGTTGTTGGAGGCTTGTATAATGGTAATGTAGTACAAGTTTACAAAACAAAAAATGGTTGGTCAAAGTTATCTAAAGATGAAGAACGCTGGTGTGCTAGTAGTTATTTAAAATAACATAAAAAAGAGCCTCATAGAAAGCTCTTTTTATTTTGACGATAAATAAGTCGATTAAATACAAAACAACGCTCTATCGTTCTAAAAACCCCCTAAAACGTAATGTTTTGGTATTTAAAGTAATTATATATTTTAGAAAATATCTTTTTAAGATGATTTGTATAAGTATCTTCGCTTATATATGTTTCCATACAAGTTTTGATAACTTTATCACCATCATACCACGAAAGTAATAATTTACTCTCGTCATCATTTAGCTCCAAAGTAGAAATCAAATCTCTGATTTGGACTTTGGGTTGGAGTTTAAGATATTTTTTAAGTTTTAAATAATCACTTTTACTAATCATTATCTATCACCATAAATATGATAACATAAAAAGAACAACCTTGTGGTTGCTCTATGATTTCTTTTTGGCGTTCTTTTCGATAATCTTTATGATTTTATATAGTCTATCACGAATAGCACTTCTTGAATAATTAAATTCAGCTCCAATATCAGCTTGGGGTTTACCATTTAAATAGTATTCAATTGCTATTTGTCTATCTATTTCGTTCTTGATATATTCGTTAATAATGTATCTCCATTCGGAGTTAGATAGTGATAGTAAATCATCATTTACGTTTGGTCTAGCAGTAGCCATTACTTTTTCTTCTTCTTGCTACTTAGCCTAACTACTTTAACTATTCTGGTTCTTCTTGTGTTTCTTCTAATAATGACTGTTCTACTTCTTTGTCTAGCTCTAGCCATTTATTATTCTCCTATTGTTTGATTTACGTCACTATTCTCTATATCTTGCACATCTTGTGTGTTGTCTTTTGTGATAACTTCTGTAGGTAACAAAAGATAAATCATAAAAGCTATAAACATAACTAATATAACAATCCATAATCTCTTATTTGCTCTTTCCATTCTATTCATAGAACTTTCATGAGCAACGTATGGTATCATTACAACTTCATCTTTTTCCATACAATTTCCTCCCTAAATACATATTAACATATATTGTCGAACAAATCAATGTTCTTTTCCCAACTTTAATATATCAAGACTTTGGAAACATTTATCTATGTATTGGCACTCCTCTTCAAAAACATGATTTTCTATTTGTAGTTGTTTACATATTTCTTTATATTCGTCTATGAGTTCAAATATAGCAAGATATTCGTCACGTGTATGTGGGATACCTTTATGTAGCTCACTTGCAAAACTTACTATTTCAAATCTAAGTTGCATACGGTCACGATTAGTAAGTGGTCTTAACTTTTTATCAAATGTTTTATCGACAACTTTAGTCGTAGCACCTATTACTATAACAATAGCACTAATAAACTTCGATACTTCGATTACAATATCCCACATAGTCATCGTTCCTTTAATTTTCTAATAAATCATGAATCTCGTCAAAAAGTTTTTGTAATATTCTTTGGTAAAAGCTTGGTGGTAATATTCGTAAGAATGGTGGAAGATAAGAGTATATTTGTTCAACAACATACTCCATCTTCTCATCATCTAAACTATTTTCCGCTATAAGAAACAGCTCGTAGCTCTTTCTCCTAAACTTATTACTAAATTTAACCATTAGGAATAGGGTTAGGAGGATTAGAAGTATACCCCCACCTATTATTAAGTATTCCTTCATCCTAGATGTCACCTTCTTCTAATGGTTCTTCTACGATTTCTTCTTCAACCTCTTCAACAGGGTTGTCGATTAAATCTTCTAGGTATTCACTTAGTGCATCATAATCACTCTCTACAATTTTACCTTTATCGTAAAACTCTTCTAGCAATAGCAGAGCATAACTTGCACTATACTCCCCATGTTCTACTAGATTTTTAAGAGCTTTGCACTTTCTTTGTGAACTTTTTTCTATTCTTGTCATCTGTCATCCTCCTAACTTTCTAATAATTCTATTCTATCTAATACATTTTGTAAGCTCTTTATTGCTGTAACATCTAAAATGAACGGTTTGTCGTTGCTTACCTGTGAAATATTAGTTTGTCCTTCTTTACTCATAGCTTTTTCTAATTCATTTAATTGGTCTATTAATGGTTGATATGTTATTTCAGTTACTATTGGCTCTGCCATTGGTGTATATGTAACAACATTATTATTTACTAACCATTGTAGACCAGTAGTAGTAGTTAAACCTGCTTCTAAAATGTAAAATAATGACTCTGGGTTTTGGTTTCTTCTTGATATATCACCCGGCACCCAACTCTTAGCTTGACTTGCTGATATTAAATGTGTGCATAAAATGTTTGGCACTACACTACCTCCTGCATAACTTTCTAAAGTAACGCCTGTGTTATAAGCTATTAAAGTTCTTATTGTACTAGTTCCAAGAACTTCTATCGTGTCTGTTTCGTTGAATATTTTTTTGTATATTATTTTATATAAATACCACTTACCACTATCTTTATAGAAGTAGTCTTGATAGTCCCCTATTTTACATAGTTCTATAGTTCCTAGTGATATTGGGTAAGAACTTCCTATATATGGTTCATAGGTTGTTGAACTATCATAGTTTCCTTTGTATACATAAGGCGTTATTGTTAGATTATTTAATGTTGTATTAGCTTGTATTCCTATTAATAATCTTCCTACATCATTATTTATTGTTTTATAAGCAGTTGTATCAGTTATACCTGCCCCTGTGTTTTTTTGTATATACATTGTAAAACCACTTGTAGCAGTATCTTTCAAAACATAAGTGTAATTGCCACTAAAACTTAAATCTTGAAATATTAAAAAAGTTGTATAAGCACTTGCAGTACCATTAAATGTATAGCTTCCATCATTATGATTAGTAAAAGTAATACCATTTTTTGTTTGTGAAGTTAAAGAACTTACAGGTAATACATTCTTACCACATATATCTATTGTATTATCTCCACTTACTACATTTACTGGTATAGGTGAACTTGGTGTTGGTGTTCCGTCTTGAGAGGTATTGCCTTTTAAATCAAACTTCTTAAACTTAACCTCGGCTGTGTCGTCTAAAGTAAGACTCTCACCTTCCCCACTTTCAGTAGGAAAAGCGTTGTAAATCATACTTAAAGAATCAACTTCGCTTTGTAATTCCTCTATTTGCTCATCTTTTTCGTCTTTTAAATTTTCAATCAAACCATCTGTTTCCGTTTTATTATAAACATTTGGAGCAGATACTACATTATTTGTAATATCAATATTTGTTCCTGCTGTATATTGTGTGTTTGTATCTATATAATTTTTAAGAGTTGCCATCTCTATTTTAGACGTAACATTAGCACTTGTATCAACACCAGCGATTACATCGTTGTCGGCTAAGGAAGCTAAAATAGGTAACTCACTTATTTTTACTGACATATAAAATCTCCTTTCGTTTTAAACGCCATTATTGTCGTATTAATTATATCATACTTTTCTTAGTATGTCAAACTATTTTCTTTTTTAACTCTTCAATTTCTTCTTGTTGTTCTTGAACAGCTCTCCATAAAATACTACACATAGCATAAGGGTCGATACCTTCATCTCCTTTTGCTACTACTTGTTCAGGAACTTCAAATTTAGAATTTTTACTTGTTGGTATTACAAAACCATAATGTTTTCTTTCGGTATCTTTTTCGTCTTTGTAGTTATAAGAGTATATCTTGAAGTGTTTGACAACATCCATAACATCTCCAAGTTCTTTAAAGTTCTTCTTTAAATCTTCTAAAGATGTTTGGCTCATATTTGTGTATCTTAAAATATTGTTTACTGTGAAATATGTATTATTCCACCAAGCTACTGGAACAGCTCTATCCACCACATAGGTATAAGTAGCACCAGTTGTGTTTATCTTATCTATAGCTCTTAATTCAAACGTATAAGCATTACTTGTATTTATATTTGTTATGGTCATAGTATTTTGTTGTTGATATGTCGTGCCACTTGTTGTATAAGACATACCCCCACTAGGTAGCCAATTGCTCCAAGACTCACTCTCTTTTTGATACCTATATTGTACGGTTAATGTGTTTGAAGTACTTCCGAAATTACCACTCCAGTAATTACCATTAAAATCTAAATGTACGTGACCACTAACACCATCGGTACGAACTACCGTACCTCTAACACTAACAGGTACGTAAGACACCCAATTGTTATCTGCTATCGTATATACATAATCCGTTGTGTAATTTCTTGAATCCGTTGCTGAAATCGTTATCGTTTTTGAAGTTATATTGTTTATCGTATAACTTCTTGTATTTGCAGATATTCCCACACCATTTATTCGTAATGAACTGACACTAGCATTACTTGGTGATGTTATATTAAAACTTATTTGGCAATTTGAAGCATTTGCTACAAACTTTGTATTACTTCCTGTCAACTCAATAATAGCATTATCGGTATCTACAACAGACGATACACTTATTTGAAGTTTAGCTATACTCTCATTAACATTTGCTGTAAATGTATTAGCTGTTGTTCCTATTAATGTTTGACCATTATAAGTATCTACATAAATTGTACCTATACCACTTCTATTATTTCCTATTTGACCATAGAAAGTAGTTGGTATATTCCAAGTATAATTCGTTGCCACATTAGTAGCTATCGTTCCGGACAAACCACCAAAAGCATATCTTAATGTATGAGTGAAAGATGAGCTATTTCTAGCAAGTCCTATTCCTACAGCTTGACCAATGTAACCAGTAAAACTTGGAGCGTTTGTACTTCTTGGAATATCGGTTAATCTTGTATTCGCTGTATATGTACTTCCACTTCTTGGAACATATTTGTTACTTGCATTATACACCCATGAACAAAAAGCATAACCATATAAAGTTCCATCGTCATTATGTGCCACATCAAATGTACCACTAAGACTAACAGTTCCTTGTTTAGCGATACTTTGTGGGTTTTTACTAGCAATCAAAACATCACTATTATTATGATTATCATGCCAATACAAATAAATCATAGGCGAGGATGTTTGACTATAGTTACCTGTAACCATATGTATAGAACCATTACATGTGATATTAGATGTATTAGCTGTTATATTTGTACTATTTTCAGTAAAGCTTACACTTAAAGTAGCTTTATTACCTACTGTAGAGGTAAGAGAGGTACTAGCACTTGCACCAGCACCAAATAATTGTATATTTAATTTTAATCTCTTTTGCATAAAGCACCTCTTATTCTATGTAGAAGATAGCTGTACCATCTTCATAATCTTGTAATCTTGTATGACTACCAATTTGTGTATATGTACGAACATGTAAGTTTTCGGTTTGAACACCTTGACTATCAACATTTAACAATATACTTTCTTCTGAACCAGTCTTTGAATAAACTGTCATACCATCTTCATCAACTAATGTTTTAGTATCAGAACCACTCTTGTCTATTGTTAAACCAGCTTGGTCAAATGTGAAACCTGTTGTTGTTGTAACTTTTTCAACACCATCTTCTTTGATTTGTTGTGTTACAAGTATTTGTTCGTTCAACGCTGTTTGTATCTCTTGAACACTATTTGTAACTGTCACCAAAGAACTTTGTTTAGCGTATTCACCTAAACTATCGTTTACATTGTTTATTTTGTCACTAAGGTCTTTCGTACTTTGTTCAAGTGTATTTGCGACATCTGTAACACGAGTATCAACATTTTCAACTACAGCTGTTACTGTTTCACTAACACTAGATGTGATAGAGTGTTTAGTTACATTTATATCACTTCGTGTTGCGTAAATAGCATTGAATACCGTATCAGTAAGGTAGTTTATCTTGATTTGTGCTGGGTCGCCAGATTCATTTGCTGTATCTGTAATAATCATTGTTGTTTTATACAACATAGCATTATCTAATATATTATTTAATGACATTGTTAAGTTATCATTTTCGATTAATGTTTCTGTTTGTGTATCTTCTCTATCGACAACATGATACCAAGCATCTTCACGAACATTATAATAGATATAATCTACATGTCCTTCACTAGCAATTAGATTCATTTCATCTAAATCATAAGTATAAGATTGACCTTCTGCTACGGTTTGACTTTGTTGTCTTATTGATAATGTATGTTCGCCTGTAACCCCATTGGTAGTACCATAAATAGCAAACGATTTAATTGGGTATTCACCACAATCGTTGATTGTTATTGAATTACCCGTCACAGTTTTCTCTGCTGTTGTTATAGCATCATAACCTGTTTTAAGACCATCAACATCATCATCTAAATCATATACATGATTACTTAATGTAGTATAACTTGCTGATATACCATCAACATCTGCTTGTAATGAAACATCAGTTTGTCTTAAATCTTCAACGCTACTATTCAAATTTATTATACTTTGTTTTACAGCATTTACTTCTGTATTCAAGGTAGATACATTACGCTCATTAGCACTAGCTTTATCCATAGCACTTTGAGCTAATTCTCTAACAGCTCCTATCTGACTATCAGATATTTCAAGCCATTTCCATGTACCATTATCATTAACAAATCTATAGTTTGCACCTTGTGCTGAACCACTAAGAACAATATAAACATCACCAATATGTTCTTGTTTAAGTGCTTCCGTAGTCCAACTACTTGCTGGAGCATTATTTAGTGTTGGAACATCATTACCAGTCCAGAACTCAATAACACCGTCAATTTGGTCTTGAATTTCTTGAATTGTTTGAACATATTCATTATCATAGAAATCGCTAAAATCAACACTTAAACCATTTAGATTTGTAGTTAAAGTAGATACGTTACCATTAAGTGTGTTTATGCTACTATTGATATTACTTATATTGCCATTGATTGTTGTGACATTACCTTGTAATGTTGAAACATCTCCATTAATATCGGTTATATCGCTACTTATACCTGTTATAGAGTTATTGATAGTATTTATATCACTTTGTAAATTAGTAATGTTTCCACTCATTGAACTAACATTTGCACTTATTCCATTTATATTTTGTGTTATGGTACTAATGTTACTTTCGTTAGCACTTGTTCTTTCCATTACACTTGTTAATACTTGATTTTGTCTATCTAATTCAACTCTACTTCTTTTAATCTCTACGTCATTATTTTCAACACCCTGATAAGAATAAGTACTCTCTGTTTCCGTTTTAACCATACTACTTATTTTACTTCTTATATGACCATTATATGTAAGTATTCTATCTAACGGACAGGTTGTTAAATGATTACCTTCCATGTCGACAACAGTAATAAATTCATTTCCTAACAACCAAGGATGACCCGTTGTTTCTACTTCTAACGGTTGGTACATCAAACCAAGCAAACCTCTGGCATTTTCTATTGCTCCTTCTCGCAATTCTTGCGTATGTAATATAGGGTTGTCGTATACATCTAATTCCGTTAAACCATTATCTTCAATACTTTGAGCATCTTCGATATAGGCACTATTTCCTATAACAATAGAGCTTCCTGTCAAAATCCTATTTACTTCTCCATACACTTCTTTTTGTGTCGTTAATTCATAATAATTATCGTTAGTAATTACATTATAATCTTCAACTCTATATGGTTTCCAAAAATCTAAATAAAGTTTATTATCCCAACCAATTCTCGCCCAAGTAAAACCGGTTTTTGCAATAGCTTTAACAACATCTCTACAAGTGTAACCGCTATCAAATGGGTTAGTGGTCATGTAATAAGTTTTGAAATTTTCATTTCCTACTTCAACACCGACTTGTTTACAAACATATTTTAATAGCCCTAATGTACTAACAGCACCATATCTCGCAAGGTGTTGATTGAAAGACATATTATCCCATTCACTATCAACATAATCTGGGTCAAATGGTTTATTAAACAGTATAGTATAATCCATAGCTTGAAATTTAGTATTATCTCTTACTTCATCACTCTCTGGTTTTTCTACAAAGAAATTACCTAATTTATAATATGTTAATACATTCTCACCTTGTTCGGTTATAATCTTATCCTTAACGTAGCGGTTCGATTCTTGAGTTATAATATCCTCATTAGCTTGGGTGCAAAGTTCTGTTGTATGATTACTAAAAATTCCTAAATATAAAACTATTTCTCTATCTTCAATATTAAAATCATCAGCTATATCTTGCAATTCCCCATCTAAAGTTCTTGCTACGAATTGTCCTATAAAACCTTCTTTTTCAACATTTCTTAAATCACTATAAACCCAACTTTTTATTGAATCTTCATTAGTTAAGGTGATTATTTCTTCACCAGCCACTTTAGGTAGTATTTCGATTTTAGTATAAATAGTAGCTGTATTATTTATTAAACCCTGAATATCAAATATATTCATATTCATATAATCACCTTCCTAATGTCCTATAAGTTCAAAG
>Ga0310691_10008873_pt1 | contig 10283 bp, 9 predicted proteins | sample 176DNAGHGlowgp2_FD_203887 | JGI IMG/M metagenome (GOLD analysis project Ga0310691, IMG submission 203887) | Sheep rumen microbial communities from Palmerston North, Manawatu-Wanganui, New Zealand - 1766 DNA GHGlow gp2 (v2) (version 2) | ecosystem: Host-associated > Mammals > Digestive system >...
AACAAGGACTGCGTTTACATGACCGAGGAAGGAAAATTCCGCGCGGTCGTCAACGAGATCGAAAAGGTCCATGCGACGGGTCAGCCGATTCTGGTCGGCACGATCTCGGTCGAGCGCAGCGAATATCTGTCCGCGCTTTTGAAGCGCAAGGGCATCGCGCACGAGGTATTGAACGCGAAGTACCACGCGAAGGAAGCCGAGATCGTCGCGCAGGCGGGCAAGCTCAATCAGATTACGATTGCGACGAACATGGCGGGCCGCGGAACGGATATTCTGCTCGGCGGCAATCCGGACTTCCTGGCGCGCCGTGCGATGCGGCAGGAGGGCATGGAGGAGGAACTGATCGAAGAGGCGACCGGCCATGCCGAAACGCAGGACGAAGCGATCCTTTCCGCACGTGCCGAGTACGCAAAGCTCTACTCGGAATTCAAGAAAGAGACCGACCGCGAGCACGACGAGGTCGTGAAGCTCGGCGGGCTTCATATTATCGGCACGGAGCGTCATGAAAGCCGACGCATCGACAATCAGCTCAGAGGCCGCGCCGGTCGACAGGGCGATCCCGGCAGCACGCGCTTCTACGTGTCGCTGAAGGACGAGCTGATGCGCCGCTTCGGCATGGACCGCATGGAAGGACTCATGACGCGGCTCTCGCCCGACGACGCGTATCCCATCGAGAACGGGCTCATCACGCGGCAGATCGAGAACGCGCAGAAGCGCGTTGAGGCGGCAAACTTCGATACGCGTAAAAACGTTCTGAAGTACGACGACGTCATGAACAAGCAGCGCGAAATCATCTACGGCGAGCGTCGCAAAGTGCTTCTCGGCGAGGATCTCAAGGACCAGTTCACGAGCATGATCGACGAGACGACGGAAAACATCGTGAACGCCTACGCGAGCGAGCATTCGAAGCCCGAAGAGTGGGATATCACCGCGATCGAGAAGGAACTCTCCGATCTGTGCGGCGAGAACGCGGCGGGGATCCTGCACAGCGCGGATATGAAACACCGGTCCGATCTCATCGACCGCTGCAAGGCGTTTGCCGCTTCGCAGCGCGCGAAGAAGGAGACCGAGATCGCGGAACAGGGGCTCAACATGCGCGAGATCGAGCGCATCGTGCTGCTGCGCGCGGTCGACACGAACTGGATGGATCAGATCGACGCGATGGATCAGCTCAAGCAGGGCATCGGGCTTCGCGCGTACGCGCAGACGGACCCCGCGAACGCCTACGCGAACGAGGGCGCGGATCTGTTCGACGCGATGGTCGCGCGCATCCGCGAGGAAGCGGTGAAGAATCTTCTGCACGTGCAGGTGCGCCGCGCGCCGCTGGAGCGCAAGCAGGTCGCAAAGCCGATCGACACGCCTTCGCCGGACGGCGAGAAGCCGAAGGTGCTGAAGCGCTCCGCCAAAGTCGGGCGCAACGATCCCTGTCCGTGCGGCAGCGGCAAGAAGTACAAAAACTGCTGCGGCAGGAACATTTGAAATAAGGCGGCAAGGGCCGCCTTTTTCAATTCGGAGCATCAACGGATCCGAACACCTCATCACCGCCTGCGGCGGAGCTTCCCCCCAAGGAAAAGCCTCTGTCCAAATGCCTTCTCTTTGAGGAGAAGGTGGCAGGCGAGCTTGCAAGCCTGACGGATGCGGTGGAATAAATTCGCTTCCGCGGAACCTTTTGCCGCGCTGCGCCGTCTTATTTATGAATGATCATTCGGAGAAGGCGGTTCAAAGAACCGAAATACGGAGGAACCCGATGGCAACGATATGTGACGATGTGTTCGTTGAGGAGATCCGAAACGTCAAAAAAACCGCGTTCGGTGTGGCATATCTGATCCTCAAAAACACGGTTGACTGCGAGGACGCGATGAGCGCGGCGATCGTCAAAGCCTACGAGCATCGCGGAGCATTACAGAAGCGGGACAGCTTTCGCGCCTGGTTTCTGCGCATTCTTCGGAACGAGGCGTACACCATTCTGCGAAGCCGCCGCAAAGTCTTTGAGACGGATGAGATCCCGGATATCCCGTCGGCGTTTCCGGACGCGGCGCAGTCGCTCGATCTGCGCGCCGCTTTGATGCGGCTGAAAGAGGATCAGCGAAACGCGCTGTTTTTGAAACAGGAGGGCTATTCGCTGGAGGAGATCGCAGCCGTGCTGAAGGTTCCCGTCGGTACCGTCAAGTCGCGGATTTCCCGCGCAAAAGACGCCCTACGCAAGATTCTGGAGGAAAATGACTATGAATAAGAAGATCATCCGCGTTTCCGATGCGATCCCGGAAATGCCTCTATCCTTTGACCGGACGGTGGAGCAGACGCTGAACAAGGTCTGCACCGGACGGAACGAAAAAACGGCGCGCAGCGCAGACGCGAAGATCTCGGATCGATGGACCCCGCAGAGCGGGAATGCGCGCATCGGCAAGACGAAGCAGCGGCTTTCGAGGATCCTTGCAGTCTCGTGCGCCGCGGTGCTGGTTCTCGGCGTGTTCGCCGTCGGCGGCATCGTCCTGAAAAACAACCTGTTCGGCCGCAGCGAGCCCATACCGATGGCGCAGGACGAAACGCCGAACGCGCGCGTTCCCGCGATCATGCACAACGGCGAGCTGTACGTGCTGTACGGAGAACCGGCAGACGTCAGAGCGCCGGGCGAGGGCGAAACCATCGAATACGTCGCCTCGATCGTTCCGAGCAGCGAGTGGCCGACCGAGGACGGACAGGCGAATTTCGGTGAGGTCGGCACGCCCTACGCCGTGACAAAGGACGGATTTATCGCGCAGATCAACGGTGAATGGCGTCTGTTCGAGGCAGAGGAATCCGGAAACGGGGATGCGCTGTGCCTGTTCTTCGACGGGTGCTTGCATTACGCGCCGTACGAAAACTGGATCTGGTCGGATCAGGACGACGGCCTTGCGGCAGACGGCAGGAGCTTTGTGTATCAGATGGACGAGATTAAAGACATGATCCAGACGATCCACAACCCTGCGAGGCTCGCGGTCACGGCAGGGGACGGCGTGAACCTTGAGCCGCAGGTCAAAATCTATGACGAGGCGCTCAACACGGTCGCGTTCGGCGCCGATATTTCGACCGTTTGCACGCTCGATCCCGGGATGTATTACGTCACGCAGCGCGTCTCACGCCGTGAGGAGGGCAGAAATGCCGGCTACGAATGTGTGGTGCGCGTCGTGATCGGCAAGGAAACGGAGCACGTTACCTATTCCGCCGCGCTGACCGATCTGCTGCAGAAGGAAGATCCGGAAGCGAACGTGGAAATCCGGATCACCGGTCTGGATTACGGGGACGCGCTCGAATCCGCCTTTGTATATCGGGGGAAGACGCTGACCGAGTATCGGAATCAGCCGGTGCTTCGCGCATATACGGAAGCATACGACGCGTGGTATTTCGACGAATATCCCGCGATCGACGAACAGAACCGCGATACGCCGGGATGGGAAAAGCACGATCCGATGAGCCTGTTCGACGTTTCTTGGAGAGAGCGGCATTCCGAAGCGGAGATTCAGGCGTACGAGCTGGCACGCGAAGCCTATATAAACGCGCGCAATGCGTTTATTGAATGGCAGGAGAGCGAGGCCGGACGGGAAGCGCTTCAAACGATTTACCGGCAGGAATGCGACCGACTGAACGCGTGCGGCTTTTCGCTGCAGGTCTCGGCGGAGAATAAGATAGAAGGGACGGCAACCGTCGGGCTCCTTCGATCCTTCCCCGCAAAAGACGGCTATCAGTATTGGATCACGCTGGTCGACGACTCGAGCCCGATCGACGAATAACCGGCATACGAAAAGGACCGCGTTCGCGGTCCTTTTTCTTTGCATCGAATCAGTCGCCTTCGGCGACAGCTTTCCCGCAGGGAAAAGCTGCGTTACTGCAGCGCGGCGAGCACGTCGCCGACGTCGGCGTTGACCAGGATCGCGCGGTCCTCGATTTGCTTCGGGCACTCCGCTTCGCCGAAATTGATGCAGACGTACGTCGCGTTCGGGTTCTGCGCCGTCAAACGCCAGAACGGATATTTGATGATGCCGGGCGTGTTCGATCCCACGCCGAGCTCAAGGAGAAGCAGTTTTCTGCCGTCCTGCGCCTGCACGAAGTTCACGTAGCGCGACGCCGCTTCATTCCAGCCGAAATCCTCGACGAAGGTGTCGTCGCTTCGAAGATTCATCGTCATCGGCGCGCCGCATTTCGGACAGACCGGCAAAAGCTCGGTCGGCACGCGCATATCCCGCTGTGTTTCGACCATTTTGCGGATCGTTTCCTCGTTGTCGTAGGTGCGGCGGTGGCACGGGGTTGAGCATTGAAACAGACCGTAATCGCCCTGCGTATAGAAGAGACGTTCCCTGTCGAATCCGGCCTTCTGGAAGCAATGGTCGACGTTCGTGGTCAGCACGAAATAATCCTTGTCCCTTACAAGATCGAAAAGCTGCCGATAGACCGGCTTCGGCGGGTCCTGATAACGGTTGATGAAGATATAGCGGCTCCAGTATGCCCAGAATTCCTCCTTCGTGGGGAAGGGATAGAAACCTGCGGTGTACATATCGCGGAAGCGGTACTTCTGAATGAAATCGGAGAAATTCCGCTCGAACCGCTCGCCGGAATACAGAAAGCCCGCGGCGGTCGAAAGCCCCGCGCCCGCGCCGATCAGGATCGCGTCGGCGCTTCGGATCGCTTCTTTCAGCCGGTTCACAAGCTCCGGCGTGACCTCGGTATACTGCATAAATGCCCCCGCGTTATTTTTTCTTTTCCTTGCTGCGCTTGTCGTTGATCTCTTTCATCTCGACTGCGGTGATCTCGGTTTTGCCGTTCTCCTTCGCCCATGCGACGCAGCCGCGCAGCACCGTCGGCAGGAAGATGCGCGGCACGTTCTCGATCATTTCGAGCGCGTCGTCGGTGAAATGCACGGTCGGATCGATGCGGTCGGCGGCGTATCGCACGGAGGCGAGCGTCGTCTTGCGGACCGGCAGCAGCTCCGCGATCATGCCGCGGTGCTTATGATACCAGAAATTCTTGGAATCGCGGTAGCCGTAATCGATCGGGCAGGGCGGGAAATCACGTCCGGTGACGCCGTTGACGATCGCGTTCCGGTATTTTTCCTTCATCAGGATCTTATCGACCTTCAGGATGAAATGCGCGCCGTAAGGGCTCGTGATGCCGTTGAAATCATGATACTTCGGAAGGACGTAATGATCCTCGCCCTCGGGAAGCGGCGCGTCGTGTTCCGCGCCGTCCAGCGTGTCGACCCACGTGCATTCGAGCACCTGGAACGATTCCTTCACGACCTTCGGATACTGCCCGTCCGGATCCGCTTCGGCGCGCAGACCGTCCTCGAGCGTCATGTGAAAGTCCTTCATCTTTTCGGCGGTCGTGTCGCCCGGCCAGCCGAGCCGCACGGCTTCTTTGAAGTATTTCCGGTCGTCGGGGAAGAAGTTGATCGCGCACGTTTTGCGCTTGATGATGTTCTGCGCCGTGTTGGACGAGTTGCGGCAGGAAAGCAGCATCGCGTAAAAATCCTTGCCCGCCACGTAGTACGGCTGCACGAGCGAATACGCGCCGCAGTTCGTCTGCCCGTCGTCGGAAAGCGTGCTCACGAGCACCGCAGGCATCGGGAAAAACAGCGACGTCTGATAGAAATTATCCACGATCCGGAGATCTTTGAACGATGACATGAGGATCCTCCTTTATTGCAGCAGACCGCGGTAGATTTTCAGGTCCGCTTCTTTGAATACGTTGAACACCACGTCGATCGGGCAGTCCTTTTGGAACGCCGTGACGGTGTCGACGGCGATTTTTGCCGCTTCGTTCTGCGGGAAGCCGAACACGCCGGTCGAAATGCAGCAGAACGCGACGCTTTTGAGCCCGTTTTCTTCCGCCAGGCGCAGACAGCTTTCGTAGCAGGAAGCAAGCTGCGCCCTGTGCCGCTGCGTGAGCGGTCCGGAAACGATCGGTCCCACCGTGTGCAGAACGTACTTTGCCGGAAGATTGAATCCCGGCGTGCATTTTGCCGATCCGGTGGGCTCTTCATGCCCTTGTACGCGCATCATCGTGTCGCACATCAGCCGCAGTTCGACACCGGCAAAGGTGTGGATCGCGTTGTCGATGCAGCCGTGGTTCGGCGAAAAGCAGCCGCGCATCTGCGAATTCGCGGCGTTGACGATCGCGTCGACCGCGAGCGTCGTGATATCGCCCTGCCAGAGGTAGAGGTGCGGCTTTACCGGCGCGAGGTCCGAAAGCGCAACGATGCCCTTTTCACGCGCCGCCTCCTGTAGGTATGCGTCCTGCACGGCGAGAAATTCCGCGCTCGCCTGCATCGGCGGGCGTACGTTGAACAAGCCCCGCAAAAGCCGTTTCTGCTCGAAAACGTTTTCGGGGACCTTGTTCGGATATCCGTGCTCGGAAAGCAGCGCTTCGATCAGCCAGATTCTTCGTTCGTTCTGTGTCATATCCTTATTTTAGCACGGCGTGATTTGACTGTAAAGAAAAAGCGGAGGGGATCCCTCCGCTTTTGCCGATGCGTCCGGTTAATAATTCTCGCAGTTGACCTCGAAATAGGACTGCGGGTGCGCGCAGGTGGGGCAGACGTCCGGCGCCTTGGTGCCGACGACGATGTGACCGCAGTTGCGGCATTCCCAGACCTTGACTTCGCTTTTTTCAAAGACGGCTGCGGTTTCGACGTTCTTTAAGAGCGCGCGATAGCGTTCCTCGTGGTGCTTTTCGATCGCGCCGACAAGACGGAATTTTTCGGCGAGTTCCGGAAATCCCTCTTCCTCGGCGGTCTTTGCAAAGCCCTCGTACATATCCGTCCACTCGTAGTTTTCGCCGTCCGCGGCAGCCCTGAGGTTCTCGGCGGTCGAGCCGATGCCGTCAAGCTCCTTGAACCACAGTTTGGCGTGTTCCTTTTCGTTATCCGCGGTTTTTAAAAACAGCGCCGCGATCTGTTCATAGCCCTCTTTCTTTGCCTTGGACGCAAAGTAGGTGTACTTGTTGCGCGCCTGCGATTCGCCCGCGAACGCGGCGAGCAGGTTCTGTTCGGTCTTTGTACCTGTATATTTGCTCATATGTCCTCCTTGTCGTGATCATGAATAAAGTAAATCCGTCAGATCCGGCGACATGCGCGGCGGATCTGACACCTTGCAGTTTTTGCCGCCCGAAAATCCGTAGGATATTAGGCAAAAACTGAAAACCGGTCGGATGAAAATTCTTTCATCCGACCGAAGCGTTTACGCTTTCCAGAGCCCGTGCAGATTGCAGTAGGCGTAAACCGCCTCGACCTCGTCGCCGTCGCAGATCCTGAAGCAGACCTCGGGCGCGGCGTTCGGCTCCAGCGCCTTTCTCTGATTGCCGTATTTCGTTTGCAGAGAAACCCATTCGATGAAATGCTCGGGCAGCATCGGATGCGCGATCGCGCCGATCTTGACGACGACGGTATCGCCGTTGACTTCGTAAACGGGGACGTGTTTTTCGACGGCGCCGTCGGATACGCCGGGAACGATCTCCTTCATGGGCTTGCCGCAGCACACCACGGGGCACGCGGTCTTTTTCACGACGGCGACGATCTGACCGCAGATCTCGCAGCGATAGAACTTCATTTCCATTATGCATTCCTCCTTTTTAATGAAAAACGCCCGGAGCCGGGCGCTTTTAACGGGATCAGAAGCTCGAGAAACCGTAGGTGTTGACCATAGCGTCGAGCTTGACGCCCGCTTTGCACTGCGGGCATTCGTGGGCGGGGAAGCTTTCATAGTCTTCCCAGATGCGGTTCGTGTCGCAGACCGAAATGACGGGGTAGCCCGCGCATTCCTTGATGTTCGCCATGATCGAGCAGATGCCGATCGTTTCGCCGCCGTAGTAACGGATGGCTTCGATCGCGCCGAGCACGGTATAGCCGGTGGAGACGGACGCCGCCAGAACGAGAACGTGTTTTCCCCGGATCATGGGCGCGGTATTGTCGCGGAACAACAGCTGGCTGCCGGTCGTATGCTCCGGCGTGACGACGCAGATGGGGCGGTTTGCGTTCATGCTCGTAAAGCTTTGCTTTGTGAGCTCGCTCGCCATGCACGCGCCGATGACCTCGGTGCCGTCGAGGCAGAGGATCGTGTCCACGATCGTGGTCGCCTTGAAGCGGTTGGCAAGGTGGATCGCTGCTTCACGCGCTTCGGGCAGACAGTATTTGGTCATGGTCAGATCGACGTAATAGTTGATATGGCTGTGACTGGTTGCAAAATGACCTTTCGCCACGCGCAGCGGAAGATTTCCGTTGTTCGGGTTGCGGTATTCGCGCATTTGAATCGACATCCGTTGAAAGCCTCCTCCTGTTTGGTAAATTATATCATATCAAAATCCGGTTCGCATGTCAACGCGTTATTTGTAACTGTGCAGACCCGGCAGCAGTGTATTCACGCCGACGTAGGTGAACAGCACGCACAAAAACCCGACGACGCCGAAGATCGCGGCGGTTTTGCCGTTCCAGCCGCGGCGGATGCGCAGATGCAGATATACGAGGTAAATGAGCCACGTCACGAGCGCCCACGTTTCCTTCGGATCCCACGTCCAGTAACTGCCCCAGGCGTTTTCCGCCCAAATGCCGCCGATCGCGATCGTCGCGGTGAGAAACATCATGCCGAGCGATACGCAGCGATAGCTGATGACGTCGAGCTTTTCTTTTTTCGGAATGTGCTGGTCCCAGAATCCGTTTTCCTTCATGCGGTGGCGCAGAAGGAAGATGATCGACAGCACGAACGACACGCCGAACGCGCCGTACGCGATGATGACCGTCGACACGTGAATGCCGAGCCAACTGCTCCTGAGGGCCGGCATCAGATTGCGGATGCGGTCCACGCCGTTGACACCCATCGCTTCGTACGCGGCGATGGTTTTACATTCGCTGAGCTTTTGCAGCCCTGCATACAGCGCGAGCATCAGCGTGACCGGCGACGCGAACGCGCCGAGCACGGGGAAGCGGAATTTCAGGATAAAGATCAGCGAAACGAGCGCAAGCGCCCACGCGAACGCAGTGGAAAATTCATACTGGTTCGCCATCGGAAGGCGACCCATGAGCACGCCGCGCAGCACGATCGCCGCCGTATGCACGAGCAGCGCCGCCGCCTGCGTACGGATCGCAAGCTTCGAAAGGACGGGCTTTTTCAGCGCGACGTACAGGAAATACAGAACGGTCACGCAAACGTACAGGACCAGCGTGATGAGAAACAGAATGCTTTCCGCCTGCATCATTTCCGTGCCTCCTTTCCTTTGCGCCCTGAAACGGCGCGGTCGAACTGTTCTCGAAAGAGCGGCGCAAGCTTTTTGCTCTTGCCGTTCACCGTCCACGTGTCGTCCTCGTTTCGGACGGCCCAGACGGTTTCCGGAACGACGTACAGCGCGAAGAACAGACCGACGGCAGTCAGGATCGCGCCGACGAGCACGAGCCACGAGAACGAATCCTTTTTCACGCGCAGCAGCGTATATTCGAGCGGATCGGAGAACGTGATCGCGTAATCGCCGAGGGTGATGCCGCTGCCGGGCGAGAAATAGTTTTTCCCGGTCTCAAAGTGCTGATTGTTGTAGAAAAACAGGATCTGATACGCCGGAACGCCGTCGTGATCCTCCTCGTACGCGTTGAGATACAGCGACAGACCCGGCAGGAACGAGATCGTCAGTTCCTCGCCGACGCACAGATCCGCGCTTTCGAACGGTACGCCGTTTTCCGATATCGTTACGCGCGTCGCGGTTCCGCTCGCCGTCTGATAAAACTTCATGCCGTGCAGAACGGCGGGGTGGTTGACGCTCGCGGTCCCGCTCTGCGCTTCCGTGCCGTCCGTATTGCGCACGGTCAGCGCGGAAACGTACTGTTCTACGAAGCCGGCGTCGTTGACCACGGTGGAAAACGCGTCGACCGTGACCTCGTATGGGGTGCCTTCGATCGGCTTGGTTTGTCCCGGCGTGCCGTATACGGAGGCGGAGAACAGCGTCATCTGCCCGAGCGCGTAGCCGAGCACGATCAGCAGGATGCCGACGTGGCAGACCCACGCGCCCCAGAACCCGAGCCGGTTGCGGTATGCAAACAGCGCATCCCGGCCGTCCGCGGCCGTTTTCAGCGGGCGGAAGAAGTGCAGACGCTTCAGGACCGCTTCGGGGTCGGTCACGCCATCGGCGGTTGCGGACGGCGTCGATGCAAGCGCGGAATCGAACCGCGCCGCTTCCTTCGTCTGCTGGATCAGCGCGCGCACGCGCGTGAGGTTGCACAAAAGCAGGCTCAGGCAAAGCAGCGAAACGAGCGTGATAAACCACCAGCT
>Ga0310691_10008875_pt1 | contig 10282 bp, 8 predicted proteins | sample 176DNAGHGlowgp2_FD_203887 | JGI IMG/M metagenome (GOLD analysis project Ga0310691, IMG submission 203887) | Sheep rumen microbial communities from Palmerston North, Manawatu-Wanganui, New Zealand - 1766 DNA GHGlow gp2 (v2) (version 2) | ecosystem: Host-associated > Mammals > Digestive system >...
AACCCTGCACTTATATCCTTTATAATATCCGTCTGAGCTATATCCTTAAAAAGCATTACCGGAAGAGCTACCAAAAAGACATATTTGTTTCCCACTTTAACAAAATTATCGTCTATCACCTTTATCTTCTTAAGGAAATACCCCAGAAGTATCATAAGAAAGATTGGCGCTGTAACATTAATACTGAAAACCAAATTACTCATTACTGTTCTTCTTTCATAAGAGGAAATGTTATGTTAACTATAAAAATTGCATCGTCTATAGAAATCTCAAACTTTCCGTTCATAAGTTCAGTCAGACTTTTAGCTATGGAAAGTCCCAGACCGCTTCCTTCAGTCGATCTGGATCTGTCGCCTCGTACAAACCTCTCTAAAAGCTCATCAGCCGATAAATCAAGTTTCTGACTGCTGCGGTTTTTAACAGTCATTACCGCATTATTCTCCTCTTTCCTAAGGGTAAGATAAATGGTAGATCCTTTTTCAGAATACTTATATGCATTGTTCAGCAGGTTTTCAGCTATTCTTACAAGATGGCGTCCGTCGGCATTTATCATTACTGTCTCTTTACTTATATCAGTAGAAATCTCCAGATCATTATCATGGAATCTGTCTATAGATTCACCGATAACCTGATTCATGAATTCGGAAAAATCCAGACTGATTATATCCATCTCAATCTCCCCGGAGCTTGCCTTTGATGCCTCTATAAGGTCCTCTATAAGCTGTTTAAGTCTCTGAGATTTGCTGTCCAGTATATCAACATACCCCAGAAGCTTCTCATTGTCAACCTTCTCTCTTCTTATGAGCGACACATAATTGATTATTGAAGTAAGCGGTGTTTTAATGTCGTGGGATACATTTGTGATGAGCTCCGCTTTCATCTTCTCGTCACGTACACTCTTCTCTACAGCTGCATTCAGAGCGTCATTCATACCATTAATAGTCTGTGCAAGGGTAAGGCTGCTTCCGCCGATACCTTCCGTATCAACCTGCGCCTCCAGATTTCCTCCGCCTATCTCTCTGGCGGTATTAAGGACTCTGTCGACACCTTCTTCATTTTTAACTGTCTTGGATATTGAAAGCAGGTTTACCAGAGCATAGATCACATCAAAAAATATCAGTGCTATTACCGGAAAATGCCAGATCTGAATTGCAAGTATAGCTAAAATATTAAATACAAACACCATACTTCCTCTGATAAATGCAACACGTCCTCCGCGTCCCTGCCTTGACGCCATTTCAAACATGCCGCTTACCCATCTGACAAGCTTGACAAGAAGCAGTTCATCAATGAACACTCTTCTCTTAAGTCTTCTCTGGATTGATAAAATGATTTCCACCAGATATACAAATATCAGAGCACTGTCGATCGTGATCATCGTCACCTTGATAGGAGTAAGTATCCTCTGCCAGCTGTCATATTGAAATATATCCTCAAAGAAGCCCATAAAGATCTTACTGAAACTAAAGAATAATGCTGCAAATATTATTACAAGCACCTCCAGCCAGCCTCTGTCTATAAGGAAGATCCTCTTCTCTCCGTCCTGATAATAATATGGATTATTCAGAAGCATCATCGCCGCGAATACAAGAACCAGTACGATTATTGATGTACAGAAAAGCAGATTATAATCCTCATACAATATTCTGCAGAAGTTATAAAGCACACGTCTTTTCTCCTCATAACGTCCCACATCAAGCTTTGAGATAAGTCCCGAAGAAAGACCTATTATTATCTTTATATCCGACCAGCTGTCCATATCCGAAACTAAAGTTGAATCAAAATATGAAATTGAATTCCTGTTTCCGTCAGAATCCAAGTAATAGCTTTCTTCCTTACCTTCACCATTTATTCCGTATATAAGAACCATATCGCAGGTTTCTTCTATATATTTCAGATCTTCGGAAGAATCATATATATATACGCCGCCCTGATCGCTTTTATAATTTAAAACATTGCTGTCTGCTGTTTCATCGCTGAAGCTGTATGAATAAAGAGCCGTTGTAGTTTCACTGCTCTCGTCATTGTAATTATAGAAAATAAGGGAGCTGATGGTATAAAAGTCTTCCCCCATTGCTGAAATAAATGCCGGAACTATGTTTTCGAAAACAGGTGCAAAAAGTATCGATCTTTCTAATTCTTCGATGCTGCCGTAGACATTAAGATAACTGACAGGTATATAAAGAATTGTATCACCATAGATATTAGAGATATCCATATAACCGCAGTTATTATAGATCTTATCGGATGTCATCACAAAATAATGTTCATAATCATCAAAGGCAACAAGATCATTACTGTCAATACTCTGGCGGTAAGAGCTGTACTTACCATCCTTAAGAATACTGTATGCACTATCCATATTGGTATCCGCTATGCTTAAGGCGATACGTCTATATTCATTTGCACTAAGAGTAACATAAGAGGAATTATACATGTACTCATAAAATGAATAATCCTTATCATTATACAGTGCATGCGCATTTCCATCGAGATCATTATAATAATTGTTTAATGAGATGTCATATACAAAGCTCTCCACCGGAGAATCACAATAAGCTTCAAACTCATTGATAGAAAATGAAGTCCTTATGTTATCATAGGTTTCCCAGAAGTCTTCTATATATTCTTTTCCGTCATCAAGCTGAATGATTAAAGTGTTATCTATAAGAGTCGAAAGGTCGCAGTAATCCATTATGTTGCTTTCCCTGTCGATGCTGAGATATCTGTTATTTATGTCATGGATGTTCGCTATACGAAGTATCTCATTATTGAAACAGTCTTTGATATGCTGTGTCTCAGCATAATCAACATTTCTTTCCACATCCGTATCTTCAAAATAATTATTCTTGATAAACTTGGTAAAATACAGAAGAATAAGCATTACAACGCAAACAAAGCCAATAAGTTCAAGAAAAACCTTACTGGCTCTGCTATGCAATAGATCATTTTTTTTCACTTTACTATTATCATTCATAGCTTAATAATCTAAATCTTTTCAATCTTGTATCCCTGTCCCCAGACAACCTTAAGGTATCTTGGCTCCTTAGGATTAAGCTCGATCTTCTCCCTGATATGTCTGATATGTACAGCTATGATATTCTCAGAAGCAAATGCTTCCTCCTTCCATACAGCCTCATATATCTGGGATGTTGAAAATACCGTATTCATATTCTCCATCAGGAAACGGAGTATATGAAATTCAATAGGCGTAAGCTTAACATCTTCGCCGTCAACAGTAACTGTTCTGCTCTTGATATCAATCTCAAGTCCGCCTGTTGCAAGCTTATCATTATCAACCGAAGTATCGGAAATATTCCCAAGCATTGTATATCTTCTCATCTGAGACTTAACTCTGGCAACAAGCTCAAGAGGGTTAAATGGTTTCGTTATATAATCATCCGCCCCTACGTTAAGGCCGAGTATCTTATCGTTATATTCAGACTTTGCCGAAAGAAGTATTACCGGAACATTACTGAATTCTCTAACTTTTCTTACCACGTTTAATCCGTCAATATTCGGCATCATGATGTCTATTACAAGAAGATGTATTTCTTCTTTATCTATTATCTCAAGTGCCTCAGCCCCGTCATAGGCTTTATAAACATTATACCCTTCCGCCTCAAGATAGATAGAGACGGCCTCAACAATCTCCTTTTCATCATCACACATCAGTATATTATATACCATACGTCATCCCCATTTCTCATATAATCATATATCCCAGGGTATACTTCCCCCTCTTATATCCTAACAGATAAATGAAATAATATTCTTAAGACTTTATGAAGATTTATAAACATGAAATGACCGCCGAATGCAAAACACCCGGCGGTCTTCCTTCTCATTTAACGCGACAAGTCTATGCCTCAGCCTAAGCTTCTGCCTCTGGCTTAACGTCCTCTGTGATCTCCTGATCATCATCAAAGAAATCATCATCAAAATCATCATCAAACTCATCAAAGTCATCAAGATAATCAGGTGTAAGATACTTATAAACTGCAAGAGCAATACCTGCAATGATAGTAATAACACCTACGATGATTGCTATTGAAAGAAACGCGTTCTTTGCGCTTTCAACAGGCTCGTCTGTTTTCTTCTCAATGTCGTTCATATGAATACCCACCTTTCAACAAATTAATATAGCATAATTATTATAACACAGCATTTTTTATTATTCCATACCAAAATCTTTAAAATGTATTAAAAAAGCCTCATTTCACATTTTTTTCAATTTTGCCAGAGAAGCAAACATTTTCTTCTCTCCGACCCTGTCAAAATCAACAATGACCTCGCTGTCAGAGCCCATGCTGACTATACTCTTAACAGTGCCTTTTCCGAATTTAATGTGCTTTACGGTATCGCCGACAGCGTAATCAATGTCTGTCTGCGCTGGCATGCCTTTCTTCATAGAAGAAAAATCCAGTCCGCCGTAAGGCTTTTCCTTGACTGTCTTAACAGCCTTTGCAGAGGTTGTGCCGCCGAAGCCGCCAAAACCGCCACCTGAGCCGTAGCTGTCATCATAGCTTCTTCTTCCAAAGCTGCCCTGACCGTCACGTCCCGCAGAATTCCTTGACATGAAAGAAGGCGCCCTGTCAGCCTTTCTGATAAGCAGGTTGGATGGTATCTCCTTAATAAATCTTGAAATCTCCGTATAATTTCTGCTTCCATTTATCATACGACTGGATGCACTGCTTAGACGAAGCTCCTTCATAGCTCTGGTTATTCCGACATAACAGAGTCTTCTCTCCTCCTCAAGAGCATCAGGATCATCAGAATCCATTGAAAGTCCGCTTGGGAAGAGCCTTTCCTCCATACCGACCATGAAAACATAAGGGAATTCAAGTCCCTTAGCGCTGTGAAGAGTCATAAGCGAAACCCTGTCATCAGTTTCTGTGCCGGTATCTGTATCAGCTACAAGAGCTATCTCTTCAAGAAGTTCTGTAAGCGATGGTGTTTCGCTGCCTTCCTCATAGCTTACAACCTTATTTCGGAGTTCATTTATATTTTCAACTCTGGTCTTGGCTTCATCAGTTCCTTCTGCCTTAAGTAAAGCCACATATTCAGTCTTCTCAAGGATTGCATCAAAGAGTGCTGTAAGACCTTCCTCACGATAAATATCAGACAGACTGAATATAAGATCAGTGAATTCCTTAAGCTTACCTGCCGCCCTTCCTACTCCCGGAACGGTTTCCGCCATATCCATAGCGGAGAAGAGGTCGATTCCATTTGCCATGGAGTATTCAACAAGTCTTCCGACAGTTGTATCTCCGATTCCTCTTCTTGGAACATTTATGATACGTCTCAGCGATATTTCATCATCCCTGTTATTTACGGATTTAAGATATGCAACGATATCCCTAATCTCTTTTCTGTCATAGAAGTTTGTGCCTCCGACGAGCTTGTATGGAACACCTTCCATGATAAGCTTCTCTTCAAGCACACGCGACTGATTGTTGGTTCTGTAAAGTACAGCCATATCCGACAGAGCCTTTCCCTGCCTTTTAAGCTCTACAATACGCCTGATGACGCTTTCAGCCTCAGAATACTCATTATCAAAGCACTCATAGATAACCTTCTCTCCGTCCTCCTGATCTGTCCAGAGCCTCTTATCCTTGCGTCCCTGGTTGTTGGCGATAACTCCATTTGCAGCATTCAGGATGTTTGCAGTAGAACGGTAATTCTGCTCCAGCTTGACCACCTTGGCATTAGGGTATTCCTGCTCGAAATTCAGGATATTACTGATATCAGCTCCACGGAATTTGTAGATTGACTGATCGTCATCACCTACCACGCAGAGATTTTTGTATTTTGCTGCAAGCATTTTTACCAGAAGGAACTGAGTCCTGTTGGTATCCTGATACTCATCCACCATGATGTATCTGAAACGATTCTGATACTGCTCAAGGATGTCCGGATGATGCTCAAAAAGCTCTATCGTCTTAAAGATCAGATCGTCAAAATCCAAAGCGTTATTCTGCTTCATACGCTTCTGATATTCGTGGTAGATCTTCGCCTTCTGAAGCCCTCTAAAATCAGAGCCCTGCTGCTTTTCATATCTGTCAGGCGAGATATATTCCTCCTTTGCCTTAGATATCTCCGATAACATCATCCTCTCAGGATACATTTTGGGATCAAGGTTTAGATATTTCAGCACCTCTTTGATAACTGTTTTCTGCTCATCAGTATCATATATTGTGAAATTGTTATTTCCTCCGATTGCTTCAAAATGCCTTCTAAGGATACGCACGCACATTGAGTGAAATGTACTTACCCAGACACTTTCAGAGCCGTAACCTACGATATTATCCACTCTCTCGCGCATCTCATTGGCAGCCTTATTGGTAAATGTTATTGCCAGTATATTGTATGGATTTACTGACTTCTCATCTATGAGATATGCGATCCTGTGCGTAAGCACGCGGGTCTTTCCGCTTCCGGCTCCGGCTAAAATAAGAAGAGGCCCCTCGGTATACGAGCAGGCCTCCTCTTGTACTCTATTCAGACCTTCCATTATTCAGCAGGAGCTTCTGGCGCTGCTGGTGCTGCCATTCCAAGCTTTGCCTTAATAGCTGCGATCTCATCAGATACTACTGCATCTGGTGCCGCATCATACTTTCCTGCAAGGTTTTCAATCTCATTTGCAGCTGTAGACTGATTGAGGTCAGCCATAGCATTTGCAGAATCAAGCATAGCATTTGCCTTTGCTTCCATACGCTCAAATGCAGCCATGCTGGATGTAGAATCACTTACGTTAGATGTAAGCTTATTGATACGCTCCTGAGTCTTAGCAACCTTGATCTTTGCCTTGATAGCATCACGTCTGATGTTAAGCTCATTAATATCATTTACAAGTTTATCATGCATCTGACGCATCTTCATAGCGTTAGCTGCTGCAACATCATATGTCTGCTGTAAGCTTGCCTGCTTTGTAGCGAGTTTAGCCTTCTGCTGAAGGAACTTAGCTGCGTCAGCATCATTTCCTGCAAGAACTGCCTTCTCAGCGTAAGCCTGCATATCAGCGATCTCCTTGTTGCACTGATCAAGCTCTCTCTTGCATCTCTGCTCATCTGCCATAACTGCAGCTGTCTCTTCCTTAACCTTACCGAGGTCAGAAGTAAGATTTCTCATTGTCTGATCGATCATCTTCTCAGGATCCTCTGCCTTGTCAAGAAGCGCATTGATGTTTGCTGCCATGATATCCTTGAATCTTGTTAAAATTCCCATTGTTAGTAACTCCTCCTTTAAACTTTCACTACTCTTTTATTTATTGAAAGCTGCAAGATCACGTTTCATTCCTCATGATGTGAATGATATTTCTCCTCTGCCACTTTCCAAAAATCACGTAAACATATTATATCTTAAAATTCTTGGTTTTACAATAAATTAATCATGATAATTATCTAATAATTTTCATATTCTGAGTTTTTTCATTGTCCTTTTAAATGCTTACGGTTGTTCTTCCGTTAATACTTCTTCATCATGATAAAGAAATCTGCCAAAAGGAGCCCTACCGACACCCAGATCGTATATATGCCCCAAATATCAGACAACAGGCCACCTATGCCGGCTCCTATCGCAAATATCATTATTATTCCGTAATAATGCGCAGTCTTATAGAGATTCTGCTTATCTTTATCACGAATATACTGTGATAAGCTCTCTGTTCCGCTGCGGAGGTTTCCTATGCACATCGTACTTGCATAGAGATACCCGTGAACCTTACGGAACGACTGCACCTGCATCGCACAGGACAGTGAAACCAGAATATTTGCCAGCATATTAAACTCTCTCGGGATAAAACCTACTGCACCAAGCAAAAGCATCTCTATCAGAATGATCACCTGTCTCCAGTGAAGTTTATGCGCACGCTTCAGCTTATGTTCAATCTGTTCTGCCAGAATGATTCCAAATGCAAATGCTATGATCGGTATAAGGTATTTAGCACCTGTTCCGAAATCCCCAGTCATAAAGTTCTGACTCATCAGGATAACATTTCCGGTCTGCGCATTGGCAAATACTTTTCCTCTGACATTAAATGTATATGCATCCTGAAGTCCGCCCGACAACGATAGTATTGCACTAAGCCGAAAGCTTTCCGAAATTTGTCTTTTCATATATTTCTTTGTCTTCCTTTTTCAATGTCGATTCCCGGTATGATCAACCCGGTCATTACCTAATCATTTTACTATAAAGCTATACTGTTATTGCCTGATCATTTTGCCTTCAAAACTATACAGTAATTTCTATCTGATTATTCTCAATAGCCACGATACAGGATTCGTAGTATCCGTCTCCTGTTGTCCTCGGTCCGCTGATCACTTCATATCCGGCAGAAGCAACCCTCTTCGTCAGTTCATCCACCTTTTCTTTACTTCCTACCGAAAAAGCTATATGCGCATAACCGGTACGGTAAAGAGTTTTTGGATCGTCTATCAGATCCGGTCTGTTCATAATCTCAAGACGGGCTCCATCCTCAAATGAAATAAAATACGATCTTAACCCGGTCTTCTCGTTATGATATCCATCGTTAGATACCCCGCCAAGAAATGTCACGAAGAAATCCCTTGCCGCATCCAAATCATTTACATACATTGCAACATGTTCTATTCTCATAACCTTTTTTACCACATTCAATCTAAAACAAAAAATCTATATAGTCTACATTAATTTGAAACATTATAACAAAAACCCTTACAGAATAAAACAAAATATGTGCCGTGAAACGAACAATGAAATATTATTTTTATATTGAACTCGCTATATTTTAGCAATATAATATATATTGAACATTTTGTAATTGATACACCTCCGAGGGAGCACATTATTTTTTTCGTAAAATAATAATTTTTCAAAGGAGGTTCTTTACTTGATAAAAGAAAAACTACTATTTAGCAACAAGACAGTTTTTGGAATAGTAATGCGGCATCCTGATTTATGCCGCAAATGTCTGGAACGTATTCTTGATAAAAAAATATCAAGAGTTGACATTCCGGTAATTGAAAAAAACTACGATTATTCTGCTTATTCTAAAGGAATACGTCTTGATGTTTACTGCGACGGTGAGGATGAAGTTTACAACATCGAGATGCAGAATTACAGGTTCAAGGATCTTCCCAAACGCGGAAGATACTATCAGTCAATGATTGATAAAGATTTGCTGGATAAAGGTGAATCATATTCAATGCTTAAGAAGAATATCGTAATATTCATTTGCAGATTTGATCTTTTCAAAGAAGGCAGGCATCTATATGTTTTTGAAAACAGGTGTCTGCAGAATTTCGAATTAGGTTATGGTGACGGAACCCAGAAGATCATTCTCAATACAAAAAGCACTGCAAATGATATTCCACTAGCCTTAAAGATGTTTCTCGACTATATCGAAACCGGAGAGGTTCAGGATGATTTCACAGCTGAAATCGAAACCGTGGTCGACAGGATCAGGCACAACAAAAAATGGAGGGACGAGATCATGACCTACGAAGAAGAGTGGGAAAATGAAAAAGAATCATGGCACGCGCAGTGGAAAGAGGAAGGACTTGAGGAAGGCCGCGCTCAGGGACTCGAAGAAGGCCGCGCTCAAGGACTCGAAGAAGGTCGTGCTCAAGGACTCGAAGAAGGTCGCACTCAAGGGCTTGAAGAAGGTCGTGAGGAAGGTCGTGAAGAAGGTCGTGAGGAAGGTCGTGAGGAAGGTCGTGAGGAAGGCTTTGACCTGACCTACATTAAATATGCCACAAAACTTTTTGCTAAAGGTTCATCTCATTCCGAGGTATCAGCTTCACTTGTCGAGATGTTTGATATCAGCGAAGAAAAAGCGGATGAAATCATCAATTCTGCTTTTAAAGAAAATTAATAGTTCTGCTTTTTGAATTGTAATAACACAGTAAAAAGCCGTAATCCTGTGGGACTACGGCTTTTATTATATGGGTATAGTTTATTGATATCTCTATCTTTTTTATTACTTCAGAATGTTTTTAAGCCTGGTAATCTCATTACTAACAAGCTCCATGTAGTATACATTAGTCTGTAAGCAATTTAAAAATGCGCTTATACTTGCATAAGAATTTGATACTGTTGTCGGAATATAGTATGCCGCCTGATGTAAATAGTTTTTAAGTGTAGCAAAACGTGTTATATTTCCACAACGATTCTCCGCCTGCTGAATATATGCCTTAGCAGTTTTAAAATAATCCATGTAATATGTTATTCTATAATAATAACCATATGTAGTAGACGCACCACTAATACCTTTAACAGCAGAAGAAAGATAATTTAAAGCCGC
>Ga0310691_10008878_pt1 | contig 10280 bp, 6 predicted proteins | sample 176DNAGHGlowgp2_FD_203887 | JGI IMG/M metagenome (GOLD analysis project Ga0310691, IMG submission 203887) | Sheep rumen microbial communities from Palmerston North, Manawatu-Wanganui, New Zealand - 1766 DNA GHGlow gp2 (v2) (version 2) | ecosystem: Host-associated > Mammals > Digestive system >...
GGAGTAGTTGGCCATTCACCGGTCAAGATATAATCGATAATCATCGACACATCATTAATCGTCACCGTTTCGTCCCCATCGGCATCACCACGCCTGTAATTGTTATCGTCGGCCATAGCCTGGAACGGAGCGGCAAACATGGTAAACAGACACATGAATAAAACACAAGAGTGTACAATCTTTTTCATTTGATACTTTAGAATAATGGTTGATAATGTTGATATAAAACGGGGCAAATGTACTACAATTTCCCGTAACACTATGCAGAATTAAAATAGATGTGTAAAAAAATGATAAAAAGGAACTTTAAGCCTCGGCTTAAAATTCCTTTTTAGGTTTCAAATAGGTAAAATTTCTAAGGTAAAAAAGATTGTTTCAGGTTTATGGCGCAAATTTAAAGTGAAAATTTGAACCATGAATCGATTTTTTATATGTTATAAAACATATTTTGGTGCGATTTCGTTATTTTAAATACTCTATCTTGCTGATTTTCAGTCATGCAAACGATTGTCAAGAAAAATTTATTTTTCGAAGTATTTCAGCTCAAAACTACCCGAATCGTCGAGTGCCACATAGGAATCCAGTGAAATCCATTCGCCCAAGAATATCACGGGCGGCATTCCTTGCTGATGCTCCATGCGGGCAATGTGAATGTGGCCGTAGATAAAAGCCTCGACATCGGGGTGGGTGTGGTAATATTGTCGCGAAAAGTCAATCAGGCGGCCTGCTGCGCGCTCGGATATGGCCTGCTGCTGCCCAGGGTCGCGGCGCGTGCGGTTCTCGTTGGACCAGCCGGTGGCAATGGGATAGGTCCAGCGGGGGTGAATGGCTGCATACAGCCACTGGCAGACCTTATTATAAAAGCACCATCGCGTGAAGCGGTACATGGCGGGTTGCACGCCCACGTCGTCGCCATGAGCGATGAGCACCCGCTTGCCCTGGGTCTCTACAACGGTGTGCCCGTTGAGGACAGTCAAGCCGATCTGGTCGCGCAGGTAGTCAAACAGCCACACGTCGTGGTTGCCTGTGACCCATGTGATCTTCACGCCAGCATCGGCCAGCTCGGCCAGTTTGCCCAGGAAACGGATATAGCCGCGCGGCACGACATACTTGTACTCATACCAGTAATCGAGAATGTCACCAAGAAGGTATAGCTCGAGGGCATCGTCCTTGATGGCATCAAGAAAACGGCAAACGCGTTTTTCTCGCTCCAACTGGTCGGTCATGTACTTGGCCCCAAGGTGGAGGTCGGAGATAAAATATGACTTCTTGCGCACCATTGCCCTATACAAAGACAGCGACTATCCGTTAACTTTTCACTGTTGTCAGGTCACATCATCCCAAGTTCGAGTTTAGCCTCCTCGGTCATCATGCGCGGGTCCCACTCGGGCTCAAACACGAGGTTGACGGTAGCGCTTGTGACGCCGTCCACGCTCTCGACCTTCTGCCTCACATCTTCAAAGATGAAATCGGCTATCGGGCAATTGGGTGCCGTGAGCGTCATGTCGATGTCAACATGGCCCTCATCATTGAGGTCAATCTTGTAAATTAGCCCCAAGCTGTACACGTCGACCGGCAGTTCGGGGTCATACACGGTCTTCAACATCTTGACGATGTCTTCTTCGATCTTAAGTTTCTGTTCTTGTTCCATAATTGGTTGCAAAATTACTCAAAAACTCCCAATTGTCATCCAAAACAACAGTCAAAAATACTACAGAAGGAGAAAATCACCAAAAACGCATTCAATCAATCACATGCGCACCAAAATCCCGAAAGCAGCAAAAAATGATTTTTTTCATAAAAAATGTTGAATATTAGCACTTAAATCAAAAAAAATGCCGATATTTGCAGTCGCAAAAACGCAAAGGCCCTGCATAGGGACAATTTTTATTTGCTTTCACCTCACGTGGAGGCAGGTGTAAACTTCTTGCGTTCAAGCAATTATAAGAGTTAATAATTATTTAATCTTTCATTAAAATTAAATTTAAGAAATACAATGACTAAAGCAGAAATCGTTAGAGAAATTGCTCAATCTACAGGCCTTGACAAGGCATCGGTTTTAGAAACTGTTGAAAAATTCATGGATACCGTTAAGGATTCTCTGGCTAACGGAGAGAATGTTTACCTGCGCGGTTTTGGCAGCTTTATCGTGAAGACCCGTTCCGAGAAGACCGCCCGCAACATCAGCAAGAATACCGTCATCATCATCCCCGAGCACAAAATTCCGGCCTTCAAGCCTGCCAAGGTGTTCATGGATCAGGTGAAGTGAGCCGTCACAATAGCCAACCGATATTTCACTACTATATATAATAATATACTTATTTAACAACTAACATTTTACGATTATGCCAAACGGAAAGAAACGTAAAGGCCACAAGATGGCAACGCACAAGCGTAAAAAAAGACTTCGCAAGAATCGTCACAAAAACAAGAAGTAATTACGCTTAGTCAATCATGACAACTGTGAAATAGCAGGAACAGACCGATTGGGGCGACAGTCGTGCATTAGAGGCCATGACTTGCAGTCAACGACAATGCACATCGCATCAATTGGTTTGTTCCTAAATTGCTATTTAAAAGGAGTTGGCCGGAACCTCTCTCACTTCTTCTTACACACACGCACACGTGAGTTCGACCGGCTCCCATCCCCGAGCATTCCATCCCCGCGCAATCGCTATGGCCCGAGGTCCAGCGGGACCCGACACCAGCCATTGAACATTGTGCAATGAACATATATTGCCTCGCCATACACACACTCTCTCACGAGGCATATATATTTTCGGTCAGTTATTTTTGTTAAAGAAACAAAGTGTTTTTCACCCACACCTTCTGCGATGAGAAGTGAATTAGTAGTTGACGTCACGCCCCGTGACATGACGACCGCGCTTCTTGAAGACGGTCGCCTCGTGTCATTGCAGCGAGAGACAAGGGATGTCTCCTATGCCGTGGGCAACATCTACCTTGCCAAGGTGAAGAAGCTCATGCCGGGATTGAATGCCGCGTTTGTCAACGTGGGCTACTCCAAGGATGCATTTCTTCATTACCTTGATCTGGGATCACAATTCAACACTTTTTCTCAATACATCAAGACGGTTCGCGACAACCCCAACAAGAGGCCGAACAGCATCAGCAAGGTCAAGTGCCAGCCCGACACCAACAAACACGGTACCGTGAGCGACGTTCTCACCCAAGGGCAAGAACTGCTGGTGCAGATTGCCAAAGAGCCCATCTCTACCAAGGGTCCGCGGCTGACCACCGAGATCACCTTCACAGGTCGTTTCCTGGTGTTGACACCGTTCAACGACCGCATCTCGGTGTCGCAAAAGATCAAGGACCATGCCGAGAAAACAAGATTGCGCCGGCTCATTGAGAGCATGAAGCCCAAGAACTTTGGCATCATTGTGCGCACATCGGCCGAGAACAAGAAGGCAGCCGAGCTCAACAACGAGCTGAAGACGCTGCTCAAGGCCTGGGATGACGCCATTGCCAAGGTTCAACTGGTGTCTCCCCCCACACTGGTGTATGAGGAAGAAAGTCGTGCCGTCGGCGAGATCCGGGACATCTTCAATCCCGAGTTTGAGAGCATTCAAGTGAACAATGCCGAAGTGTATGAACAGATTCATGACTATGTGAACCAGATTGCCCCCGATCGCAGCGATATCGTCAAGCTCTACAGTGATGACGTTCCCATCTTTGATCGATTTGGAATCACCAAGCAGATCAAGTCATCATTCGGGAAGACAGTATCCTTCAAATCGGGCGCATACATAATCGTAGAAAGCACCGAAGCACTGCATGTGATTGATGTGAATTCAGGCAACCGATCGCGCACCAGCACCGACCAGGAGAGCAATGCGCTCAACGTGAACCTGCTCGCCGCCGACGAAATAGCCAGGCAACTGCGCCTGCGCGACATGGGCGGCATCATCGTGATCGACTTCATCGACATGGCCAAAGCCGAGCACCGCCAGGAGCTCTACCACCACATGAAGGAGGTCATGCAAAAGGATCGAGCACGCCACAACATCTTGCCGCTGAGCAAATTCGGCTTGATGCAAATCACGCGCCAGCGCGTTCGTCCGGCACTGGATATCGCAACAGCCGAGACCTGCCCCTCCTGTGGCGGCAAGGGCGAGGTGCAGCCTTCACTGCTTTTTACCGACAAGCTGAAAGACAAGATTGATTACCTTGTCAACACACTGAACGTGAACAGCTTCATTATGTATGTCCATCCATTTGTCGATGCCTACCTCAAGAAGGGACTCATGAGTGAATACTGGAAATGGCGCCGCGAGTTCAAACGCAAGTTCCGCATCCTGCCCGACCAGTCCCTCAATTATCTGGAGTATAAAGTTCTCGACAAAGAACGCAACGAGATTGACCTTAAAGAAGAAAAAGACACCAGCAGCAGCGAGACGAGCAAGAAAGAACGGCGCTCAAAGCACCGCGCTGCCGACAACAACGATGACAAGGAATGATGTGCATCTCCCCACAACGCCGACACATCATCCTGTGACAGATATCAAGACCGCCCTGCAAAATACCGGCAGGGCGGCTTTATTTTATCACAAGCCCCGACGACAATTGACCAAAGAGTGATTATAACTTGTTTGCGTTAAATTATGTAAAAGCATATAGCAGTCAATAAAAATACGTTATATTTGCAAGCAAAAATTATCTTTAACATTAACTTTATTACAAACAACTGAATCAATGAAAAAACCATCAGTGAAAACCTCAAAGAAGGATCTCAGCAAGCCCGCACCCCTGGGTGCAAAAACCAAGAGTTACATTGCAATGGAAGAGCGCTATGGTGCTCACAACTACCACCCGCTGCCCGTTGTCCTGAAGAAGGGTAAAGGCATCTATGTGTGGGACGTTGAGGGCAAGAAGTATTTCGACTTCCTGTCGGCCTACAGTGCCGTGAACCAGGGCCATTGCCATCCCCGCATCGTGAAGGCCTTGAAGGACCAGACCAACAAGTTGTGTCTGACCTCTCGCGCTTTCTACAACGAGGCTTTCTGTGAGTATGAGAAATTCATGCACTCCTACTTTGGCTATGACAAGGTGCTGCCCATGAACACTGGTGCCGAGGGCGTTGAGACCGCCCTGAAGCTGGCTCGCCGCTGGGGTGTTGTCAAGAAAGGCATCGCCAACGACAAGGTGAAGATTATCTGCTGCGAGGGCAACTTCCACGGCCGCACTGTCACAGTTATCACGATGAGTAACGACCCGGACAGCTATGCCAACTATGGCCCGCTGACCCCCGGTTTCATCCGCATCCCCTACAACGACCCCGAGGCACTCAAGCAGGCGCTTGACAAATATGGTGACGAGGTTGCCGCATTCATCGCCGAGCCCATCCAGGGTGAAGCTGGCGTGTTTGTGCCCGATGACGGCTACTTGAAGAAATGCTTTGACATGTGCCACGAGCACAATGTCCTGTTTATCGCTGATGAGGTGCAGACCGGTATCGCCCGCACGGGCAAGATGCTGTGCAGCGACCACGACGGCATCCGTCCCGACATCGTGATCCTGGGCAAGGCCCTGGGTGGCGGTGTGCTGCCGGTTTCGGCCTGCCTTGCCGACGACGACATCATGCTCAACGTGAAGCCCGGTGAGCACGGCTCAACCTTTGGCGGCTTCCCCCTGGCAGCCCGCGTTGCCGTCGAGGCCTTGAAGGTTGTGAAGGACGAGAAACTGGTGCAGAATGCCGAGAAGATGGGTAAGATCTTCCGCGAGGAAATCGAGAAGATCAACTCGCCGTTCATCGTGCAAGTGCGCGGCCGCGGCCTGTTGAACGCCATCGTCACCAAGCCCGTCGAGGGCAAGACTGCTTGGGACATCTGCCTCAAGCTGCGTGACAACGGCCTGCTGGCTAAGCCCACCCATGATCACATCATCCGCTTCGCTCCCCCCTTGTGCATCACCAAGGAAGAGCTCATGGAGGCCATCGACATCATCAAGAAGACCTTTGAGCAGATGTTCGGATAATCTCCTATAACCAAGTGTCGCAAGCCATGTGGCTTGTGACACTTGGTGTTTAATGAGCCGGCCTGAATCAGCCGAGACAAATTATACTTAAAACTTAAAACTCAGAACTAAAAACTATAAAAAATCAAAATGAATAACGCTGTTATCAATTTTCCCCTTCCCGCCAATGAGCCGGTGAAGGCTTATATGCCCGGTTCACCCGAGCGCGTTGCCCTTGAGCAGGAACTCGAGCGCCAGAGCAACCTCGTTGTTGACATCCCCATCATCATTGGTGGCAAGGAAATACGCACCGGCGACACGGGCACCGTTACCTGCCCGCACGACCACAAGCACGTGTTGGCCACCTATCACAAGGTGGGCAAGAAAGAGATCAAGATGGCTATCGACGCTGCCATGAAGGCCTGGAAAGAGTGGAGCCGCACTCCCTGGACCACCCGCGCCGCCATCGTGATGAAGATGGCCGAGCTGCTTGCTACCAAGTATCGTCCCATCATGAATGCCGCCACGATGCTGGGCCAGAGCAAGAACATCTACCAGGCCGAAATCGACTCGGCATGCGAGACGATCGACTTCTTCCGCTACAACGTGCACTATGCCAGCAAGATCTACGGCATGCAACCCAAGGATGGCGTGGGCCAGCTCAACCACACCGAGTATCGCCCCCTCGAGGGCTTTATCCTGGCTGTTACGCCGTTTAACTTCACCTCAATTGCCAGCAACCTGTGCATGACTCCCGTGCTGATGGGTAACGTGGCCCTGTGGAAGCCCTCCACCACCGCCCTGTTGAGCAACTATTACCTGATGCAGCTCTACAAGGAAGCCGGTCTGCCCGACGGCGTGATCAACTTCCTGCCCGGCAGCGGTGCCCTCATCGGCGAGGTGGCTACCGACAGCAAGTACTTTAGCGGCATCCACTTCACCGGCAGCACGGCCACCTTCAAGTCGCTGTGGAAACAGGCCAGCCTGAATGTGGACAAGTACATCTCCTACCCCCGTCTCGTGGGCGAGACCGGCGGCAAGGACTTCATCTTTGTCCACCCCAGTGCCGACAAGAAGGCCGTGGCAACGGCTGCCTTCTGCGGAGCATTTGAGTTCCAGGGCCAGAAGTGCTCGGCTGCCTCGCGCATGTACATCCCCAAGAGCATGTGGGCCGATGTTCTCAAGGACATCAAGGCCATGTGCAAGGAGGTGAAGATGGGCGACGTCAAGGATCCCATGAACTTCATCAACGCCGTGATCGACGAGGCATCGTTCGACAAGTGCAAGAGCTATATCGACTATGCCAAGAAGGCCGAGGATGCCAAAATCGTCATCGGTGGCAAGTGCGACAAGAAGAAAGGCTGGTTTGTTGAGCCCACCGTGATCGAGACTACCAATCCCCGCTTCAAGTCGATGGAAGAGGAAATCTTTGGTCCCGTACTGACGGTTTATCCCTATGACGACGACAAGGTGAACGAGACCGTGAAGTTGTGTGACGAGACCTCGCCCTATGGCCTGACCGGTGCCGTTTGGGGCCGCGACCGCCTGGAGGTGGAGAAGTTGACCGACAAGCTGTGCTATGCCGCCGGCAACTTCTACATCAACGACAAGCCGACGGGTGCCGTTGTGGGCATGCAGCCCTTTGGCGGCGCACGTGCCAGCGGTACCAATGACAAGGCCGGTGGCGAGTTCAACCTCATCCGCTGGATCATCCCGCGCGTGATCAAGGAGACCCTCGTGCCGCCCACCGACTACCGCTACACCTATCTGAAATAAGTCCAACAAATAATACAGTAGGCGTATTCACAACACTGGATGCGCCTACTGTTTTTATTATACCCAGGAGAATATTTGGTGTCATTTTATCAAAATATTTCAACAAAATATTGCAATTGTTAGTTAGAAATATTACATTTGCAACGAAACAACAGATCGAATTATTAATCCCCCCATTTAATACAATATGCCTATGAGACCTAAAACTTACTTCCTCAGGTTGATGGCCATCATGCTGGCCTGCTTGACATGCGCCTTGAGCGCGAGTGCCTATGACATGTATCTCGATGGTATTTATTACACCAAGCTGACCAACAGCACCGTCGAGGTTTCCTATGCCAACATCAACTCGGCCGACTATAGCGGCAGCATCACAGTACCTACACAGGCCCAACAGGGCATTCAGTCATGGACCGTGAGAGGCATCGGCTACAAAGCCTTTGGCGAATGCTCCGGCTTGACCGACATCACCCTGCCCACGTCGCTAAACTATGTGGGCGACCTGGCCTTCATCCGCTGCACCAGTTTGTCGGGGATCAATATTCCCGAGAATGTCACCTGGATCGGCAACAACGCCTTTGAGCAGTGCACCAGCCTGTTGTCAGTCTCTTTGCCCTCGACGCTGACGTCGATTGAGAGTGTGGCTTTCACTGGCTGCAACAACCTGCGTTACGTTATTTGCGAAGCCCATGAGCCGCCCACGCTGGGCAGCAATGTGTTTGAAAACTCGACCTACAGCAATGGCTATCTGCTGGTGCCCAACTCGGTGGCCAAGGAGAAATACCAGGCCGCCCCGGGATGGAGCAACTTCGCAAGCATCAGTGCTGCCGAGTTCTACACGTTTGAGAAAGACGGAATCTATTACTGCCAGACCGGCCCCAACACCGTTGCCGTGTGTGCCCGGGATGCCAATTACAACAGCTACAGCGGCAATGTTACGATACCCAAGTCGGTCGTGTATGACTACCACGGCTACACCGTCAACGAGGTTGCCAGCAACGCCTTCCGCAACTGCACGAACCTGACCCGTGTCACCTTGCCCGAGACGGTGGGTCTCATCGGTAATTTTGCCTTTGCCAACTGCCCCAACCTGAATCAGGTAGTGATTCCAAGCAACAGCATGTTGACCGAGATCGGCAACAATGCGTTTGTCTCTACGGGACTCACGAGCATCTCGCTCCCCTCGTCGTTGACCAAGATCGGCAACTATGCCTTCCATGGCTGTGACGGGCTGACGACGGTCACCATCCCCGACAATGTCACCACAGTGGGTGCGTCGGCCTTTGGCAGCTGCTCGGGATTGAAGACTGTCACCATTGGCAAGAACTGCACCTCGCTGGGCGAGTGGTGCTTCTTGGAGTGCACCGCCTTGCAGACGGTGACCTGCTATGCCCCCACCCCGCCGGCAACGTCCTACTACACCTTCCGCAACAATGACGGCTTCACCACCGCCACGCTGCGCATGCTCTATTCGTCCTATGATGCCTACACCACTACGGCCTACTGGAGCAACTTCACCAGCATCTCGCGGTTGGGCTATGACTTCAAGTATAACAACATCTACTATCGCTACACGGGCAACAACACCGTGGGCGTGAGCTATGGATTTCCTAACTCCTACACCTACAGTGGCGCTGTCACCGTTCCCTCTCAAGCCATCAACGAGGGCATCACCTACAGCGTCACCAGCGTCTGTGACAATACATTTAATGGCAACCCCTTGACCAGTGTCACCCTGCCAAGCACCATCATCAGGATTGAGTCTAACGCTTTCAGGAATTGCACGGGATTAACCCAGATCACCATTCCTGCCAATGTCAATTACATCGGCTCACTTGCATTCTCGGGCTGCACCGGGCTCACCAAGGTGAACATCACCAACCTGGCCAACTGGTGCAATATCTTGTTCGCCAACGAGGATGCCAACCCGCTGAAACAGGCCCATGTACTCACCTTGAACAACTCGACGGTGACCAACCTGACTGTGCCCAGCAGCGTCTCCCAGATCAAGCAGTATGCCTTCTTGGGATGCACCTCGATCACCAGTGCCACGCTGCACAACAACGTCACCAGCGTGGGCTATGGAGTCTTCATGGGATGCACCGGCCTGCGGACGGTGAACCTGGGCAGTGGTTTAACCAGCCTCGGCGCTGCGGCCTTCAATGGGTGCTCGGCCCTGACGGCCATCACCAGCCTTGCCACGACCCCGCCATCGCTTTACTCGACGACATTTGACAGCAGCCACTACAGCAATGCCACACTGACGGTGCCCTGGGCTTCCAAATCGGCTTATCAAGCAGCCAACTACTGGAAGAATTTCACCCACTGGAACACAACCTATGACTTTGTGGTTGATGGCATCTACTATGTCAAGACTGATCTTGACAAGGTGAGCGTCACCCAAAGGGATGCAAGCGGCAACTGCTATAGCGGTGATGTGACAATTCCCGAGACCGTGGAATACCAGGGCGTGACCTACACAGTGAACCGTCTTGACCACAATGCCTTCACCAACTGCCCCAACCTGACGT
>Ga0310691_10008879_pt1 | contig 10280 bp, 16 predicted proteins | sample 176DNAGHGlowgp2_FD_203887 | JGI IMG/M metagenome (GOLD analysis project Ga0310691, IMG submission 203887) | Sheep rumen microbial communities from Palmerston North, Manawatu-Wanganui, New Zealand - 1766 DNA GHGlow gp2 (v2) (version 2) | ecosystem: Host-associated > Mammals > Digestive system >...
TATTGAAACCATAGACTAGGAGGACAGAATATGGCAGAGAAACCGAAAACGCCGAAAGAGTACGGGAGATGGGACAGAACATGCGTCAAGGTTCTGAGAAAGCCATCCCAGAAAAAAGGCACAAAAAAGAGCGCAAAATAGTGCTCTTTTTTTTGTGAGAAAGGAGTGCGAACAATGGCAAAGGGCGAAAGGGGCGGCAGAAGAAGCGGTGGTGGATCCGCAGGTACCGCAGGAGCGGCCGCCGCAAGTGGAACACCGGTTGATTTTGAGCAGGCATTCAAGCCAGAACTCACAACAAGAGAATGGGATGAAAGAAGGAAAGCGGAGAACGACTTCCCTGAATTTGCCAGACAGTTTGGAGAAGAGCCAAGTGTCCTTGATGAAACCAGAATGTATTCTCACAGCTCAGGCAACGCCGGCTACATATCGACAGGCCACGCCTTTGAAATAAACCGGAAATTGTACAATCCGATAAACGAGGACTATACGATCACTGACATATTCAGCAAACCGGCCGACAGGGCCACGATCAAAGCACTCGACAAAAACATCAACAGTCACAGCACACCCGCCGACGGAGCGTATACAAGGTTTTGCACACGAGAATCCATAAAATCGGCCTTCGGATTGACCACCGACCAACTAATGATGCTTGAAGGTGCGGACGGAATGACCCGGGGTGAACTGAAAAACCTGAGCAAGGCACTAACCGGCACAAGTTCTCTCTCGCTTTCATATACGTCAACATCCGCAAACCGGGAGATGAATGTTTTCACGCACCGGACCTTTGAACGACGGATCAGCGTTCCAAAAGGAACAAAAGCCTTTGCATGCAGTAAGAATGCAGACGAGGCCGAGGTTATTTTCGGCCGTGGAATGAAAACAAAGATCACAGGAATCTCGGTCAACAAAGACGGCGGAATTGTTATCCATGAAATGTTCGATGGATACAGTTCAAAGGCGCACAAGTTCAAATAACTCCGGTATTTACCCTTGAAGGATTAAACCCTAAAGGATATACTACCAACAGGAGGAAAAGCACATGGAAACAAAACTCATGGTGACGGTGCCCAAAGGTTCAGGGGCAGAAATGCGGGAAGGGGCGGTCAATTTACCCGCAGGCACAGAGTTAAGGGTTGAAAAGATCACCAGAACGCACGAGAAGGCAGAAATAACGGCCGTGTGCGAACGATAGAGAAAGGGGCAAGGGAAAACACATGCCAACGAAGAAAAAGGACAGCAAGGCCGCACAACGGTTCGTAGACCAACCCGGGCAGTGGAAGAACACTACCCCGGCAAGCGTGAAGAAAAGGCAGGCCGCCGCATGGAAGAGATTGGAAAAGAGCCTTACTCCCGAGCGGAGAAAGGCAATGGGGCTGACACCCACCAAGAAAAAGAAAACCAAGTAACAACAGAAAATCAAACAGGGCATTCCATAGCCCTTTTTTAGTTCTAGAAAGGGGGTACAATGCCGAAACCATCAAAAGTAAAGGGATGGCTGTCAGAGGACCGGCTCAACCTTTTGAGGCATTGGAAGAGGAACGGCCTCAGAGACGACGAAATAGCCGAGAAGATAGGAATCAGGCCAAGAACGTTGTGGGATTGGAAACAAGCCTATCCGCAAATAAGCACAGCCCTAAAAAACGGTTTTGAAGATTTAGTGATTGATGCGGAAGAGGCGTTGTTCTCAAAGTTTCAGATCCAGACGTTGACCGAGGAAAAAGAAGAGGTCTGGCAAGGACCGGACGGCACGATAAAAAAGCACAAGATCGTGACCAAGAAGCAGATCCCGCCGGACACGACGGCGATCATATTCTTTCTCAAATCCAAAGCGAACTGGAAGGACGGAAACGAAATACGGGCGGTCATTGATGGAATCAGCCTAGACCGCAGAAAGGAAATAGAGGCATTGTTCGATGCGGGCAGTAAGGAAAAAGCAATCAAAAAGCCGGAAACCGAAACAGACGCAGACGAAGAATGACCGAGCCTACCGTGACGTTATCGAGACTGTCATGTACAGGCCGGTGGACATTGCACACGCACTGGGGTTCACACTCTTAAACGATCTACACAACGACTGGATGCGAGAAATGTTCAACGGAGTGGAAGACGAAACCCTGCAGGCGCACCGTGGTTCATATAAGACAACATGCGTGGCGGTTGTTTTGGCGTTGTTGGTGGTATGCAAACCCAACCTCAAGATCGCATTTTTCAGGAAGACGGACCGAGACGTAAAGGATATCATCAAGCAAATCCAGAAAATGTTACACTCGGACGTTCTGATTTACATTGCCCGGGTTTTGTGGAACAAGGATCTGGAATTATTGACCGAGAACAGCACGGAAATCCTAACAAACCTGCCGGATGACCCGAGAGGCGGAGCGCAGTTGGTTGGGTTGGGTATCGGTGGAAGTATCACCGGCAAACATTACGACATCATATTCACGGATGACATCGTAAACGTTGACGACCGAACCAGTAAATCCGAACGGGAAAAGACCCGGCTCTTTTATCAGGAACTCCAGAACATCAAAAACCGGGATTACCGATGCAAGATTTTTAACACCGGTACACCGTGGCACAAGGAAGATGCCTTTGAACTCATGCCCCCGGCCATCAAGTTTGACGTTTACAGCACGGGGCTTATTTCACCGGAAGAACAGGCGTCAATCCGGGCAAAGATGCTCCCGTCACTGTATGCGGCGAACTATGAACTCAAACACATCGCAGGCGAGGACGTTGTATTCCGGGATCCTCATTTAGGGGCGGATCCATCGGTTCTTTTCGACTGCGAATGCACCCACATTGATGCGGCATACGGCGGGCAGGATTACACGGCCATGACGTTATGTACCAAGAAGGACGGGAAGTTCTATATATACGGGAAACTGTGGAGAAAGCACGTGGACGATGTTACCGCCGATATTCTGTCAATCCATGAGAGTTTCAGGGCGGGCAGGATTTACTGCGAGAACAACGGCGACAAAGGCTACCTCGCCAAGGCCCTGCGGGGTTACGGTGAGAAAGTCAATACATATCACGAGGGCATGAACAAGATGCTCAAGATTTCAACCTTTCTCAAATTCAACTGGGAGAGGGTTTATTTCGTGCAGGGAACAGACGAAAAGTACCTGCAACAAATCCTCGATTACAACGAGGAAGCGGACCATGACGACGCACCGGATTCTTGCGCAAGCGCAATCCGAATTATGGGTCCGAAACGTGAGACTGCGTATTCATCGCCATTCGGCGGTTGATTGGAGGTGTGAATGTTTACTTTTCAGGATTTTGAAGAGGCAAGAGACAAAAAAGACTTTTTACTGCAGGCAATCAATCAGCATGAGGCCAGTGAAGAGTACAAACTGGCAGAGGATGCGGATGAATACGACAAACAGAAAAACGTCACGATTTTGAACTATATCAAGATCATGTACACAATGACCGGGTCTCCGGTGGTAGATTTCACAGCAAGCAATGCCAAGATTACGAGCAATTTTTTCCACCGTTTGAACACTCAGCGTGCAACATATCTCCTCGGAAACGGGGTCACATTCCAAGACGAAAAGACCAAGAAAAAACTGGGGAAAGAGTTCGATAAGCGGTTGTACGACCTCGCATACAAGGCCCTGATCCATGGCGTTTCGTATGGTTATTGGGATTCGGAAAACCTGTACGTGTTCAAACTGACCGAGTTCGTTCCGTTGGTGGATGAAGAAACAAGCGCCCTCCGGGCCGGGATCCGATATTGGCGTCTCAGCCCGGACAAACCCCTTTACATTGTCCTGTATGAGGAAGACGGGTTCACCAAGTACAAGAAGGAAGCCGGAGACGGACAGACATTACAGGAAATCCAGAAGAAAAAGGGATACGTTCAGCACATCAAAAAGACCAATGCGGGAGGGGAAGTTCTCATAGGCGAGAGCAATTATTCCTCTCTGCCGATCATACCGCTCTGGGGTTCAAAGTTACATCAAAGCACGCTGATAGGTACCCGGGAAGGAATAGATTCATACGACCTAGTCCGGTCCGGTTTTGCGAATGACCTGAATGACGTGGCGCAAATTTACTGGCTGATTGAGAACGCCGGAGGCATGGACGAAGACGACCTCGCCGTATTCCGTGACCACTTGAAGATTCAGCACATAGCAACCGTGACGTCGCAAGACGGGGCAACCGTGAAGCCTTATGCTCAGGAAATCCCATATCAGGCCCGGGAGAACTTTTTGAATGCCATCCGGTCGCAAATTTACGAGGATTTCGGGGCTTTGGACGTTCACCAAGTAAGCGCCAACAGCACCAATGACCATCTCGAGGCCGCATATCAGCCTCTGGACGAAGAGGCGGACGATTTTGAGTATCAGGTATCCCAATTCATACTCCAACTTTTGAAAATAACGGGGGTAAGCGAGGACGAATACCCGACGTACAAGAGAAACAGAATCAGCAATCAGGCCCAACAGACGACGATGGTTCTCAGCGCATCCGACTATCTGGACGAGGAAACAGTACTGAACAAACTGCCGTTTATCACCGTGGACGAAGTACAGGAAATCCTGAAACGGAAAGAGGAAGAGCAAGAACAGAAGATGCAGATGGCCATGCAGGCGCAGGGCATTCAGCCGCAGGGCGAGGAAGATCAGGAAGAGGAAGAAGAGCCGGAAGAGGAAGAAAACCCGAATGGATAAGAACATTGAGCGGGATTTCATGAATGAAGAATTCCGGAAACTTGACCTGACAGTACAAAACGCCTATGAAAGGGCAGAAAAGCGGGCTGTGGCGTCGTTGGAAGAATACACGGGCCAATACTCAGGGATAGAAAAAGCCCTGCAGAGGCGTGTTATTTCGGGCGAGATAAGCGAAAAGGAAAAAGAGGCGTACATGTACGATCTCCTGTATGGAGAAGACGAAGACGATTGGATGGAAGAGGCGGGCGAACTGGCAGGCTTTTATACAGATGCTGATGAAGACTGTCTCAACTACGCAAACGACAGAGTGGAAGACATTTATGTTTCCGGCAGAAACTTCTCAAACTATGAGAGCGACATGTACTACCACAGAGACCTCGGGGTTGACTTATTGAAGACCGCCGGGGTTTCAAAACTTCTCAAAGTTCTAGATCGAGACAAGGCTCAGGATTGGAACACCCGCCGGGTGAAACTCACGTTCACACGGTACAAAGAGACGGCAAAAACGGTGTTTGCGGCGGGAAAGAAAGCCCTGAAGGGCGTAACCAAAAAGTCCAAGAAAGGCACGGGAAACAGCCTGCAAAGGTACCTGTGGGGCGTGGACGATCAAGCCAAGTGGGAGCACATGATGAAACTGGCCGAAAAGGGCCTGCATATTCAGAAAAAATGGAGCGCAACCCTTGACGCACACACACGAGACACGCACCGCACCCTTGACGGAGAAATCGCAGAAATCGATGAAGAGTTCGAAGTCGGGCCGTATTCGATCATGTTTCCCCGTGAACCATATGCGGCGCCGGCAATGACTATCAACTGCAGGTGCCAGTTAGTGTATCTTTTCCCGAAATACCAAGACCTGAGAGACGAAGACTCGCACACCCGAATAGAGAACATCCGGGATCCCGAACGGCGGGTGATACCGGACATGACATATCGGGAGTGGGAAAAATGGAAGGAAGGAAAGGAAAATGGCGGAGACAAACGTTGAAATCACCGTGAACAACTTTCCAGTAGTTCGAGAAATGTTCAAAGACGCACTGGATGAGGCGTTGGAGGTAGCGGCCGCAACGGCAGAAGGATATGCCATAGAACGGTGCCCTGTTGGAACAGAAGAAAGCACCGGGATCCCCGGATACAAGGGCGGGTCGCTGAAATCGACGATCAGGCACGAACGGGCAGACGAAACCACGATGGACGTTAAGGCCGGAGGGATTGACGGGTTGTACAGGTTCGTCAATTATGCGGTTTATAACGAACTCGGAACAGTGAAAATGCAGGCAAGGCCATTTATGAAGCCTGCCGTGGAAGATCACTTGAGCGAATACGATGGGATATTCAAAAGGGCCTTCCAGAAATAGGTAAACAGCGGGGAAAGCGGCAAAGGAATGCCGCCGGAACCGCTTTTTATATGCGCCCGAAGGAACGGGCACGAAATACTCAAATACCCCGAAGGAACGGGGCCAAAAGGAAATGGAGGAATGGTTGAGTAATGAGCATTACAAGGAAGTTTTTAAAGGGTATCGGAATTGAAGACGAAAAGGTGGACGCAATCATTGAGGCGCATACGGAGGTCACAAACCGGATGCAAACCGAAATTGAAAGCCTGAAAGCATTCAAGGAAAATGCCGAAAAACTGCCGGGTGTCCAGAAGGAATTGGACGAAACAAAGGCGAAAGTCGCAAAGATTGACGAACTGCAGGCAAAGTACGACAGCGAGCACGCCGCATTCGAGGCTTACAAAAAGGAAATTGCAGGCAAAGAATCCGGCCGCAAGGTTCGTGAAGCGTACACGGCCCTGCTCAAAAAGAGCAAGGTTGACGACAAGCGGTTCGATTCAATCCTCAGGGTTACAGACTTCTCAAAACTGAAACTCGACGACGAGGGCAAGTTCGAGAACGAAAAGGACCTGACCGACGCCATCAAAGCGGACTGGGCGGATTTCATCGTGACAGAAGAAAGCCGAGGATCCAAGCCCGAAACTCCGCCGGAGGGTAACGGCAAAACGCTGACACGTGAAGAGATCATGAAGATCAAGGACACGAAAGAACGTCAGCAGGCTATTGCCGATAATCCCGAACTGTTTGGCATTGAATAACAAGAAAGAGGGAAGAAAAAATGGCAAAAACTAATCTGACCAAGAGCGCAAACATTCAGACAACCGCCCGTGAGGTGGATTTTGTCACACGTTTTGCGAACAACTGGGATCATCTGCGTGACATCATGGGCGTTTTCCGGGTTATCAGAAAGACCCCGGGAACCGTTCTCAAGTCCAAGTATGCGGAAGTGACACTGGAATCCGGTGCCGTGGGCGAAGGCGAGGAAATCCCGTACAGCCAGTCCGTCGTTAAGGAAAAGGAATACGGCAAGATCGACGTTGAAAAGTTCGCAAAGGGCGTGAGCATTGAGTCCATCAACGAACATGGATACGACGATGCTGTCAACCTGACCGATGACCAGTTCCTTTTTGAACTGCAGGCGAATGTTACCGACCGGTTCTATACATTCATGAAGTCCGGCACACTGGCGTCCTATAAGCCGACCTTTCAGGCCGCACTCGCAGACGCACAGGCGAAGGTTCGGAACAAGTGGAAGCAGATGCACAAGGGCATTACCGAGATCGTTGGTTGGTGCAATATTCAGGATGCATACGACTATCTCGGCGTTGCGAACATCACCGTTCAGCAGGAGTTCGGACTGAACTACATCGAGAACTTTATCGGATACAGACGGCTGTTCCTGTGTTCCGACAATGAGATCCCGCAGGGTGTGGTTGTCGCAACTCCGGTTGAAAACATGATTCTCTACCATGTTTCCCCGAACGATTCCGACTTTGCAAAGGCCGGTCTGGAATATAGAACCGATGGAGTCACAAATCTGATCGGATTCCATGTACAGGGCAACTATGGCAACGCCGTTTCCGAGTCCTTTGCACTCATGGGCATGACACTCTTGGCAGAGTATATCGACGGTATCGCATATGTGACCATCGGCACCGAGCCGACATTCACCGCAGTTGATAAGACCGGCGAGGGCTATGCCGAAAAGAATCCGAAAACTCAGGGATGGTATGAAAAGGTTAATACCCGGTATTTTGCATCTGAAGATACCACGGTTGTCGCCACCAAGACTTATTACACCAAGGGAGCCTAATTCATGGCTTTTACGGTTCTGATCAGTTTTTCCGACGTTCAGGACAATCAGCACGTATACGGCGTCGGGGATGAATATCCCCGGCCCGGTTACGTTGCAAGCCCGGAAAGGATAAAGACGCTGACAGGCAGTTCTAACACATTCGGGCGGCCGATTATCCGAGAAGTACCGAAGGAAACGGCTGAGACATCGAAGGAAGAGCCGGAAACGGCCGAAAATGAGCCGGAAAAGGTAGTGGCCGAGGAAGTCACTGCCAAACCGGAAAAGACACGAAAACGGGCCAAAAAGGCCAAAGAATAACGGGAGGTCGTGAGCATGGAAACATTAATGGACGAAGTCTGCGCATATATCAACAACTGGTTCCCGGCAAAGCCGGTAGGAAAGCACCGGGGGACGTGGATTGTTGAAGGTGGAAACATCAGCGCAGATTTCTTACAGGAGAATCAATATTTCCGCATTGTTGGATCCGTGTTCAACGACGGAGTCTGGAAGTATCCCGCCGCTGACATGACCGACGAAGTGTTCAGCGGAGAGATATGGGCCATGAAAGTTCCTCCTGCTTTTATGGCCCTTTTGTCTGAAATTGAGGGGTGGAACGCCAAATACGGAGGGGCGGACAGTGTGAACATGTCGCCGTACAGTGCGGAAAGTTTCAACAACTACTCATATTCCAAGAGCGGAGCATCAAGAAGAAATTCAGGAGGTTCCGGTTCGCCTACGCTTTGGCAGGACGTTTACGGTGCCCGGTTGATTCGTTGGAGGAAAATATGAGCGCACTGTATGAAGCAATGATGGTCGATTGTATCATCATGAACAAAATCCGGGTTGAAGACGAACTCGGAGGATGGAAGACAACATGGGAAGACGGGCCGACATTTAAGGCGGCTATCCTGAAAGACAACACGATAGAGGCACGCATGGCCGAAAAAGAGGGGTTCAAGGAGGTTTACACAGTCACGGTAAACAGAGAAGTTCCTCTCGAGTATCACGACGCATTCAGAAGGGCGGAGGACGGGCAGGTTTTCAGAGTAACAAGCAACATCAAGGACAATAAAAGCCCGATGTTTTCTGGCATTAATTTTGGCCAATGTACCGCCGAACGGTGGATCCCGGAATGAACAGCGCAATGGTTACGGCACGGGGGCTTTACAAATTCTGGCATGGGTTCGGGGTTCCGGCATACCCAGAGAATTATGTCCCCGACGATGCGGTCATGCCTTATATCACATACGACCTCAAAAAACCGGATTGGCGGGGGAGTATCAGTTACAACGCCCGGGTGTGGTATATCGATACCTCATTCGGGGGAATTATGACAAAGATAGACGAAATCGCTGATGAAATCGGTGACACAGGGGTACGGATTGAGGACGAAGACGGGGTCATTTTCCTGTTCAAGGACAACCCGTTTTTTCAGTTTCAGCCCCTAGACGAACCGGACGAAAAGGTGAAATGCGCCTATTTGTCGATGATTATTCACGTTTTAGCGTGAGAGAAAGGAAGGAAAAATGGGAAGTCAGTTCGTTAAAATCCCGCAGGCCACGTTTGAAGATTTACAGATGGACGCAGGCGTTCTCTTGAATAAATTCAACCCGGCAACGCCTGACATCAAGGACGAGGACATTATCACGGCCACGACCGGCGGAGTTCAGATCACCTGCGTACCGACATATTCAGACTTAGGCGAGGACGTTGATAACTGCCCGAACAATACAAAGGAACTCAAGCATCTGGATGGTTGGGAGGTTGGACTTTCAACCACAGCCCTGAATGCGAACAAGGAAACAATCAAACTCGGCCTTGGGGCCGCAGATATTGATGACCAAACCGGCAAGATCACGCCAAGAGTAGACCTCGCCCAGAGCGACTTTACTGACCTTTGGTGGGCCGGACGAAAGGCAGGCGGGGGTTTTGTCGCATGCAAGATCATCAACGCCCTGAGCACTGCAGGATTCTCTTTACAGACCACAAAGAACGGCAAAGGACAGGTCGCCCTTGAATTCAGGGGCCATGTATCCATTGAAGCGCAGGACGTCGTTCCGATGGAATTCTATTCAACGGAAGCGTGATTTTGAGAAAACTTACAGGAGGAGACCATGTATTTACTTGAAGCAAAAGGAGAGGCGGCCTTTGAACTTATGGCCGCCCTTTTTGACCCGATCACGGACATCATGAGCGATGCGGACATTCTGGCTTGTATTCAGACAGATCAACGCATGAAAGCGGCCAAATTCGCTCTCCAACGGCATCCAAAAGAAATCATCCTGATTCTTGCGACATGCTATGGCGTACAGCCCGAGGAATATCAAAAAACGGCTCCGGAAATGCTTGCGGACCTGTTAAAGGTTGCAAATGACCCGACGGTTGTGGGACTTTTTCAATCGCAGGTTCAGAGTTCCGAGGCCAATTCTGGGTCTGCTATGGAGAATACAGAGGAAAAAGGGT
>Ga0310691_10008883_pt1 | contig 10277 bp, 8 predicted proteins | sample 176DNAGHGlowgp2_FD_203887 | JGI IMG/M metagenome (GOLD analysis project Ga0310691, IMG submission 203887) | Sheep rumen microbial communities from Palmerston North, Manawatu-Wanganui, New Zealand - 1766 DNA GHGlow gp2 (v2) (version 2) | ecosystem: Host-associated > Mammals > Digestive system >...
TCAGCACATGTTCGCCATGTTCGGTGCGACTGTGCTGGTGCCGGCGTTGACAGGTCTGTCAGTATCTGCAACTCTTTTGTTTGCAGGTCTCGGAACATTGCTGTTCCACTTTTTGACAAAGGGTAAGGTCCCCGCTTTCCTGGGTTCGTCCTTTGCTTTCCTGGCAGGTTACGGTGCTATTGCTCCTAACGGTGAGAGGGAACTGCTGCCTTATGCCTGCTTAGGTGTTGCATGCGCCGGGCTTCTATATCTGGTATTGGCCGGTCTTATCAAGGTCTTCGGTCAGCACAAAGTAATGAGATTCTTCCCGCCTATCGTAACAGGCCCGATCATCATCGCTATCGGTCTTACGCTCTCCGCTTCTGCTATCGATAACTGTAAGAAGAACTGGGCAATCGCTGTTATTGCCATCCTGATCGTTGTCATTTGCAACATCTACGGTAAAGGCATGGTCAAGATCGTTCCGATCATCCTGGGTGTTATCGGTTCCGTTGCAGTTGCCGCTATCCTTGCCGCTGCTTTCGGAAGTAACGTCGACGGTATGATCGTTCTCAATCATTCCGACAAGTGGCAGCTCTTCAGCAAGGCTGCACTCGATAATATCAAAGAAGCCAAGTGGATCGGCCTTCCTTTCCATAAGTGCGATACCATCTATACGGTAATCAAGGAACATGACAGAAAGCTCATCATCGATGCCATCATCACGATCATGCCTATTGCTCTTGCTACGATCGTTGAGCATATCGGTGACATCTCCGCCATCTCTTCCACGACAGGTGAAGACTATATCGATGATCCCGGACTTCACAGAACCCTCACGGGCGACGGTCTTGCTACTATCCTCGCATCCTTTTTCGGTGCTCCCGCCAACACAACTTACGGCGAGAATACCGGTGTTCTGACACTATCCAAGGTATATGATCCGAGAGTGATCAGGATCGCAGCATGTTTCGCCATCCTGCTTTCCTTCTCGCCTAAGTTCGCCGCAGTCATCACTGCGATGCCCGGTGCTACGATCGGCGGTGTATCTCTTGTGCTCTACGGTATGATCTCCGCAGTCGGTGTCCGTAATATCGTTGAGAATCAGATCGATTTCTCCAAGAGCCGCAATGTCATCATCGCCGCTCTGATCCTCGTTCTCTCTATCGGAATCAACTACTCAGGCAGCATCGAGATCGATGCGGGCAGACTCGAGATCTCCCTCTCCGGTCTGGCTGTCGGTGCTCTCGTAGGTATCATCATGAATGCCATCCTGCCTATGGATGACGATAAGGATTACAAGGGTCTGTCCAAGACTATAAAATCCGAGGATGTGCTGTTCGCTAACTTGGACGCTTTCAAGGATTACAAGGGTCTGTCCAAGACTATAAAATCCGAGAGCAAAAAGAAAAACAAGAAGGCAAAGGCCTGATCCTTCTAATAAAAACTCAGAATAAGTGAGATGCTCCGAGGCGGTATGAGCCGCTAAGGGGCATTTCTTTTTCGCGAAAAACATTTGTCTACTGACCGCAAGTAAAGTAAAATATCAGAGTAATAATTTTGAAGGTGGCAGATATATGAAGAAGGTATTGGTCTTGGGCTGTAACGATGTTACAAAGATATTGCTTCCCGAGCTTTGCCGTGAGGAGAATGACATAACGGATATCTGCCTTGCCGCCAAGGATAAGGCAGAGTGTAATGAGTATAGAAAGAAGCTTGCCGGGGGTCGCGTAAGGATCACTACGGCAGGTGTTGATGTGACGAATAAAGATGCTACCATGATGATGGTCAGGATCTTCGGACCGGAGCTTATCGTAAATCTCCTGCCGGATGAGCTGAGCATTGATGTCATGCGCATCGCTCTCGAGATCGGGGCGTCCTATATTGACAGCGCACTGCTTCCTGACACTAGCGGCACCCTGCTGTCCAAACAGTTTGAGCTTTTCGGTGAGTTCAGAGATAAGAAGCTGACGGCTGTAGTCGGCTGTTCCTATAATCCGGCTGTTATCACATCGGTTGTCAGAAGAGCGCTGAAGACATCCTTCGATTCCATCGACAGTGTTGACGTTCTTGAAGTCGGAACGGCCTCGGAATTCTCCGAATATAAGGATCCGCTGGGACTTGGAAGCGGAGAAGAGAAGCTAGAGGATGCAGTAGCTATCGAAGGCGGCAAGCCAGTCAAGAAGAAGGCGCTGTCCGTCAAGACGGTAAGAGAGCTTCCCGACACGGGTAAGAAGACCTTCTACATGATGAGCAACAAGGTTGTGGATGATTTCTTAAAAGAGATCCCGGAGATCGGTAATGTAAGATATTTCTCGCCCTATACCGAGGGAGATTCGGCGCGTGACGACGAGATGATCGAAGTGCTCAAGAAGGCGGGAATGTTCTCTGAAGAAGAGATCGAGATAAAGGGTGTCAAGATCTCGCCGAAGGAATTCATTATGAAGATGATGCCGGCAGAGAGAAAGCAGGTCAAGCCCCATGGTCTTACAGCTACAGGCATTGTTATCAGCGGTAAGAGGGGCGGCAATGACAGAACGGCATTGCACTTTGCTGCGGCGGATAACGATGAGTGCTTTAAGAAGCATGGCATATATGTTGACAGTTATCTTGAGGCGACGGCTATGCTGGCCGGAGTAAAGCTCATGATGAACTTAAGATGGCAGAAAGCCGGTGTGTTTACGCCTTGTGCATTTGAGCCTGAAATGTTACTTGATACCATTAAAGAGGGTGGATTCGAATACAGTGAGACCAGGGACGCAGAGCCCGTAACGCTGGAGTAATTAACGGGGGATATGAGGATGGAAGAGAACAGAAAGCCCAAAGTACTTATTGTTGAAGATGACAGCAGCATTAATAATCTCGTATATGATGCCCTGAAGAAACACGGTTGTGATTGTATTCAGGCATATTCGGGAACAGAGGGTATCCTTAACTTTAAGAATGATGATTTTGATCTGGTTATCCTTGATCTTATGATGCCCGGAATGACAGGTGAGGAGTTGACAAGACAGATCCGTGAGATAGACAAGACTCCGATCATCATAGTGTCGGCAAAGTGCAGTACTGATTCCAGAGTCGATCTGCTGGCCATGGGTGCAGACGATTTCTTAAGCAAGCCCTTTGATGTAAAGGAATTATTGGCGCGTGTAGATGTACAGTTGAGACACTTGTCATACGGCAGTAAGGAAGAAGCCGATGACAATAACAAAATGAGCTACAGAGAATTGGTACTTGATCGTTCCACATATGAGGCGGTTCTTTGCGGTAAGGATCTTCAGCTCACACGTCAGGAGTACAAGATCCTGGAGCTCTTTATGCTCTATCCTTCCAAAGTCTTCTCCAAGCAGGAGATCTACGAATACGCATGGAACGATTATTACATGGGCGAGGACAAGACTATCAATGTCCATATCAGTAATATACGTTCCAAGATGAAGAAGATCACCGCGGAAGAATACATTGATACTGTCTGGGGAATCGGATTCAGGCTCTCCAAACAGAAGTAACGAAGCCTCAGCTACGCGAGTGTTTTTCTCGAAAAGCTTCAGTCAATAACAATGCCCCGATCCGTTGACCGGGGTATTCTTTAACATTTCTTAATCTTTTCTTGGCGTACTTTTTATCTCTCTTTGTGATAATGGCATCATGACAAAGGAGGTAATGACAAGATGAGTGATGAATTCTTGCTTGTAACTGAGAATCTCAGCAAGAGATACGGAAAGAATGTTTTGGCAGTAGATAATGTCAATCTTCACATTAAGAAGGGTGCTATCTATGGTCTGATCGGCAGAAACGGTGCCGGTAAGACAACAATAATGAAGATGATCTCCGGAATGGCGATCCCCACTTCCGGCAGCTACACATATTCAGGCTTTAACGGAACAGCCGAAGAGGCATTGGGAAGAGTCGGAGCGCTCATTGAGTCCCCCGCCATTCACCCCAAGATGACAGCTTATGACAATCTTAAGATAAAGTGCCTCGCTTACGGTATTGGAGACAAGGCTTATATCAACGAGAAATTGAAGTTGGTTGGTCTTGAGAATACAGGCAAGAAGAAAGCAGGCAAGTTCTCTTTGGGAATGAAGCAGCGTCTCGGGATCGCCATGGCTTTGGTCGGCGAACCTGACTTCCTTCTTCTGGACGAGCCTATCAATGGTCTCGATCCTCAGGGTATCGTTGAGCTCCGTGAGTTGATCGCCAGACTCAATGCCGAGAAGGGTATCACGATCCTTATCTCCAGCCATATCCTTGAGGAGTTGGCCAAGCTTGCTACCGATTACGCTATCATCGATAAGGGACGCATCGTCGAAGAGTCCACTAAGGAAGAGCTTAAGATGAAGTGCCGCGACAAGATCGTGATCAAAGCAGCAGACACGTCAGCTATTGTCCCGATAATCGATAGTAAGGGATATACCGATTATCAGGTTATAAGTAACAATACTATCTATATTTTCGAGCGACTGGACGAAGTTGCAGCTCTCAACATGGAAATCGCAAAAGCAGGAATACTCGTAGATTCCATCAATGTGGAATCTTCTGATCTTGAGGAGTACTTCCTTATGGTTACCGGTACAGCCGCCGGAGTACAGAACTAAAGGGAGGGAACTTGAAATGTTAATGAATTTTACTAAGTCGGAGCTCTTCAGAGTCTCCAGAATGAAGTCGGCCTATGTATTGCCGATCATTATGATAATCACAGTAATGTTCACCAGTCTGATGTACATGGGCGTAAACAAGAACGTTATTGGGATCGAGGAGGAGGATCTGGATAATGTCAGCTCCTCGGGACTTACGGTAGATGATATGAGTGACAGTGTGGAGCTCGGCTTTAATGCAGGATCCGGCATATCCGAAGACGGGACTGTCGAGGGAGAAGACGAGGAAGAGGACAAGTCTTTCTTCGGCGAAGGTCTCTGGTACAACAGGTCTACGGATTTTATGTTCTACGCTAACGTAAAGGGACTTGATGCATTACTTTTCCTGTCGATCTTTGTCGGCCTTTTCTGTGGCGCGATCCACAATACCGGAATGGACAAGAACAATCTCTTAGCTTCCGGGCATAAAAATACATTATACGCGGCAAGAGCGATAACGATAGGTCTGTATACTCTCTTCTTCCATTTTGTTACTTTCGCGGCAACGATACTTGGTGTGGCTATATTCGGCAAGAGCGTCAGATTTGTCGAAGGAATAGGTTTTGTTAAGTACTTCGTACTCTCTTTCATCCTGACATACGCTTTCAGCATGGTTATTATGCTTGTCGGTACGTTCCTTAAGAGCCAGGCTGCAGCTATTACGGTTGGAATAATCCTTGCAGCCGGTGTCCTGACAGTGCTTATCTCCTTTATTGATCTCTTTATCAAGGAGGTCCTCAAGTTGGAGAAGATCAATCTGGCCAATGTAACTCTTACCCAGAGACTGAGTCTTCTGAATTATGATTCTTCTACCGCAAGTATTATCAGAACTTTGCTTGTTTGTGCTGTAGTGTTTACTGTGGTAACATTAGTCCACGTATTCATCAACAGGAAGAGAGATCTATGCTAAGTTATGTTTGTTAATCTGATCAGGATCAACACACTTAAATTTCGTAAAAGCAGTTTCTTTAGATGGGGTGCGATCGTCACATTATCCGTGATGATCGCATTCTGTGCTATATACTATTTTACGATGACCATTAATTCAGATCTCGAAATGACAAAGGACACCTGGAGAGATGGCAGGGACATTGAACTGGCCTGGCATCTGCTTTTTCTTCACACCAGCAGGTTTATCGTTCAGATTTTCTACAGCATCTGTGCTATCGTAATGGTTTGCGAACACTATTCGGTAAGAGAGATGATCAATATCAGGGGCATGGTGAACAGCAATGTCAAATGGTTCTACGCAGAGGTCTGCGGGGTAATGATATATGCCCTGCCATTTGGTATTTTTCCTTTATTGGCAGGTGACATTCCGGCTAAGATCTATGGATTAGATTTTGCGATCTTTAACGGGGATTGGATCAATACTTTGCTTCTTTATCTGGGTTCTATACTCTACCTTATCTTCGCGATGCTGCCGGCAATCGTAATAGCCAAGATCTTCCGTAGGACAGCTGTCAGTCTGTCAGCTTATGCTGTCTTCTCGGTCTTGAATCTCCTCCTTGGCGTCGTTGCCGATGCGCTCGCTGAAGAGTTTCTTAATCGTGCAACGAAGGATGATTCCTTCTCGGGCACGATCATTAACCCTGCTTCGTGGTTGCTTGATTATCAAATAGACGGCAAGGCTGATATGAGTTTTACCATGGCAATGATCTGTCTTGTTATCTATGCGGTTATATGGCTTGGAATAGGTACCCTTGCATCCATGAGGAGAAATGAACTATGACGATCCTGCAGATTTCTTTTATTGTCGTCAGTTTTATCGCCATGATGCTGGTAATGATACTTATATCTCAGTATCAGCAGGTGAAGAGCATACGCGACCAGGTTCATTTTATCGCCAGAAATGAGACAAATAAGAATGTCACCTTCTATGGCAAATCACGTGGCATCAAGCGTCTTGCGGTAGATGTGAATGACTTGATAGATTCCTTCCGGAAGCGTGAGATCGAGATCATCCGTAAAGACAAGGAATCCCGTGATACCATCACAAACATGTCGCACGACATCAGGACGCCCTTGACATCTTTGAAGGGCTATTTTGAGCTTCTGCAGCAGACGGATGATCCTGAGGAGATCGCCAAATACAATGCCATTATCGAGGAGAGGATAGATTCTCTGAGTGACATCCTTGAGATGATGTTCTTTTATACCAAGGTCAACAATACCGGCTATAAGCTGGAGCTGAATAAGCTTAATATGTCCGAGATTTTGATGCAGACGATGTTCTCTTATTTCGATGAATTCGAGAATATGAATATCGAGCCGGAGATCGCGGTTGACGAGAACGTCTTTGCCATAGCTGATGAGTCGGCTCTTCGTCGTATCTTCCAGAACCTTATCAAGAATATCATCGTTCACGGTGACAACTATGTCGGTGTCAAACTCTGCTATATCAATAAGAGGGCTGTACTTGAGATCAGTAACGGCATAAAGGAAGGAGAGCTTCCTAATGCCGACAAGGTTTTCGATCGCTTTTACAAAGGCGATTCATCCCGCCACGTTAACTCCAGCGGCATAGGTCTGTCTGTGTCCAAGAAGCTTGTCGATATGATGAACGGAAGCATAAGCGCATCTGTTGACGGCGATCTGTTTACGATTACCATAGTTCTTCCCGGCATCTGACGGCAAGCCTGCCCGGCAACCCTGACTATTCGGTCTGATTGCATTTTATCAAATCCCCGTGTTATCATTTATATATTCAACTGATCAAAGTTTGAGGGGAACTGAGTATGAGTGATTCTGAATTATTAAATATGACTCCTGAAGAGAAGATAGAATTTGATAAGCTGTGTCTTGAGACGATAAGAGAGTATTCATCAGACACGGTTTATTTCAAGGACAAGAATTCCAGATTTCTCTGGACCAGTAAGGCACACGCACTACAGGTCGGAGCCGATAATCCCTACGAGATGATAGGCAAGGACGACTATGATTATTTCCCCAAAGAGTTTGCCGATAAGGCCATGGCCGATGAGAAGCAGATAATGGCGACCGGCGAGCCCATCATCAATATCCCCGAGGAACTTTATCACGATGACGGTACGGTTGAGTACCTTCTCGCATCCAAATATCCCCTCTATCGCGATGGCAAGATCATCGGAACCTGGGGCATCACCCGTAACATTACAGAGAGAAGACGCCTGGAGAAAGAACTCGAGCGTTCTTACCAGAAGATGCAGCGGCTGACTCGTGTCGATGACCTGAGCGGACTTTATAACAGAAGATATTTCTATGAATATCTCGAAAAGGAGATCAGCATTTACGAGCGTCGTGACGGCGAAGATACATTTACTCTCTTGGCGATCGACGTCGATAATCTGACGGATATCAATGACCGTTACGGTCAGCCCAAGGGTGATGATGTCCTGCGTCATGTTGCTTCTGCCATGATGCTCGGCTGCCGTAAGTCCGACACCTGCTTCAGGATCGGCGGCGATGAGTTCATGGTAATGCTTCCTGATTGTGACAAGGTTCACGCCATCGGCATTGCCAAGAAGATCGCAGACAACGTAGCGACCGAGCCCATTCCCATGGGAGATGATTTTGTAAAAGCAACGGTATCCGTTGGCATCGCCTCCTTCGAGAAGGGTATGGATATCAGTGAACTTATCTCACTGGCTGACCGCAAGCTCTATAAGTCCAAGCGTAACGGCAAGAATCAGGTGTCCTTCTGACAGGAGAGATCCGTATATCGACAGATAATCGTTCGACCTCAGATTCAGATCGATTGATTGTTACTATGACGATGTTTTGTATGGAACATTATACGTTAATGCTGATGATGAAAGCTCCGGTATATTTGTTTATAATGCCCCAGGGGCTGATTCTCTTGAAAGCAGATGGCATGACCCGGTACTAATAGGATCATGAAAGAAATGCAATCGTTACAGTAGTACGGCCCCGCAGTATTGGCGGGGCCGTATTTATATTACCTTCGGTTCCGATATTATCTATTCGTCACGGATTGATGCACAGCAGTGTTATAGGTGGGTTATGTAGTGATTACTGTGATGGAGGTACGATCCGCGGGAACCGATATCGATAATCTTTGATCAGGCAGCTTCGCAGACTGTAGTCATACGGCGACGAGCAACAGCTCTTCTGCGACGGGCGATCTCTGCTGTGCGAGCAGCTGCAGGTGAGATCGTCACGGTAACTTCCGGCACAGTAGCTCTTCTTGAAGGAGAGGCCGAAGCTATAGAAGTAGCGAATCTCGGATTGGCGGGGGAGGGTCTGCAGGGGGCGGGAAGGTGACGGGGAGCGACATTCGCGCATCTTCTGTGAGCAATCATGTCTTCCTGTTCTTTCCAGAAACTGAAGGAATCAGTAACTGCCTTAGCGGTGACAATGATGAAGAAAACGATAACTGATAGATCAAAAGCTGTCATAATAATCTCTCCTTGTTTATGCAAAACGCTCATTTGTTTGTTTTCTGCGCTAAGTATAACACGGAGAATGTGACAATAAAAGTACATAAGTTCAAAAAAAGAACAAAATTTTCGAGAAATATTATTCGAAAAACGAACAAATGTATCAGAGGGACGAGGCGCCTATCCTTGAAGCGCCCGCATCGATCATGGCACGGGCTGTTTCCTGCGATCTTATGCCGCCGGCCGCCTTGACCTTAACTTCCGGACCTACGGATGAAGCCATCAGGGATACATCTTCGACTGTGGCGCCGGAGCTTCCGAAGCCGGTACTTGTCTTTATGAAGTCGGCTCCTGCTTCTGTTACTATCTTGCATAGCTCTTTTTTCTCTCCGTCTGAAAGGCAGCAGGTCTCGATAATGACCTTGAGAATGGCGCCTTTGGAGTGGACACGATCGGCGATCTTACTGATTTCCGAGGCAACTTTGTCGTAGTGCCCGTTCTTGACCTCATTGATGTTGATGACCATATCGATCTCGGAAGCACCGCCGTCACAGGCGTCTTCGGCCTCAAAGATCTTTACTGCAGTTGTGGAGTAGCCGTTAGGGAAGCCGATGACGGTGCAGACGGGGATCCGGCCGGCAGCTGCCTTAACCGCGAAACGCACATAGGAAGGAGGGATGCAGATAGAGGCTGCTCCTGCTGCCACGGCTTTCTCTATCAGGGAAGAGATATCTTCTTCGGTTGCTGTCACCTTAAGGTTGGTCATATCGACATAAGACATGATGTTTCCGATATCGGGATTACTCGTTGCTCCCGGCCTGAAAGCATGCTTGAATCTACGGGATAGAAGACTGTTATAGACGATATTGGCAATGTTGCCAAAACCTGCCAGTTCGCCGAGATTATGAGGAAGATCATATCCCTCGCCATAGATCAGGAGAGGTATACATTCGCGGGAGTGGTCGGTGGAAGGCGTAGACGGGTCGCAACCGTGATCTGCCGTTATTATGAGAAGATCGTCTTTCTTAAGTCTTCTAAGTATCTTTCCCAGAGCATCGTCCCATTCGTGCATCGCCAGTGCATATCCCTCGATGTTATTACGATGACCGTATTTCATGTCAAAATCCACCAGATTGACGTAACACAAGCCGTGGAAATCCTTGTCAAGACTGTCCATAAGCACGGAGATGCCTTCGGTATTCCCGCTTGTGGGGATCGCTTCGGTGATGCCGCTCATGGCGAACAGATCCTTGATCTTTCCTATTGAGATAACATCAAGCCC
>Ga0310691_10008887_pt1 | contig 10272 bp, 6 predicted proteins | sample 176DNAGHGlowgp2_FD_203887 | JGI IMG/M metagenome (GOLD analysis project Ga0310691, IMG submission 203887) | Sheep rumen microbial communities from Palmerston North, Manawatu-Wanganui, New Zealand - 1766 DNA GHGlow gp2 (v2) (version 2) | ecosystem: Host-associated > Mammals > Digestive system >...
AAGTGCTGAGCTTTCAGCCGCCGGTCCCGACGGAAATACAGACAAAAAAGACGCGCGGCTTTTAAGAAAGCTCACGCGCCTTACCAGGCGGTATGAAAAGCAATTAAACCGGCTTTTGAATGGCCGTAGCATATGACAGATAAAAGTGAGACTCTGACCCCGTCCCCCAGTCTCACTTTTATTTATTTTTAGTATTCATATGCGCTCTTTGTGCAATTCCCCCGCTCTTTTGGGGGATCTTTTTTGTTTCCGCATCTTCACCCTGCGCATCATCATCCTTCTTTTCGGGGCGGATGACGGCGCCGTCTTCTTTTTCGATCTCTCTGAAGAAGGGAACTGCAAAGCCGCTTATGGTAAGCATGATGCAGGCGGGGCCTATGAGGATGCCGAAAAACATGGTAACATATGAAAAGATGAATACTACCACTTCTATTGCTATGACAATAACAAGAAGAAGGAATCTTACGAAGTATCTTACGGATATGTCGTAGGAGTTCTTGAGCGTTTTTATAAGGGTGTTCTCATATCTGACTTCGAGTGCAAATGCCCACATGAAGCCTGTAAGTATCGAAAAAACACCGATACAGAAAACAAGGACAAACATAAAAATATGTTCACCCAGCATCATAAGCTGAAATTCTATCCAAAGGGCGTAAATGCCAAGCAGAAACAAAAGCCCCAGCGGGATGCCGTTCTTCAAGTTGGATTTGAAAGTCTTGAAAAACTTTTTTGACACATACCCTTCGGTATCATCGATCATTTCCATGGTCACCGAAAATGCCGCGATGGTAGCGGGGCCGAATGTCACGATGGGGACCGAGCAGATGAACCACAAAAAGTTCAATTTAAGCATGTCAAAAAGTCTGCTTAGGAATCTGTAAAATTTTCCGTCTACGCTGAAAAAATCCATAGATGCTCCATTTATATATGTAATAAAATACCGCCTTAAATGCCAATGGCTATAATAACACAATACTCTGCATAAAACAAGTAAATGAATTTGCCATGCGATGCACTGTTTATCATGAGAAATCCGGAATGCTTTATCAAAGCATCCCGGATCTTATTATCTTTTCATCAAGAGTTTGCTGAAAGGATCTGCTCTGCAAGGTAACGTGTCTCTGCCTGTTCCTCGGAGAATCTGATACAATCATCGTAGCCATAAGCCTTAGCTGATTCTGTCATTTCTTTGAAGAGCTTGTCAAATTCCGCATCATCCTTAGCGTAGATACACTTCCATGTTCCGTTTACGATCTCGCCCGCAACTGCCTTCCAAGCAGTATTAAGCTCGTTCTTCTTTGAAGGATCTCTGTGTGTGATACCTGAAGCAGGTGAATGTACTGCATTCTCCCAGTGGATAAGGTAAGATGTACCTACTGTCTCGCCTGAGTAATCTCTCCACTTCTGCTCTGCGTCGCACTTAGCGCCTGTCTGGCGGCTGTTCCAGTGATCTGCATAGAATGATTCGCCTGTAGGTGAATCGGGGTTAAGTGAAGAAGATGCCCATGTATCTGAGTTAACCTGAAGAGATCCTTCGTTGAATGTACCTGTGTATCCGATCTCAGCCATGTTTGTTTCGGTTCTGTTGGCATTTGCCTTCTCGCCGAAAGGTGTAAGGTAAAGGTTACCGTCTGATCCGTAGCACCAGCATCCGTCGTTTGCTTCGGGTGAGCTTGCCTTGGGTCCGTAGAAGTATGTAAGGTAGCCTTCGGGTGTTGAAAGCCAGTTGAGGATGGACATGCAAAGCTCGGGATACTGTGTCTGAGCACCGATACACCACTCATATCCTGTACCTGTTGTTGATGTATCATAAATGATAGGTGTTGCATCCTTAGGGATGAGAGGAAGCATTATCTGGTTCTTTGCGGACTTCTCTTCTGAGTTGAATACTCCTGATCCTGCGTAGTTGAAGATCGAGAAGAAAGCACCGCCGGCACTCATCTTTTCAGACATCTGCTGATACTTCTGAGACATTGAGTTGGGGTCTACAAGACCGTTCTGATAAAGCTTGTTGATGAACTTAAGAGACTTCCAGTAAGGTCCGTTCTCTTCAAGTGCTCCGTGAAGCTTACCTGTGTTTACATCATAAAGGCCGAAGCCCCACTCATCATATCCGTAATAAGCGGTAGCAAATGCCTTTACATACATAACCATGTTGCCGTCCCAGTCGGGCCACATTGAAAGAGCGTATGTCTCTTTGCCGTTTTCATCGGTAGGGCAGATCTCCTTCATCTTCTTCATAAGATCGAGAAGGTCGTCAAGATCCCTTACCTCGGGCTGTCCGAGCTGATCGTAAAGATCCCATCTTGTATCCCATGTATAGATGGTACCCTTGTCATTTGAGCTTCCCTCAAGAGCAACTGCGCCGGTGAAACCGTAGCATACACCGTCATTCATACTTGCGTTGTAATCAAGTGCTTCCGCAAAGTGCTCCTTCATGTAAGGGCCGTAATTGGTAAGAAGGTCATCCTTATTCCAGTTAAGAAGATATCCGTTTGCTGCTGCCGACTCGTAAACATCATCACGATGTCCGAAAACGATGATATCTCCAAGGTTACCTGTCTGCATACGGGATGTCATCTGAGAACCGTCGGGATCGTTGATAACGTTAACTACAACGTTGAACTTCTCCTTAAGGATCGCTGCACTCCAGCCCTGCTGCTCGCCCGAATAGTTTGCCACCTGGCTGAATATCTCGATCGTTACAGGCTTGTCTGAAACATAAGTGGGTTCATAGACAGGCGGAACGAAATTATCTACATGATCGGGTTTTGTCTCGCCTTCTGTAGGAGCATCCGTCTGATCGGGATCATTCTCCTTTGTGCTTTCCTGAGTATCTTTGCTTTCTTTTTCGTTTTCAGACTCGGTAGCCTTTGATTCGGAATCCTTGCTTGACGAAGATGTCTTTGGTTCATCATTGCTTCCGCTTGATGAACAGCTTGCAAGGCTTCCTACAGTCATGGTTGCAGCCAAACCGAGTGCAACCAGTTTCTTTGCTGTTTTGCGCATTTTTTTCTCCTCCTTGTATTTATACGCTTGTAAAACATTTAACTTTTATTAACCCTTTACCGCACCGAGCATGATACCCTTCTCGAAATATCTCTGCAGGAACGGATAAACTACCAATATCGGTATGATGGTGATCATTGACACCGTATACTGAACGACCGAAGTTGTGAGCTGTGCAGTATCTACACCCGTCTGAGTATTCATCTGAGACTTCAAAGCCTCTGCGGACCTTAAGAAGTTGTAGAGCAAGTGCTGAAGTGTGTACAGTTTAGGTGAATCGGTCATCAACATAAGTGAATCTGTAAATGAGTTCCAGTGACCTACCGCGCCAAAGATGGCGATCGTTGCAAGTATCGGTTTACACAGCGGCCAAATGATCTTTCTAAACACCGTCATGTAACCCGCACCGTCGATAAAGGCACTTTCCTCAAGTTCGTCAGGTATCGATTCTATGTATGTCTTTACAAGAATGATATTATACGGGGCGACTATACCCGGAAGGATGTAGGCAAGGAAGTTGCCTGTCAGTCCGAGAAGTCTCATGTTCATTACCCAGGGGATCATACCTGCATTGAAATACATGGTGATGATCATGAAACGATACCAGAATTTTCTGTGCCACATTCTCTCCTGTGTTACGAGGTAACCGATGAGGCCCGATGCAAGGACCGAAAGCGTCGTACCGATAAGCGTACGTGCGATCGATACACCAAAGGCCGTAAGGATGGGCTCATTGTTTAGGATGTCCGTGTAGTTCTTGAACTGAATAGCCCTGGGGATAAATGTTATCGCACCCTTGGTAACCAGCTCACGTCCCGATATTGTCTGAATGAACAGATAATAGAATGGGAAGATACATGTAAACGTAAACAGACCGAAGAAAAGATAGTTGATGATATTGAATGTGATATCACCTGCCGAAAGCTTGTAAATACGCTTATGGGTCTTGTAATATTCTTTTTCCAGTCTTGCATTCTGCTTTTCAAGCTCTGTCATTTTTGCCATTTTTATTCACCCCCTCCTTAAACGATACCGTTTCCACGGATCTTCTTAGCGGCGGTATTGGCAATGAAGAAGAGCACGATACTGATGATCGACTTGCCCATACCTACAACAGTCGAAAGCGCAATCTGACCTGAACCGATACCCAGGTTATAAGTATAGAGGTCGAGCACTTCGAGAGGTTCTTTTGTTGATGCGTTTGTAAATACCAGATACTGATCCATACCGTTGCTTAAGATTCCCGCAATTGACATTACGAGCATAACAATGTATGTGGGCATAAGACCCGGCAATGTGATGTGCCACATTCTCTGGAAACGGTCCGCGCCGTCGATGGAAGCCGCTTCGTAAAGCTGCTGATCGATACCTGCGATACCCGAAATGTAGATGATGGCACTCCAGCCGACACCCTTCCATGTTCCCCAAAGCAACATCTTAAGCCAAAGATGGCTGCTATCTGTAAGGAATTCGGTGTGTGTTCCGAGAAGGTTGTTGATAAGACCGTCCGTTGCAAAGATCGAGAATGCGATCGCGTATACCAATACCCACGAAATGAAGTTCGGGATGGTCGAGAAGGTCTGTACAAAACGACGGAACCTTGTATTCTTTATTTCGTTTAAGAATATTGCAAATGCCATGGGCACCCAGCTGGTCAACAGACCCAGTGCAGACATTGCAAGTGTGTTGGTCATAACTCTGAAGAAACGTGCGCGGAACTCGGCCGTTGCAAACAAAGTCGTAAACCACTTAAAGCCGACAAACTCGGAAGCCTTAAAGGTCGTTCCTTCTTCGAAGAATGCATATCGCCATCCATACAGAGGCAGATATGAGAATGCGAAGATGAGTATAAGGAAAGGAAGGAACATAATGAAGAGCTGGTACTTTGTCTCCATACCGTAGGACTGACCTGCGGGAGTTCTTCCGATCATAAACTCACATGCAAGACCGATCAAAAGAAGCAGAACGCCTATCGTCATATACATGTATACAGACCAGGGGAAATGATATTCATTCTGAACGTCCTGTGTACCGTCTGTAACGATGATCTCCATATCCGGTGACAGGCCTTCCGCAACCAGAGTGATCTTCATCTGTCCGGCAGGCATGTTTGCTGCTTCGGGAGTTTCCGACTCGCCTTCCTGTACAAGGCCCTCTTCCGTGAGCTTGTAGTTGTCGGGAGTTATGACGAGCTTGTCACCCTGAACACTGTAATTGTATTTGTAACCATAAGGTTTCCTCTTTATAAGGTTTGCCCACTGATCGACATTTAAGATCTTGCTGACATCATAGCCTTCACCTACCGTTATTTCCAAAGCCCAACCGGTCATATCGCTTCCGGTCTCGTTCTTGATGGTTATAGCGTAGGTGTCCGAGTCATCTACGTCGTCGAGTGTAAGTGTCTTTCCGTTAACGGTGAAAGCGGTCTTGTCCTTCTCGTTTTCCATGGAAACGGAATAAGCATTTCCTTCATGCTTTGTTTCATGGATCATGTCATCGGCACCGTTGTAGAAAACTATGGTCAGTAAAGCGCCGACAATGACGAGGATAGCTCCACCCATCAGAATCTTGTTTGCAAGATGTTTCATTCTCTTGTTGCCGACCGACATACAAGCCGATGCACCTGCAACGACAATACCGACAAGCATTATAATGCTCGCGCAGCGGAGCAACGTAAACGGTCCTCCGTCTAAAACACCCTTGTCAATGGCCGCACGAATGACAGAGGTCCGGATACTGTTTCCTGAGACCGCTGCAGTAAACAACGAAGTCGAGTTGACTAGATTGGAACCTCCGACCTTCGTGAAGACATATGCAGGATTGAATGCCGTGAAAAACATAGAACATACTGCAAGCAAAGCTATCACCCTGGCTACTACATACAGAATGCCGGAAAATTTTTCACCTGATGTCTTTTCCTGATTCATAATACCTCCTCCTGTTTTATGCCCCTGTTTTTTATACAGGGCACATAGTTAGTTATCCTATATTATAGATGATATGTCACTTCAAAAATACATATATTATTATATCTTATGTGCCTATTTTGTGCATATTTATTTTTATAAGTATGTTTTTCTCATTTTACTTTATTTATCTCTTATCTTTAAATAAACATGTTGCAAAAATGGTTATAATGTGGCAAAATCATATTGCATTTTTGGATATTTAAAATAGTCTTTTTTTATGTCAATATAGCTGATGACAACCTGAAAGGATGGGAATCTTCAACATGAGCAACGAATTATTATGGTACAAAAAACCTGCAGAAAACTTTGACGAAGCGCTTCCAATGGGCAACGGGCGCATAGGCGCGACTGTTTACGGCCGAATGGGTGAAGACATCATCGGCATGAACGAGGATTCCGTATGGTCGGGCGGGATGCGAAACCGCAACAGCAAAAGCAGCCTTTCCGCTCTTCCTAAAGTAAGAGAGCTTTTAAGCGAAGGTCACATAAGCGAAGCCGAAGAACTGGCAATGTCCGCTATGAGCGGTGTGACTCCTAACTGCCGGCATTATATGCCTCTTTGCGATATAAAGCTTTCGTTTGAAGGCGGCAAAGAACCGGTTCCTTCAGATTATAAAAGAGAGCTTTCTCTTTCGGATGCCGTTTCGACTGTTTCTTATACTAAAGGCGGCGTAAAATACCGCCGCGAGCTGTTTGTCTCAAATCCCGACAATGTCATGGTATGCCGTTTTACGGCAGACACCCCGGGCAGCATAAGCTTTAAAGTCTGCCTTGACGGGCGTGACGATTATTACGATGACAACGGCCCGATGGACTCTTCCACCATATTCATGAACGGCGGAAGCGGCGGAAAAGATGCTCTTTTGTTTGCCGCCGCGCTTCGCGTTATAGGCAGGGGCGGCAGCATTTCACCCCTTGGAATGTATATTACAGCCGACAAATGTGATGAGGTCACTTTGCTCTTTTCGGCAAGATCAAGCTACTATACGGACAATTATATGATGCAGGCCGTAAAAGACCTGGATGCGGCATCTCAAAAAAGCTACGACGAGCTTTTGGAAGTGCATATTTCAGACTATCAGGCTCTCTATTACAGAAGCGAGCTCTACCTTGGTTCTCCTGCCCCCGATATTCCGACGGATGAAGCATTAAAGGCACTGTCCGACGACCCGTCCGCGCCCTTTGCCGCGCTCGCGGAGCTGTATTTTAATTACGGAAAATACCTGATGATATCGGGAAGCCGCATCGGCACGCTTCCTTTAAATCTGCAGGGAATATGGAACAAGGACATGTGGCCGGCCTGGGGCGGAAGATTCACCATCAACATCAACACCGAAATGAACTACTGGCCCGCCGAGGTCTGTAACCTTTCCGAATGCCATCTGCCTCTTTTCGACCTTATAGAAAAGATGCGCGCACCCGGAAGGATAACCGCCTCTGCCATGTATGACTGCCGCGGCTTTGTGGCGCACCACAACACCGACCTTTGGGGAGACTGTGCCCCGCAGGATCTTTGGGTCCCCGCGACCATCTGGCCCATGGGCGCGGCATGGCTGTGCCTGCACATTTTCGAGCATTACCGCTTTACTCTTGACAAGGATTTTCTTGCCGAAAAATATGATACTCTCCGCGAGGCCGCGCTTTTCTTTACCGATTATCTGTTTGAAAACGAGGACGGATATCTAGTGACAGGCCCGTCCGTTTCACCCGAAAACACATACAGGCTTGAAAACGGCGAGCAGGGAAGCATCTGCATAGGGCCGACCATGGATTCGGAGATCATCTACGAACTGTTTTCGGATGTTATCGAGGCGAGCAGGATACTTGAGATCGACAGTGAATTTGCATCAGAGCTTAAAGAAATGCGTAAAAAACTCCCGCCTTTAAAGGTTGGAAAATACGGGCAGATATGTGAATGGGCGGTTGATTACGATGAAGTCGAACCGGGGCACAGACATGTCTCGCAACTCTTTTCGTTGTACCCGGGAAATCAGATATCTCCTGTAAGAACGCCGGAGCTTGCGGCGGCCGCAAGGGCGACTCTTGAGAGAAGACTTGCAAACGGCGGAGGCCACACCGGATGGAGCAGAGCCTGGATGATAAACTTTTGGGCAAGGCTTCTTGACGGAGAAAAGGCAGGCGAAAACATAAGGCTGCTCCTTTCCCGCTCCACCAATCCCAACATGCTCGATTCGCACCCGCCTTTCCAGATAGACGGAAATTTCGGCGGCACCGCGGGGATTGCGGAATGCATCCTCCAAAGCCAAAATGACGAGATATATCTTCTCCCCGCCCTTCCCCCCGAGTGGAAAAGCGGGCACGCTTCAGGCCTTATGGCAAGGGGCGGCTTTGAAGTTTCGCTTTCCTGGGATGACGGGCAGATAACAGGCGGCGAAATATTATCCCTTGCCGGAACCACCTGCACCGTGAGGTCTGCTGTGCCCGTCGTTATTTCATGTGAGGGGACGATGGTGCCGGTTACGCAAAGCGGAGAATGTTATACGTTTTATACAAGGCCGGGGATGGTGTACTATATCACCCATTATATTTAATACACAGCATTGTAAGATCATCGAACTGCGGCGCTTCGCCCACAAAGCCGTCCACGGCTTTTTGCACGCATTCAAGCACCTTTTGAGGATCTTCGAGTGTATCTGCATTAAGGGCATTTATAAGCCTTTCGGTGCCGAAAAGTTCGTCAGAGGCATTTGTTGCCTCGGCAACACCGTCGGTATACAAAAACAGCATGGAGCCTTTTTCAAGCCGCACTTGGTATGAGCTGTATTTCACGCCTTCCATACCGCCGACAACAAAGCCGTGCTTATCCTTGTAAAGCTTGAAACCGCCGCCGGGCATTTTTAAAACAGGAAATTCATGTCCGGCATTCGATGCGGTCAAAACGCCGGTCTTAATATCCAGTATTCCCAGCCAGACTGTTACGAACATCTCTTCGTGATTGCTCCGGCATATTTGATTATTAGCAGCCTCAAGCGCAGCCTTGGGGTCTTTTTTTATCGTGGCATAATTCTGCACGAGTATCTTTGATGCCATCATGAAAAGCGCGGCGGGAACGCCTTTTCCCGAAACATCCGCCATTACAATGCCAAGGTGGTCTTCATCTATCAGGAAGAAATCGTAGAAATCGCCGCCGACTTCCTTTGCGGGGCTCATTGTGGCATAGATGTCAAATTCGTCCCTTTCGGGGAATGCGGGGAAGATGCTTGGAAGCATGTCCGCCTGGATCCTGGTTGCCATGGAAAGCTCTGTGTCAAGGCGGGATGCCTCAAGCTGCTGTTTTTCCAATTTGTCCCTGAGATCGTTCGTTATGACCGCGAACATATTTACGGCTGCACCGACTGTCGCAAATATGATGAACTTTACATCGGGCAGCGCGGTCTGAAGCACCATTGCCGCAAAAGGTGCTATCAGATATAACCAGAATGCGATCCGTATTCTCTTGCCGAACTTATCCTTAAACTTTATGAGGATATAAGCGTCCTGGATCATCATCAGCATCGGGCAGATGTTTGACAGAATATAAAGCTTAGATCTGTGATAATAATTATTCGCATCGAAATAATAATACAGATCCGTGTACTGCGAAACGACAAGCATGACCACATGGACGGCAAGTAACGAAAGCAGGATGATCATGCTCGTTTTTGAACCTTTATCCGGCAGTGCCGTATAGATGATCATTACCGAAAGAAGCAGCACAAGTATGCCCGATATCAGGAAATCGATAAATGTTACCGTATATATGGCGATTCCGACCCCGGCCGTCAGATTTCCCTCAAGCATCATTCGTGTCAGATTCATCATGATATAGATGATGACGAGCCATAAGAAAATGACGAAATATCCTTTTATCTGTTTACTTATGGGGGCTTTGGATATCTGGATGATGCTTAAGCCGCATATTCCAAAACCTGCGGCGATCATAAAGAAATTAACGGCATTTGCCAAGGAAAGTTCCACAAACATTATCTTTTGTCTTCCTCCCACATGATAGTCTCTTGTATCATTATATCAGTCATTTTTGATAAATCAAATAAAAATAGCATAAAAAAGCCGGGGCTGCTTCGGCCCCGACCATGCAGACTTTTATTATACTGCCAATACTTTGGTTACTTTTCAAAGTTTATCTTTACATCTCCCGTAGATGTCTTTGCATAGATGCTGCAGTCGCCCGAATCTTCCTTAGTATAGGACTTGCCCATCTTTTCATCATCCACTTTAACAGAACCTGTGCTTGTCTTGCATTCCATGCTGTATTTAGATCTGTCTCCGTTTA
>Ga0310691_10008889_pt1 | contig 10271 bp, 9 predicted proteins | sample 176DNAGHGlowgp2_FD_203887 | JGI IMG/M metagenome (GOLD analysis project Ga0310691, IMG submission 203887) | Sheep rumen microbial communities from Palmerston North, Manawatu-Wanganui, New Zealand - 1766 DNA GHGlow gp2 (v2) (version 2) | ecosystem: Host-associated > Mammals > Digestive system >...
ATCGAGCGCATCCTCGCGGCCTGATTCCGCATCATGCATCCACCCCTGTCAAGTCTACATTTTCTCACATTTCAAATAAAAAGACATTATGGAACATCTCATTATTACCGACACCTATCTGATGATGCTCGTGCGCCTGACCATCAGCATCGTCTTCACCTGGCTCATCATCGACAAGCTGTACTACAGCAAGAGCCACCGCCGCGACTTCCGATTCACGTTCATGCTCATACCCGTGGCCATCTTCTTCATCGTCTTCTTCATGATCTTCGTGCTCGAAGATATGAAGGGCAAGACATCGATGGGCGTTGGCATAGGACTCTTCGGCATCTTCTCCATCATGAGATACCGCACCGACACGATGCCCGTGCGCGAAATGACCTATCTCTTCATCACCATTGCCCTCGCAGTGGTCAATGCGGTATCGGTAGACGTGCCCCTCGCAGAGGTCATACTCACCAACGTGGTCGTGAGTGCTGCCGTATGGGCCTGTGAGAAACAACTCAAGTCGAATGCCACCAAACTGATACAATACGACCGCATCGAGCTGATCACCCCCGAGCGCAGAGGAGAACTCATCGACGACCTGCAGGACCGGCTCGGACTCACCATCACAAAGGTGGAGGTGGGCGCGGTGGACTTCCTCAAGGATATGGCCATGATCAGGGTCACCTATACCGACGGGAAGGACGCTGCCGACATCGACAGGCAGATGAAACTCAACAAATCACAACTCACGGAATTTTAAAAGCCCCAACAATATGAAGAAGATCAAGACAACTATCGTCGTCGCCGCAGTGGCACTGGTGCCAGCGGCGATGCAAGCCCAGAGTGACGAACTGGGATCGTGGACCAGCATCGCCATAGACAAGAAACTCTCGAAGCCGCTCACCCTCGGTGCGGAGGTGGAACTGCGCACAGGGAACAATCTGAAGAACGTAGACCGCTGGAGCGCGGGCATCAGTGCCGACTACCGGCTGACGAAGTGGCTCAAGGCCAGCGCCGGATATACATTCCTCTACGACTACCACCCGGAGACCTATACCTATCAGGACGACGGCGACCTGAACAAGCGCACAATGAGCTACTTCGGCCCGCGCCACCGGCTGAGCGCATCGCTCACCGCAAGCCACGACTTCGGACGGCTCAGCATCTCGCTCCGCGAGCGCTGGCAGTACACTTACCGCCCTGAACAGGCAGACTTGCGAATGGACTACCAGCACGCCTCGCTCGGATACAGCTACCCCGTAAAGGGCAAGGCCAAAAATGTGTGGCGCAACAGACTCCAACTGAAATACAAAACCGACGGTCTGCTGCGACCCTACCTCTACGGCGAGACCTACGTCGGCGGCAGCGGATTCGACAAGCTCCGACTCGCTCTGGGCACGGAACTGAAGCTATCTAAGAAGAGTGCTCTCAACATCGGATATGTATTCCAAAGGCCGTTTAACGATGAAGACGAGCCTGCCAACAAACATATCCTCAACGTTGGCTATAAACTGGATTTATAAAAGAAACGAAGAAAACTTCCTGTAGCTTTTAGACACGGATTTCTAAAAATCTTTTAATAGGCACGGACTACACGGATTAACACGGATTTATTACTTATCTGCATTCGATGCATAGAAAAAATAATCCGTGTTAATCCGTGTAATCCGTGCCTAAAAGCATTGAACTATCTCCACCCGCCGCCGGGGCCACCGCCGCCGGGGCCGAAGCCACCGCCACCATTGCCGCCACTGTAGGAAGACAGACTGACGGTGGAACCGCCTGTACAGGTCGCATCCATATAGGCTGCACCGCCGAAGATCTCGGTGCCGCCGCTCACGCTCACACCACTCTTCAGCGCAGGTTGTGAGGCACCCGACACCACCAGTGCCGTACCACCGCTCGACGGGGTCTTGAAGGCCATCGTCTCATTGCCTACGGTCAAGGCATACCACGTGTTCTTACTCCAAGACGAGGCCGAATAGCAGGCCTGCGAGAGCTGTGCGCCGCTCTCCAGTCCACCTATAGCGATGATGGTGCCGCCAGAGACATAGAGTTTCTTCTGCTGCTCTGAGTTGGCATCGATGGCCACTTCAGGCTGCGAGGCACCGATGGCAAACACCAACCCTCCCTTGATATAGCAGTTGCCATTGGCATCCAGGCCGTCGTTACCCGAAGAACGGGCATAGACATAGCCGCCGCTGATGGTGAGGTCACCAGAGCCACTGGTCGACGTGTTGTAGGAGGAGTTGATAGCGTCGTCAGCAGCATTCACGGTGACCTGTCCGCCAGAAATGTCGATAGAAGTCTTGCTCTCGATACCCTCGCCGCCAGCACCAGTGGTGGTGACGCTGATCACGGCCGCGTCGCTGATGAGGACGGCACCGTCGATCTTGATACCCTTCGGCGACGATTTGTAATTGCTCGAATAACGGTCGAGCTGTTGCGAAGAACTGACGGTAGAGAGGCTGCCGGAGGATGATGCAACGACGGCGTTGCCCGAGGTTTTAATGGTGACGGTGCCACCCGTGGCAGTCAGCTTGCCGTCGCCGTTGATGCCCTTGCCACCGGCACCCGTACTGGTCAGGTTGAGTGTGCCGCCGCTGATGGTGATGTCGCCGTCGGCACCCAGACAGGCAGATGACTTGGTCTTTAGGTCAGTGGTGTCCCATGAACCGCCGCCAGAGGTGTTGACGGTGATGTCGCCGCCGCTCACGATGAGGTCTCCCTCGCTCTTGATGCCCTTGGCAGCATCTGCTGTGACGGTGACGCTCAAAGTACCACCCTCAAGATAGACATTGCCGCTATCTTCGTCCTCGTGGTCGTCAGTCTCGCCTGTGGAGGTCGTTCCCCCGAGATCGCACTGGATACCGTCGTCCTGCGTACCACTGATTGTGACCGTTCCACTCTTCATCTGGAAGTATTCCTCACAGTTGATGCCGTCGCCAACGGCCGACGTGATGTTGAGCGTCAGGTTCTTCACCGTGATATAGTCGCCGCTCTTGATGGCGTGCTTGGTCAGGCCCGCTACATGGAGTGTGCCATTGCCCTGCAACTGTATCTGTCCCTTGCTATAGAGGCAGGCCTTCTGCGAACCGCCCGCACCGTCGGTAAGCGAGTTTACGGTATTCTTTTTTGCACTGATCTGGATACGCTTGCCGTTGGTGATGTTGATGGCTGCACCCGAGGGGTTCGTCAGCGTCACACCGTCGAGCGCAACGGTACATTTATAGGAGCCTGAGAGGGCCAATTCACCGTCGGCAGAACTGCCGGAGAGCGTGTAGGTGATCTCGTCGCCGTCAATGGCATCTGTATTGGTCTGTGCAATAGTGACGTGAGCCCCGCTGACAGTAGCAGAGACGTATGGTGCCACGTTGCCCGCAATGGTGACGGTGGCAGAGGAGCCGTTGTAGGCGACGACCACCTGATTGGCCTTCACCTCACTGTCATCGACCTTCATCCCGTCGATGTCGGCGAGTGCAAAGGTCTTACCCATGACGGTCAGTGTCTGACCGTCGGCATAAGTCATATCACCCGTCTGCGCAGCAGGGAACTGATAGGTGACGCTGCCTGTCCTGACATTCAGCGTCTGGGCCTCGGCGGCTATCGCCAGCACGAGGGCCGTCAGGAGGGTTGCAATCTTCTTCATCTGACTATTATTTTATGAGTTCTGGTGTTGGTCTTGACGATGTAGACACCCTTGTGCATCTGGTCTTTCGTAACTTTGTGGCCTTGCAGGTCGAATATCTCTGCTTCATCATCGAGCGTGGCGGCCGAAAGGGTCTCTATGCCCGTGGCGGTCTCGTCAGAAGCGGTAAAATACATCTTGCTGAGGTTCTCGAGGGTGAAGGTCTGCGAGCCAGCCGTCAGTGTGTTGCCACTGATGGTCAGTGCGAGCGATGCAGACACTTCTACAGAGGCTTTCGCCCCATCGGTAGTTTCAAAAGTCAGGTAGGCATAGTCCCCGGCCTGCACATTGAGCGCGCTGAGGAGTGCCGTGAATGATAGAATCTTTTTTTTCATACGCTTTACAATTAATGTTTTGCAAAATTAACCTAAAACGGGCCATCCGCCAAATATTTTCAGCGAAAGGCCCGTTTCAATCAACGAATCCGAATGGTCTTACACCAATTGTCTGGCGCGGTCAAGGGCGATATCGATGTGGGAACAGATGTTATCCTCACCCAACATCCTATCGAAGCCAGCACGGTGGAGCACGGTCTGCACCGTCGGGTTGACACCCGAGAGCACCACCTGGATGCCCTCCGCCTGCGACATCAGACAGAGGTTGGTCAGGTTGTGGATGCCTGTGGAATCCACAAAAGGTACCTTTCGCATGCGGATGATGCGCACCTTCGGCCGCTGATGGCGCAGCGCACCCATGATTTCCTCGAACTTATTACCGGCACCGAAGAAATAAGGACCGTTGATCTCATAAACCTCGACACCCTCGGGAATGGTGAGGTGCTCCAGATTGCCCAGCTGGAAGTCGCTGTTCTCTTCCTCGGGATTAATCTCGTCGCTGATCACCTTCACGTCGGTGGTCTCAGCCATCCGGCGCATGAAGAGCAGGCAAGCGCAGATGAGTCCTACCTCGATGGCGATGGTAAGGTCGAAGATGACGGTGAGCAGGAAGGTGACCCAGAGCACGATGACATCGCTCTTAGGATTCTTCAGGATCGACACGAAGCTTCGCCATCCGCTCATGTTATAGCTCACAATCACCAGTACACCGGCCAGACAGGCCATCGGGATATACTGCGCCAGCGGCATGAGAAACAGGAAGATGAGCAGCAGCACGGCAGCATGGACGATACCAGCCACAGGCGTGCGGCCACCATTATTGATATTGGTCATCGTACGGGCAATCGCACCTGTAGCGGGAATTCCGCCGAAAATAGGGCTCGCCAGATTGGCAAAGCCCTGGGCTATCAGCTCCGTGTTGGAGTTATGACGGTCGCCAATGACACCATCGGCCACCGTTGCCGACAGGAGCGACTCGATAGCTCCGAGAATGGCAATCGTGAAGGCGGGCGCTACAAGACCCTTGATGACATCCCACGTCAGTTCCGGCACCTGCGCGCCTGGCAACTGATTGGAAATGCTAAAGCGGTCACCTATCGTATCGATGGTCGTCACCCCCGCATACTGCTTGAGCAACAAAGCAGCAATCGTCATCACGATGATGGCAATCAGCGAGCCCGGCAACTTGCGCAACAACTTGCCAAAGGCCACCTTCGGCCAGAGGGCTATCACGGCCACAGAACCCATGCCCACTGCCGCACTCCACCAGTCGATGGTGGGGAAGGAACCTACATAGGCAATCCACTTCTCGATGAAGTCGCTTGGCACAGAGGTCATCGTCAGCCCAAAAAGATCCTTGATCTGCGTGGTGAAGATGGTCAGGGCAATACCCGACGTAAAGCCCACTACGATAGGATATGGAATATACTTGATGATGGTGCCCAAGTGGAGCACACCAAACATGATGAGAAAGACACCGGCCAACAACGTGGCGATGGTCAATCCCTCGAAACCGTACTGCTGGATGATACCATAGATGATAATGATGAAGGCACCTGTAGGACCTCCGATCTGAACCTTTGAGCCACCGAAGACCGAAACGATCAGCCCGGCGACAATGGCTGTGATAATGCCCTTCTCAGGAGTCACGCCAGAAGCTATACCGAAAGCAATGGCCAACGGCAAAGCTACAATGCCGACGATGATGCCGGCAAGCAAATCTGTTGTCAGCTGTTTACGGTTGTAATTCTTCAACGTCGAAAACAGCTTTGGTTTAAACTCTAATGTCGTCATTTACTGTTAATTATCTTGAAAACGGCTGCAAAATTAAGAAAAAAGTTAAAAAGCTAAAAAAATTAGACTAATTTCATAAAAAATAGTCTATATTTGTTGCCGAAAATCAAGTCCCCACATTGTGGAGACACTATTTGAGAGAGAAAGTTCACATTATTAATTTATTAAAAGTCACAATTATGAAGAAAATTATGTTTGCTGTGATGGCAATGTGCGCCATCGGTTTCACAGCATGTGGTAACAAGGCTCAGGCTCCTGCCGATAACACAGAGGCCGTAGAGACAATGACTTACAATGCTGAGGAAGAGGCTGCAGCCTCTATCAACCAGCTGACCGAGCAGATTGAGGCTCAGGATGCCAGCAAGTTCCAGGAAGTGCTCACCGCCATCCAGGACAAGATTAAGGACATTATCGGTTCTGACCCCGCTGTGGCCAAGGAGTACGTTGCTAAGATTCAGGATTTCCTGAAGGAGAATGCCGACAAGATCAAGGCTTTCGCCGGTGAGAATGAGACCGTACAGGCTGCTCTGGCTGCCATCACCGCTGCTCCTGCCGATGCTGTAGTAAGTGGTCTGATGCAGGCTCTCGACGGTGCCAAGGATGCCGCAGGAGATGCAGTTGATGCTGCCAAGGACGCTACAGGAGAGGCTGTTGACGCCGCCAAGGATGCTGCTGAAGATGCCAAGGACGCTGCCAAGGAGAAGGCTGGTGAGGCCGTCGACGCTGCTGCCGACAAGGCTAAGAAGGCCCTGGGAATCTAATCTCACGAGCAAATGAAAAAACTATTCATTGCTATTGCGACCCTGATGGTCAGCATGACCGTCTGGGCACAAGAAACAATAACGGTCTCCGTCGTCTTTAATGGGACGACGGCGACTGTTTCTATACCCGAATCAGCCAGTCAGTATGTCAGCTGTGCCAGTGGCGAGGCATCGCACGTCGAACTGGTACAGTCGGAAAACGTAGGTGAAGACACGTCTGGAGAGATCATATATACCCTCTCCGGAAGTTCGGATGACGGTGGATTCAAGCTGGAAGGCAAATACAAGGCCACCATCGAACTCAACAACCTGACCCTGACCAACGCCCAAGGCGCAGCCCTCAACATCCAGGATGGCAAGCGCATCAAGATTGAAGTGAAGAAAGGCACAGAAAACTCGTTGGCAGACGCCAAGAACAGCGATACCAAGGGTTGTATTCACTGCGAGGGCCATCTGGAGTTCAAGAAAACTGGCACCCTGAACATTGTCGGCAACAATAGCCATGCCGTCTATAGCAAGGAGTATTTGCAGATTGCCAAGCCGACCATCAATATCACCAAAGCCAAGAAAGACGGTTTCCACTGCAAGCAGTACTTCTGGATGGAGGATGCCTGCAACGTGACCATTTCGGGCGTGGGTGACGATGGCATCCAAGTAGAGGTTGTGGAAGACGAAGCCATCACCGGCCAGCTTCCAGACCATGAAGACGGAGACACCGACGAGAACAGCGGCAATTTCTATCAGGACAATGGTACGCTGACCATCAGTGACTGCGGTGGCAAAGTGATCAAGGCCGACGGAAAGGTCGTCATTAACGGCGGTACGCATAACTACGATGAAACGGCCATCTCTGAGGACAACTTTACGGCTGGCATCAGCCCCCTGCGCAATAACACCACGACGGGTGAAGCAGCCTACGACCTGAACGGCCATCAGCTGAAGGGTCAGAAGAAGGGTGTCACTATCATCAAGAATGGAAACGAAACCAAGAAAGTCATCGTTAAGTAACGACACAAGACATCACCTTGGTTTACTGAAAAAAACGGGGCATTCGTTGAACGAATTTGCCCCGTTTATTAAAAACCACTAATTTTGCATACCAAAAAAAGGTATGTCATTCAAGAAAGAACATCGGCAGGAGACCATTACCTATCTGGCGCTGTGGATTCTGTTGTTTTTAGCGCCAGTGATGAGCCTCGCCATCAGAAATGCCAACTCCAGCAGCGAATTCAACTGGAGCGAAGTCCTTGTGGTATGGAGGGAATTCATTCCATTCTTTATGCTCTTCCTCATCCACAACCACATGATAGCACCTGTACTCGTCTATCGTCAGAAAAGGTGGCAGTATCTGGGGCTCTGCGTGGCGATGGTCGCCTTCTTCCAGTTCTATCAGTGCAAGCATCATCCAGACTTTGACAAAGAGCACAGGCCACCTCACGAAATGGGCATGCGCCGGCAGGATGCACCCCCGCCACCACGAGACTTTGACGATCGCAGACCACAAGGCGGAATGGAACCACAAGGCGACCATAAGCTCCAAGGCGATTTTAATCCACGAAACTTTCATGGACCAAGAGACGAGCACAGCATGCGCGACGAGCATCGCCCACCCGTCATGTTTGGCCAGCACGACATCATCGCCCTCATTATCCTCATCCTCATGATGGGCATGAACGTCGGCATCAAGTTCTATTTCAAAAACCGCGACGACCACAAGAAGATGGAAGAACTGGAACGTCAGAACCTACAGCAACAGCTGGAATACCTGAAATACCAGATCAATCCGCATTTCTTCATGAACACGCTCAACAATATCCACGCCCTGGTAGACATCGACCCCGAGAAAGCCAAGCAGACCATTCTCGAACTGTCGAAGATGATGCGCTTCGTACTCTATGAGGGCAATAAGCCAACGGTGCCACTGAACCGTGAAATAGACTTCCTGAAGAACTACATCACACTGATGAAGCTGCGCTATACCGACAAGGTGCGCATCACGGTGAAGATACCCGAGACCGTGCCCAATAAGGAGATACCCCCGCTGGTGTTCATCACCTTCGTCGAGAATGCCTTCAAACACGGTGTCAGTTATCAGCAAGACTCGTTCATCGACATCGAAATCAGGGAGGGAGAGAACGACAGACTGGTGTTCATCTGCCAGAACTCCCGCATCCCCGCCACAGAAGACAAACACGGCGGCATGGGCCTCAATAATGTCAAACAGCGTCTGGACCTCATCTACGGCGACAAATATGCATTAGACATCACGGATGATGCCCATCAATATGCCGTTCAATTAACGTTACCACTATGATTAGAGTATTAGCCATCGACGATGAGCCGCTTGCCCTACAACAGCTCGCCGCATACATTAAGAAAATACCATTCCTGGAACTCGTAGCAGAGTGCCAGAGTGCCATCGAGGCCAAACAGATATTAAACAACGACATCGTGGATGCCGTTTTCTGCGACATCAACATGCCCGACCTCAACGGCATGGAGTTTGTCAAGTCACTCGCCGCTCCCCCGCTCGTGGTATTCACCACCGCCTACTCGGAATATGCAGTCGAAGGTTTTAAGGTGGATGCCGTCGACTATCTGCTCAAGCCCTTCGGCCTACAGGACTTCCAACGGGCTGCCAATCGGCTGAAAGAGAGACTATCCTCAGCCTCCAAGAACCCTGAGTATCCTGAAAGCCCGGAACCCACGAGTCACTCAGATGCACCCGATGACGCTGACACCATCTTCGTCAAGACCGACTACCGTGTGGTGAAGCTCGCCGTGAGCGACATCTGCTATGTAGAGGGTATGAGTGAGTATCTCAAGATCCACCTCGAATCGCAGCCCAAGCCCATTGTCACACTACTGGCCATGAAAAAACTGGAGGAGACACTCCCACCCTACTTCATGCGCATCCACCGCAGTTATATCATCAATCTGAAAAAGATACAGGAGGTGAACAAAAACCGCGTCGTCCTGGATGCTGACACCTACCTGCCCATCGGCGACAATTACAAAGAAGCTTTCAATAACTACCTAAATACGAAATTCATCGGGAAATAAGGTATGAAACACAGACTTTTATCCACACTCTTCATGGGGCTCCTCTCGCTGTCCGCAATGGCACAGATGGCAGATCCCGTACACTTCACCACACAACTGAAAGAGCTGAAGGGCGGTGAGGGCGAGATTATCTTTTCGGCCACCATCGACAACGGCTGGCACGTGTATTCTACCGGTCTTGGCAACGACGGGCCTATCAGCGCCACCTTCAACACGGTGAAGATGGATGGTGTAGAGAAGGTGGGCCAGCTGCAGGCTCATGGCAAGGAAATCAAACAGTTCGACAAACTCTTCAACATGGAGCTGCGCTTTTTCGAGAAAGCCGTCACCTTCGTGCAGAAAGTCCGTTTCACCAAACCTGAATACGACATCGACTGCTATCTTGAATATGGCGCCTGCAACGATCAGAGTTGTCTGCCACCATCCGAAGTGTCGATGAAGAAGAGTGGCAAGAGTCAGGCAGTATCCATGAAAGAGCAGCCACAGGGCGGTCCAAGAGGCGGCAGGCCTGACGGAATGTTCGACGGTCCTCCAGGCCCTCCACCACATGAGATGATGGGCGGCGGCCCCGATGGTCAGCGGCCTCCCCACATGGATGGACAAAGACCTCTGATGCCAGAAGGGAAAGAAATGCCCGACGGT
>Ga0310691_10008892_pt1 | contig 10269 bp, 3 predicted proteins | sample 176DNAGHGlowgp2_FD_203887 | JGI IMG/M metagenome (GOLD analysis project Ga0310691, IMG submission 203887) | Sheep rumen microbial communities from Palmerston North, Manawatu-Wanganui, New Zealand - 1766 DNA GHGlow gp2 (v2) (version 2) | ecosystem: Host-associated > Mammals > Digestive system >...
TATGTCAGTGTACCCATTTCATTCAAACGAACACCTACGTTGAGATTGACTTTCAACAAAGACGGAAACGGATATGCTCAGACAGCCCAATCTTCAACACTCAAGATGAATGTGCATACGTCATTCACGATTCCCATTGGCAAGGCTTTTAAGGTCAGACTGCCTGTCGCCCTGAATGCCACGTATGATGACTTAGAGACTTATCGTGAAGTGACAGGAGAAAGAAACAAGATTCGCGGTTGGGCATTCGAACCAACCATGAATCCCGGTTTCGAGATTCATTCTCGCAACCGCCGCTTCTACCTCAGTGCCGGATTGGGTGCCGCACTGAAGGGGCTGTACTATAATAAACTCAATTATACCAAGCCCGTGCTCAATCCCTCGATGGGCATCAGCTACACATTTTCTGCCAACAGCAAGCTGCAGTTCTCGACGGGCTACACGACGCAGATTGGCGACATGATGACGCTGCTGACGGAGCCGATGCAAGTCGATTACCGCTCGGTGCGCACCTCGTCGGGCATCATCGGCGAGTCGAACACGTGGCACACATCGGGCGACTGGAAGTGGCAACTGCCCATGCAATACTTCACACTGAGTCTTGCGGCCAGCCACAGCGAGGGCAAGCGCAACACGCTCTACTCGCAGAGTGTCAGCGGCATCGACATCAGCAGCTCTGCCCTTCTCCGTGATACCCGTAGTCGCTCTACCAATTTCACCATCAGCAGCACGAAGAACATCCCCACGCTTTTTGCCAAATTCGGTGCAGATGCTACCTACGGTTTTGGTGGCAGTGAGCAAGCTGTTAATGCCGACATCATCAAGGTGCGCTCGAACAACTACAACCTCCATGGCAATGCCTCCGTCACCCCCATCCAGTGGCTCGAACTGCGCTACGACATCCGCTACAGCTGGTCGCGCTCCCGCTACTCTGAGGAAAGCAATACAGTGACCTCCCTCACCCACAGCGGAGCCATCCACGTTTTCCCCATCGCCACCCTCGACCTCTCCTTAGACTACGTCCATGTGCGCCGCCAGATCACTACCGACCAATTCAAGCACATGTCCCTCTTCAACGCCTCGGCGCAGTACAAGTGGAAGCAGTGCGTCCTCCGTCTGGAACTCACCAACCTCTTGAACCAGCGCAGCTACTCCTACACCGTCTTCGACGGCATCAACACCTACACCTACGACTACGGCCTTTGCGGTCGTACCGCCCTAATGAGGCTGACGTTTAAGTTGTGAGATAATTAAATAACTTCCGAAACTTCAGTAAATTTATTTCGATATTCTTTGATTTGATGTTTCACCAAAAATCAAAGTAAAGGTTTAGAACACATACCTGCAAAGAAGATAATTTCCTCCAAACCTATTGCTTTTTATGCAAATTTGATTAATTTTGCACATGGCATCTGCTGGATGCCGGACAATAAAAAGTAATGTTATGAGAAGGAAAAATGTTTTTGTGCCGTTGCGTACGGCTGTTTTGACGATGATGATGATGGTGGCAACCTTGGTGGTGGCTCAAGGCAACGCCACGGATGATGGCGACAACTGGATGAGGCGACTGCCCGACAACACCTACGTGGCGGCTGTCTCTATACCTGGCAGCCACGACACAGCCACTGGTGAAGGCTTTGGCGAGGACGGATCCATGGGCGAGGAATATGCGCGGTGCCAGGATCTCAGCATTGCTGAACAATGGAAAGTGGGCGTCAGGGCATTCGACCTCCGACCTGCCGCTTTCGAGGGTTACCTCAACTGCAACCACGGCATGATACCCACCGTCAAGCGCTTCGACGATGTGCTTTATCAAATACGCGACCTGCTCATTGAGCATCCATCCGAATTTGTCGTCATCCACATGCTGCATGCCGACGACGGAGACCAGACCGACGATTACAACAAACAGATCCTGAGCCTACTCCATAGCGCCGAACTCAAGGACTATCTGGTCAACTTCAAGAAAGACCTCAAGGTCAGTGATGTCAGGGGAAAGATGCTTATCCTCAGCCGCGACATGTATGCTGCCACACCCGTGGGAGGCTTCTTCTCCAACTGGACCGGATCGGCCGACTGGAACTACATGACACGGCCCACCATCATCGGAACTGGCACCAACACATCCAAGGTCTATGTCCAGGATTATTCCGAAACCTACAAGGAAGGAGACCTCGACATCAAGATCAACGCCATGAAGCGACTGCTCAACTATGGAGCCACACATAAGAACAAGTCCAAGGCGTCCATCGTGTGGTATTTCAACTTCGCATCGGCTTATTCCAAAGTCATCTCCCTCTTCGGATTCGAAATCTCCACAAGCGACGGTTACCGCGACAATGCCACACATACTCATGCCGCCATGCTCGACTATCTTTCCACAACCAACTACTTCGGTCCAACAGGTGTGGTGCTGATGGATTACGCTGGAGTGGACCAGTCGGGCGACTACAACACACGTGGACGTGAACTGGTCAAAGCCATTATTGCCCACAACTTCACATACCTCGACGATGTGGTGGCTGGAGTGCATGCACCTGCCGGCGATGAACCCGAGGTCGAAGCCTATTACTCCACCGACGGTACACGTTTGGCCACACCGCAACACCATGCCGTCAACATCGTCCACTACTCCGACGGCTCCACACGCAAGATTCTCTACTAACCATTTTTCCCCTTCAACAGCAAGCCCTCCTTTCCTTGTTTTTTTTAGACAATGATCTTGGTGAGTTGTTGTTTTAGTGCTTAGGTACAACCATCCTTCATTCGTTCAAAAAACAAATGGGTACATATACTTATAATGGAAAAGGCGAGTTCCTTGGCAGTGGAGCGTGCAAGTGGCCAAATTGGCTGATGGTGCTGATTTGGGCTGCGACATGTTGCCTCAATATCGGTGCGCAGAATTTGCTCATAAGGCCTTATCCTTTCGCCCATCAGTTATACACCAATCACATTTATGAAATTTTCCAGGATCAGGAGGGTTACATCTGGATTGGCACTACGGCAAGTCTGCACCGATGGGACGGACATTGGCTCATGAACTTCCGCAACAATGACGAGCACACACACCTACTTGCCGACAACAACATATCCAACATCGCTGACACCCGCCAGCTGCTGTGGATATGTACCAGTGGTGGTTTGACTCTTTACGACAAACAAAAGGGACATTTCTTTCCGCCTACAGACAAGCGGATTCTCAATAAATGGGTCAATGGTATCTGCAACGACAACGCAGATGGCATGTGGCTGGCCATTGGAACACAATTGTTTCATTGTAATGCAACGTGCACCAACATCGAATCAGTTAACCCTTTTGGCAGTCAACAGGAGAAGCATCATATCAATGCCATCTACTCTGACAGTAAAGGCTTTCTATGGGTGTTGTGCAATGATGGAACACTGATGAGAGGACGTGATGGCATGTTCGATGTCGTTCCATCCATACCAAAAGGAATTGCCTGCACCATGTTTGAAGATGCTGATGGACACTATTGGTTTGGTACCTGGGGGCAGGGATTGTGGCAATATCTACCGGAAGGAAATCGAGGCACAGGTGAATGCTGGGTGCAACATCACGTGCAGAATGATGAAACAGGAAGTGAGGAAAGCATTTTTTTCTGCATACAGCAAGACAAGGCAAAGCGCTGGTTGTGGATGTTGTCGTACAAGAAACTCTATGTTTTCCAGTACGATAGTGGAAAACTGAATCCCATAGACCTGGCTGCCTATTCATTACCACGGCATGACTACACCAATATGATATGTGACAATGTGGGCAATATCTGGCTGGCGGCTAATGACGAAAGTTCCATTGTCAGTTTTGACCCTTCAGGCATACTTAGCTTTCGCACCCTCCAGCCATCTTGGCAGACAGATGGAGACCTTTATAATGTATATGCGGATGGCAACTATATTTGGCTGAACTGGCAACGCAATGGCTTGCAGCTGTACAATAGGAAAAAGAACGAATTGACCAGCTTGTACAACTTGAATCTGCCGGAAATGTCGGTTATCCGACCATCACGGGGCAAGGCTGCGGTTTGGGTGGCGCAGAAATACTATTCTTCTGCTTACCGACTTACTCAACAACAGAACAGGGTGACCGTAGATGACAAGGTGGATCTTGAGGCGGTGCTTAAAGACTCTCAACCGATCATAGACCTTGTTGAAGACGGGAAAGGCATCCTGTGGATGCTGACGCCCCGTCATCTTGCCGCAAGGCTCAATGATCTCGACGGGTCGATAGCCATTGTGGACATTAAGGAACCAACCGCCATTGCCCAATCCCCCAGGACGGGCGCATTATTGTGCGCTGCAGGGAGGAACCTTCATCGGTGCAAGGCGGAAGAACGATACCTGACCAGTAGCAACGTGGCAACACTCGACATGTTGTCCGACAATGAAAGGGTGATTGCCATGAGTCTTGATAGCACAGACTGCCTCTGGCTGGCTACATCCATGGGACGGACCTTCTGTAGCGACCGCAGCATGAAGAATTTCAAACCTTCGCCAGTCGATTCATTGCTGAACGACGGGCTTATTGAGGACATACTCTCCACGTCAAACTCAGTATGGCTGATGAACGTCAATAATGTTGTGTGCTTTGACCTGAAGCGACAGGCTGCTACCGTCTATCATACAACCGATGACCTCGTCAATATCCTCAGTTTCCGACATCGAGCCATCTGCCGAGATGGAGATGGGGTGCTGGCTGGTGGATATGGTGGATTCACTCACTTGCCAGAACAGCGGAAAACTAATAATACTCCAGTTGTGTCGCCTGTGCTTACAGACGTGCTGGTTGATGGGACAAGTATTTTCTTTGACGGTAACGGCGCATCCGAAAGTACCTTCGGTCATGTGGTTTTGCCATCTGATGCCCACAACATCGAGTTGCGCCTTTCTCAACTGGCTTACTATGCCGGACCACAGCAACACTTACAGTACCGTCTGAAGGGATTTGAGGATAGGTGGTCGGAACTTGAATCGGCATATCCTCATGTCGCAATATCGTCACTTCCTTGCGGAACCTTTAATTTGGAAGTGCGAATCGCACAATCTGATGGTCGCTGGGGTGAACCACTACTTGTGACCAAAGTGAAGAGGCTTCCTGCATGGTACGAGACGGTGTTGGCCCACATCCTTTATCTGCTCCTTGCTATAGCGGCACTGGCTGGTATGGCATGGTTCATTCAACGGCGGCAACAACGCAGACTGAATACTGAGGTGTTGCAGGCCAAGGTGTCAGCCATAACCGCTGATCATCATCTCACCGATAAGATGATAGCCATAATAGACCATCATCTTGATGATTCTGACTTTGGATTGGAACAACTATTGGCAGAGATAGGCATGAGCAAGAGCACACTCTACCGACAGTTGAAGACCGAGACCGACATGACACCATCTGACTTCATACGGAACATACGCATGAAACGCGCCTGCGAGATGTTGCTATTGCAGACGATGACGGTGGCGGAGGTTGCTTATGCCACTGGTTTCTCCAACCCGAAATACTTCACTCGATGCTTCAAGGATATGTTTGGCAAGACACCTACGGAATATATCCGCAGCCAGCAAAAGTTGAACGAGCAACCTGATGGAGAAGGGTAAAAAATGTCTCAAAACAGGGGTCAAATCGTGTCATGATACCCCATTTACCCTACTATAAGCCTATTTTGAACCTTTTTCTGTTGCCGTGAGGGTATTTTTGCACCATCATTTCAACACATCTAAAGGTTTTATCAAAATGGCAAAAAAACAAAATTTCATCTTGGCATGGCAAGCGGCTGCTTGCATGATGTCGCTCTTTCTGGCACTGCCTGCAACGGAAGTCAGAGCCGACGAACTGAAGCCTGTAACTACCGTATGGGTTTCTCCTGACGGAAATGACGCAAACAACGGATCGCATGATCAGCCTCTGGCAACGCCACAGAAGGCTTTGCAAATAGTGAGGGAAATGCGACAGACAGACAATGGAAACTCGCTTGGAGAGGTACACATCGTACTTAAGGGCGGAACTTATTACTTGAGCAACACTTTGGTGCTGACTAAGGATGACAGCGGAACTGCAGACTCACCAACTATCATCGAGGCTGAAGACGGACAAAATGTGGTGCTGAGTGGCGGAACTGTGGTGAAGAACTGGGAACTGACGGAAAACGTTGAGGGATTGCCTCAAATAGCGCAGGGGCATGTATGGAAAGCCACCATTCCTCAGGCAGGGAACGAAGCCGTTCCTTTCCGACAGATGTGGATTGGCAAGAACAAGATGCGACGTGCCAGTACATTCGACAATCTCACCCTGCCTCGTATCTTCTCGGTGAACAAGTCCAAGGGGGAACTCATTGTTCCGCATCCAATCCAGAACTTCGCTAATGCCGACGAGCTGGAGATGACCATTATCCAAGACTGGGTAACCAATGTGATGCGTGTGGCTGGCATCACCTCTGCCGGCGAGCACAGTGTCTTCACTTTCAAGAATCCAGAGAGCGACATTGAATTCAAGCGCCCATGGCCAATCCTTCGCGCTGATGCAAGTAGCTCCACCAATCACATGTTCTACCTCTCCAATGCGATAGAACTCCTCAATCGACCACAAGAGTGGTTTTGCGATGGAGAGCAGGGGGTGGTGTATTACTGGCCTCGTAGAGGTGAAAATGCAGAAACGACAGAAGCTATAGTACCAGTGCTGGAGACTATCGTTAACATTTCGGGCGACAACGAAAAGAAAATTGAGAACATTGCGTTCCGCGGCATCACATTTGCACATAGCTCATGGCTACGTCCTTCGCAGGCTGGACATGTACCGCTGCAGGCCGGGCAATGGCTCTACGATGCCTATACAGATGCTTCTTCACGTGCCGGCAATGTGGCATGGGTGGGACGACCAGCTTCGGCTGTCAGTGTCAGCAATGCACGTTCTCTTTCCTTTGAAGACTGCCACTTCACACAGACGGCATCTACTGCCATTGACTTTGTGGCTGGAAATAAGCAAATGTTGGTGCGTGGCTGCACATTCAGCGACATTGGCGGAACTGCCATACTGGCTGGATACTTCGGTGACGAGCACTTCGAAGCCCACGAACCTTACAACCCCAGCAATACTGATGTCGTTTGCGAGGGCATCGTCATCGACAACAACTATATCGCTCATCCAGCTACAGAAGACTGGGGATGCCTCGGCATTTGCATCGGTTATGCCTCAAGTGTCACGATCAGTCATAATGAGATATACGACACTCCATATTCTGCTATCAGCATGGGATGGGGATGGACACAGGAGGAAAACTGCATGCACGACAATCACATCACAGGCAATTATATCCACAGTTTCTGCAATCAAATGAGAGATGGTGGTGCCATCTACACCCTGTCTTCACAGCCTAACTCATCTATTACAAACAACCGCATAGAAGATGTAGGCAACCCGATGTTCAATCCCATCATGTGGGAAGGCATGGCACATGCACAATTCGACTTGTACACTGATGAGGGATCCGACTATTTCACCGTGAAAGACAATTGGTGTGAACGGGGAGAAATATCGAAGAACAAGAATGGTTCACACAATACATGGGGAACTAACAACAAGACGGTCTCTGCAACAATCAAGCAGGATGCAGGACTGCAAGACGACTATGTTGGCATCCGACAGAGGGTGAGTGAGCAGAACCTTGCACCGCTTGATTCTATCAGCGAAGATCCCGAAGACACTCAGCAGCTCTCTTATCCTATAGATAAGATTGCAGGAGAACCCGTCAAAAAGCTTGTGGATGGGGAGGAATATGTGATGCAGAACAGCAATACTACACTTGCCAATCGAAATCTCTATTGGGAATGGGGCACATACCTGCGCACTCACTCCGATGGCAAAATTGACGATGTGACATTCATCGCTCATGAACATCAGACTGATGGCAAGACGCTGTGGTCGTTCGAAATCAGTTCGGAAACGGGTAAAGGTAAATTTATGGGTAGAACCAATGGATCTAATGTTCAGATCACTGATGATGAGATGCTATGGAATGTCAGCTATGCAGAAAGCAACACGAATGAAGGCAATGGATTCGTTCTTTTGCTTGATGGAGACATGCCTGGCGAGGGACATGAGATGGTTATGAATGGCAGCGCCGACTGGGTGGTGAACTATGTAGATGGCTACACTACAGACAAAACTGCGGAAACTACACACTGGTCATTTACACGTACGGCAGATTTCAACGCTGCTGATGTCAAGGAGTACAATGAGACAAAACTTGCTCTTTATCAATATCTTGTAGAAGCATTGCAGATGCGAGAAAGGGAAATTCCAGGCGCAGAAGAAGCCTATGACGAGGCTATTGTAGTGTATAACAAGGTGGGGAACACCACAGAGGAGATGCTGAAATCAGTGGAAGACATCAAGGAGGTCATTGCTACTTCAACTGCTAATTACCAACAGGATGTACCAGCCACATACGGCATCGTAAATCCAAGTTTCGAGAACACTTCTTCGCAGCACAATACTAATAGTTCTGTTCCTTTTGGATGGACAATGACCAAGGATGGGCAGGAGGTGACAGACGCAACCCAGTGGGCTTGGTGTGGAGCAAACACCGATGCTAATAATACGGATGGCCTTTTCATCTGGGGCGTATGGCACTGGGGAGCATACGGCAATTTGGAACTCTCGCAAACCTTGAACGGACTGCCTAACGGACGATGGAAACTTACCGCACGACTCATGAACAACCATACAGAAAATGGTAACTTGGCTCGAATCTTTGCAGGCGAGAACAGTATGCTCGCTGGTGAGGCAGGTGCATACAACGAATTACCTGAAAATGAAAACTGCAGCTTTGAGGGGGCGTGGGCAGAGAATGACTGGGATCTGAGTCACGTCATGACCGTTTACGCTGATGTAAATGATGGTCAACTGACCATTGGCGCTAAGTCAAATGGATTCTTCAAAATTGATGACTTCAAGCTTACATACCTCGGAGATATACCAACACAGATAGCAGACATCCCTAAGGACAGACCACAGCCGAAAGCAATATACGATCTGACAGGAAGAAAAGTCAGCATGGTAGGTCATGGGATGTACATCGTAGATGGCAAAAAGGTAGTTTACTAACTGAAACATAGAAAGTAAAAACAGGAAAAGAGGAAGTGATCCGCTTTGCTCTGAAAGTGAAGTCTGCAAGCTGGCAGGACGAATGCCTTGGAGATCGCCTGCATGGTATTGTCCTTTTGCAACTTTCATGAGTTTAGCGAATACACTTCCTCTTTTGTGTTCCCTTTTTTCTTCGAAATCTTCAATAGAGGAACATTGTTGATTTTTTTCTTAGTCATTTCTCGCTCAAATTCTTTTTTTTTCATAATTTTGAATTGAATTTCTTGGTATTTATAAGCGAAGCGACCATCAAGGATCGAATCACTGAATAGTTACCGCTGAAAAAACAATCATTTAATCAACCTTAATCTTATGAAAAAATTATTTGTAATGGCCGTGATGTTGGGCGCCAATGCGCTGATGCTACAAGCCCAGCAAATCACACTTCGGCTCGACAAAGCCGAGACGGAGGTCAGTCCCGTGCTCTATGGACTGATGACAGAAGAAATCAACTACTCTTACGAAGGCGGACTCTACACCCAACTGGTGGCCAATCCCTCGTTCACAGAGATGATCAACCCCTTTGGCGGACGACGGGGTAGGCGACCCAATGCCGACGCACCAAGAGTGACCATCCGACCCGAACGATGGCAACTCACCGACACACTGCAAGTGAAGGTGAGGCAGAACAGGCAGGACCCTATGAACGAAGCCAACCCCACATCGCTTGTCGTCGATTTCCCAAAGGCAGGTCTGGGACTGGTCAGTGAGGGTTATTGGGGATTCCCCATCAAGAAGAACACCACTTTCCAGGGTGCGCTTTATGTGCGCCAACCGGCTGCTCCCAACAATGGCGATGCACCCGCCACACCACTTCAGTCGATGACCATCGCACTCAAGAGCGCAGACGGCAACACCACTTATGCAGAAACCAAGGTGAGTGGATTCACCAAGAATTGGACAAGGATGGAATACAAGTTGACCACCTCTGCCACTCAGGCCGACACGAAGGATGCGCGACTCTACTTCATCGCCGACCAGACGGGTAGCATCGAACTGACACGTGTCACCTTGTTCGCGCCGAGTTTCAAGGGACGTAAGAACGGACTGAGACCCGACCTCATGGAGATGATGAGGGGGATGCAGCCCAAGTTCCTACGTTTCCCTGG
>Ga0310691_10008893_pt1 | contig 10269 bp, 4 predicted proteins | sample 176DNAGHGlowgp2_FD_203887 | JGI IMG/M metagenome (GOLD analysis project Ga0310691, IMG submission 203887) | Sheep rumen microbial communities from Palmerston North, Manawatu-Wanganui, New Zealand - 1766 DNA GHGlow gp2 (v2) (version 2) | ecosystem: Host-associated > Mammals > Digestive system >...
TACACTAACAAGTAGAGTAAATAGTCTAACAGCTAAAACAAATAATATCACAGACAATGTTAATAGTCTTAATAATAGAGTTAATAGTCTCAATAGTGAGATTAATAACAAAATTGATAGTCTTGGTACTGAAGTCAATAGTAAGATTGATACTCTTGGAACTACAGTTAATAATAGAGTTGATAATCTTAGTAATACAGTTAATAGTAAAATCAATAATCTTGATAATAATATCAATACTAGAATTGATAGTCTTGATAGTGATGTTGATGAAATTAACAATAATCTTACTGATTTGAGCAGTGATCTTACTAATCTAAGTGAAGATGTCACCAATTTAAGTGAAGATGTTACTGGACTAAAAAATCAGGTAATTCCAGATACAGCAGATGCTGAAGAGGGCTGGGTTCTTACTGTTAAAAATGGTGTTCCTACATGGGCAAAATCAAAAGGTGGCGGAGCTCCAGTTATTACTTCAATTAAACTTTCTGCAACATGGCAACCTACAGAGTCCAAAATAGAGATTTCTTCTGGTAGCATTAATGTCAAAGTTAGAGTTTCCGCTGTAGCAAATGCAGATAAGATTGCTTCTTTGAAGGTGAATGACACTGCTATTACATTAAATTCAGATGCTAATATTGAAAATTTAAATTTGACAACTCCAAAGAGTCGTGTATATACAATTACTGGAACTACAAATGATGAGGAATATGAAATTTCATCACTAAGTAAAACACTTACAGTATATCAGCCAAGTTTATTCTATGCTGATGATGTTGAGGAAAAACGTGAATCTTATCTTGGAAATTATTCACTTTCAAGTGGCGTTCACTATTATTTATATATTCCAACTAATAAATCAATTAATAAGATTTTGACATCTGATGGTTTTGGCTATATTTTCACAAAAGAAGCAAATCAAGTTCAGATGACAGTTAATGGAGTAGTAGCAGATTATTGGAAATACGATCTCAATGCTCCTTATATGGATGTTGATATTGTTATTTCGTAAGGAGGCATTTAATGGTAGATAAAGAAAATGCTGTAAAAGTTGGTGGTACACTGGTAAATGTACTTGACCCTAATGGTACTATTGCAGATGCCAGCCAAATTGAAGTAGATAATAAAACACTTGCGGCAAAACTTGCAGAAATGGATCAAGCTATTGCTGAAACTGGTAGCTCAGGTGTTGAAATTGTCGAACTTGAATCTGCTAACTTGAATGATGATTCATTACTCAATAAAAATATAATTTATAATATTAAGCAAGCTGAAAATTCTCCAATTGGAACAGCTGGTAAACTTTCTGTTATTGAAACCGAATCTGGTTGGTATCAGAGTTGGCAAGCTGAAGAAGGTGTTGCTTACAGAATTGCTAATTATGGTAATGGTGAAGAATCAGATGTTACAGTAGATGGCCCTGAGGGATGGACTTTGAAAGATGGTGTTCTTTCTCTTCCAGCTCAGGAAACATATACTCTTTCTGGTTATTTAAATGGCCGAATTGAAATTACTGCTGATAATCCAGAGAGTTTACAGAATGAAACTGTTATTATTTTAAATGGTTTGTATATAAACTCTAATAGTGGAACTGCTATTTCTTATCCATTTGGCTATAAGAAATTAGTAATTACATTAGCTGCTGAGAAACAGAATTATATTTATTGTAAAACTGAAACCCCAGGTGAGGAATTGCTTTCAACTGGTGCAGTTCATTCTGATAATAATTTGGAAATTAATGGTGTTGGTTGCATTTCTATTTATTCTAATTATAAGAATCATGGTATTCGTGGTTCTGAAATTGCAATAAAAGATAGACCACATATTTATATTGATTGTGCCAATGGGCATGATGGTATCCACGCTGGCAAAACTCTTATTGCTGAAAATGGAGTTATTACTATTGATAATGCAAAAGATGCTATTGGCATTGGTTCCAGTGAAAATGGTGTTCTTAGAATTTTTGCTGGTGAATATAATTTTAATCATTATAGCGAACATGCAATTGATGGTAAAGACCTTCCTTTGAATGGTTATTTGTATGAGTCTGAAAAATTGACTTACAACTTTACTCAAGATGATTGCAGTAATAAAGTTATTTTTGTTAATGATTCAAATGCAAATCTATATTTTGGTGCTGGACATATTACAAGAAATAACAATGGCACTATTGAAGATGTCTATCCAGTTCAAGGCGATGCTGTTGCTCTTGGTGGTGATGGCTCCGTCTTTACAATTTCTGGTGTTATTACAAAAGATATAAATGTTAATGGTCAGAGTATTGACTTAGTTTTAGAGAATGCTTATATTCTTGGTGATATTGTATATACCCCAACTAAAAAGAAACTCTTAATCAAATCTAATGATGATGACACAGTTGGTTCAAAGACTTCTAAGAATTATGTAAATATCATTAAAGGAAACATTCAATCTGGAAATAACTTAACTATTTCTGGCAAGGCTCCATTGCTTGTTTCTGGCGATATTACTGCAGGCAATAAATTGATTATTACTGGCGACGGAAGTAAATTGCTTGATAATTGCACATGTGGTAAATATTATTTCGGTGCAAATGATGATGATATTGATGCATTTGTTTTACAAAATGCTGCAGAACCTGGTAATTCAAAGCAAACAGTATATATTAATTCTATAGAGTATACTGCAACTGTTGAAACCAATAATGGTAATAAAGGTGCGCCCTCAATTTATAAATATCAAATAGGTTCAGTCTTAATTGCTGATGGCAGTGATGAATATTTCAGAAATGCTCAAGGGCAAGATGCTGGGTTTGAAACCAAAGGTATTTATGATGAAGTTGCATCAAGATATTATAATTATATTTCTGACCCTGAAATTGTAGCTGATGATGATTTTGAAAATTCTGACTTAATTATCTCTGGCATTACTCAAAAATGGATGGTTTTGAAAGAAAATCCTGATATTGATTTGAGTGATTATGCTAAAAAAGAAGATGTTAAGAATATGAAAGTCTTTACTAATCTTGAAGCCGCCGAAGCTGCTGCAGCAAATGGTGAATTAGAGATTGGTGAAGTTGTCTCTGTTGGTGGTGGTGCATCATTAGATGGCACTTTGCTTACAGAATATTCAATTTATATAGTTTCTCTTGGTTATGGTGCTGTTCCAACTTTAACTGAAATTAAAGGTGGTGGTGGAGAGTCATCTCTTGGTGATTTGACTTTCAATGTTGAAGGAATTACAATTTCTAAGACTGATGGCACAACTGAGACCATTCAAGTAAGCGACACTTCATTTGAGGCTAATATTGGTGATGTCATCCGCTTTAAGATGTCTTTCATTTCTCAGTATTATCCAAACGTTAGAGCACAAGTTAAATGTCAAATTGGTTCAGGTACACCTCAAGTATTCTCAATTTTGCCATCTGATGGCAATTTTGTTGATTGGGCTATTGACACCAGTAAATATACATCTGGCACATATAGCTTTATCATGTATGGTGTTGAATCAACAGGCCGTTTGAGTGAAAGAAAAGTTTACAGAGCACAAATTGGTGGTTTGAATCTTAAATCAAATCTTGATGAAAATAAGATTATTCCAGCAAATACTGACTTGTTAACTCAGCTTACACTTGAAGTTGCAAATGCTCAGGCTGATCATACTCTATCAATTTATTTGAATGGTGAGCTCTATGAGGAAAAATCAATTCAGCCTGGAAATACTAATATAACAATTCCAAAGGCAAGTTTGTCAACAGGTGAACAAGTTCTTGAATTTGTTGTTGTGAACAGCCTTGGTAAATCTTCTAATAGATTAAAGTATTCTTTAATTATTGCTGAAGATGGTGTTATATATTTCATTACTGATAAATCAGAATATGTCGGAAGTTCCGGTGGTCGTTTCTATATTACTGCAAGAACAGCACAAATTGGAATGACTAACAGCAACTTCCCAGTAGTTATGGTTGTTTATGATAAAGATGATAATGTTGTAACCGTAAATGGCCGCACTGAAAATGAATATCAGCTGCCATATGGTAGATCTCTTATTCAGGTAGTTGGATTAAAGTATACAACTGCAGATAGAACCGTAGAAGATGTTAAGCAAACTTATTATAAAGCAGTCTTTACTGTTTCTTCTGAAGATATTTTGGCAACTCCAGTAACTAAATCAGTTGATATTTATATTGCAGAAAATAACTATAATATTGAACCATTGGCTGATGATAGTTTACTCTGTTGGTTCTCTGCTGAAGGACAATCAAATCAATCTGCAAGTAGAGCATCATGGACAGACCTTTCTGTTCCTTATAGAAACGGTGGAGAGCCAGTTACTGCAAAATTCAACAACTTTAACTGGATTGACAATGGTTGGCTCCCTGATAGTGAAGGAAACACTGCATTGACAATGAATGCTGGTGCTTATGTTGAATTAGATATTTCACCATTTGGTGATGCTGAACCTGGTCATGACAGTGCGGGCAATCTGATTTCAACTGGTATGACTGTTTCTATTGACTTCCAATCTAAGAATATCTTGAATGAAGATGCAAAAGTTCTTTCATGCTTATATGAATAGGATAATGTTAAGGAAGAGACTAAGCACTATTTGCGTGATGGCTATGGCGAATATATCAAAAATGATAATTCAGCTGCTGAAACTAATAATATAACAAATTATTTCAAATCTGTTGGTGGGTATTGTTGGCTTACTGGTATAACCTATGCTGGTGATGGTAAAACTGCTTATAACACAACAATGGTTATGAATGAGCGTACAATCAACTATAATGCTGGTGCCGAAAACTCTGCTTATAATAATGACCATGATGAATCATATAATTCTGAATTGCCAATTGATTATAAGAAATGCACTGGTGTAAATGAAACAGATGTTACAAAACAAACTGGTTTCTTTATTGATACTGCATATGCTGTTATTACAAATGCTAACCAGCCTCATGACAAAGAGAAGAAATTCCATTTGAATTATTCTGAAGACACAAGAACCAGAATTGACTTTGTTTTCAATACATCTGAAGAAGATCCTTATTATTTTAATTCTTATATAATTTATATTAATGGTGTTCTTTCTGAAATGAGAACTTTCACTCCAGGTGAAGACACATTTAAGATTAACTATATTGATGGTAAATATAAGGTTTATTTAGGTGCAAAAGTTACAAAGGTTTATAGTGGTGGTTTGTTTATTCGTGATGATGTTTCTGATACTGGTGACTGCAAAGTTTACAGTTTCAGAATTTATAACAAAGCACTTACACCAGATCAGTTATTAAGAAATTATGCTTCTGAAATTCCTGATGAAGAAAAGAAGAAGACATTTATTGATGATAATGCACTTCTTGGTGGTAGTGATGATGGTTCATCTCTTGCTCAGACTCTTCCTGAAATCTGCTTAATTGGTTATCAGAAGACAGCTGGTGGAGACCCAACTATTAACTCATTTGTTATGCAGGCAAGTAATCAGAACATCTCTGACTTGAAGGCTGTTCGTGAACCTGCTTATTTGACATATTATAATCCAAAGAATAACACTGACACTGAAAAGTGGCACAATAGTGGTTATACATATTTGCCAATTAGATTACAATTCCAAGGAACATCTTCAATGGTTTATCCTTGCAAGAACTATAAGTTCAAGCTATATGACCCAAGTGACCCTGAAGCAATTGTAAATAATAATGGCACAATTTCATATGGTAGAAAATATAAACTTGATTTAGGTAATGGTATTGTAGAGAACACATTTGTTTTGAAAGCTGATTTCATGGATAGTTCTCATGCCAATAATACTGGTATTGCTAACTTTGTAGCTGATGCAAATGAACTCTCTGGGCCAACACCTGCAAGTGAACTTGATCCAAAAATTAGAACCACAGTTTATGGTTATCCTGTTTTGTTATATTATAAGGAAACTTTGAATTCAACTGAACAACATTTCCTTGGTGTCTATAACTTGAATTTGGATAAATCTTGCACTGATTCTTATGGTTTGGATAAAAAGATTAAAGATGCTCAAGGTATTGAATTTGATTTCGGTCAAGCACAATATTTTGATGATGCAACTTCTGCTGCAATTGGCCTTACTATTAAGAAAGATGGCAGCGGTCAACCAGTTCAAATTCAATTATTTGATGCAGATACTTCTACATTGAAAGATTATACTGCTTTACAGAATAGAGATGGCACTATTGTTGGTGCACTTTCTGAAAAAGGTTATATTCGTTCATTAAATAATGATAAAGTCCGTGCTGTTCAATGCTATGAAGTTAAGGCAAACTCTAATGCTAACTCCCCTGGTGGATTTGGTAGTTTTGATGTTCGTGCTATTAACTCTGGTATGGAAACTCGTTATCCTGATCAAGGTGATAAAGAGGAAGAAGAATATGGTGATTACAAAGCCAACGTATAGAATGGCGTAATCGAACAAGTAAACCCCACAATGGTTGACTTCCCAATGTTCTTCTCACCATGGTATTATCATTTCCAGAGAATGGTTTATTGGCTTATGAATTCAACCCAGTCTCAATGGGTTGCAACCAGTCAAGATCAAGTTCCTGAATTAGAGAAGCATTTCAATAAGAAATATCTTATGGACTACTTCTTAACAGCAATGTTAATTGGTGGTGTTGACTCTCTTGGTAAAAACTTGATGATTGGTTCTTGGGGTCCAGAAAACCATTTCTATAAGACCACTGCTGAATTAGCTGTTGGTGATAAGATGGCATTAGAGTACAATGGCCAGTGGATTACAGCAACAAAGACAAAAGTTAATAATGTCTATGAATTTGCTGAAGATGAAAATGGAAAACCATTGTATTATAATGAAAATGCATATAGTCGTTATAAGAGTGAATTCAAAGGTGGAAGAACTGGTTTCTTAACAACGGATGTTTCTAATGTTCCTGGTGAATGGATCTGGTATCCAATGTATTATGATATTGATACAGTTGGTGGTTTGGATAATGCTGGTGTCTTAGGATATGATGTTGATATTGAAATTGGTGAAAGAACCTCTGAAGGTAATGCTGTTTATAATACTGCAGACTCTCAATTATGGACTCGTGTAAGAGACTTCTTAGGAATTCGTGATAGAGAGGGTAACAGCGAACTATCTGAACGTTGGTCTGAATTGGCTCCTAAATTCAACTATGACAACTTTGTTGGCGGTGAGAATAAGCCAAATAATGCAGTTGGTTTCTTATACAATAAACAGATTGCAACAATTCCTGCTCACTATTTCAATAAAGACTGTATGATTAAATATATTTATGAAGGACCGTTTAAACCAGGCACCAAAATTGGTAGTAGTGACAAGATTGCTCAAAGACCTGCTGGTTCATATTTATATTGTATTCATGGTTCTCGTTATGAACAAATTAAACGTTGGTTCAGACAGAGAATTTACTTCCTTGATTCCTTGTATGCAAAACTTGGTTCAACTGAAGCATCTATTCGTCTTGAGAACTCATATTATGACCCTGTCATTGATTTTGATGTTGATGATTACTATGCAGAATATAGTAAATTGGTTGCGGATCATCAACCTGATCCAGAAAATCCAGATCAATGGTATTATAAACTTGGTGAAAATGGTGAACTTTTATATTGCCGTGGTAGTATAGAACAAGAAGTTCGTCCAGTTGAAATTAAATTCACTACATACCAGCCTGCATATGTTGGTATAAAATGGATTAATGCAACCAAGATTCACTATAAGAAAGTTCCTCGTAATGGTTCAATTGTTATTAAAGGCAACACGAGAACTGACTCTAACCAGGAAGTCTTTATTTATGGTGGTGCAAATATTAAGGATTTGGGTGATTTGTCTCCATATTCTATCTCTGAAATGAATATTTCCAACTTGACAAAACTAACAAGATTGATTCTTGGTAGTGCAGATCATGGTGGATCTTATAAGGAAAGTTCGTTGGCAATCACAAGTGATTACTTATCAGAACTTGATGTTAGATCTTATAGTGGAATTAGCACAATTAATGTTGCAAATTGTAAGAATTTGAAAATTATTAATATGTCTGGTTCTTCTGTCAACAATATCAACCTTGCTGAAAATAGTGCACTTGAACAAATTACTTATGGACCAAACGTTACTGCAATTAACTTACGCAATCAGTTGAGTTTAAGAACAGTTACTGTTCCTTCAAGAATGGGTGCGTTGTCATCAGTTGTCATTCAGAACTGCCCAATTATTCAAGGTAGCCCAACTAGTTATAATGCAACAGCTTGGAATATCTTACAAGCTTCTCAAATTGCACCAATTAACACAATTAATGTTCAGGCTTATGGTGTTTCATCTCCTGCAGCTGCTGGTTTCTTCTTCTTGAATAAGTATGCAGACGATAAATATACAAATGTTAAGATTTCTGGTGAATTAAGGTATGAAGGCACTCAGATTCCTGAAAAATATGTTGAATATAACAAGTATTATCCAAACTTGAGAGTTTCTTATCCATTTATTACTGATGCTTCCAATATGTTTGCGGGTTATAATAACCTCAATTGTATTAAGAAGATTAGTGCATATTTAAAGCCTAACGAATATGGCGAAGTCAAAACAACTCCAGTCAGTTGTTGGGCTGATGATACTCCTGAACTTCAACAGAAATGGCACAGTGAAGAAGTGTTGTCCAATCCGGATCTTGTTATTGCAACAGAATATAGCGAAGCCATTGATTATTATAGAGATCCAAATACAAATGTTACATATCGTTTATTAAAGATTCATGATAAAGACGACCTTGATACTCTTCGTGCTGAAATTAAAGACCATTTAAGTGGATTTACAAAATTCACAAATGTTTCTGGAATGTTCAGTGGAATGGATATTTTGGATTATCTTGACCCTGACACATTTAATGGTATTGATTTGTCTGAGGCAGACACAACTAATATGTTTAATGGCTGCACTGGATTGAAATATTTTGAATTCCCATCTGAAGACGTTTAGTATACTCATGTTATAAAATATTATGATGCTGAAGGTAATGAACTCACAGAAGAGGAATACAATGAACTTCCAGAAGATACTGGCAGCGTTGAAGAATATTATGAAAATCCTCTAAATGGAAGAAATATGGGTAATATTACTCATGGAATTCATATGAAGGGTATTCGTAGAATTTGCGCTGGTATGTTTGGAAATTGTAAGCAAGCGAATATCTTTATTCGTAAGCCTCTAACTCCAATTGGAAATCCTGATAGACTTGTAATTGAAGCAGATGCCTTCAGCTATGCTACATTTGATCCACTTAGAGAAACTCAGGCAAAAGGAATTACTTTACAAAGACCTGCTATTTATTTTGAATATGAAGCACCTGAGTTGTTAAAGACTACTACAAGTCCAACTACAACTATTGGTGGAAAACCAGTTGCTAATATTCCTGTTGAAGGTGAAACTGGTAAATATTATACTCAAAATGAACTTGGTCAACGTGAGTTTATAACCAACATTGAAGAGATGAAAATAGAAGTCGCAAGCACCCACTATATGCGTGAAGTATATTTCGGTGCTACTGGTTTCCATATTGAAGAAAGTGTTTCAGAAAGCTCAGTCAATGGCGGAAATCCATATGCTGTAGTTTCTTATGCAACATTGTCAAATGGCTTTAATGTTCTTATGAATCTTGATAAGATGCTTGTTTCAACTGGTCAAATATTCAATAAGAATAACCATTTGAATCTCTGCAGTGAGCGTTTGGGTTCAATTCCTCAGAGTATGTTTAGATCTGATTCTTTGATCCACTTTGTAGTTCCTGAATATGATTGCTTGGATCCGCTGCTTCCAAAACTTGAAATTGAAAAAGTTGCTTATCCAGTATTCTGTGAGTCTAATAATAACAATATCTTCAATATTGATGAAATTACTGATAAGATTGAAATGTTTAGACAAATCTTTATCTATTCCAATAGTGGTGTTGTTGGCGACAATATGTTTAAGAACTTTACTAAGACATCTAAGTTCCTTATTAATTCACTAATTACTGAACTTGGAAATAATGTATTTGAAAATTGTATTCAAGTATCTGCAATTGATTTTTATAGAACATCTGATAGCAGAATCTTAACTACATCTGACAGAATTACAACTCAATCAATCTTTAAACAACCTGTTTCATTAGTGAAACTTGGTGATGGTGTCTTTAAGGGCTGTGTTTCATTAGATGGCCTCTTTGGATTACCTGATAGTATTGAAGAAATTGGTATTGAAACATTTAGTGGTGATATAATATTGGATTAGGTTTACTGGCCT
>Ga0310691_10008894_pt1 | contig 10268 bp, 11 predicted proteins | sample 176DNAGHGlowgp2_FD_203887 | JGI IMG/M metagenome (GOLD analysis project Ga0310691, IMG submission 203887) | Sheep rumen microbial communities from Palmerston North, Manawatu-Wanganui, New Zealand - 1766 DNA GHGlow gp2 (v2) (version 2) | ecosystem: Host-associated > Mammals > Digestive system >...
TCGGTAACGCCCTCGCCCTCTCGGCCATGCCCGGCACCCAGGGCCTGTACGGCTTCGCCGGATTCTTCCTCTGCCAGAACATCTTCGGCCTGCTCACCCCCGAAATCACCGCCATTCAGGCCTGCGCCGTGCTCGGTTCCGGCATCGCCTGCGGCCTCGCCTGCCTCTTCTCGGGCATCCGTCAGGGTCAGGTCTGCGCCAACGGCATCGCCGCCATGGCCCAGGGCCACAAGGTGTTCGGTAACACCCTGGTGCTCGCCGTGTTCCCCGAGCTCTACGCCATCGTCAGCGTAGCCCTCGTCTTCCTTGCTGGCCAGGCCGTTGCTGCCTAAGAGGCCCGGATATGGAGAATTGAAAAGCCTGCATCGACCTTGAAAGCGATGCATGCTTTTTTTATTAAAGAATGAATATAAAATAATACAAGAATGAAGAATCTGATGATGTCTGCCTGGGCATTGCTCCTTGCCTGTATGGTAAGCATGGGCATGACAAGCTGTGTCGAGGCCGAGGACGGCGAGAGCTGGGGCGACTGGGAGTTTCGCGATGCCATCAATTGTGGCAAGTTTACCGAGTGGTCTCTCTATAAAGTGAAAGATGCCAATGGCGAATGGGGCGAGCCCTATCGTGCCGATGTCCCCATATTCCGCGTGCAGTTTTTCTCAAGCAACCACAATTTCCACTCCACCAAGGGAACCTGGATTTGGGTAGAGAGCGAAGGCGGATGGATTGCCGACGAGTCCACGATGGAGGAATACAAACCGGCGGACAACACGGCCTTCACTGTGGATAGCAAGACGATGACCATCGAAGCCACTGTGGACGGTGTCAAGTATTTCCGTATCGTTCTCGACAAGGAACCGACTTCCCTCATGGAAGGCAAACTCCACTTCTACAAGGAGAACAAAACCTACGAGGTAATTTTAAGTCGCTAAGCCCCTTTTATTTATACCATAAATCCCGCATCGACCCCAGGCGGTCGGTGCGGGATTGTTTTTTTGCGGACTGTAATATATAACTAAAAAGAAAAACTTGAAAAAAACTGCAAAACTGCAACAGCCTGCCGTAACACATTGACGGAAAGACGTTTGCGTTGTTGCAGTTTTGGTGGCAGCAAGCATATTTGTGGCAGTTTTTGGGCAATTTATGGTATAAAACCCTCATAAGCATAGGGGAATCCGGTGGCTGTTATGTACGTCCGCAAGCCATTGAGCTTTTGTTTGTCTTGCAGGCACACGGACAAGGGCTTCGCGTCGCATCGCCCGAGGGTCCATGAGCCTTTGGGCGCATCGATGTGTCGTTTCGCCTTGTGCCATGGGTGGCACAAGGGTGTGCCATACGTGGCACGCGTCTGTGCCATACGTGGCACAAATCCGTATCATACGTGGCACAAGTCCGTACCATGTTATGCGGTGAAGGTGGCGCAGGCGACAATGTAAAGCGAAAGTTCGGTGAGCAGGCAGAGGGCACCGCAGCAGTCGCCGGTGTAACCGCCAAGGCGGCGCTTGATATATAGGAAAAGGAAGGAGAGAACCGCCAACGGCACAAGGACGACGATGACACTGAATGCCAAATCCCTCATGTACCAAAGGCAAACGGACAAGGGCAACAGACCTTGCACTGCAATGCCGAGACTGGCAAGCAGAGTGGGCCGACGATATACGACACCCGACTTAGCCGTCTGGGCCGTGCGGGCGTAGGGCAGGCGACTGATGGCCAGGGCGGCCAGCATCTTGGCAAAGGGGTCGGCTGCCACGATGGCCAGGGCTGCCTGACTGGGTGACAGACTGGAGAGTGCGGCGAAGAGCAGACCCATGTATAGCACAAGGGCCAGGACGCCATAGGTGCCTATGTGGGAATCCTTCATGATGGCCAGGATGCGTTCGCGATTGTTGCCACCGCCGCCGAAGCCGTCGAAGAAGTCGGCCAGGCCGTCCTCGTGCAGGGCTCCTGTCAGCAGCAGACGGGCCGCGATGGCCAGCAGCAGGGCTACGGAGTAGGGGAGGACGAGGCTTGCGCCATAGTACACACTGGCCATGGTGGCGGCCGTCAGCCAGCCGGTCAGGGGCCACCATTCCACCACGCTGCGATAGGCTTCGACTGGGGGCTGATGGAGTCGCCACAGGGGCAGTCGTGTGAAGAAGATGAGGGCTGCCCAGGGACGGTCGTACCACTTAGAAGTATTTGGTGATGTTGGCATCGCGGAAGTTGTTCATTTCGTTTATCATTCGCACTGCGGAGTCGATGATGGGGAAGGCGCACAGGGCGCCCGTACCTTCGCCCAGGCGCAGGCCCAGGCTGAGCAGCGGTTCGGCACCCAGGGCGTCGAGCATCAGCCGATGGCCTTGTTCGTCGCCGCAGTGGCAGAATATCATGTAGGGCTGCACCTCGGGCTGCAAGCGTATGGCGGCCAGGGCGCAGGCCGTCATGATGAATCCGTCGACCAGTATGAGCATGCCCCGATTGGCTGCCTGCAGCATGGCGCCGATGGCCGTCACCATCTCGTAGCCGCCGAAATGGCGGATGGCATCCTCTGCGGTGAAGGGTGTGTGGCGCTGGAGGAAGCGGTCGTCGCGGTCTTCGCGGTCCCGAGATTATGGAGACGCTTCGGGGTATCCTTGGGAATGATTGACAGAAGGCATACTCGTTCCCTGCATCCTTTCGGCTTACACCTGTCGGAGACATGCTTCCTGTTATCGAAAATCAATGTTAAATTATCGAAAAACAATAAATATTATTTGTTAGTCACGAAACTTTGTCGTACCTTTGTCGTGCCAATAACAAGGTAGCGCGCCCTCGTTAGCGGCAAAACGACGTAAAGTTTAACTATTAACAATGTATCGTTATGACATCAAAATCTAAAGTAAACCGTGTCCGCTGGATGGCTGGCCTGACGCTTGCCCTCCTGTTCTTGAGCCTCCTGACTCCGTTCTTTCTGCGCCTGTTGCCACCGACGCTGCCTGGTGCCATGCCTATGTTTGAAACGCTATCTACCAAATGGCAGGGGGCCATCGACCTGGCCTTTATTCTCCTTGTCTGTCTCTTCAATGCCTGCTTCTTCGTGTTCTTCGTCCGCCTTTTCCGTGGACTTGGCCGGGGAAAGATATTCGTCCCGGGCAATGCCCGCTGGCTCTATGCCGGGGCATGTGTACCGATTGTCACGCTCATCTACAGGCTCGTCTATATGTGTTTCGTGAATGGTTGCTCCGGTTTGGCCATGGCCGTGCTCTGGTCACAATCGTGGCACAACCTCACCATGTTCTCGGCCATCACGCTTATGGCCCTGCTCTATGACGTAGCTACCGACGTAAGCGAAGAAAACCAACTGACCGTATGATAAGCATAAACCTTGATGTAATGATGGCCCGTCGGAAGATGTCTCTTACCGAACTGGCCGACCGTGTGGGTATCACCCTGGCCAACCTTTCCGTCCTGAAGACGGGGAAGGCACGCGCCATCCGCTTCACCACACTCGATGCACTGTGTCAAGCCCTCGACTGCCAGCCAGGTGACCTTCTGGAATATGTCCCCAGCGATACGTGATTATGAAGAAAACTTTATGTTTACTTTGCTGCGCCCGCGGGGCCACGTACGTTAAATTAGTATAAGCGTAATCCTTCGCTGACGGCAGTATGCCGATTATTCCGTATCTTTGTATGGATAAAACGTAACCCATATCGACATGAAAAAGCAAATCCTTATCCTTTTGGCCGCCATGGCCGTGAGCATGAGCCTGTGGGCCGGAGACAAAGGGCGGAAGGCGTGGCCCGAGGAGTGGCGCAACGTCAAGTATGCCAAGCAAGAGGTGTTGACCGATGCCCGGATAAGCAAGGGCGAGGCCATCGTGAAGGTCAAGTTGCTGAACTACGACCCTGCCAAGAAACTCTCGCTCATGGTCGGGGGCTTCCAGCCTCTGGGGCAGAAGGAATCGTTCCAGAAGACCTACCCACTGGCCGACGACGGTACGGCTACGGCACAGGTGCCCTTGTGGTTGGTGCGTACAGCCATGGTGGGCATCGAGGACGTGGCCTTTGCCCCCGTGCTCATTGCCCCTGGGGAGACGGTGGAGGTGCTGATGGATGCCCAGGGCGGTGACCGTTGTTTCCTGGCCTTCCAGGGCTATATGGCCCGCACCAACATGGAGCGGGCGGCGGATTACGAACGCCGTCTCGGCGACCGCGAGGCGATGAACCAGCGCATCTACGACGGCCTGCAGCGATGCCAAACTGCCGACGAGCGCATCCGCTTCCTTCGTCAGGACTATGAGCAGAAGGTGCCCCGCATCCGCAAGATGAAATGCACCGAAGCCACCCGCATGCTCCTTACGATGGAAGAGGAGGCAACGCACATAAACTGGCTCGCCGCCTTCGGGAGCATCTACCTCGACCTTATGCGTCATCTGAAGGCCGTAACCATAAAAGAGGCGGACGAATATGTGGCCCTCTATCGCCAATATGCCGACCTTTTGCCCATCGAGAAAGGCGGGGAGGCACTGTCGCCCTTCGGTCAGTACCTCATCGTCTCCTCGGCCAAGGCCCCCGCATGTCCCGCCTTCTGGCACCTCCAAGCCAGGAGCAAACAAGTCATGCCCCAGTATAGTATCGACCTCATGAACACGCAGCGCATCATCGAGGATTATTGGGACAAGGCCACGGCCGATACAGTCTACAGTTCCATCAAGTCCCCCGATTGCCGTGCCGTTGTCGATGACTTCCGTGCCGAACAGCAGTGGGCCGAGCTGGCGCTTTCCGCCCAGAGCGGCGTCTATCTCCACGCCCTCGACACCGTGGCCCCCGAGCATCTCATCCCCGAACTGCTGCGGCGCTACCCCGGGCGCTCCGTCCTAATCGACCTTTGGGCTACGTGGTGCGGTCCCTGTCGCATGGGGCACCAGACCATGGCCCCCATGAAGGAGGAACTCAAGGACCAGCCCGTCGTGTTCGTCTATCTGACCGACATCACCTCGCCCCTGCAGACATGGGGCGACATGATTAAGGAAATCCCTGGCGAACATTACTATCTGACCCGCGAGCAGTTCAGCTACTTGCTTGAGCAACTCTACCACTCCCAGGGCATACCCACCTACGCACTTTATGCCCCCGACGGGACGCTCGCCTGGCAACACATCGGCTATATGGAGACGAACGACGAGGTGCGCGAGGCCATTCTCCGCACTCTTCCCTCACAAAGAGGTGGAAGGTGAATCTGACATCATGTTAACGATGCTGTGCCGTTGACGAAGGCACAGAGGGCGATGTAGAACGAAAGTTCGGCCATGAGGCACAGCGCTCCGCAGCAGTCGCCTGTGTATCCGCCCAATCGACGCCTTATATATAGGTATAGGAAGAAAATGGTAAGGATGGGCAGGAGGACGACGGCAAACTGTGTCGGGGCATATTCTATGTAACTCATGCAAAGGCCGAAGGGCAGCAGTCCCTGCAGGGCGAGGCCGAGGCTGGCGAGCAGCGTGGGACGGCGGTATACGACTCCCGACTTGGCCGTCTGGGCCGTGCGGGCGTAGGGCAGGCGACTGATGGCCAAGGCAGACAGCATCTTGGCAAAGGGGTCGGCTGCCACGATGGCCAGGGCTGCCTGACTGGGTGACAGAATGGAGAGTGCGGCGAAGAGCAGACCCATGTATAGCACAAGGGCCAGGACACCGTAGGTGCCGATGTGCGAGTCCTTCATGATGGCCAGGATGCGTTCGCGATTGTTGCCACCGCCGCCGAAGCCGTCGAAGAAGTCGGCCAGGCCGTCCTCGTGCAGGGCTCCCGTCAGCAGCATGCGGGCCGCGATGGCCAGCAGCAGGGCTACGGAGTAGGGGAGGACGAGGCTTGCGCCATAGAGCACACCGGCCATGGTGGCAGCCGTGAGCCAGCCGGTCAGCGGCCACCATTCCACCACACTGCGATAGGCATCGACAGGGGGCTGATGGAGTCGCCACAGGGGCAGTCGTGTGAAGAAGATGAAGGCTGCCCAGGGACGGTCGTACCACTTAGAAGTATTTGGTGATGTTGGCATCGCGGAAGTTGTTCATTTCGTTTATCATTCGCACTGCGGAGTCGATGATGGGGAAGGCGCACAGTGCTCCCGTACCTTCGCCCAGGCGCAGGCCCAGGCTGAGCAGCGGTTCGGCACCCATGGCGTCGAGCATCAGCCGGTGGCCTTGTTCGTCGCCGCAGTGGCAGAATATCATGTAGGGTTGCACCTGGGGCTGCAAGCGTATGGCGGCCAGGGCGCAGGCCGTCATGATGAATCCGTCGACCAGTATGAGCATGCCCCGACTGGCTGCCTGCAGCATGGCACCGATAGCCGTCACCATCTCGTAGCCGCCGAAATAGCGGATGGCATCCTCTGCGCTGTAGGGACTGTGCAGTTCCAGAAAGCGGTCTCGCGCCCGGCTCAGTACATCGAACTTATGCCGCACACCTTCGGCATTGACTCCCGAACCGGCACCGATGCAGCGTTCGAGCGGGATGTCACAGAACAGGTGCATCCACAGACTGGAGGGCGAAGTGTTGGCCACGCCCATCTCCCCGATGCACACGACCTGGCATCCGTCGGCGGCACACGCGTCGACGAGTTGGGCGCCGATGTCGAGTGCCTGTTCCATTTCGGCCTGTGTCATGGCCGCTTCGTAGAGGAAATTGCGCGTGCCTCGGGCTATCTTGTGGTTGATGATGCCCGGAACGTCGGAGAGGTCGTAGTCGACGCCGACGTCCACGATGCGCAGATGGAAGCCGTGTTGGCGGCAGAACATGTTGACACCGCCACCGCCCAGCGTGAAGTTCTTCATCTGTTGCCATGTGACTTCGCGCGGCGATGCGCTGACGCCTTCGCGCTCTATGCCGTGGTCGCCTCCCAGCAACAGGTGGCAGGGGTGGCAGAGCGAGGGCTTGAGCGTCTGCTGCACCAGGCATATCTGCATGGCCAATGTCTCCAGTCGTCCCAGTGCGCCCTTCGGTTTGTTCAGGTTGTCTATCTTATCCTGTATGGCGGGGCGCAACCTCTCATCCGGTCTCTTTATCTCGAATTTCCTCATTTTCTCAACGTCAAAGGTATTCCACTTACCATGAGCACAACCTCGTCGGCCTGCGCAGCCACATATTGGTTGAACCAACCCAGCAGGTCGGTGAACTGGCGCTGCACCTTGTTCTCGCTGGTGCCGCCCGAGCCAATCTCGTTGGTCACGAATATCAGCGTAGCCTCTTGGCTCACCATGGCGTCGAACTCTGCCTTCAGGGCTTGCAGGGCTTTGTCGACGTCCTGGAGGTCGAAGAAGAAGTTGGTGGCCCACAGTGTGAGGCAGTCAATCAGTGCCACGCGGCCGGTCAGTTGCAACTGGCCCAGTCGGTGCTCTTCCTCGATGTTTTCCCATTCGGGACCGCGCCGCTGACGATGTTTCTCGACGCGCTGTCGGAACTCTTCGTCCCAGACGTGGGCCGTGGCCACATAGACGGGATGCGGGCTGAGCGACAGAGCCAGCTGTTCGGCATATCGGCTCTTTCCTGAGCGTTGTCCGCCCGTCACCATGATGATTTTGCGCATAACGTATAGGTGTGTTTATTTCCTGACGACCAGGATGCTGAGTTCGTAAAGCAGATAGACGGGTACGGAGACGAGCAGGAGGGTGAAGGCGTCGCTTGTGGGCGTGATGACGGCTGCAGCAATGACGATGCCCACCAGGGCCGGTCGGCGGTACTCGCGCATCTGGCTGGCACTGATGAGGCCGAAGCGCCCCAGGAGCCAGCTGACGACGGGCAGTTCGAACACCACGCCGAGCATCAGCGAAAGCATGGTGAGGGTGTCGATGTAGCTCTCCAGACTGATGAGGTTGCTGACCTCGCCACTCACCTGATAGCCTCCCAGAAACTGGAGGGTGAAGGGGAAGATGACGAAGTAGGAGAAGAGCACGCCTAGGGCAAACATCACGTAGCTGCTGACGATGAGGGCCATGGCCAGTCGGCGCTCCTGCTTGTAGAGGCCGGGGGCAATGAAGTGGAACAGCTGGTAGAGGATGTAGGGCATGGCACCGATGAGGCCTACGTAGAAGGACACCATCATGTGCATGACGAACTGTCCGGTCACGGCCGTGTTGATGAGCTGCAGCGAGTCGTCCTTGGGGCGCAGTATGATGCCGAACACCTCCTCCTTGAGCACGAAGGCAACGCACATAAGCACCAGGGTGACTACCATGCAGCGGATAATCACTCCTCGCAGTTCTTCCAGATGGTCGCCGAAGGTCATTCTTTCTTTTCCTCCGGGGCCGTGGTCTTGTCCTTATCTTCGGTTTCGGTGGGGACGACTTCGTTCATGCCATCCTTGAAGGCCTTGACGCCCTGGCCCAGGCCGCGCATCATCTCGGGCACCTTCTTGCCTCCGTAGAAGAGGAGGACGATGAGCAGCACGACAAGTATCTCCTGAATGCCGATGCCGCCAAGGAATAATGGGGGTGTCATAGTGAATTAAGAATTAAGAATTAAGAAATAAGAATTAAGAATGAAAATTTACAGTTTGTTCTGCTTCAGGTTCTCCACGAATTGGTCGATGCGACTCAGTTCGCGTGGGATGTCGATGCGTTGCGGACAGTGTTCCACGCAGCGGCCACACTGTATGCAGTGGCTGGCCTGGCGCAGGCGGGGCACCGAACGGTCGTAGCCGATGAGGAAGGCCCGCCGTGCCTTATGGTAGTTCTCGGCCTGCTGGCTCTCGGGCACGTTGCCTTCGTTCACGCATTTGTTGTAGTGGAGCAGTATGGCCGGTATGTTCAGTCCGTAGGGGCAGGGCATGCAGTATTTGCAGTCGTTGCAGGGGATGGTGGGGTAGGAGACGTAGAGGTTGGCCACTTCGTTCTCCAGCCATTCCTGTTCCTCCGTGGTCAGCGGCTCCAGGGGACTGTAGGTGCGCACGTTGTCCTGCAGGTGCTCCATGTAGGTCATGCCAGACAGCACGGTCAGTATGCGGGGCTTCGTCCCGGCGTAGCGGAAGGCCCACGAGGCCACGCTGTCCTCGGGTCGTTTCTGCTTCAGGGTTGCCACGATGTGGTTGGGCATCTTCACCAGTCTGCCGCCCAGCAGGGGCTCCATGATGACGCCGGGGATGCCGCGTTTGTCGAGTTCGTTGTAGAGGTATTCGGCATCGGTGTTGCGTCGGTTGGTTTCGTTGGCCAGGTGCCAGTCGACGTAGTTCATCTGTATCTGCACGAAGTCCCACTTGTACTTGTCGTGATTTTCCAGCAGATAGTCGAAGACCTCGATGTCGCCGTGGTACGAGAAGCCGAGGTTGCGGATGACGCCCTCCTCGCGCTTCTTCAGCAGGTAGTCGAGCAGTCCGTTGTCCAGGAATCGCCCGTTCAGGGCCTCCATGCCTCCCATGCCGACGCCGTGCAGCAGCAGGTAGTCGATGTAGTCGGTCTGCAGGTATCGCAGCGAGTTCTCGAATATCTTCACGCCCTCCTGGTAGGGCCATTGTTCGGGCGAGAAGTTCGACAGCTTGGTGGCGATGTAGTATTTGTCGCGCGGATAGCCGCTGGCCACCAGGGCCGTGCCGGTACTGGCTTCGCTCTCGCCGCGGCAGTAGGCTGGGCTGGTGTCGAAGTAGTTCACCCCATGGTCGAGGGCGTACTTCACCAGTCGGTTCACCTCTTCCTGGTCGATTTCCTCACGTACGGGTGTTCCGTCTTTCGATGGTTTCTGCGGTTTGTCGGGCAGTCGCATCATGCCATAGCCCAGAAGGCTGACGTTGTCGCCCGTCGTGGGATTCTTGCGGTAGGTCATTTTGTCGGTGGGCACCTCTCCTGTGTGGTGGCCCAGCGGGTCGAGTTCGCCCTTGTCCTTCTTCAGTCCACAGCCGGCAAGTGCTCCAGTCGCAGCACCCATCCCCAGTATCTTTATGAATTCTCTTCTTTCCATATCTTATGCCTTGTCAATTGTGCATTGTTCTTAAATCTCCCGATGCGTCTCGTGCCCTTCCACATAGATGGCGCTGAAGGGGCGTGCCGGACAGAGGTTTTCGCAGGCACCGCAACCGATGCACAGTTCCTCGTTGACGGCCGGAACCCATACTTCGTCGTTGTCGTCCAGGGGCACCATCTCTATGGCTCCCGTGGGGCAGTGGCGTGCGCAGTTGCCGCAGTCCACGCCGTCGGTCAGCACCACGCAGTTCTTCTTCACCCATACGGCATGGCCCACCTGATGGGCCGTGCGCTCCTCGATGGTGATGGGCTGGATGGCGCCTGTGGGGCACACTTGCGAGCAGCGGTTACACTCGGG
>Ga0310691_10008895_pt1 | contig 10268 bp, 11 predicted proteins | sample 176DNAGHGlowgp2_FD_203887 | JGI IMG/M metagenome (GOLD analysis project Ga0310691, IMG submission 203887) | Sheep rumen microbial communities from Palmerston North, Manawatu-Wanganui, New Zealand - 1766 DNA GHGlow gp2 (v2) (version 2) | ecosystem: Host-associated > Mammals > Digestive system >...
ACCACGATGTCGAAGAACAAATAGAATCACGGGAAGTTAATTTTGATAAAGTAACCTTGGGGGTAAAAAGATTTATTATAGGGTTATCAAAAAAAGTTTTAATCGCAAATACAATGGGTGCAATTGTGGATAAAATATTTGTACAAGATCCGCATAATTTCTCTCATGCAATAGCTTGGATTGGTTCAATTGCGTATACATTCCAACTATACTTTGACTTTAGCGGATACTCGGATATGGCAATCGGTTTGGGGCTAATATTCGGGTTTAAATTTATGGAAAATTTTAATTATCCCTACATTTCAAAATCAATAACAGAATTTTGGAGAAGATGGCATATATCACTTTCAACTTGGTTTAAGCAGTATGTTTATATCTCGTTAGGCGGAAATCGTAACGGAATAATTAAAACCTGTCGGAATTTAGGTATTGTATTTTTACTCACAGGTATTTGGCATGGTGCGGAATGGACATTTATTGTTTGGGGTATTTGGCACGGCTTTTTTATAATTCTTGAAAAAGGGGTAAATATAAAGGAATTTGATAGCAAACCACATCCTTTATGGATTAACGTATTAAGACATTTTTATTGCATGTTTGTATTTGTAATAGGTTGGATAATATTCAGAGCCGAAAATATGAAATATGCTTGGGATTATTTGATGAATATGTTTGGGCTTTTGCATTTGCATACAAACGAATTCTTATATACATTTGCATATTATATTGACAGAATTGAAATTATTACTTTTGTAGTTGCAATACTATGTTGTATGCCGTTATTTAAAAATATAATTTATGTGGAAAATAAAATTGCTAAAGGATTTGTAAATATATGGTTATTAATACTATTCTTTTTATCAACAATTACAATTGCAAGCAGTACATATAATCCGTTTATATATTTTAGATTTTAGATTTACAGATAAATTTTAGCAAAATCTAAATCATTTTTTACCGTTATTTTAATATTTGTATAACTTCCGTTAACAATGTATACGGGAATATTAAGCTCCTCAAGCATAGAGCAGTCATCCGTGTAATTTCCGTTAATAAGTTTTTCGTGCGCTTCTTTTATAATGGAAGTTTTAAACCCTTGCGGAGTTTGTGTGTTGTAGAGTTTGGAGCGGTCGATTGTTCGGATTATTCTGCCTGATTCATCAACCTCTTTTATTGTGTCGGTTGTTTTTGTCATAACGGAAATTGCATTATATTTAACGGTGCTATCTATACAGTTTTTAATTATTTCTTTTGTAATTAAAGGTCTTGCGCCGTCGTGGATTAATACATATTCATTTTTAACGGCTTTTAAACCTTCATAAACTGATTTTTGACGAGTAGAGCCTCCGTTAATGATTTTTATTTTCGGATTTTTTAAAAGTTTTTCAAATTCAGATTTAACTTCTGTATTTGTAGGAATTATTATTTCATCAATTTCATTAAAGTTGGTAAATTTTGAAACTGTTTCTTCTATCACGGTCTTGTCGTTGATTTTTTCAAGCAGTTTATTTTCTTTACCGTACCTTGAGGAGCTTCCTCCTGCCGTAATTATTACCGAAAAATTATTCATTATTGTTCTCCAAAATGGTTGTATACATTTAGCTCAGAGTAATTATTATATTTTATTCCCGATATATCAAGTCTTACTCCGTTGTATTCATAAGCATATCCTATTATGGCTGCACCGTTTATTTTATTAATGTATTTCTGAGGAATTGCTGCAATCAGCTTGTAATCCTCACCTCCGAATAAAACTTGTTCTTTTGTAACGGTATCAAGGTGCGGAATTAAGTCGTAATCTGCTTTTATTGTCAGTTTACTTGCTTGAGCTATTTTAAAAAGTGCATCAGCAAGTCCGTCAGATGTATCCATCATTGCATAGGGCTCTTTTACCGTTTCCGATATATCTTTTGCAAAGTCATACTCTAATTCAGGCTCAAGGTGAGATTTTATAAGAGTTTTATTATTTCCTTCCCGCATTAATTCTCTGAGTCCTGCTGCACTTGAACCGTGTAATCCTTTTGTGATAATTGCATAACCTTCTTTTGCGCTTGCTCTTGATGATATATTTCGATTTTCGGTCGTACCGATTGCACTCACCGATATCATAATTTTATCGGTTGAACCTGTTATATCACCGCCTATAATTTTGGCTCCGCAGAGAGCTTTAAGGGCGCCGTCATAAAAATCTTCTATAAAATTTTCATTAAGAGTTTTGGGTAAAGATAGTGCTATTGTTACATATTTGGGAATTGCACCGGAGGCAAGAATATCACTAATATTTACCGTTATTGCTTTGTATCCCAATTGATAAGGAGTACACCATTTTTGTTTAAAATGTATGTCCTCAATCAAACTATCCTGACTGACTACGATGCCTATGTCTTTTAAGTATGCGCAGTCATCTCCTATAAACTCCGTTCCGATTTTTGATTGAATAATATCCAAAATTTTTAGTTCGTTCATAATAAAATTATATCAAATAAAACAGGCAATACTTCATGCTCGTTTTTGTTCAAGTTATAATAATTTAAAGGATTAAATTAAGAGATTATACGCAATGGATATATTTGAACTTACGGAAATAGCAGATAATTTACTAAAAGAAGACAAAGAAATAGAGCAAAATATAATAAACTTATTAAAAGAAGCCGTAAGTGCAGGCGGATTTATCGGAATGGCGCAGTTGAATCCGATTGTTGGTAACTTTGAATATAATGCAAAAAAAATTGCTAAATATATAAAGTTTTCAACCGAGATTGGTTTGGAAGCGGTTGTGTTTCCCGAACTTGCTTTAATGGGGTATCCTATAGAGGACACTATTGCCCGTCATCCTATTATTGTTGAAGAAAATGTTAAATGGTTAAAGTGCTTGGCAGAAATTACGAAGGATACTATTGCGTTGGTTGGTTTTGTTGAACCCCGTCATAATGTTAAAACAGGAAAACTTTTCTACAACTCTGTTGCAATTTTAAGGAATGGTAAAATTCAGGGGATTATCAGAAAGTCATTACTTCCTACCTATTCAGAATTTAATGATTACAGGTATGTAGAACCTTCGTTGCTATCAGGTGTTCAAAATCCGCAAACACTCGGAACAGGTGAATGTGAACAAGCCGCTTCAAAGCTTTATAACGGATACGGGATTTCTATTTGTGAAGATTGTTGGAATGACCAAGAATTTTTTGAGCGGGCATTATATAGGGTTGATCCGATTTTAGAACTTTCAAAAGAGAATCCGAAATTATATATAAATTGCTCTGCCTCGCCTACGAGGGCAAAAAAGGAACAATTAAAGCACAATATGCTTTCATTTATATCATCAAAATATAAAACTCCGTTTTTGTATGTAAACCAAGTGGGTGCAATTGACAATATATCTTTTGATGGAACAAGCAGAGTATATAACTCGGAAGGTAAGCTTATTTCAAGAGCAAAGTCATTTGAAGAACAATTCTTGATAGTAAATCCGTATAAGAATATCGGAAAAATTTACCCGTTAACAAACGGTTTGGAAAAATCCTTAACCGAACAAAAGGTGTTTACTCTTGAATATGAATCGGATTTGGAGCGCACATATAAAACTATAATTCAAGGAATAAGAGATTATTTTAACAAATGCGGGTTTAAACGTGCGGTGCTCGGACTCTCAGGCGGTCTTGATTCTACTGTTTGTGCCGTATTAATGGCTGATGCAATCGGTAAAGAAAATGTGTTCGGTGTTTCTATGCCTTCTCATATAACAAGCAAAGAGAGTAAAACCGATGCCGAAACATTAGCAAATAATCTCGGAATTAATTTTACCGAAGCTCCTATTCGCCCTATGATTGATACAACAACAGAATGTTTTAATAATCTTTTTGGTAACGTAGAAAAGAAGTGGGGAAGATATTATGACGGCAAGGGTGGTTTTACAAACACCCCGAATAATATTTACCCGTCATTTACTCCCGATAATATTCAAGCACGTTCAAGAGCGATGTTTTTGTGGGGAATAAGTAATGAATTTGCTTCTTGTATTCCTATTGCCACTTCGGATAAATCAGAATTGTATATGGGTTATGCGACTATTAACGGTGATATGTCCGGTGGATTTGCACCGATTGCGGATGTTCCAAAAACTAAATTATTTGCTTTTGCTCGTTGGTTGAATAAAAACAGAGAAGTTAAAAATGCGATTCCTGAGGCTGTTATTCTTAAAAAACCCGGGGCAGAGCTTGCAATAGATTCTAAAACAGGGAAACCTTTGATTGCAGAAGATGCTCTAATGCCGTATGAATTTTTAGATGAAGTTATATGGAGAATAGAAAACAAGAACGAATCTTATTATGAGCTTTTGGATGCGGATTTTGTTTATGAAAAGCATAATAAAATTACAAAAGAACAAAAGATTGAATGGCTTGATAAATTTTATCGCAGAATGTCAACTGCCTTGTATAAATGGTCTATATTACCTCCTTCAATAATTGTTGAAGCCCGTTCTATAAATAAGTGTGATTATCGTCAGCCGATTACTTCTTCAAAAATTAATTATAAAGGTGTTGAAGAAAATTATATTAGAAATGTGATTAGTATAGCAGGGTAATAAAATTTTTAAACTTGCATATCATAATACTGACAGAAGGAGTATTATGTATGATGTTTGAAAAATCCGAAACTTTACAGTGCTTAATTAATGCTTTTGCAGGTGAATCGCAGGCAAGAAATAAATACACAATTTATGCAAAAACTGCGAAAAAAGAGAATTATTTACTTATATCCGATGTATTTTTAGAAACTGCAGAAAACGAAAGAGAACATGCGAAACTGTTTTACAAATTTATTCCAAATGGATTTTATGCTCCTAATGCAATTTATCCGTTCTTTTTAGGTTCAACTTATGAAAATTTACAATCAGCAGCAAATGCTGAAAGAGATGAATGGGAGAATGTCTATAAACATGCTTCTCAAGTCGCCAAAACAGAAGGTTTTGATGATATCTCGCATTTGTTTGCAAATATAGCAGAGATAGAAAAACGTCATTCCCATCGTTTTCTTATGTTATCGGAGTTGTTGCAAAATGAAACTTTGTACAAAAAAGAAGAAATCTCTCAATGGATTTGTACGAAATGCGGTCACACACATATAGGAAAAGAAGCTCCATGTAAGTGTCCGGTATGTAATCATGAACAAAGATATTTTAAATTGTTTAGTGAAAAAATATAAAAATTTATTTTACATCATTCTTGATAACAATAAGGTTTTTAACAATTTTCATAGCAACTGTCGGAAGTACAACTTCATCTAATCCGTCAGCTATACTAAGTATACCGCCGGCTTTAAGTGTTACATCTTCTCCCTTGTATTGAAATACGTAATCTGTTTCTCTGTCTGATCTTATAGTAATTTGGTTTGACATTTTTAGCTCCTATTTATTCTAATAATGGAAAATTGAAAATGGATAGTGAAAAATTATTTTAATAAATAACTTTCCACTTTCAACTTTCCACTTTCAACTTGTATTTTCCACATAGTATTACGTACCTGAGATTAATCAAATACGTAGCTGATGATTGCAGCTTCTCTAGCTCTTTTAATAGCAGTTGTAATCATTCTTTGGTGTCTTGCGCAGTTGCCTGTAACACGTCTCGGAATAATTTTTCCTGCTTCTGTTAAGTATCTTTTTAACTTAGCTGCATCTTTGTAGTCGATAGAATCAACATGTTCAGCGCAGAAGCTGCATGTTTTCTTTTTCTTTCTATCTGCTGAGTCCATTTTTGCCATTTTCTATTTTGCCTTTCTAGCCTTTAGTATTTTATCATATATTGTTTTGGTGCTCGGAAATTGAGATAATTTTCAATATCTGTTCTCCTCATTAAAAAGGAATTTCGTCTTCACCGATTAATTCATCAGCAAATTCTTCTTCCTTCGGGAATTTAACAATCTCTTCTTCGGAAGAGCTTGTAATTGTTGCACCTGTTCCTGTTGTTGCAGATATTGGTTCAACTGAATTTGCATCTATCTCATAGATTTTTCTTTCAGCACCGTTTTCGTTTTTAACACTTGTGATTTGAAGTCTGCCTTCTACAAGAACTCTGTCATTTTGTCCGAGTGATGATACAATTTCATCCAAGGCGGTACGTTTGGAAATGACTCTAAGCAACATTTCTTCTCTGTCACCAATGTTTAAAACAAATGATGAAACAGGTATGTTGTTTTGAGTAAATCTTTTTTCGGGAGTTCTGTATACAGAACCGGTAACAACTGCTTTTGCTAATGTCATATAAATTACCTCTTTAAAGAATTAAACAGTTTGAGCTTTTTTAGCTTCTTCCATAAACATAAATCTTAAAATGTTATCGTTTAATTTTAAATTTCTCTTAAATTCAACGATAGCATCAGCAGGAAGAGAAACTATCATATTAGTAAAATAGCCGTCTCTGTATCCTTGAAGATCGTATGCGAGTTTCTTTCTGCCCATTTTGTCTACTGAAGATACTTCTCCTTTTGCTGCCTTAATATCAGCAGAAATTTTATCAACAGCTTTGTCTAACTCCTCAGAGTCAAGACTTGGTTTAAAAATTGTTAATAATTCATAATTTTTCATATTTATATTTCTCCTTATGACATCATGCTAACATAAAAAGAAGCTTTGTAAAGCAGGATTAGAGAAATTCAAAACCGTCAACTTAAAGTTCTGTTACGTTTAATTATAATCTCTTAATTATTTCATCGGTAAAATCGGTACAAGAAGCCGTTCCGCCTAAATCTGCTGTTTTGATGTTATCGGATAAAGCTTTAAATAAAGCTTGTTTTATTTTGTTTCCTGCATCTTGTTCTCCGATATAATTTAACATTTCTATTGCAGACATAAGCATAGCAGTCGGATTGGCTTTATTTTGTCCTGCAATATCCGGAGCAGAACCGTGAACAGGCTCAAATACGGCATAATCGCTCCCTATATTTGCACCTTGTGCGACTCCAAGTCCGCCGATTAGTCCTGCGCAAAGGTCAGAAACAATATCTCCATACAAATTCGGAAGTAAAAGTACATCAAATTGGTTTGGATTTTGTACTAATTGCATACAACAATTATCAACCAATATTTCCTTTAGAGGAATATCATAATTTTTAGCGATATTTCTTGCACTTTCTAAAAATAAACCGTCAGACAATTTACAAATATTAGCTTTGGTAACTACAGTTACAAATTTTCTGTTGTTTTTTACTGCGTAATCAAATGCAAATTTGGCAATTCTTTCTGAAGCCGAACGAGTAATTCTTTTTATGCTTTCCGCCGTATCATTATCAATTTGTCTTTCTATACCTGCGTATAAATCCTCTGTGTTTTCTCTCACCACTACAATATCAACGTTATCATATCTTGTTTTTACATTTGGTAAATTATAACAAGGTCTTAGATTGGAATATAAGTCAAGCTCCTTTCTGAGTTGAACGTTCACGGAACGAAAACCTTTGCCAATAGGAGTCGTTACAGGAGACTTTAAAGCTATTTTATTTTTCTTAACAGAATCTAAAACTCTTTGCGGAAGCGGTACTCCCTCTTGTTCAATTACATCTTCACCTGCAGTTTGGATATCCCAATTTATTTCAACTCCTGCTGATTTTATGATTTTTAATACCGCATCACAAATCTCAGGACCTATGCCATCTCCTTTAATTAACGTTAAATTATGCATTTTACTCACAACTTTCTATCCGACTGTAACTTTTGACTTTTCTTCTAAATATAGTTTTAAACAAATTGATAATTGATCGGGGCAGCTTGTCGGTCTGCTTCCGCATGGTAGTCCTTGAAGTCTTTTAATAACTTCATTTATATCCATACCGATAATCAGTGAAGCTATTCCTTTTAAATTCCCGCTGCATCCGCCGACTGTTTCCATATCTAATATTTTGTTATCTTTAATTTTTAAACTCATGAGTTTACTGCAAACTCCTTGAGGTTGAAAACGAACTATATCAACTCCGTCAATTTCTTTAATCTCTATATTATCGCTCATTTAGACTCCTTTCTTGCGTACACACCTCATAAATAATTAAGTAAATGTAAGGAAAATCCTCATCTCCCTATCACAAGATTATACCACATTAGTTTTTTAGATTTCAAATTTTTGTAAATACATATGTTTAATACTAATATTATTACATTTGTATCCTATAGTACTCTGAAATATTTTTTCCTAAAAAAAAGAGTCTTATCGACTCTAAAAACTTTTAATGTGTGAAGTGTAGTATGTGTATGTATAAGTTGATTAGTATTCCAAATATGTAGTTAATACTCTTTGTCCCTTAAAATTGGAAATCCCTTATATATATAAAGTATTTATCTCGTATGAAATTGCCTTTTTTTGATGAATTGTTACAAAAATGTTAATTTTTATTAAGTTTTGTAACAATATCCTAAAGTTTTTGAAAAAAATGCCGATATAAATAATGATATATAAAGAAAAGGAGTCAAATTATGGGCATGAATATTAATGGTTTACCTCCGGTAAAATTACCAAAAATTGAGAATATACCGTTACCGGAAGGTGAGATTCCCGTTGATTCAATTCCTGAGGGAGAAGTAGCGGATGGTGGTGTCGTCGGTAGTATTCCTTTTGTAGACGCACCAACTGAAGAACAAAAAGCAGAACTTTCCAATTTGGTAGATACACTTGCTGCTAATAATCAGATGAATATTGTAACAGTAGAGGATAATACTCTTCCTGAAGGTTTACCTGAAGGTGTAACAACTCATTCCGTAAACGGTAATGAAGTTACTTTGTATAATGTTGACGGTGTTGTAAAAGCACAAGCAGTAGGAAATGGAGAAGTTAATTTTCCTGACATATACAACCAAATTGCATCTGCGGCAAATTCAGCAGAAGGTATTGACGGTGATGATTCTGCTCCTGTTGCAACAAATGGTGTTAACGGTGAATTTGATGAACAAATTAAACAAGGCGGAACCGGAGATTGTTGGTTAATCAGCGGTTTATTGGCATTAAATTCTACTCCCGAAGGTAAACAAATTATCAAAGATTCAATAACTGTAAATGATGACGGAAGTGTAACGGTTGACTTTAAAGGTGTAGGGGCAAGCTATACAATTTCACCGGAAGAACTTCAAAAGTATGATACGGATAATATTTCAAATGATGCTTTTTCAAATGGTGATAATGATATGTTAGTATTTGAACTTGCCGTAAGTAAGCTTAAGAGCGATATTGCAGCAGGCGCTATAAATATAGGTGTTTCTTCAAGCTCATATGAAGGCTATAGCGATGCTTCTATAGAGGGCGGTTTCGCTCAACAAGTTATATACTTTATGACCGGCAGAACTGCTCAGACATACGGTGTTCAATCTTCAAGTAAAGCAGATATAGCAGCCGGTTTAGAAAATAGTACAATATATAGTGTATTACAGGATGCAGCAGAAAATCCTCCGACTGTTTTAACTTGTGCAATGTATTATGGCACTAAAACTGCTACTTGTGTTGACGGAAGAACCTTCAATGTTGATTTAAGAGATTATGGTCACGCATTTGCAATAACAGGAGTTGATGCTGAAAATCAGACGGTTACAATAGTTAACCCATGGGATTCTAATAAACCTTATACAATGTCTTGGAGTGAATTCGCAAATATGGGTATCGGTATGATTTCTTCAACAAATTTGGAAGGTAAAGGTAATTATGTAGCGCCTTCTGCACAATACGGAGGTGCAAAACGTGAAAATAACGGATATAATAACGGATATACAAAAAAATATAACTACGGCAACTATAGCGGTGGCGGCGGTTATGGCGGCGGCAGCTATGGCGGTGGAGGCATTGGCGGCGGAAGTGTTGTCGGTGATACTACTCCAAGACGTGTAGAAATACGCAGCGGTGCTGATGATTTAAAGAACATATTTTCGAATGATTCTGATAAATCAATTAATACAGAAAAAATTAAAGATGATTTGGCAGATTATTTAAAACAAAAATTAGATAGTCTAGGCATTAAGTATGATTCTTCTAAAATAGATACAATTCTTGATTCTTGCGTAACTTCTAATTTGGATAAATATCGTGAAATTTATGCAGAAGCAGAAATTGCAAGCGCATTAGAACGTGAAATTGATAATGCAGTCCAAATTGCAGATACAAAAGTACAAAGAAGCGAAGATGATCAAGATGGTGATTACGATAAAAAAGTAATGGATGAAATCGCAAAATTCCTCAATGATAATATATTCTAAGATTAAGATTGATTAATAATTAATTAAATGTATCCTTAAA
>Ga0310691_10008898_pt1 | contig 10267 bp, 9 predicted proteins | sample 176DNAGHGlowgp2_FD_203887 | JGI IMG/M metagenome (GOLD analysis project Ga0310691, IMG submission 203887) | Sheep rumen microbial communities from Palmerston North, Manawatu-Wanganui, New Zealand - 1766 DNA GHGlow gp2 (v2) (version 2) | ecosystem: Host-associated > Mammals > Digestive system >...
AAGCAAGTGGCCGCAATCGATAGACAGGTACAATTACGGCCAGGCAACGAAAACCTACTTTTTGGGCCGTAGCCGACTTCTCGAAAATGGAAAAAACGAGGGAACAACAACCGCGAGACAGGTACGACTACGGCCCGGCCACCGTGAAATCGGTTGCCGGGCCGTAGTTCCTTCCTTGAGTTCCGTTAGCTTCCGGGAAAAACAACCTGCGCAGGGCAGATGGCGGATTATCTTGCAAAGACTGCGAAAAATATGCTTGTCATAGGCACTTTTGGCTCTAAAAGCAAGAATATATCGCTTTTCGGCCCGCAGTAGAGTATAATTATATTGTGGCTGTTTCTATGCATGGGAAAGGCTTCAGCGGCGCCACGCAGTTGGCGCCAAGCAGCAGGCGCCGAGAAGCCGGCGCCGGGCCCTTGGCTTCGCCACGGCGCCGCAGAGCTCGTGATACAGAGGAGAGAAAACAGGAGGGATGATATGTTTACCTGGAATTACCAATACATATCAAAGGCAAGGCTTGCACAGGCGTTTTTGCAGATGATGCTGGATCCCGAGAAGGGAGATATTCTGGTGCGGATTCATACGGCGATTCATCTTGAGGACGAGGCGGTGGAGCTTGCCAGATTCATAAAGACGATTGTGCCAAGCGCCAAGATTGTGGGGACCAGCACGTCCGCGGTTATCAACTGGGGGAAGCTGGCGATGAATCAGTGTGTCATCTCGGTCACGCAGATGGACGGCGGGCATGTGAATACGGCAATCATAGCGACAAGAGACAGGGAGACCGGGCTGCCGATCACGGTGGATGATGTGTGCCATACGGCGCAATGCCGGGTTTTCTCGAAGGACACGAAACTGATCTTGACGTTCCTTGCGGGCGACTATCTGGATATCCAGAAGATGGTAGACCGAAGCAATGAGTGCGCGCCGGGCGTGCAGATGATCGGCGGCATTGTAAATGCCGCGAGAATCGGGCAACAGGCCGCGTGCAAGTCGGGGTTCATCTTCGATGAGAACGGCTGGACGTCCGAGGGGCTTTTGATCGCGACCATCGGCGGAAGCGAAGTGGAGAGCTTCTGCACGTACGCGACCGGTGTGCAGGCTATCGGGGACGAGTATGAGATCACGGATGCGTTTGGCAACTGCATTCTGGGGCTTGCGGGGGTCGATGCAGCAAAGGAATACCACACGGGAATCGGCGAGGCGCTCACGCACCGGCAGGAGCTTGCGGACCTCTTTCCGCTGGTCTACGCCGACATGCCGGACATCCCGGTGCCGATACGATTCCGGGAGAATTGCAGCCTGGAAGAGCTCTATCCGAAGGACGACCCCGCAAACGCGGAGCGCTACGCCCAGAGACCGGACCTCGACCCCACAGAGCGGAAAGCATACATTCAAACCAATCATAACGTCACCGTCGGGCGGAAGCTTCGGCGGGCATTCCTCTATGACCGGAAGATTATCGCAGACAATCACGCCATGTTCTTGCATGTGGAGAATTTCGAGAAGGCGGAGACGCTCTTCGGATACTCCGGTGAGATCCGGTCACTCATCTATTCCAACTGCGCCAAATGGGAGCTTTCGGCATACGAAAACTCGAATATGAGCGGCTGCGTCACGGCCGGCGAGATTGTGTACGCGAACGGGCGGAATACGCTCGCGGACAGCGCATTTGCAGTGGCGGTAATCGGCGAGGCGGAGTCGACGCAGGAGTACAATCCGTATGCATTTTCCAAGACGGACTCCCTTGCGGCCGACAACAAGGCGCTTTTAAATTACCTCGTGGACATCGAAAGCATGGTGCAAAAAGCGGGGCCGGAGGCCAGCGTTGCCGAGGGGCTTCGGTCGTTTGTGCGCGACTGCGAGCTCAAGCTTCTGTACTCGGAAAATGAAGACATCCCCAACGAGGCGGCCCTCAACATGGACATGAAACTGAAGGGGTACGACCGCATCTGCATCGTCAACGTGCTGGATACGTCGAGCATGAAAATCGTCTTCGACGAGTCGACGATACAGCTGACGAGACGCGCATTTATCGCCAAATGCGTCGAGTTCGCAAGGCGCCGGAACTATCGCGCGTACGTGCTCGAGGACTGGAGAATCGCCATCGGCGCGCCGTCCTACACCGTGGCAGTGCGCACGATGACACGCGATATGGAACTTCTGCAGAAAGAGCTGTTTGCATCGGCGGAGGGGCTGATTGCCATCGTGCCGACGTTCTGCATCATCAGCGGCTGTACGGTGGACAACATAAACACGGTATACAGCTCCGCGAGACTTGAGATGTTAAACAAAAACATCCAGTTCCATGTGTGTGATGCGAGATCCTACCAGTCGGACGAGGAGAGCATCCGCGAGCGGTATCGCATGCTGAACCTCATTAACTACGCGATTGCCCATGACCGCATTATCCCGTATTACCAGGGAATCCACGACAATGCGACGGGGACGATTCACCATTACGAGTCGCTGATGCGGCTTGAGGATGAGGAAGGAAATGTGTATTCGCCGTACCGATTCCTCGACGTAGCTCGCTCGTACGGGCTTTTGTACGACTCGGCGTCCGCAATTATGATTCGCAAGGTGTTTGAGCGGTTCCGCAACGCGGAGGATGTGAGCGTGAGCATCAATCTGGGCATCCGCGACATCAAAAACCGCGAGACGATGGAGTATGTGTACGACTTCCTGGCGAGCGTGAAGCATCCGGAGAATTTTGTGTTTGAGATTCTGGAGAACGAGGATGTGGATGCGTATGAGGTCATTGAAAACTTTGTCGACCGCGTGCACCAGCTGGGAGGCAAGATATCCATCGACGATTTCGGCAGCGGGTATTCGAATCTGCAGCACATCGTCGCCATCAATTCCGATTATCTGAAGATTGACGGCTCCATCATCCGCAAATGCTGCGAGAGCCGCGAGGCCGAATACCTCATCACGCTGATCATGGGGTGGAAAAAGCTGAGCGCGCAGAAGATCCGCATCGTTGCGGAGTTTGTGGAGAACGAGGAGATTCAGACGATGCTTATGAAGTACGGCATCGATTTCTCGCAGGGGTATCTGTTCTCGAAACCGTCGCCGAATATAGCGGTGTGATACGAGGAAAAAAGACCGAACGGTATAGGGAGGGGAAGGAAATGGCATATTACGGGGATCGAAAACGCACCATCGGACTGATCATCGAAGATCTTTCCGTGGACTATTCCAAGGAGATTATCAACAGCGTGCAGACCGCCATGGCGGGCTACAGCGACCTGCGGCTTGTTGTACTTGCGGGCATCCACGATGAGGAGAAGCGCAGGGATGACGCCGGCTATTGGTATAAAACCGTGCACAACACCATTTATCGGCTTGAGGAGTCCCTCAATCTGTCCGGCCTGATTCTGACGCTTCCGAACATCTGCGGCGTCAGCGGCGAGGAAGTGATGGATGAGGGGTATCCGAATTTTGCGAAGGTGCCGAAGGTGTTTATCTCCACCGGCGTTGAGAACTGCACGACGGTTCGGTACGACAACGAAAAGGGCGTGCGCGAGGCCATCGATTACCTGGTGAACGTTAAGGGCGTCACGAAGCTTTGTATGCTGGGCGGCCGCGAGGACAATGCGGATGCGCAGGAGCGCAAGCAGGTCTTCATCCGGTGCCTGACGGAGAACCGGCTCAACTATACGGAGGACATGTACGAAAAGACCGACATGTCCATCGAGGCGAAGGCCGAGGCGGAGCGTTTGATGGACCGAAACCCCGACACCGAAGCCATCTTCTGCGTCAACGACCAGGTGGCGGTGCCGCTGTACGAAGTGCTGAAGGAGCGCGGGCTCATGCCCGGCCGCGACGTGCAGGTCTTCGGCTTTGACAACACGAAATTCTCCGGCTCGATGGTGCCACCTCTGGCGTCCGTGGGCGCGGCAAATGTCACCCTTGGCCAGCAGGCACTGGAGCTTCTCCTTGCGAAGATGGACGGGCGTGAGGTGGAGTCCGTGGTGCTTTCCACGAGGCTCTACGGCAAGGAGTCGTTGGAGTACGAGATGTATGAGTACACCACCTTAGAGATGCTGCAGATTGATTCGGCCTTCATCAACCGCATGTTCGACGACTGCTTCTATCGCTATAACAGCGAGTCGCACGATGCGGACGAGGTGAACCTAAAGCGCCTGTTCTTTGAATTCATCTCGCGGATGCTTAAGTCGATGGTGACCAGCGCCATGACGCAGGAGGAATACGTAGAACTGCGGCGCTTAATTTACATCTTCTTCGAGAACGGCGCGATGCGCTACACCGACCCGGCCCGGCTTGTGCGAAGCATCGAGAGGCTGCAGGGCGGCATGAACAAGTCGCAGAAGTCGCCGACCGCCAACCTGATGAACAACAGGTGCTTCTCGTACATGAAGGACCGTGCAATCATGGCGCTCTCGGGCGAGATCAATCAAAGCAATGAGGTGCTCAAGAAGGGCCGCGAGCGGCTGCAGGATTTCTTCGTCCACTGTATGAAATTTGACGAGCTGGAGGAGGTAAATGAGGAGACCATCGCAAGACGGTGTGACCGCCTCGGACTTCCGAATATCGCGGTGCTTTTGTTTGAGAAGCCGATTGACTATAGAGAGAACGAGAAGACGGAGCTTCCCACGAGTATCCGGTTGATGTGCTCTGTGCGGGACGGCGAATTGCGCGTGATTTCGCCGGAGCGAAGGCTCTGCCCGCTCAGCGGAATTCTGGAGCGGACGGAACTGCCGAAGAGCAATGGATTTGTCGCAATACCAGTATTCTACGGCAGTAGAATATACGGCATGCTTCTGGCTTCCCTAAACGATGAATCCGCGAACCGCGGCGAGCTTGTCGCCGACCAGCTCGGGCGGACGCTTCGGCTTAACGATAAGACCTGAGAATCGCAGAATTAAACATTGATTTCCATCCCGCAATCTGCTATGTTGTAGAGGACGGGCGGCTCCGATTCGGAGGATGCCCCGGAGAAAGAGAGAATAAGGAGGCAGGAAAATGGAAGAGAACGGCAATGTAACACAGATGACCGATCAGGGCGCGACCGCAACTCCCGCGGCGACGCCGGTGGTGACACCTCCGCAGCCGATTAAGGTGAAGTCAAAAGCGGGGTATGTCGGAGTACCGAAGACCGGATTCGGCGGGGAAGTCCTCGCAATCCTCATCTCCATCTTTTTGATTATCGGCGCTCTCAGCGGCAGACTTGTACTCCGCGGAACGAACAGCAGCACGGCACTTTGGTCGTCGCGTTCGGACTTTTGGCTTGGGATGTGTACAACGTGATTAAGAAGACGAGCAGGATTTCGGAGCAGAAGACGCGACTCCTCAACCAGAACGCCACGGTAGAGCGCGTGATGGCCACCTCCCGCGAGATGCCCACGTCCCTCAATGTGCGCATTTCCTACGACAAGAGATTCGCCCTCGTCGATTTCACACCGCGTCTCAACGGTGTCAAGATGACCCGCAACCCCAAGTCCTTCGAGTACACCGGCGTGACGGGGAGATCCCGCAACATCATTGACTTTGAGCATCTGGAACTGACGGTTGTTTGGGACGTCGCCGCCCTAAGCGAGGTTTCCATGCAGCTTCAGCAGGACGGCAAGCAGTTTGAGCTTGTGCTTCCTTCCAACGTGACCTACCTTCCGCCCGTATAAGGTCGGAACAAATCAGAAATAAATATGCGACAAATGCCGCCGGATGGTTTTCTGTCCGGCGGTATTTCGAAGGGGGAGAACCATGACACTTTTGTGGATTGGAATTGTGATTGCAACCTTTGTCATTACGGTGGTGACGCTTGTGCTTCTTCGGCAAATTCCGGAAACCATGCTACGCATGTTCGGCATGTCGGCATTTTCTGTGGGACTTGTGCTGACGATTATCTTCACCGTGAAGCATCCCATGAACCTGCCCGTCATTTTGTTGCACATGACGGTGTTTGTGCTGGTGGCGATTGTTGCTGACGGCATCCTCACGGCCGGGGAGCGGCGGAAGAGAGTCGCGGCAGGGCTTCCGGCTTACGGGGAGGTGGAAGAATCGCCGGCTTACGTGGCGACGGAAGAATCGTCGGCCTACGGAGTTGCAGGCTTGCCCGGATGGACCCCTGCAACGCGCGGACGTGTCTGCCGGATTGCGGCTGCATCGGTCGGATGCGCGTTGTATCTGGCGGCGGGGCTTTTCTCGGCGAACCACATCGTGCGGACCGAGATTACCGTAACGACTGATAAAAATATTCCGGTGGGACAGAACGGGATGTCGTACTGCATCGTGCAGCTTTCCGATGTGCATCTGGGGACGACGGTTGACCTTAAGGACTGGGAGCGGCTTTTGGCGCGGGTTGCGAATGAGAAGCCGGACATGGTTGTGATTACCGGAGACTTTACGGACAGCAGCACAAGCCGTGAGGACATGGTCCGCGCATGCAAGGCCTTTGACAGGCTGCCGAGAGAGTGTGCAATCTATTACGTGCCCGGAAACCATGATTCGGAAGAGGGGAAATTTACGCCGGGGGAACTGCAGGAAAATCTGCAGAAACACAGCGTAAGGACGCTGCAGGATGAGTTTGCGTATCCCGCGCTCAACATTAGCGTTCTCGGCAGAAAAGACCGGTCGGTTTCGCGAAGCAGTATGGGAGAGTTTTGGAAGGAGTATGAGGGCTCTTTCGGATTGGGATCCATTTTTTACGGCGACGATATCGATGTGACGGAGGATTCCGATTCCGGGAATTACGAAAATAACGTGCTGGATGTCAAAACCCGGTTTAACATCCTGCTTGATCATCAGCCCAACGACTTCGCTGCCGAGGCGCGGGACGGAATCGATTTGGTGCTCTGCGGCCATACCCACGGCGGCTTTTTGATGCCTTTGCAGTTGATTGCACCGTGGATGCCGGGCTTGCTGGGCGAGGCCGATCTTCTGAGCGGAACAGAAAAACGCGGAGGCACCACCTTCGTGGTTTCCTCCGGCGTCGGAACCTGGGCGACGGACTTTAAGACCGGCACCAAGTCAGAGTATGTCGTGATTTACGTTAAGCGCGCAGGGGAATAGGCGCTATTGGAGGGCCGTGGGGGCTTTGGGAGGCTTTTGGAGGCTTTTGGTCGGAATGCCCGGGCGGAGACAGCGGAAATCGGAAAAACAAGAATTCCGCTGTCTGTTTTGGGCGGAATTCCTGAGCGAAGACAGCGGAAATTGGAAAAACAAGAATTCCGCTGTCTGTTTTGGGCGGAATACCCGGGCGGAGACAGCGGAAATTGGAAAAACAAGAATTCCGCTGTCTGTTTCACTCGGAATGCCCGGGCGGAGACAGCGGAAATTGGAAAAACAAGAATCCCGCTGTCTGTTTTGGGCGGAATACCCGGGCGGAGACAGCGGAAATTGGAAAAACAAGAATTCCGCTGTCTGTTTTTGTCGGAACACCCGGGCGGAGACAGCGGAAATTGGAAAAACAAGAATCCCGCTGTCTGTTTTGGGCGGAATACCCGGGCGGAGACAGCGGAAATGAGAAAAATAAGAATTCCGCTGTCTGTTTTAGTCGGAATTCCTGAGCGAAGACAGCGGAAATTGGAAAAACAAGAATCTCGCTGTTTTTTGACAGAATTCCTAAAGAAAAGCTTTTCCCCCGCTTTCAGGCCGTGGGGCGCGTGCGGAGTTGGCGCGCAAACAGGGCGACACAGGCTGCCGCGAGAAGCAGCGCGACGCCGGCGACGGCGTAGACGTAACACAGGTTACTGTCGGTGCCGTAGATTTTGATGACGCCCGTAAACAGGGAGCCCACTGTGAGCACGGCGATGCCGTCGCGCCAGAGTTTCTTCGCAAGGGCAGAGATCACAGGAGGGCGATTGGCGCAGGCAAACAGAAGCGCCGGCAGCGCGCCGAGCAGTAACGGCACGGCAAATCCATACACCATGTAGTTTGAGTACACCCCGAAGCTGAAGTGCTCATAGACCGCGCCGAAGGCGGCGAGGCCGATGGCGATGAGAACATAGTTTTTGCCGACCCGCAGGAAGTTTTCCCGCGGGTTAGTTTTTTTGGTATCCGATGCAGACAATGTCGCTCACGCTCCTTTCGCTTGTGTTCCGGCCGGATGTGGTCGGATTGTTGATGACGTTTCCGAGGAAAACCATGGTGGACGAACCGCCGCCGTCAAGGTTGTAGGCGGTCTCCGCGCCGAGGGATTGCAAAAACTGCGCCAGCTCGTAAAGCGTCAGACCGTCGTTGTCGCCGGTGCGGCCGTCGCTGACCACGAAGAGATAGTGGTTTTCACCGACCTGCGCGATGGCGGTGCGGGGGTTGGAAGCCATGGCGCGGCCAACCTCCGTGCGGGCGGAAACCGTAATCTCGCCATTTTCCAAAAGCCCGGGGCCGAAGGACCAAACCTGCACGGCGCCATCTGAGAGCAGCTGCTTCGCGGAGACATCCTGCTCGTTCACAACCTCCAGACGCCCGTCCGCATAGAGGACGAGGTCCTCGTTGTCAGAGGAGGCTTGGCGGTACAGTGTGCCGTTTCGAAGGACGTAGCCCTTGGTGCGCGACCCGTAAAAATCACCGTTCACAGCCAGAATCGCATCCACGCGGCTCGCCGTCTCCGAAGTCGCTTCCTTCACATTTCTTCCATACGTGTCTTTGGCAAATGCCGTGAAAAGATATTTCGGCGATGCCACCTTCACATCCGCGACGTACACGTCTGTGTCGTTAACGCGGTATTCCGTAAGTGTAACTTCAATGTTCGCGTCCCGGTACGAGGTGTCGGTGATCACCGGCTCAGTATATGTCGTGTCGGAACCGTCACCGTCAGTCTGTCCGTCAGTGTCCGCCTGCCGGTCGCCGTCCGTCTGACCGTCAATGTCGGTTTGCCCGTCAGCATCCGCCTGCCCGTCGCCGTCCCCGGATTGTTTTCCGGAGTTGTCGACAACGCTGATCGTGGGGGCCGCTGCCACGGCGTCCCGATAGGCGTGGGGAATCACGAATACGTCAAGAAGCGCGTATCCGGTGAAAAGCGTGAGTAGTATTGCGGCTACGATGCCGTGCTTGTAATTCGATAAACGGAATCCCATAAGAAAACCTCCGTGATGTGTCGGTTACTGCAATACCATAACATCACAAACGCTCCGGAAGCACAAGGCAATTCACAATATCTTGCGAAAGAATCCTACAGGATTCCACACAGTTCCACGGAGATTCCGAAGGAAGACAAAGGAAGATTCCGAAAGAGTTACAAAACCCTCTTGACAGTACCATTTAACTTTGATACAATATCGGTAAATACAATTTACCGGAGTTTTCTGCTTTTACCTCGATATATCAAGTCGAAGGTGCACGAGAAAGAGGTTATGTATATGAGACTTGCAGTTGTCATAGGAATTGTCCTGGTCGCATGTATACTGTATTACCGGCCTTTCGGAAGTCTTTGGTTTGTGAAAAACAAATGCAGCGCCACGGCGCCGGGCCATTATGTGTATTGCGAAGGCTACTATACCGCGCAGATGCCGGGGAACGGCAAGATCAACCTGGTTCCGGTGTATGAATACACGGTAGACGACAAGCTCTACATGACCATTGTCGAAGGGATGGAGCAGTCCTACGATGTGTTTCCTCTCGAGGTCGAGGTGAAGTATAATCCGAATGACCCGGAGATGTGCTTTATCAACGGAAAACGAGGAAAGATTGTAACGAAAAAGTAAGGTGGGAGAAAAACAAGGGGGAGAAGTTATGAAAAAGAAAATTCTGATTGGGGTCGGAATCGTTGCGGCTGTATTGGCCGCCGCAGTGCTTTTAACTTTCGTTTTGAAGAAAAAGGACCCGCGGGAAAAGGGCAGCTTCACCGGGCGCATGTATACCGTGGAAAATGGTAAAAAAGAGCTGCAGACGGAGGAAACGTATTTCTTTGATTCCAATGGCCATGTGGTCTACGAGTTCCGGAAGCAGAAGGACGCCGCTCCGGCGATTGCCCGCTATGAGTACGATGACCTCGGAAGAATCGTCGTTACCAGGGAATATGAGAAAACATTTTTCGGCGAGCGACTGGTGGGAACCCTTTATACGAAGTACTTCCGGGATACCGAGGAGGTTATCGAGTACCGGTCCGAGAACAGAAGAGGGAAGGTTATAAACCTCAGCACCTATGACTATGACGATGCCGGCAGGGAGATTTACCGCAAAGAAACCGTCGACGATGTAGAAACAATCACCAAGACGGAATACAATGAGCAGGGCACGATGATCTCCAAGTCGATCACCATCGAGGGACAGACCATCGTGGTTGCCGAGTATAATCCGGAGA
>Ga0310691_10008900_pt1 | contig 10266 bp, 12 predicted proteins | sample 176DNAGHGlowgp2_FD_203887 | JGI IMG/M metagenome (GOLD analysis project Ga0310691, IMG submission 203887) | Sheep rumen microbial communities from Palmerston North, Manawatu-Wanganui, New Zealand - 1766 DNA GHGlow gp2 (v2) (version 2) | ecosystem: Host-associated > Mammals > Digestive system >...
TCAATAACTATCGCAATATACGGTCAAGAAGGATTATCCCCGCTGCTGCCGTGACCAGTATCAGACCGGTGATGACATCAGAACCCTTAAGTCTCAAGGGATTAAGCTTTGTCCTTCCGTCACCTCCCCGGTAACATCTCGCATCCATTGCCGTGGCAAGTTCGTCGGCACGTTTAAAGCTCGATACGAACAGCGGTATTATGACTGTTATGTATCCGCGCATCCTGTTTATCACCGTTCCTGTATCATAGTCGGCTCCGCGGCTTACCTGGGCTTTCATTATCTTGTTGGTCTCATCTGTCAGTGTCGGGATAAATCGGAGCGCGATGGACATCATCATCGCCATTTCGTGGACTGGGACCCTGATCACCTTAAGAGGTGAGAACAGGCTTTCGAGTGCGTCCGCAATCTTGAGAGGGGTGGTCGTGAGAGTCAGAAGAAGACTCGTAAGGAGTATTAGGAATAAGAGCCTTACGGACATTACTGCCGCCTTTCCTATTCCCTCGTCCGTGATCGTAAATATCGTCCATTCCCAGAGGGTCTTTCCTGTCTTTATCGTGAACATGTTGATGACAAATATGAACAGCACGAAAGGAAGGACCGGCACAACCGTAGTCCTCAGAGCCTTAAGCGGGACTTTGCTGATCAGGGCGATCACTGCCGTAACTATCCCGAGGAGCGCGATCGCACCGGATGACCGTATCAAAAATACAGTAACAAGATAAATGAAATACATCAGTATCTTCATCCTGGGATCGCTGCGGTGAAAGAGGGATCCGGTCTCATAATATTTCCCGAGGCTTATGTCATTTAACATGACTGCCGCCTTCCTGAAGAGCCGTCAGTATGGACAGTACTTCCTTCCTGATGTCAAAGTGCGGCCCGCCGAACCTTACGCCCGGATGATCCTTGATAAGGATATCCCTGACCTTATTCGAAAATGATGTCAGCCTTGGTATATCGATACCCATCTTCCTGCAGTTACCGGGATCTGCAAACATCTCTTCAGGGGTGGTAACAGATAATACCTCTCCGTTGCCGATGCAGCATATCCTGTCGGCATTAAGAGCCGCTTCATCCATATTATGAGTAACTATCACGATCGACGTCCCGTTATCGCGGAACCTGCTTATCGTCCTGAACATATCATGTCTTCCGATCGGATCAAGACCTGATGCAGGCTCGTCAAGGACAAGGATCTCAGGCTTCATTACGAGTACGCCTGCTATTGCAACCCTTCTCTTCTGGCCGCCGGACAGATCGAAAGGACTCTTCTCAAGAACTGACTCATCAAGTCCTACGAGCTTTATCGTCTCCTTTATCCTGGACTCACGTTCCTCTTCGGGAACATTTGCCTTCTTAAGTCCGTATTCTATGTCCTTGTAGACTGTCTCTTCAAAAAGCTGATACTCCGGATACTGGAACACCAGACCGACCTTGCTCCTGATCTTCCTGACATCCGACCTGGTTGATGTATTATATGTGCCTTCACTGCTGTTGATCAGCACCTCGCCGTGCTGCGGAGTGATAAGTGCATTCATATGGGTGATAAGTGTGGTCTTGCCGCATCCGCTCTTTCCCACGATCGCGAGGATCTCCGATTCCTTTACCTCAAGATTGACATTATTAAGTCTGAACTTTGACTGCGAATAAGAGAAAGACAGATCCTTAACTTCCATGATCGTCCTTCCGGAAGATCCCCTGCCGGACTTTTTGTCCTGTTCATCTGCATGAACTGTCTTCTTGCAGTCCGCGATCATCCCTGCGGCGATCCGTGCCGCATTATCCTCGATGTTTATATCCACATCATCCGGGATCTTGCTTCCCGTGATCTCGGAAACGGCTGTCAGGTATTTATACGGTACAGGTCTGTCGAGCCCCGCTTCCGATATGATGCTGTCCTTCCTGAACACTTCATCAGGCGTGCCTGAAGCAAAGACCTTGCCGTCCTTCATGACGAAGATCTTCTCACATCTTGCAGCTTCATCCATATCGTGTGTGATCGTGATGAGCGTGAGGTCGCGCTCTTTGCGCATATTTTCGACAAGATCTATGAAATCATTCCTGCTGACCGGATCGAGCATTGCGGTAGACTCGTCAAGGATAAGGATCTGCGGATCCATTGCCAGGGCACCTGCTATGGCAAGTTTCTGTTTCTGGCCACCTGACATCTGGGACGGTTGCTTATGGCGTGATCCGTAAAGCCCGGTCGCCTTAAGAGCATCATCAACCCGCCGACGGAGTTCCGGATTTGGGATTCCGAGATTCTCCGGCCCGAAAGCAACGTCTTCTTCGACTGTCGTTCCTACTATCTGGTTATCGGGATTCTGAAAGACGAGCGAGCAGTTCTGGCGAATCTCCCAGAAATACTTGCTGTCGGTCGTGTCGTAACCGAACACGGCGATACTGCCTCTTGATGGGATCTCAAGGACATCGATAAGTTTTGCCAGAGTCGATTTGCCCGATCCGTTGGCCCCAAGGATCGCTACATATGCACCTCTGTCAAACTCCATCGTAACATTCCTTAATGCAGGTTCTTCCTTACCTGCCGGATCGTCTGCATTATAGGAAAACGATACGTTGTTGATCCTGATCTTATTCGATTCTTCGTCTTGCATAAGCCAAAGTATAAAAAAAACGAGGGGAATTGTAAACACTCCCCTCGTATTAATTTACAATTGAATCAGATCAGACGAATTCAAGGATAGCCATCTCAGATCCGTCACCTCTTCTGGCACCGATCTTGATGACTCTTGTGTAACCGCCGTTCCTGCCGGCATAACGCTGAGCGAGCTCATCATAGAGCTTGTTGACAGGATTTACAGCAGCACCCTCGTCGTTGTGGCTCTTGTGGAGCCAGTACATAGCATCTCTTCTTGCTGCAAGTCTTGAAGGAGCATCAACTGTAACAGTCTTTGTCTTGATCTCACGATCAACAACATCATACTTCTTGCCACTCTTTGATGTCTTTGTTGTAAGAACCTTCTTGCCCTTACCATCAAGCTTTGCGGAAGATACTGTGACTTCCTTTGTTGTAAAATTATCTTTCTCTCTAACCGCTGCGGTAATGAGCTTCTCAACGATAGCACTTACCTCTTTAGCGCGTGCTGTTGTGGTCTCGAGCTTCTCGTTGATAACGAAAGCTGTAACCATGTTCCTCAGCATTGCAGTGCGCTGATCAGATGCGCGGCCCATTTTTCTGTTAGGCATCTTATTTTCCTCCTAGTAAAGTAAGTTAGTCTTCTTTGTCTTTGAGGTGAAGTTCCATCTCTGCAAGCTTCTCTTTGACTTCGTCAAGAGACTTCTTACCAAGATTCCTTACCTTTATCATCTCATCTTCGGTACGTGCTACAAGGTCAGCGATCGTGTTGATAGCTGCTCTCTTGAGGCAGTTGTATGTACGAACTGAGAAATCAAGCTCTTCGATAGCGATCGTAAGCTTTGTATCCTTCTCGCCGATCTCCTCAACGCTCTTGAAACTGATAGTCGTATCTGTCTCTGCGAGTTCAGTGAAGAAACGGAGATGGTCGATAAGGCATGTAGCTGCTGAGGACAGAGCCTCATCAACTTCGATCGTACCGTCTGTCCAGACCTCCAATGTGAGGCTGTCATAGTCTGTACGCTCGCCTACACGGGTATTCTCAACCTTGTAGTTAGCCTTCTTGATCGGTGTGAAGATGGAATCGATCGGGATGATACCGATGATCTGCTTGTCGGGCTTGTTCTGCTCAGCAGTGTTGTAGCCGCGGCCTGCAGCGATAGTGAATTCCATATATACCTCAGCTTCGCCATTGAGATGAGCGATGACATGATCGGGATTCATGATCTCTACATCAGGTCCGTGAACGATGTCACCTGCAGTAAGTTCGCCCTTCCTGCCCTTTGCAACACTGATGTTGACGATCTTGGAATCTGTGTGGATCTTTGCTCTGATCCCCTTGATATTGAGGATGACTTCAGTCATATCCTCGATAATGCCGGGAACTGTGGAAAACTCGTGGCTGATACCGTCAACCTTAATTGATGTAACTGCCGCACCAGTAAGAGATGATAACAAAACTCTGCGCAGTGAATTACCGAGAGTAGTGCCATAACCACGCTCCAACGGAGCAATGACATACTTGCCGTAGGTATTATCTTCGCTTGTTTCTACGCATCTAATGGTCGGCTGGCTTATTTCCATCATTTCTTCTCCTCCTAAAGTCTATGCCTGCGAACAGGCTCTTTTGTCATTGCGGCGTATTACTTGGAATACAACTCGACGATTGCCACTTCGTTAACAGGTACGTCGATCTGATCTCTTCTCGGAACAGCTACGACCTTGCCTGCAAGCTTCTCTTTGTTGGATTCAACCCACTCGGGAACAATTCTGCTCTCGGTAACTGCAATGATATCCTTATATCTCTGGGAGTCTGTGGAGTTCTCCTTGATACCGATCTCGTCGCCTACCTTTACACAGTATGAAGGGATATTAACGGTCTTGCCGTTAACCTTAACATTCCTGTGGCTTACGATCTGTCTTGCCTCATCTCTTGTTCTTGCAAGACCCATTCTGAAGATGACGTTATCAAGTCTCATCTCGAGGAGGATCATAAGATTCTCACCGGTTGTGCCGTACTTGAGCTTCTGAGCCTTCTCGAAATAGTTTCTGAAGGGCTTCTCAAGCACACCGTAAATAAACTTTGCCTTCTGCTTTTCCTTAAGCTGCATGCCGTACTCGCTCTGCTTACGGGTCATCTTTCCATGTCTTATGGACTTTCTCTTCTCAAGTCCCAAGAAAGCCGGCTCGATGTCAAGAGCTCTGCATTTCTTAAGGACAGGTGTCATATCTCTAGCCATTGCTTTATAACCTCTTTTCTATTTTCTGATAAAACCGCTACTGCAAATACTTATACTCTGCGGCGCTTAGGAGGACGGCAACCGTTGTGAGGAACGGGTGTAACGTCCTTGATCATCGTGACCTGAAGACCTACTGTTGCGAGTGCTCTGATCGCAGACTCACGTCCGGAACCGGGACCCTTAACAAAAACCTCAACAGTCTTCATGCCGTGATCTACTGCCTTCTTTCCTGCCTCTTCAGATGCGATCTGAGCTGCATAAGCTGTTCCCTTACGAGAACCCTTCATGCCCATCTCACCTGCAGATGCCCAGGAAATAGCATTTCCTGCTTTATCAGTAATAGTAACGATCGTATTATTAAATGTTGCATGAATATGAGCCTGACCGTCGACAACGTTCTTACGCTCACGTCTCTTAGGTCTTACTGCTGTTTTCTTAGCTGCTTTTGCCATTTATAATGTCCTCCCCTTACTTCTTCTTGCCTGCAACAGTACGCTTAGGTCCCTTACGGGTACGAGCGTTTGTCTTTGTGCGCTGGCCTCTTACGGGAAGTCCCATTCTGTGACGGCGGCCACGGTAGCAGCCGATCTCTGTAAGACGCTTGATGTTCAAGGCTACCTCTCTCTTAAGGTCACCTTCTACTGTGTAATGATTCTCGATCCTGTCACGGATCTTTGCAACTTCGTCCTCTGAGAGATCCTTAACACGTGTATCAGGATTGATACCTGTCTCTCTGATGATGTCGGAAGCGCTTGTTCTGCCAATGCCGTAAATGTAGGTAAGAGCAATCTCAACTCTCTTGTCATTCGGCAAATCAACACCGGCTATACGAGCCATTTTGTTACCTCCATAAAATCGAGTAATTTTGTTTGGATCTATATATACAACACGCGGCGTAAGGAACTCTTTCTGTTAGGAAGGAGCAGCCGCCCCTACATTTACGTGTAATATTCAATATCCGTTTTTTGTCTGCAAATAACCAAATTCGTGGCGAAGCAGTGCCACTCTGATCCCGCAGGGCTAAATCTGCAGCATCAGTCGATTAGTTCTCTCTGCATCAACCCTGCTTCTGCTTGTGCTTAGGGTCTGAACAGATGACCATTACCTTGCCGTTACGACGAATGACCTTGCACTTCTCGCACATCGGCTTAACTGACGGTCTAACCTTCATTGTCCGTAATCCTCCTGACAATTTATTTTTGCTGTCTTTTTTGCTCAACAAAAACTTGCGCTTTTGAGCGCATGCTATACTATTCTAACAGATTTTCCTGAGAGTGCAAGAGCTTTTTGGGCTGTGTCCTAAGTCTCCCCGTCATGTGCAACAGGGTATGCTCAAAGTGAAGTCTTATTATCTCTTCTTCTCACCTCTCCAGGTGATCCTTCCCCTGGACAGATCATAGGGTGACAGTTCCATGGTTACCTTATCACCGGGCAAGATCTTGATGTAGTTCTGGCGAAGCTTCCCTGACAGGTGTGCAAGGACGATGTGTCCGCTGTCAAGCTTTACCTTAAATGTAGCATTAGGCAATGCTTCGTCTACGATTCCTTCAACTTCGATTACATCCTCTTTTGACATTAAACATCCTCCTCAAAAGTTGTCATGACAGGTCCGTCTTCTGTAATAAGTATTGTATTTTCATAATGAGCAGCAGGAAGTCCGTCACGTGTAACGATCGTCCAGCCGTCACTAAGTTGCTCAATGTACCTTTTCCCTAATGTGATCATCGGTTCGATGCAGATCGCCATTCCGGCCTTAAGCTTATAGCCGTGACCTGCCTTGCCATAGTTAAGGACTTCCGGGTCCTGATGGAGCGAAGTTCCGATGCCGTGTCCTGTAAGTTCCCTTACTACGCCGTATCCGAATCCTTCACAGTATTCCTGGACAGCGTGACCGATATCCCCTGTCCTCATTCCCGCTTTTGCATACTTGAGGCCTTCGAAGAAAGACTGCTTTGTTCTCTCAACAAGATCCTTCACTTCCTGCTTTACGTCGCCGACCAGGTAAGTCCTGCACGCATCGGAATGATAACCGTTAAGTATCGCACCGACGTCGACTGAGATGATGTCACCGTCCTTCAGGATCCTCTTGTGCGAAGGTATGCCGTGAACGACTTCTTCATTCACGGACGCGCAGATCGATCCGGGGAAAGGCGGATTGCCGTAGTTAAGGAATGAGGGAACGGCACCATGACCCGTAATTATATCGTGAACGATCTTGTCCACATCATATGTGCTCATTCCTGGCTTGATCGACTTCTCAAGAGTTTTAAAGACTTCCTGAAGGATCTTTCCTGATGCCTTCATCATCTCGAACTCTTCTGCTGTCAAAATCTCAACCATCGAAATAACCTTTCTAATACCGCTGTTTATACTCCGAGAGCATCGAGTCCGTCTTCGATCGACTTGATACAGCTCTCTGAATCAACATTATTATCGCCTTCGATTATCAGTCCCTTTGCATTATAGAAATCGATAAGGGGCTTTGTATTCTCATAGTAAGTAACGAGCCTTGCAGCAACTGTCTCCTCGTTATCGTCAGCACGCTGGACGACATTGCCGCCGCAAAGATCACATACACCGTCAACTTTGGCAGGCTTGTACTTTACATTGTAGCTTGCACCGCACTTCTCACATACTCTTCTTGAAGTTACACGATCCTTGATGATCTCATCATCAACAACGATGGAGATGACTGCATCGATCTTCTCACCCTTCTTTGCAAGCATCTCGTCAAGAGCTTCAGCCTGGGCGATCGTCCTGGGGAATCCGTCGAGGATATATCCCTTTTTGCAGTCGTCCTCGGCAAGTCTGCCTTCTACCATACCGATGGTGATCGAATCGGGTACGAGCTGACCCTTATCGATATATGACTTAGCCTCAAGTCCCAGAGGCGTTCCGTTCTTGATGTTGCTCCTGAAGATATCTCCTGTTGAGATATGAGCCAGATCGTACTTCTCCTTGAGAACTACTGCTGATGTTCCCTTGCCTGAACCGGGTGCACCCAGAATTATCAAACGCATGCTTTACTCCTCCGTTCCTTACTGCTTAAAAGCTCTTGCCGTCTTTGTGGGCTTTGCTGACTTCTTCTTATCTTCCTCTTCCTTGATTCCGTTATCAAGGAGCGTGATCATCTCGATGATCACCGTTGCAAGGAATACAACTGCAATGCCCGCATACCAGAATCCCCTTACCTCGGGGATGATGGCAACGAGCATGGGTATTACGCACATCAATACGAGGAATACGGCTCCTGCATAGTTCATGTTGGAGAACATCTGCGTCAGGAACTGTGCCGTAGGCTTGCCGGGCTTAACGCCTGCGATGTATCCGCTGTTATTCCTCAGTTCGCCTGCGATCTCATTAGGATTGAACTGCATGATCGCAAATACGCTCGACAGAATGATGAGGAAGAACGCAAACAGGATGATGTATGCGGGACTCATCATGAAATTCATAAACCCTAAGGCAAACCTGTTCTCCGTTCCGGAATTGTAAAATGCGATTATGAGTGCGGGTGTGGTCAGGATCATCATCGCATAAACGATGGGAAGGATCCCTGCCTGGGTTATCTTGATGGGAAGAGAAGTATTCTGTCCCATATACTGCTTCATTCCAAAACTCCTCTTGTTGAAGAGGATCTTGATCCTTCTCTCAGCGCACATTACATATACGCAGAAGATCAGAGCTGCAATGCCGACGATGACAGCCAGGACCGTAAATACGATCGCCCACACCAGACCGAGCTTCGCATTGGCCTGGATGTATATTGTCTTGAGAACATGAGGGATGTTGCGGCAGATCGCAGCGAAGATGACAACAGAGAACCCGTTGCCCAGTCCCTTTGAACTGATGAGTTCGCAGATCCATGATACGAGTGCGGCACCGATCGTAAAACCTAATACGGACATCACGAAAGCCACCCAGAAATTAAGGTTCGGTGTCAGAGCCTTGAGGGAACCGGTAACCATGAGTATCGAGAAAACGAATCCTGCGACCATCGCTGCCCATCTTGTGTACTTCGTCATCCTCCTCTGCACCGCCTCGTTCTGGTAAGACAGCTGGCGCAGGGCAGGAATGGCTGCAGAAAGGATCTGAACGATGATCATGCCGATGAGGTACGGATATACTGACAGGGATATAATCGAAGCGTTATATATTGCTTTGCCGGACAGGATACCCATAAGTGCGCCGATGTCTCCCCATCCCCTGACCTGCTGCGTGAAGGCTGCCACATCCATGCCGGGGCAGGGAATGAGAGCTGCCACTGCAAGAACAGTGATCATGAGAAAAGTGAAGATAAGCTTCTTCCTCAGCTCAGGTATGTGCAATGCTTTGATGAGACTCGACATTATATATCCTCCGTCCGATTGTTATTAAACCGTTGTAACTTATCTATTATAATAGCAATTCGCTTTTTTTTCATTAATTTTTTATTAATAAGCAGATAAAAGAAAGAGGCCGTTCCTTTGAGGAACAGCCTCTTGAATTGATCATTGATCTAAAGCTTACTTTCTTCTTCCCTTGAGAAGTGCAACATCATCAAGGAATCCCTTAGGGCTCCTGACCTCAAGTTCACTTTCGACCTGAACTATGAGGTCATTGGCAACACCTGTGAGGATGAGAACTGAAGTACCTGCGAACCAGACGTTCTGGAGGCCTGTCAGTATGCCGATGACTGTAGGGACGATACATACCAGTGTAAGGAAGAATGCATCTACCCAGTTAAGTCTGTGTGCTACTGCAGCGATGAAATCAGATGTAGGCTTACCTGCTCTGATACCGCTGATGGCACCACCGTTCTTGTTGATGTTGTTTGCGATCTCGATCGGGTGGAACTGGATCGCTGAATAGAAGAACGTGAACGCGATGATGAGGATAAAGTAGATCACATAGTAGTAAGCACTGCCTGTGAAGCTGTTGGCTATCCACTTAACAAAGCTGTTCTCGCTGTTCCTGAAGAAGAATGTGACGATCATAGAGGGCACTGCAAGGATACTCATTGCGAAGATTACAGGCATAACACCTGACTGGTTAACCTTCAAAGGAATGTAGTCCTTGTTACCGCCACGCTGTGATCTTCCGATTACTTTCTTTGAATACTGTACCGTAAGCCTTCTCTCAGCATTCTGTACATAGAGAACGAACACGATTATCGCGATAGAGATAAGTGTTACTCCGACGAACAGGAGGATACCGAGGATGATGCCTACTGCCTGGTTATCAAAACTTGTTGCAACGTCAACGCTCTTGCTGTAAAGAGTCTTGGCCATATCGGGAAGTCTTGTTACGATACCGGCGAAGATGATGAGTGATACACCATTTCCGATACCCTTATCGTTGATCTTCTCACCGAGCCAGACTACGATACACGTACCTGCAGTAAATGACAGGACTACGATGATCGCATTGAGCCATACAGGAAGAGTG
>Ga0310691_10008901_pt1 | contig 10265 bp, 7 predicted proteins | sample 176DNAGHGlowgp2_FD_203887 | JGI IMG/M metagenome (GOLD analysis project Ga0310691, IMG submission 203887) | Sheep rumen microbial communities from Palmerston North, Manawatu-Wanganui, New Zealand - 1766 DNA GHGlow gp2 (v2) (version 2) | ecosystem: Host-associated > Mammals > Digestive system >...
CACCTACAAGTTGCTCACACATTTGGGACTCGATGTCACTTATCCGGTGAAGCAAACCTGTTGTGGACAGCCAATGGCAAATGCTGGATTTCAGGACAAGGCACTTCCTCTCGCTGAAAAGTTTGAGACTCTTTTTAAGAATTTCAACTATATCGTGGCACCATCGGTGTCTTGTACTGCTTTTGTTCGTTTCAATTATCCCGCCTTGCTGAAGGGCAAACACGAGTGTATCACTGCTCAGAAAGCGATGGATGTAGTGGAGTTTCTTCACGATGTCGTGAAACCAACTTCCCTTCCAGGCAAGTTCCCTCATAGAGTAAGTCTCCACAATTCCTGTCACGGTGTGCGTGAATTAGGACTTTCTTCTCCAAGCGAGCAGAACATCACTCCTTTTAACAAGATGATTGATTTGCTTCATCTTGTGCATGGCGTGGAGGTCGTAGAGCCTGAGCGCAAGGATGAGTGCTGTGGTTTTGGTGGCATGTTTTCTGTAGAGGAAACTGCCGTTAGTGCCCAAATGGGAAAGGACAAGGTGGAGCGACACATTGCCACAGGTGCTGAATATATCACAGGTCCCGATTGTTCCTGTCTCATGCACATGGAGGGTGTGGCAAAGCGCCAGCACCTGCCTATCAAGTTCATTCATATTGTACAAATTTTATCTGCAGGATTATGAGCACAGGACATAGTAAAGCGGCAAAGGAATTTCTGAAGAATCAAAAATACGCCAAGTGGCACGACCAAACATTCTGGTCTGTTCGTACCAAACGAGATAACATGGCTCTCGGTCTTGATGAGTGGGAGCAACTACGCGAAACGGCTTCTGCCATCAAGCGCCACACGCTCACGCATCTTGATGAGTATCTTGACAAGTTTTCCACCAATGCAGAGAAAAATGGATGCATCGTGCATTGGGCTAAAGATGCCAAGGAGTTCAATGGAATAGTGCTGTCTATTCTTCAGGAACACAAAGTGAAGAAGATGGTGAAGAGTAAGTCGATGCTTACCGAGGAATGCGAGATGAATCCTTATTTGGAGGCGAATGGCATTGAAGTGGTTGAAACAGATCTTGGCGAGCGCATCATCCAACTGAAGGGGCAGAAGCCAAGCCACATCGTAATGCCTGCCATCCATTTGAATCACGACGATGTGGGTGAACTTTTTGAGGAAAAACTTGGTACGGAGAAAGGTAATCACGACCCAACGTACCTCACCTATATGGCACGTCTTTCCCTCCGCAATGAGTTCCTCACTGCTGATGCGGGTATGACAGGAGGCAATTTCGGAATAGCTGAAACGGGTGATATCGTGGTTTGTACCAACGAGGGAAATGCCGACATGAGCACTTCTTGTCCGAAGCTTCACATCGCTGCCATCGGACTCGAGAAGGTGATACCAAATTATGATTGTTTGGCAGTATTTCAGCGCATGCTTTGTCGTGCTGGAACGGGACAGCCTACTACTACCTATACGAGTCATTTCCGCAAAGCGCGTCCTACGGCAGCCCCTATGCATATCATCCTCGTAGATAATGGACGCAGCGAATGGATTGGAAATCCAGAACACTGGGAATCTCTCAAGTGCATTCGTTGTGGCAGTTGCATGAACACTTGCCCGGTTTATCGTCGTAGTGGAGGCTATTCTTATAGCTATTTCATTCCAGGTCCTATCGGTATCAATCTCGGTATGCTGCGCAACCCGAAGAAACATAGCGGAAACCTCTCTGCTTGCTCTCTCTGCCTTTCTTGCCAGACGCTTTGCCCTGTGAAAATCGACCTTGGAGACCAAATCTACAAGTGGCGTCAACAGCTCACCTCCTTCGGCACAGCCAATCCTGAGAAGAAGATGATGTCGAGTGCCATGTCATTCGTATTCAATCACTTGGGTGTCTATTCCTCTGCCCTTTGGTGTTCTCCTATTGTTAATAAGATGCCTCGTTCTCTCATCTACCTTCCGCTCAACGCTTGGGGTGAAGGTCACGAAATGATGCAGTTCCCTAAAGAATCCTTCCATACTCTTTGGAAGAAAGGTAAAGTGAGAAAGTGAAAAGTGAACAGTGAAAAGTGAATAATTATGGCAACCAAATCAGATATCTTATCCAAATATAAAAGAAACATAAGCAAGCAATTCCCAATGCCCGAGATAAAGGTCGATGCTATCACTTATCCCGACCCTCTTGCTCAGTTTGTTTTCATGAGCAAGACAGTAGGCGGAAAAGTCGTTGAGCTGAAACCTACCGACGACCTCAATCGTGTTATCAAAAGCCTATATCCTGATGCAAAGGTAATCGTTTCCAACCTTCCCGAAATCTCAATTGCCACCCGCAATCCCGATACTGTTGAGAACGCTCAAGCTCTCAATGGAACCGACGTTGGAATCATCCGCGGAATGTTCGGCGTTGCTGAAAATGCATGCATTTGGATACCTCAGACAATGAAAGAGAAAGCCGTTTGCTTCATCTCCGAAAACCTCGTCATCCTTCTCCCTAAGTCTGAAATTGTAAACAACATGCACGAAGCCTATAAGCGAATAAAATTCAATAACTTAGGTTATGGCACCTTTATCAGTGGTCCAAGTAAAACGGCAGACATTGCTCAAGTTCTCGTGATGGGTGCCCAGGCAGCTCGTAGCGTCACGGTTCTCCTGTTACCATAACATAGTTCATTTACCAAGGGGGTGGGGTGAAAACCATCCCCTTTCCTTTCTAAAGGGGGCCGATTGAAACGGCCTCCTTTTGAGGTGCGGGATTGAAAATGCACACAATTCTACAAAATTACAAAAATACAAAGTTACAGAGTTACAAAGTTACAAAGTTACAATTTAGTTTTTCGTGTTTTTGATGATTTTGTAGGGATGGAAGGGAACAATGAAAAATGGGTAGGTGGGGTGGAAGAGAAGGAAGGTAGTAGGAGAAGTAATTGTTAAAATAGTTTTAATTTAATAAATTATTAGTATTATTATAAAATTTAATTATATTTATATAATTAAAAATTCATCTCTCATTTTTCCGCCCATTTTCGCTATACCCCCACTTACCTAATTTGTTATTTTGTAACTCTGTAACTTTGTAACTCTGTAACTTTGTATTTCCTGATTGAGTCAACCCGAAATAGGAATAAGGGATACCATCATTGAAATCATTCCATACCATCGTTAAACTTACTCCTTACCATCACTAAACTTACTCCTTACCATCATAAGGCTTCTTGTGTCCCTATAGATTTTTTCTACGAGCGGTTTTCCGTGTTACATAATCCTTTTTTTTACATAACAGCGGTGATTTTTGCATAAAAATTCGATTGATATTCAGTTTGATAGAAAAATAGCTCAAAAAACGGCAAAGTGTTTGCATACTTCGGAATTTTGAATTAACTTTGCAGATTGGAATAGAAAATGTAGTCTTTAGGTAAAAAGAACAATTCATCGAAGAAAGTACATCTCAAACACAATACTTTTATTTATGAAAAAGAAACTCAGTAAGGTGCTCGTTTTGGGTTCGGGCGCATTGAAAATCGGACAAGCAGGTGAATTTGACTATTCTGGCTCGCAGGCGTTGAAGGCTTTGCGAGAGGAAGGTGTGAGCTCAGTGCTTGTCAATCCTAACATTGCCACTATTCAAACTTCGGAAGGTATCGCTGACAAAGTCTATTTCCAACCCGTCACTCCTTATTTCGTCACTGAAATCATCAAGAAGGAGCGTCCTGATGGAATCCTCCTGGCTTTCGGTGGACAGACCGCTTTGAATTGTGGAACGGAACTGTATCAGAATGGCACACTTGCTGAATATGGTGTAGAAGTCTTGGGTACATCTGTGGAAGCTATCATGGACACAGAAGACCGAGACCGCTTTGTGAAGCGACTCGATGAGGCAGAGCTGAAGACTCCAATCTCTCAGGCTGTGGAATCGATGGAGGATGCGCTGGCAGCAGCACACCGCATTGGTTTCCCTATCATGATTCGTTCGGCTTACGCACTTGGAGGACTCGGTTCGGGTATCTGTCCCGACGAGGAGACATTCAAGGAAATCGCTGAGAGTGCTTTCACTTTTGCTCCTCAGATTCTTGTGGAAGAGTCTTTGAAGGGTTGGAAGGAAATAGAATTTGAGGTGATTCGTGATGCCAACGACCACTGTTTCACGGTGGCTTCCATGGAAAACTTCGACCCACTCGGCATCCATACGGGTGAATCCATCGTGGTGGCTCCTACTTGTTCTCTAACTGCAGAGCAAGTGAAGCAGTTGCAAGATATTTCGATTAAGTGTGTGAAGCATCTCAACATCGTGGGTGAGTGTAACATACAGTTTGCCTTCAATGCTGTAACCAACGACTACCGTATCATCGAAATCAATGCACGTCTCTCTCGCTCATCAGCTTTGGCTTCAAAGGCAACAGGTTATCCTCTCGCTTTCGTTGCTGCCAAGATTGCATTGGGTTACACGCTTGACCAAATCGGTGAGATGGGAACGACCAACTCCGCATACGTGGCTCCTTCGCTCGACTACATGATTTGTAAGATTCCTCGTTGGGACTTGACAAAATTCTCCGGAGTGAGCCGCTTGATTGGTTCTTCTATGAAGTCGGTAGGCGAAATCATGTCGATTGGACGTTCGTTTGAGGAAATGATACAAAAAGGCCTCCGCATGATAGGTCAGGGCATGCACGGATTCGTGGGCAATGACCATGTGAGGTTTGAAAACCTCGATGAGGAACTTTCCAACCCAACTGATTTGCGTATCTTCGCTATTGCACAGGCTCTTGAAGAAGGCTACACCTGTGACCGCATTGAAGAATTGACAAAGATTGACGTTTGGTTTATCGAGCGTCTGAAACATATCGTTGACCTGAAGCATCAACTTCAGTCGTTCAACAGCCTCGAGGAACTCTCCGATGATTTCCTCCGTGAAGTGAAAGCAGCAGGTTTCTCAGACTTCCAGATTGCACGTTTTGTGCTGAAACCAGAGCATGCCAACATGGAGAAGGAGAATCTGGCAGTTCGTCGCTACCGCAAGGAGCGTGGCATTTTGCCTTCTGTAAAGCGTATCGACACTGTTGCCAGCGAGCATCCTGAACTCACAAACTACCTCTATTTCACTTATCTGCCACAGGTGGAACCTACTCGTGCCGACAAGCAAACCACTGAGGAATGGAAAGAGGTAGTGAAGAGTGCAAGTAAGAGTGCTTCACACGACATCGAATATTACAAGAATGACAAGTCGGTGGTGGTTCTCGGTTCGGGTGCTTACCGCATCGGTTCTTCAGTGGAATTCGACTGGTGCTCGGTGAATGCTATCAACACGGCTCGCAAGCTTGGCTATAAGTCCATCATGATTAACTACAACCCTGAGACAGTAAGTACAGACTACGACATGTGTGACCGTCTCTACTTCGATGAACTCTCCTTGGAGCGTGTACTCGATGTGATAGATTTGGAGATGCCTCGCGGTGTGATTGTCAGTGTGGGTGGACAGATTCCAAACAACCTCGCCATGAAGCTCTATCGCCAGGGCATTCCTGTGCTTGGCACATCGCCAGTGGATATTGACCGTGCTGAGAACCGCGACAAGTTCTCCGCTATGCTCGATAAGCTCGATGTGGACCAGCCTGCTTGGCGTGCATTGACATCGTTCGACGACATCAAAGAATTTGTGGATGAGGTAGGCTTCCCTGTTTTGGTTCGCCCATCCTATGTGCTTTCGGGTGCAGCCATGAATGTGTGCTACAGCTTCGAGGAGTTGGAGCGCTTCTTGAAGATGGCAACAGAGGTGAGCAAGGACTATCCAGTGGTGGTTTCCCAGTTCATGCAGGACACAAAGGAAATCGAGTTCGATGCAGTGGCAGACAAGGGCGAAATCGTGGAATATGCCATCTCCGAGCATGTGGAGTACGCTGGTGTTCACTCGGGTGACGCAACGATGATTTTCCCTGCACAGAACATTTACTTCTCTACGGTACGTCAGATTAAGAAGATTTCGCGCAAGATTGCAAAGGAACTGAATATCTCAGGACCTTTCAACATTCAGTACTTGGCTAAGAATCGCGAGGTGAAGGTGATAGAATGTAACCTGCGTGCTTCTCGCTCTTTCCCATTTGTGAGCAAGATTTTGAAGCGCAACTTCATCGAGACAGCTACGAAGATTATGCTTGACGCACCTTACACTCGTGCTGATAGTTCGGAATTCGATATAGACCGCATCGGAGTGAAGGCATCGCAGTTCTCATTCGCTCGTTTGCAGAATGCCGACCCAGTGCTGGGTGTGGACATGAGTTCTACCGGTGAGGTGGGCTGCTTAGGCGACGACCTCAACGAGGCACTCCTCAACGCTTTGATTGCAACGGGTTATTCCATCCCTAAGAAGAATATCTTGATTTCTTCGGGTGGCGCTAAAGGTAAGGTTGCTTTGCTCGAACCAGCTCAACAACTTGTGAAGAATGGATACAATATCTTTGCAACAGCAGGTACTGCGAAGTTCTTCAACGATAACAACATTCCTGCCACCGTTGTGGCTTGGCCAGACGAAGAGAATGCTGAGAACAATGTGCTCGACATGATTCACGACCATGGTTTCGACCTCATCATCAATGTGCCAAAGAATAACACGAAGCGTGAGTTGACAAATGGTTATCGCATCCGTCGTAGTGCCATCGACCACAATATTCCGCTCATGACGAATGTACGTCTTGCAAAGGTGTTCATCGAGGCATTCACTGCCATGAAGCAGGAAGACATCCATGCTAAGGCTTGGCAAGAGTATAAGAATTAAAAAGCCTCACCCCCAACCCCTCTCCAAAAGGCGAGGGGAGTATAATGAATCAAGGATTTTAAGGATTTAAAGGATTCTTGAACCTTGAAACCTGAAACTTGAAACTGGCACGAAGTGCCTTGAAACTTAAAAAAGGGAAGTTCGTGATAATGGACTTCCCTTTTTTTTGAAAATATTTGTGTTTTGGATTAAACCTTTTTTGAGTCAAGTTATCATATCATGGATGATAAGGTATAAAGAAAATGAAAATAAATGGATTTCTTGTATGTAGGAATGAATTTTTTTTGTACTTTTGCCACATCTAATTCTACACGCTGAAAAATTCAACCCTTTTTTGAAAAAATACATTTAAAAATCAATGAATATGAAAAAAACAAAAATGCTGAGGTGGACTGTGCTGTTTCTACTCATTGCAGTGAATGCATCAGCCAGTGCTCAGGACATTGGAAAGTATTTCCATCCAGTGACATCAAGTGTCTCAACAACAGACAGTGAGGGATTCATCCGCCGTTGGAGGCTGTTGGAACCTATGGACAAACCTAACAGAAGCAATGCGGGATTCACGGATTCTTATTTGCGTGAAACGTTCTCCAAGCAGTATTTCAAGGGACAGATGACAGCTGTGCCAAAGGATGGGCAGAAAGTGAAAGCTGTGCATGTGGAGATGGAAATGCCTACGAGGTCCTTCCGTGGTCCTGCACCAACCGATGCGAATGGAAATCCTATTCAACCCAAGGAGGTGACAAAGAAGGAAACGCTCAAATGGCATGAATTGGAAAGCGAGCATTACAATGTGAAGTTGTTCCGATTCGGAGAAGCATTTGGTAATCGTTTGTATGGTGTGCTCTATTGGGCAGTGACTCTTATTGAGTGTGACGAGGAAATGAAGGATGTACGTCTGGCAGTAGGCTCCAATTCAGCTTCCATGTGGTGGCTCAATGGCGAGGAGGCACTCTTGATGTCGGGCGATAGAAGAATGGTGGTAGATGATTGCGTGAGCAAGAGATTGACGCTGAAGAAAGGCATCAACGTACTGAGGGGAACCATCATCAATGGTCCTGGCATGAGCGATTTCTGCGTTCGCTTCTTGGATGCCAATGGAAAACCTTTGAATCAACTTAAAATCAAATAAGGAGGAGGAACGAAACGATGAAGAAATTTTTGACATACGCTATATTATCATGTAGTTTTGCCCTGACAGCAGAGGCACAAGTGGGTGAGCCTTTCATCCACGACCCATCCACCATTCAGGAGTGCGATGGCAAGTATTATACCTTCGGTACGGGAGGAGGCGGATTGATTTCCTCCGATGGATGGAGTTGGCATTCTGGTGCGGTACGTCCTGGTGGCGGTGCTGCTCCTGATGCGCTGAAAATTGGTGACCGCTATCTCGTAGTTTATGGTGCCACAGGTGGAGGACTCGGCGGAGGACACAACGGACGAATCCTCACCATGTGGAATAAGACTTTGGACCCTGAATCACCCGATTTCAAATATACCGACCCCATCGAAGTGGCTTCGACGGACGGAAATGAGGATTGCGATGCCATCGACCCAGGTTTGTTGCTTGACCCAACAACAGGAAGACTATGGTTGAGCTACGGTACTTATTTCGGATATATCCGCCTCGTCGAACTCGACCCTAAGACAGGTGAGCGAGTGAAGGGAAACGAAGCAATCGACATCGCTATCGACTGTGAAGCTTCCGACCTCATGTATCGCAATGGATGGTATTATCTTTTGGGTACACATGGCACCTGCTGCGATGGTGTGAATTCCACCTATAATATTGTGGTAGGTCGTTCTCGCAAGGTGACAGGCCCATATTTGGACAATGTGGGACGCGACATGTTGCAAGGCGGTGGCAAGATGGTGATTGCAGCACATGACAAGGTGGTAGGACCTGGACACTTCGGACGTATCATCGAGGGTGAAGGTGTGGAAAAAATGTCATGCCATTTCGAAGCAGACTACGACCAAAGTGGTATGAGTGTACTGGGCATTCGTCCTCTGTTGTGGAAAAACGACTGGCCAGTGGCTGGCGATGCATTCAAGGAAGGAACCTATGCCATCCTTTCTGAGCGTCGAGGCTATTCCTTGGAATTAGCAGTCGATTTTGCACGTCTGAATATGGAAAGACGTTGGTTCCGCAGAGACCAGAATGTGGAAATCAAACCGATTGAAATGCAGAAGTTGGCAGACGTGGAAGGAAAATGGTCTGCGGGTACTATAGAAGTGCGTTGCAGCGACTATATGGCACGACCACATCAGAAGTGGACCATTGAAAATGCAGGAAAGGGAGGCTATATGGGTCAACCTTATTATAAGATAAGGATAGAAGGTACGAACCGCTTCCTCACCGCCACTGCAGATCGCGAGGTAGTGGCAAAGCCTGAATTCACTGGAGGAGATGAGCAGTTGTGGCGCATCGATATGTTGACAGACGGAACGTATCGCATCATGCCAAAGGCAGTGCCAGGAACAACCGAGAAATTGGCTCTTGTTTCGATAGGTGATAGTTCTCCAACCCTTGCCGCTTTCGATTTCAATAGCGATAATTCCAAGTGGAACCTGAAAGGACTGAAGTAAACGATAAAAAAACTTGGAATGATAATAAACCACGAATTACTCGAATTAAACGAACCTTCAGCTCGGCGTAAGCCAATTTATAATTTTAATTTTATCGAAATTTCTCTAATTAAAAAAATGCCTGCATTTTTATTCGTGAAATATGTTTAAATAAATTGAAAAATAATTCGATAAATTCGTGTAATTCGTGGTTTTAAATAATAATTCGTTTAATAGGCTAATGCCGAGCTAAAGCTTCGTGGTTTTAATAATAAAAATGAATTGAGATGATGAAGAAGATTTATTCTTATTTGATGAGTGCTTGTCTGTTCGGAATGGGATGGATGGGCAGTGTGACAGATGCGCATGCACAGTTCGGATTTGGTGGTCAGCAGATGTCGCCCGAGACGATGCACTATTCCCAAAAGTTTGCAGATTTGAACTATGCAGATGATGGGAAGGCATACCACACACTTGATATTTATCTGCCAGAGAAGAAGGCAGAGCGCTATCCAGTGGTGATTCATGTTTATGGTAGCGCATGGTTCAGCAATAATGGTAAGGGCATGGCAGACCTTGCAACCATTTGCAAGGCATATTTGGATGCAGGTTATGCCGTGGTGACTCCTAACCATCGTTCAAGTGGAGATGCACACTATCCTGCACAGTTGCACGATATGAAGGCGGTGGTGCGCTTTGTGCGTGCCCATGCCGCAGAATATCATTTTGATACATCCTTCATTGCCACGTCGGGTTTCTCTTCGGGAGGACATCTGTCTTCCCTCACCGCTGCCACTTCAGGTACCAAGCAAACGAAAGTGGGGACCGTGGACATCGATTTGGAAGGAAAAGTAGGAAACAACTTGAAAGAGAGTAGTGCGGTGAATGCAGCAGTGGATTGGTCAGGACCTATCGACTTGCAAAATATGAATTGCGA
>Ga0310691_10008902_pt1 | contig 10265 bp, 9 predicted proteins | sample 176DNAGHGlowgp2_FD_203887 | JGI IMG/M metagenome (GOLD analysis project Ga0310691, IMG submission 203887) | Sheep rumen microbial communities from Palmerston North, Manawatu-Wanganui, New Zealand - 1766 DNA GHGlow gp2 (v2) (version 2) | ecosystem: Host-associated > Mammals > Digestive system >...
TATACGGGCTTCTGGGGAAAGCTCAACGAGAAAGACAAGAAAACCATTGAGAAATGCCTGCAATGGGTGGGCATCACCCATCTGCAAGACCGCAAGATGGAAACCCTCAGCGACGGCGAAAAGCAGAAAGTGATGATTGCCAAAGCCATTGCACAGGAAACGCCCATCATCTTCCTCGACGAACCGACAGCCTATCTCGACTATCCATCCAAGGTGTCGATGATGATGTTGCTCCATCGCTTGGCTCATTCCCTCAAGAAAATCATCTTCCTCTCCACGCACGATTTGGAACATGCCTTGCAAATTTCCGACAAGATTTGGCTGCTCGACAGCGAACACGGACTCACCACGGGTATTCCCGAAGACCTCTGCGCGGAAGGCAAAATCGAGGAATACTTCACACGCCCAGGCATGAGATTCGACCGCGAGAACTGCGCTTTCAGCATTCAGCATGAAGTGGCTCGCGAAATCATCTTCCAGGGAGACGCTTCTTCCCTGTCCTACAAACTGGCAAGCAAGGCTTTTCTCCGTCATGCCATACAGCCTATCAGCAGCATCGAGGACGCACAGTTCGAAAGCACCCGTCCCGACATTGTTGTTTCCATTCCCAAAGACGGCAGTTACCGACTCCTTGAGAATGGCAAGGAAGTGCTTCGAGTGGAGAAAATCGAGCACATCCTCCCTGTCACCAACTCCTACATCGTGAAGAACCAAATCGAGGCTCTACGCGATGCCGCCAACATGACACCTTTCGACTAACGTCTGGTTTCCACACTCTTGCATTGAGTTCCAAGACGTATGTTTATTCCCTTTTCGACATTATAACTATTTTATTGAGCAATATGAAAGAATTGAAAAGATTGATGCTTCTCCTCACAGTTGCTGTCGTCAGCCTCAACCTGTCGGCAGTTCCTGCGCTGAAAGTGAAGCGAACCGTAACGCAAAGCGATGGCACAAGTCTGCAAATCGTGCTTTGCGGAGATGAGAACTTTCACTACTACAAAACCATCGACGACGTACCTGTCATCAAGAACGACCAGGACAGCTACGAATATGCCACGATGAAGGACGGTTGCCTTGTGTCCACCAAGATACTGGCACACGAGCCGCTTCAGCGCAGCGTGAGCGAAAACACATTCATCAACCTCAGCAAAGCAAGCATCAACGCCGACATACAAGCCACATGGAACGAGCGTCTTGCCAAACGCAATGAGCACCGACTGAAGCGTGCAGAACAGCGAAAAGCCTTTCAAGCATCGGGTGCCAACCGCATCCGCAAGGCAGGAGCCACGTCGGGCAACGTGAAGGGACTCGTCATTCTCGTCAATTTCGCCGACAAGAAAATGACACGCACGAAAGAGGAATTTGAAGAGCAGTTCAACAAAGTGGGCTACAACAAGAACCGCCACATCGGTTCAGTGCGCGATTATTTCAGCAGTCAGAGTTATGGCCAGCTCAACATCGAGTTCGACGTTGTCGGTCCCTACACCTTGAACAACAACATGGCATACTATGGCAATGATGTTGGGCAGGAAGGTGACGACGCTCACGCCACACAGATGGTCTATGAAGCCTGCAAACAGGCGGATGCCGACGTAAACTACGCCGACTACGACTGGGACGGCGATGGCGAAGTGGACCAAGTATATGTCATCTATGCTGGATATGGACAGGCACAAGGAGCCGCATCTAACACCGTTTGGCCACATGAGTATGTGCTCGAAGGAGGCGGCTACTACAACGTGAGATACGACAACACCCGCCTGAGCACCTACGCCTGCAGCTGCGAGTTGACAGGCACAAGCGGCACACGCATGGACGGAATCGGCACTGCCTGCCACGAATTCTCCCACTGCTTAGGTCTCCCTGACTTCTACGACACCCGTCCCGTTCCCAGCAACTTCGGCATGGGCACATGGAGCTTGATGGACACAGGATGCTACAACGGACCAAGCACCACCTACGCAGGTTCCGTTCCAGCACCATTCACCTCCTACGAGCGCTTCTATGCAGGATGGTTAGATCCAGTTGAGCTCAGCGAAGGCTGCCAGGTGGAAGGACTTCGCAACATCGTCAGCCATCCCGAAGCATACATCATTTACAACGAAGCCAACAAGAACGAGTACTATCTCCTCGAAAACCACCAAAAGAACCAGTGGGACGCATGCTCCTACGGCAAGGGAATGCTCATCATGCACGTTGATTACGACCAGACAGCTTGGTACGAGAACAGCGTCAACAACGTCTCTTCCCGCCAGCGTTGCACCATCATCCCTGCCGACAACAGTCAAAGAGTCTATTCAGGCTACAACTATGCCACCACCGACCTCGCTGGCGACCCTTGGCCTGGCTACAAGAAGAAGACGGAACTCACCAACACCTCCACGCCAGCAGCCAAAGTCTATAACCGTAACAGCGATGGCACCTATTTCATGAACAAGCCTATCACGGGCATCGTGGAGAACACCAAGGACTCCACCATCTCCTTCACGTTCAACGGAGGCATACCTATCGCAGCACCAATCGCCAACGACAACAAAAGCGAGGCACATTTCTCCAACGGCACATTCACAGCCACCTGGTCTGCAGTGGAAGACGCAGAAAGCTACACCATCGAATTGCAAGACGCATCCAACCAAGCACAGAAAATCTTCTCGCAGAACTTCGTCAACTTCAACGGCGACATCACCAATGCTGGCTATGATTTCGCAGCCAAGAACGAACTCGACACTTACCTCACAGGAGGCAAGGGATGGACAGGCGACAAGGTGTTCACAGGACAGGATTTCTATTCCAACACATGGATGCTCAAGTTAGGCTCCAGTACAGCTACAGGCTCCATCACCACCCCAACCATCAAGGCGCCAGGCTCAGGAGCCATCACCATCCATCTGCAAGCACATCCGTTCAACCGCCTCACATCGCTCAATTTCGATGTCATCATCACCGATGCCGACGGCAAAGAAATCACAAGACAGAACTACACCAGTTCCGACATGGCATACACCGTTGTTCTGAGCGCAGAAGTGGGCAACGACTTCAAGGTGACCATCAGCACCAACTCAGCACAGAAACGTGCCTACATCCGCTTCCTCAGCGTCTATAACGCCGCACTCACCGAAAGCGAAATAGCAGAACTCGAAGGCAGCAATGCAGTGAAAGCGATGGCACCAGTCACTACCACCAGCAGCGATGGCATCACCACCGTGGAAGGTCTGACCGACACCCAATACACCTTCACCGGACTCACAGCCGCTCGCTACACCTTCCGCGTGAAAGCCGTTTCCGGCAAACGCGTGTCAGCGTGGAGCAACCGAGTGTCCATTTCCGACCCAACAGGCATCGACGCTATCACCATCGATGCACTCGACGGAAGCACACTCGTAGATGTGTACACCACCAGTGGACAGCTCATCCGACGGACTACCCTTGCCGACTGGAGCCACTCACTCCCTCGTGGCACGTACATACTCCGCACCAAGAACACAGCATTCAAATTAGCACGATAAGAGTGAAAAGCGAGTCAACAAATTTCTTTTTTTTGTCAACAAATGAACACAAATAAGGCACAAAAAAAGGATTCAACTTTAACTCTAACCTTAACCATAACCGCCATCCGGATGGAAAGTTAGGGTTATGGTTATCGTTATGGTTGGAATTTTTGAGATAATTTGTGTTAATTTGTTGACTCACTTTTTACTTTTCTCTTTTCACTAAAAAAAATGAACAAAATACTCTACATCATCCTGTTTCTCCTTTTGGGCATGCACACCTTGCATGCCCAAAACATTTCTGACGATGCCGACCGCCCACTCTTCTCCCAGCTCAAGGAAGGCGAGAAAGGAGCCGTGCTGGCAGTACACATCGGCACCGACAACGACGACGTAGCCGCACGCACCATCGTTCCGTTCAACAACCGCTTGCAGAACGAGTTTCCCGACCAGACGTTCTTCACCGTCAACACCTCTACCCAGTCCCTCTCGCGCCAACTCATCTCCCTCACCAAAGACGGATACACCCACCTCCTCATCCAGCCATCCTACATGGTTGACGACGTGGAAATGTCCGCACTCCGTCAGGAAGTCAACCAGATACGCAGCGAGTTCATGGACATACGCATCGGCGAGCCACTCCTCAGCAGCGAAGACGACTGCCAGCGCGTCATCAAAGCCATCAGCCAGAACTACGGCTCCAAGAACGCCAATCTGCTCATTGGCGAAGGCACCTCACGCATGACGCAGGCATTCAATTCTCCCTACACCTTCATCCAGTACGCCATCTCCACCCCTTCAATGCTCAAACAGCTCAAAGGCGACTGGTACGTGGCAACGCTCCACGGCTACCCAACCCTCCACAACGCCATCGAACGGATGCAAGCCGACAAGCAGAAGCGTGTCAACATCATCACTCTCATCTTCGCCCACACCGCCACCATCCACAACGAAGTGTCGGAAGCCATTAACCAGCAACTCAGCACAGCTGGATTCAAGACTTCCCCATCCCTCCATTCCCTCGGCGAACTGCCCGAAGTCATCGACCTCTTCATCCAACACGCCCTCCATGCTGCCACACACACCTCATCCCTGCCCATTGAAGAAATCTTCATGAGAAAAACAAAATAAAAAAATAAGTGAAAAGAGAAAAGTGAAAAGTGAAAAATGCCGTCCAGCTTGTTTGCGGCATTTTTCACTTTTCACTTTTCTCTTTTCACTCTTAATCTTTACCAGCCAGGATTCTGCTTGATGTTTGGATTTTGCTCCATGACGGTGATTGGATAAGGGAAGAGTCGGTTCTTTTCTTGGAAACCAACTTCGAAGCCATCATCCATTGCCTCGTGGGTATGAACAATGTAGAAACGGCTGTTTGCCTCTGTTCCGTGTTCCCAAACCACTTCCTTATCTGTATCCTTAACAGGGCGGAACAACTTGTCGTAGAGGTGAGGAACATGATGGCCAGCCTGCTTGAGACGTTCTATGCAAGCCTGGTCGTAAGCACTGTTGTCAATCTTGCTCCAACGGAGAATGTCCTGGAAACGGCAACCCTCGAACCAAAGTTCGAACGACTTCTCGGTCTTCAGCACATCCAATGTGGCAACGGGACTGATGGTCTTCGAACCAGCACGTCTCTGAATCTGGTTGATGTAAGTAAGCGCAGTTGCCGCGTCGTTGGTACGTAGGCAGCACTCAGCATAGTTGAGTAACACCTCAGCATAGCGCATGATGATAATGTTGTTCAGGCGTCCATTGTCACCATGCATACCACCATCGTCGCAGTCGCTGGCACGAACAATGTTCTTGAACGGAAGATAGAACGGCTGGCCGTAGAGACCATTGTTAGGATCTTTGATGCCAATCAGCGTCGATGCCTTCTTCTCCTCAAGCGTCATGTTTTGAATTTTTTGATGTATTCAATGAGATTGGATAGCAAAACCTCGATAGATTCAAACGTGTTTAATCTCGATTAGTTAAGAGGTGTTATATATGAGGTGTTAAATGTATTTTTTCACATAGTAACTGAACTATTTTCATGCTTGACACGCCCATGACATTTGACATCAGAAAGCCGAATCGAGGGCAAAAATAGAATAAAATAAAAGAATTGTAAAAAATGTAACAAAAACTTTAGCTTATTTGTCTCAACCCCCTTTTCTCCCCAAATGTATCAATTCTATTACTATTTGTATTGAAAAGCCATAATCAAGTACAAAGAACAAAGTACAAGGTACAAAGGAAGGACAAAGTACAAAGGAGACGCTTCACACTTCACGCCCCACGCTTCACTTTGTACCTTGTCCTTTGTACTTTGTACTTAATTTGTACTTTGTACTTAATTAAGCCTTTTCACATAGCGGTTGTCAATGCCATGAGCCAAAGCAAAGATTTCAGCTGACTGGCCAACAACTGATGATTACCACAGCGACCAAGTGCTTGGGTCTTTCATCTTTTCCTCTTCCAACGCTTCCTGCTCCTCAAAGGAATCACGCTCTTTCGTGAGTTGCTCGTATGTTGAAGCTTGGCTAAGAGCCCGCATTTCCAACATGATGTTGTCAGTATTCAGGTCTATTTCCAACCCTGACTTAGGCTGTATATAGGTTTTCTTATTCATAGTCTTTAAATTTTATCTTTAATCCTTAAATCATCAACTATTTCACAAATACTTTCTTTCCGTTTACAATGTACATTCCTTCTGGCAACTTGCCCTTCGACGAGTATCGTCTTCCTGTCATATCGTATATAACGGATTCTTGCTTTCCGCTTTCGATAGATTCAACACCAGTGGAACTATCATTGAATGAAATGCCAAGAGCTTTGACCTCCGACGATGCAGGAAGGACGAGGAATGCCTTATTAGGCTCCAACCAACCATAATTGCCATAGTATCTACAAAAGGCTACATCATCACCATTGTAAGAACCATCACTACTATAGTAATGACCGAGGGTGAGAACAGTTCCTTCAATATCTTCTACATTGGTTTCTTCCAATGTGCCTTGCAACAAGTTGTTGCTGATGCTTTCTCCTTCATCAGCAGAACGGAAGAACGTATATGTACCTGGAGCGGCAGAAATCACAACACCCGTATTAGCAGGAATCACTTTTTGGTTTATCTTGTTAAAATTAATAAAACCAACATTAGCCCAGTCAAACCAGTCTATGCTGTATGCATAATACACACCTTCAATGTTGCTGTCATCAGGAATGGAAAGAGGATAGCCAAAATAGAGTGTGGCAAGCCCCGCATCGGTTACTGTCACCGTCAAGTATGTGTCTTTTAAGTTTTTGAATTGATTCCAAGAACTCACATTAATATATCTATCGTATGTGCCATCTGGAATGTTAAGAGTTGCATCATAATTGGAGAAAGTTCCTTCTGAAATTTCAAATGGTTCTACGATTTCAGAATTGACTACAGCAAGATTATCACACCCCATGAATGCACGGTCTCCAATGCTTGTTACGCTCGATGGAATCGTGATTTCAGTCAAGCCCGAACAAGAAAAGAACGCTCCGTCGCCAATCGAAGTCACTGTTGCAGGAATTACACTATTCATACATCCTATCAACAGTGTATTTGTAGCAGTTTCAATAATTGCATTGCACTCATCCCGAGAATCATAAACTTCATTCCCTTCTTCTACAGAAATGGACGCCAAATCAGAACAACCATAGTATTTGTATATAACTACTAGTCAGCATCTTACATATAAAAGGGTAGAAAAGCGAAGTGGTATATTTGATAATTGAAGAAAAATGATGTGGTTTTAAGTTTTTTTACATAAAATAACAGTCAAGAGATAGTATTGACAAGTTTACTTTGCAATATAATACCCATATTATTCTTAACTGTCCCTGTCTTATTGGTTGGTAGATTCAATATTTAGCATTCACAGAAATTGAGCAATCGATTAAAAACGAATATAATGGCTGGACAATTTAGGCACATGGTCACTATACATAGAATCACGGCTACCACAAAGGCAGCAATTAAACTTGTTGGAATCTTATGCTTGAAGAAGCCAAAGTTCAGTTGTTCATCCATCCAATGATAGTCTTTTTCGAAAAATAATTTGTAGTGAGCAAGCCAATTCGCAAAGACTATTTGGTCGTATTCTGATGAATTATTAAAAGCATTTCCTATTTCTTCAAGTTTTTTATACTCTTCTTCAAATCCTTCTTCGTCCGAGGCATCTTTAACCTTGTAATAAAGAATCTTTAAGTCATTCCATTGCTTGGTATTCTCTTTGCCCCTATTTCCATATCTGTCGATATTTTTTGCATAGCGTTCTGTATAAATACACGCAATTGAAATCAATAAGAGAGGAATAGTTATCCAATAGTTATTGATATTAGGCCATATCAACCCAATAACAGCTATAGCCAATGATGCAAATGTCACCTTTGGGGGAATACTTGTTACAATATCATAAGTTGAAAAGTTTAATTGTGCAGCATAACTGACAACATATCCTTTCTCGGCAATTAGCTTAAGCATTGTTTCCTTTGTCATGGTTATTTATATAATTGGTACATTAATCCTATCACGTGCAATCACTGTTTTATTTTTTATTATGTAGCATTCGACGTAATGAGGACCTCTGAAGTTTGATGTTTCATGCCGTGTCCCATCTGCTCGATTTGGTTTGAGTATTTCTCCACGGAGGCAGTTCCTTCGTTTTGCCTCATCGCCAACGTTTCTAACCTTCCATAGGATTTCATATGGTTTCTCTACAGTAGTACTCTCTATAAAGAAATCTAACGACCGTATAGTACTAATTCTCTCAAATCGTCTAAGCAAATCTCGCAAAAGCACAGGTTGAAAACCATTAGCTGTAATTTTGCAATTAATTCTAAGTTCTTCAGAAATGTTTATCGGAAACTCCTTATTTTCAATAAATTGTTCTGGATCGGTGTACGAATCTGTCACAGAAGCGAAGTTTCTTCTTTCAAGTAAAACTTCTGGCTCTCCTTTTGGAAATGCATTGCCAAAAATGTTACGCCATATATCATGACGTTTTCTTTCGTCTTCTTCAGCAATTGCATCTTTGGCAAGTTCCCAAGCATTGCTAGCTTTAGTCTTAAACGGGTGCTTAACATACACACGTTGGTTGCTGCCCAATGCTGCATAGTACTCTTGCTTAGGTTGTTCTTTCAAAAAGAAGAAAAAATCACGTACCATAGTGTCGAACTGAGATAAGCTTGCAGTTCTGTATCCTGTTTTGTCATTCAAAAAGTTGTACGCCAATGTGTCTAGCAACAAACCACTCATTGCTAACCCTGAAGTATTCTTCCAAGCACGCATTATTTTGCATAACCTACGATGTGTGTCTCCATATTCTCTACGGAATCTCGTCATTTCTGCCTGTTCATGCTTTGGCTTTGTTTTTTTGTACTTGGTATCTTTTGTGTCAGGAAACCAATAAAAAGGCAGATCATCGTTCTCTTCATAGTCCATAAATACGGGTTGTATTTCGAACTTGAAGTTCTCGAAGTTCAATACAACAACAGGAGTATCTACATGGATTTCAGTATTAGGCCACTTTTCTTGCAATGCATCACGTGTATGTCTAAGTAACTTGCCTGTATCATTCTTATAAGTATCCCACAGGTTCTTAGGCATAATGTATATCATATCAAGATCAGAAATCCCTTTAATACCTGTGTATCTGCCATATGAACCTACCTGAAGTGAATTGTCAATCTCAGAGTCAGTATCTCTAAATTTACGATTCAACTTCTTGGTAATTTCTTTGTATCTATTTGACAACTGCTCGTTGTTATCCAAAACGATATTGCTTAGCAATTTTTCGAAAGCTTTAGCTGTATTCATATAGCTATTAATCTTTAGACATGTGGTTTAGAACTTTGTTTAGGACATCTATACAATCAGATGTGTCAACTTGCATCCCACTACCAGGAGCGGTCAGATAAAAGCTATACCTAGGACATTGATTATACAAACGCTTCTCATATGTTCCTGACGGCTGAGTACTTACTTCGCCTTCTTTTATCCAATGCCAGTCACCAATATTATGATATGCAAAACTATCGATGACTATACCAGGAAGATGGTAACTCTTGAAGTATGTGTCGCGAATCTGACGCATATGCCTGCAAGTATCGTAAAGTAATCCGTTACCCTCATTGTTTCTTTGCTCCATTGCAATTTACTCCGCCTTTGGATTTGTTGATAGCCAATTACCGCCCATGTTAGAATCTGGATAGTCATAAGTTCCATTCCAATACCCCCAATAATCCAAATGTTGAAAAGCTGGTAAAATCTCAAACTTAATATCGTCAGAAAATTCCACGACAACGACTTGACCATCACCTCTTACGTTACTTCGTGGATAAGTATCTAGTATGGCATTTTTTACAGCTTGTAGTAGTCTGGATTGTCCATTACCTTTTTGTGCATCATATTGATTATACATATCACGAGGCAATTCCATGAGAATATCTATATCGCTGGTGTCAATTGCCGTCCCTCGACCGTATGAACCCACATAGAAACTATGAGCAGTTTCACTTTCGCTATTCCAGAACTCTCGATTAATAGCTTTTGTTATTCTCTTGTATCGATAAGAGATGTCAGAACGTTGTTCTGCACTTATTTTTTCTCCGTGTTTTGTGACTAAATTCATATAAGGTAAGTTCTAAAAATTAATATTTGTGAGTGGAAGCCGTACCTTCTGAATCAATTCAGTTGGCTGAAGCCCCTCAAAGGGCATCCCCGGCTCGCGAAAGTGTTCGTTTATCCACTCATTT
>Ga0310691_10008906_pt1 | contig 10264 bp, 2 predicted proteins | sample 176DNAGHGlowgp2_FD_203887 | JGI IMG/M metagenome (GOLD analysis project Ga0310691, IMG submission 203887) | Sheep rumen microbial communities from Palmerston North, Manawatu-Wanganui, New Zealand - 1766 DNA GHGlow gp2 (v2) (version 2) | ecosystem: Host-associated > Mammals > Digestive system >...
CCAATCCCCAATCCCCAATCCCCAATTCTCAAACCTCATTATAAACTAACTTTTTTAAAAATTATTATATTTTATATATATTTAAATTAGTGATATAAAATAAAAAAATGTTGGATGATGTTAACTGGCCATTTGAAGTTATAGGAGCTATAAGTGGTAGCGGAAATGATGCAATACAAAAGGCAAAACCTAATTTTCGTAATGATATAATTGCCTCGTCATTAGTTAAGGCAATGAAAAATAAAAATGCTAATACTGACAAAATTGTTAAAGTAGCTGATTTAAAAATTAAAACTTTCAGTAAACTTGAAAAAGTTTTTGGGTTCACCAATTCAGAATTATTTAAATTAGGTGGGCATGGAGTTGGAATATTAGATTATGCTATAATAGCAAGAGGCTTAATGGATACATGGAGTCCTTCTTCTGATTTGACTTTTGGTCAAAGAATAGATAAAACAGCAAAATATTTGGCAGGAACTATTTCAAGTACTCTTTTGTCAGAAGAAGGAATGGTCATTGGGGCTAAGATTGGAGCTGCGATTGGAAGTATATTTCCAGGAGCAGGAACAATAGTAGGTGCCTTTATTGGAGGTGCAATAGGTGCAATTGCTGGCTCAATTATAGGATGTAAAATTGGAGAAACAATATATGATGGATATATATATTGCGCTAATCTAGCAATTAAGAAATTAGCAGGTGTTGTTAAATCTTTTTCTTCAGGAGGAGTAGAATTTATTTTACCAAAAGAAATATATGAATTTAAAAAAATTTTTTGCTTTAATAATATACATTATATTGCTTTTGAATATGAAAGTGAAAATAATTTCAATGTTAATCAAATTATAAGCCTTTTAAATGAAAAATTTTTATTACAAAAAGTGAATAATTTAGATGAAGTTTTTGATACAATATTAAAAGAAATAGCATATGGATTTTTAAATCAAAAAGAATTGCCAGAAATTTCGTTAAATTTTAATAAAGATAAATTATTATATTCTATTATGGATGAATTTTATAAAAATACTTTAACTGGAAATATTTTAACCTTTTTAGATTATTATTTAAAATGCTATGTTAATGGAGGTTTTTTCAAAGAAGATTTTATATTCAATTGGCAAAATACACGAAATGAAAATATAGATTATTTAGATTCAAATATAATTGACTTTAAAAAATATTTATATGAATTAACTCATGATCCAAATGAAATAGATTATTATTCAATGTATGATTTAGGACAAAATGAAAAATTTGAATCAAATTATATTTCTGCATTTAGAATAATAGGGAACATAAATAACCAATTGAAATATTATAAAAATTTGATATTTCCAGATTGTAATTATTTTACTCAATATGATTTCGATATTTTACCAAAGTGGCAATCAGAAATAGATATAAATGCCGATGAAAAAGAAATTGCACAAGCATTGCAAAAAGCCCATAAATATATGGCATTTAGAGTAACTTATAATATGAATAAAATTCCATTTTTGAAACCTTATTTTGAGCTATTAAAAATGATAACATTCGCAATTCACTATTTACCAAATATTCAAAGTTCTGGCTTATTTCCTTTATTTGATAAATCATTACAAAATAATTATATGGGTGAAAAATATTGCAAAAGTATTCCTAAAGTCTTTCCTCCTTTGTCCATAAGAAGAAAAACTTCAATTGAAATTGAAATAACCCATAAAGAAATGCTATCTTTATTTAAAAATAATAATTATGAATTATTAAATATATTTATTTCAGAAAATTTTTATGAAACTGAAAATATAACTATAGAAAAGGCAGAAAAAAATCAAAAATATTTATTAGACACTTTAAGAAAATATTTAATCAAAAAAGTAAAAGATAATCTTATAGAACAAGATAAATATTTAATAAATTTATTTTCTGACGAAAATCTTAGAATTCCAGAAATAAAAAAAGCATTTATTAAATTATTATTTAAATTTCCTTCCTTTTCCTTTATTAATGAGTATAATTTATTATATATTACATTAAATTTACAAAATAATGAATTATATAAGCCAAAAAATTCTCAATTTCATATCCTTTCTATTTTATCATTTAGCGAATTAAAAAAGGATGTTGAAGAAATATTAAATTTATTTGGAATTTATTATTTAGAATTAAAAGAAAATGAAAATAAAAAAATAGATGAAGAAATTTTGAAAGTCAATAAATTTCTTGAAGAAGAGAAAAAAAAGGCTTTAGATAAATTGATTGAGAGAGCTAGAAATGAAATAAAAGAAAAATTCAATATAAATACTGAAGAAGAAATTAATGAAATTTTGAATCGTCCAAATTATAAATCAGCTCTTGATCAAAAAAAAATTAATATAATAAATTCAAATAATTCTAAAAGAAATCAAATAATTCAAAAACTTAAAAAAGATATGAGCTTTGATAAAAAGAAATTTGAAAATGCAATAGATAAATTAAAAAATTCATTAGATATTCTACAAGAAAAATTAATTTATTATAAATTAATAGATGAAGAATTAGTTAATAAAGTATCATCAGGATTTAAACCTCTAAAAATTGAAATTAATTATACTAAAGCATCTTTTGAAAATAAAGAATCTGAAAATGAAAAATATTTTCCAATAAGAGGAGGATGTTATCCAAAAATTAATAATAAAATTTTTTTAAATGAAAATGAAGAAATAAACGAAGAATTGTATAAAGAATTTATAAATAATAAAATAATAAATAATAAAAAAAAAAATGCGAAAAAATACTATGTTGTTAAAACTGAATTAAGAAATGGATTTATTTATGGGTCACTTTTAGATTTTTTTTCAAAAAGTATAGATATTAATAAAATGGTTTTACAAATTGCATCTATTACTTCAAAAGATTGTACTCATAAAGTGAAACATATTAAAGATAATTCTGGAAATTCACTAGGGCATTATCAAGTTTTATTATATCCACAATTAGGTAAAGAAAAATTGAATAATATTACTCAGGAAAGTTTAAATGTAGAAAATAATTTTGGAATAAGACCTGAATTAAATGCAGTATCAACAGAAAATATTTCTTTATGTAGAAAATTACTTTCAATTTCATATAGTAATTTTTCAATAAGAACTGAAGGAGGTTTAACACCTTTAACTTTAGCATTAATCAATAAATCAAAAAATATAGTTGATATTTTACTAGACAATCAATATATTAGAAAAAATGGAGATTTAAATATATCAAATGAATTAGGGTTTACACCATTGCATCTAGCTGTTATAAGTAACTTAGATAATGCAGTAAAACTCTTATTGAAAAATGGAGGAAATATATCTTTAACTGATAGAAAAGAAGAAAATACTCCTATTCATTTAATAGGAATATATGCAAGAAATGAAATTATTTCTTGCATTTATAAAGATATAAATTTTATTAAATTTTTAAATAATCAAAGACCAGATGGAAGAACAGCTTTACATTTTATGTGCTCTAATTCCATCTTAGGAACAAAATTATTGTTAGAAAGTGGTGCTGATGCCAATATATTTGATACCTTGGCAAATACTCCTGCAAAACATGCTTTTTATTTTGGGAGATTTGATTGTTATGATTTAATTATAAAAAATAATAAAAACATAAAAGAATCTTCTTTAAAAAATAAAATTGATGAAATAATTTATAATAATAATGATAATGAATTAAAAAAAAAGAGTTTAAAAGAATATAAAGACTTAGAAGAATTATATAAAAATAATGATTTTAATAGTTCAAAAATTTTAATTGAGAAATTAATAAAAAATTCTAAGAAATTTTCTGATAAGCAAATATATAATTTAATTGCTATTTCTTGCAAAAATAGAAATATTGAGCTTTTAAAATTACTTTCTGAAATAACATCTTTAAATGAATTTTGTATTGGTCCCTTTTTGGGTAAATATGGGCTAGTTGATTGGCTAAAGAAAACAGCGGATTTAGGAATTAATATCTTTACTAAAACACCAAAAATTTTTGATAATAAAAATATATTTGATTTTTGTGCTTTAAATGATGATAAACAATTATTAAAATATATATTTAAATTTATCGAAAAACCTTCAGAAGATTTTATTAATGAAATTTCAGAATTTTTTTGTAAAATATTAATTAGAAGAAAAACAAAATTATTGAGACAGCTGGAAAGAGAATTAAATAATAATAAATTCAATCAAGTCATAATTTCTCTTCAACCTTTGTCTAAAAATATTAATACAAATTTAAAAATTTTGAAGGTATTATTAAATGGATTTCAAAAAGTTGATAGCAAATCAATTAATATAGAAGATGTAATGATATATGGAAGACCAAATGTTTTAGAATATTTATTAAAAGCCAAAAATTTAAAAATGGAAAAGGAGGTTTTAGATAAGCTTATTTCTATTGGAAAAAAATATAATAGATTTGATAATTTATATATGTTAATTCAACTTTTTCCTGAAATTTCAGAAGAATTAAAAGAGTTTAATGAAGTTACTGAAAAAATACTGAAATTAGAAGAAATGTTACAAGAACGTGAAGATAATTTTAAAGGTATAGATAATATAATGAAGAAAAAATTTGATAAAATTTTAAAATCTTTCAATATAGGTTTAATTAAATTCCCTATCAGCAATACTTATCTTCCTCATCTAATTATAAAATCAAGAAATATTTGGGCTTTTGAATGTTTATTAAATATTAAAAATTATGATGTCTTTATTTTAGATGATGATTTTAATACATGCTTTGATTATTTAATACCAAATAAAGCAAAAAAGACGATATCATTTGATGATTTAGATATGATATTAAAATGCTTTTCAAATAAATATCAAGAAATTTTAGATATTATTGAGATTTTTGTAGGAAATTTAAATAATTTAGGATTTCAATGTGATGAAGAATTAATATTTTATTTATTAAATAATCTTAAAGATAATATCTTTTCATTCGTTAATAAAAATTATAATTCAATATTTCATATTATAAGTAAATTAAATATAAATGAAGAATCCCTTAAATTAATGCTAAAGACACTTGATAATATTAAAGAAAAAAATTTAGATAAATTTAAAAGAATTTTAAATCTTCAAAATTATGAAGGAAATACATTTTTAATGATTTTATTAGAAAAAGGAAATTATGAAATATCAATAGAAATTTTAACTAAATTTTATGATTTTATTAATATTAATCTACATAATTATTTAGGTAATTCTATTTTGCATGTACTATTTGTTAATCAAAACTTTGATAAGATTAAAAATAATATTATAATACCATTAATGCAACCATAATACCACTGACAGATAATCTACATATGATAATTTCAAAATTTTTATTTCCCTTCTAACTTCACTAAAATATTTGTCGTCATGATCCCCAGAAGAATTATTCAATTTAGTAAATTCAAGGGATTATAATAAATTATGTATATTTTGAAAAAATATTTGAAATACTTATTAAGATCCTTAGAAAAAATAAAAATTTGATAATTTCATTAAATAGAAAATGTAATACCCCATTTATATTAGCATGCAAATTCAGGTTGTAATTTAGCATTAAGAATAATGCTTGAATTTTTTAATATAGAATATTTAGAAAATTTAAGTGAATTCTCTACTGCTATGCATCAAGCTTGCATTAATGAAAATATAAATACAGTAAGATTCTTAATAGAATACTCGCATTATAATCCTAATATTATATTAAAAAAAAGAGGTAAAAAAAGTTTAAGAAAATTAGCAGAGGGCTCTACTCCCTTACATGCTGCTGCATTGTGCTCATCAATTGAAATTTTTGAATATTTATTATTACATGGTGGAAATCCTTTTATTGAAAATATAGACAAAGAAGATGCATTTGATATATCTTTTAGAGAGGGAAATAGTGAATTTCTTAAATATATTATAAATCTAAAATGTTCTAGATTTTATTCTTCAAATGACAAATATCTTTTATCTATAATCAAAAATTCTCAAAAAGGATTTTATCAAATATTTGAAAAATATATAAAAGTAAATACTTTCGAAAATTATAATATGGTAGATGATAATATGAATACTCTTTTAATATTAGCTTGTAGAGCAGATAATAAAGAAGTTATTAATTTATTATTGAATGTTGGAATTAATCCTTTGATAAAAAATAAAAATGGAAATACATGCCTACATGTATGTGCATATAGAAATAGTTATGCTTCTGCAGGAATAATCTTATCAAAATTAGAAGCCTTAAAAGAGAAAAATAAAATAGTAGACATTTTATGTGCTAAAAATAAAATAGGAGATACTCCCCTTCATATATCTTCTGAAAATAATTTGGAAGATATTTCTTTATTATTTATTTCTTATTTAATTAGAAATAATATTAAACTACAAATGATAAAAAATAGTTCTGGTTTAACTCCATTACAATTATCTATAAAAAATCATAACTATAAGATAGCTTTAATTTTTATAAAATATTTAAATTTAAATATTAGTGATCTTTTAATGATTAAAAATTTAACTATTGAAAAAGAATATAATGATTTTATGTATTGCTTTGATTCAGGATTTTTACGTGAAAACGAAAGATTTATAGATGAAAAATTTAAAGGAATTGAATATTTTAAAAAACAAAATGAAAGTATTCCTGAAAAATATAAAGATAATTATAAAAAGGAATTTGAAGAATTTAAGAATATAACATATAATGACTATAATGGCCATATAAAAATTAAATCATATGAAGCATTAAATTTTTCACTTAATAAATATTTTAAATGTAATATTCTGACAGAAAATTTATTTTATAATCATGAAAATATTTTAGGAAATATTTACATTATGGAAACATTAATAAAATGGGCAAAAAATGGCAATTCCTTTTTAATAGAATATTATTTTAATTTACTAAATAATATAGTGAAAAAAAATAAAAAGTTTTTAATTGAAAATTTCAATAATACAAACAATGAATTTTATAAGATATTTGAAATAGCTAGTAAAATAAGTTTACCTTATATGAATGAAGAGAAATCTTTTCAAATATTGGACTTTTTAAATTGTTTAATCGATTTTAATAATTCTAAAAATATTTCTCAGAATAGCAATTTTTTAAAATTTATAAAAACTTGTATAATTTCATATTTCGATTCTCCATTTATTAAGCCTGATATAACAAAATTTTTGAAAGAATTAAATATTTTATCAAATAAGATTTTTAATAATGAAGAATTGGTGAAAGCATTTAATTATTCTTCATCAGCTTTTCTAACTTACGAATTTTTATTCAAAATTAATTTAATTTTAGAAATAATTAATAATAAAGAATTAGAAAAAATCCAACTAATATATTTAAATAAAATACCCTGTTTATTGAATAATGAAATCCTGAATATTCTTGAAAAATATTATATTTTGCATGAATCGATTTTAATTGAAAGACCTTTATATGAATTTAATAAATTCATCTTAGATAGAAAAAAAAATGATAATATTAATATTATAAAAGATGCCTTATTTATTACTGAAGAAATAGAGAAATCTAACAATTTACAAAAAAAAGAAAAAGAAATTATAATTCAAAATATTATTGATATATATAAAAAATTTCAAAAAGATTTAAAAAAAGATTCAAATGATTTTTCAATTTTTTTGATGAATTTTTTTTTATTGTCACAACAAATAATTAGGAATAGTGGAGTCAAAAATTATAGTTCAATTTTGAAAAATATTAAAGCCGAAGTGGAGGATTTAAATTTAATAATACCATATCTTTATATTTATTCATCTCCAAAAGAAATAGTTTTCCCTAAATTAGAAGAAAATCTTCAAAAAATTCTAGAAAAAATTCAATTAGAAGAAGAAGAAAAAGAATCTTTATCAAAAATTGCAATATTAATCCCTAAATATTGTGAAAAATATAAATGCATAAAAGAATTTAAATTTTTAGGAATTGAATTAGGAAGAAATTTTAAAAATAATCCAAATTATGAAAATTTATCAAAATTAATATCAATTATTGCTGTAGGTGTAGCTGATATAATGAATGTTTCTCCGTATTTAATCCAATGTTTATCAGTATCATCATTTTTATTATATTATTTAGATATGAAAAATAATAAATTCAAAGGTAAATTGGCTCAAATAAAAACTGGAGAAGGAAAAAGTCTTATTATAGCAATGCTAGCTTTAGCAAATGCATTAATGGGTAATTTTGTTGATGTTATTACTTCGACTCATTATTTGGCTGAAAGAGATCAAATCAAATTTAAAAAATTATATTCAAAATTTGGAGTAACAAGTAGCAATATTATAAAAAATAATCCTCCAAAGGAAGATTATAATGGAATTATTTTATATGGGACAAATACAGATTTTGAATTTAGTTTATTAAGAGAAGGAATTTATAAGAAAAATAAATTATACACTCTACCATTAGAATCAAATGATATGATTTTAATTGAAAGGAAGTATGATGTTGCAATTGTTGATGAATGTGATAATTTATTCTTAGATACTGCAAAAAATTCTGCAAGAATTGCACATCAAGCAAAAAATTCTTTTAATTGGATATATCCCTTAATTTATAAATATTATATTAAAAATGAAGATAAATTAGATATCAATAAATTAAAAGATATTTTGATGAATTATGAAAATGGAAAATATAAATATGAATTAACAAAAATAACAGATGAAAAACTCAAAGAGCTTTTAAATAGTTCAAAAATAGCAAAAAATAAACAATTAAATTTAGATTATGTTATTGGATTTGATGAAGAAAATTCAAAAAAGCAAATTCAAATAGTTTCTTTAGATACTGGGCGTATTCAGCATGGAAGTAGATGGACTAACGGTATTCATGAATTAGTTGAAGTTAAAGAAGGTATAGAGCCTGAAACTGAAAGTAATGTTATTGGGTCAATATCCCATCCAACTTACTTTGAAAATTATAAAATTTTATTTGGATTAACAGGAACTATTGGAGAAGAAACTGAAAGAAATGAAATTAATGAAATATATAAAATAAAATGCTATGACGTTCCTAGAAATTTTAAAGAGCAATTAATAATTGAAAATGCAGAAATTTATGAAAATAAAAAAACTAAATTTGAAAGGATTATAGAAATAATACTTAAAAATATAACTGATAAAAATCAACCTTTATTGGTTATTTTACAAAATATACAGGAAACAATTGAATTTGGAGATATCTTGAAAAATTTTGAATTACCATTTTCAATTTTAAATGATGTACAAAAAGAAAATGAAGATTTTATTTTAAGCAAATCTGGCCAATGTGGAAGTATTTTAATAGCAACAAATGCAGCTGGCAGAGGTACTGATATAATTATAGACGAAATTGCAAAAAAAAATGGAGGCCTTTATGTCATTGTTGGATTTTTCCCACAAAATTCAAGAATTGAATTTCAAGCAATTGGAAGAGCTGGAAGGCAAGGAAATCCAGGAAAAGCAAAAATTATAATTTCAAAGGATGAAGAATTCATATATACTAATTATAAAGTAATAGAAGGATTTAAAGATTTAAAAAACAATGAAATTGAAGCTCTTTATTTATTTAGAAAATATTATGTAGAAGATATTTCAAATACACGTATAGAATTTTTTAAAAAAGAAAAAATTTATTATTCAAATTTAAAAAAATATTTTTATTTCAAAGGATTTATTATCTCTTTATTTGAGAATAATATCTTGAAATATTATTATGAATATATTGATAATGTTTTACAAAATAATATTCCCTTTGAATATTATAAACATTTTTGTTTAATCAATATAGATAACATTTGGGCAGAGTTTTATTCTGATTTTATAAAAGAAAGAGGTAATAAGAAAATTATTCTTGATAATAAAAAAGATTATTTCATTAATTTTTTTGAAAAATTTAATGAGGATTGGATAGACTATTCAAAAGAAATTTATGGAGAAAACTTTAATGAAAAAATTAAATGCGATATATTTTTATTAATAATGAAAAATTTGAAAGAGAAATGTATTAATTGTAAATTGGATATAAATAGTGATGCAGATGATATTAGTAATTTTAAAAGGTTATTATCAAGAATTGAATTAGATCAGTTATTAAAATGAATAAGATAAAACAACTATTTCTTTAATTTGAATATAATCCTTATTTATTCCTATTTATAATAAATGTATTCATATAACTTTAAATATTTTATTGTCATGATAAATTAAAATTGGATTTGGCCTAATCTCCATTTTAAAATTTTTTTAATTCATAATAATAAAATTTAAATTGT
>Ga0310691_10008907_pt1 | contig 10264 bp, 9 predicted proteins | sample 176DNAGHGlowgp2_FD_203887 | JGI IMG/M metagenome (GOLD analysis project Ga0310691, IMG submission 203887) | Sheep rumen microbial communities from Palmerston North, Manawatu-Wanganui, New Zealand - 1766 DNA GHGlow gp2 (v2) (version 2) | ecosystem: Host-associated > Mammals > Digestive system >...
GCCGACGTGACAGCCCTCACGGCGCTCATCCACTCTGGCCTGAAGCCCAACCAGCTCACCTCTCTCGCAGCCCTCGACTCGACCCGTCTCCAGCAGCAGCTCGCTCAGGAGTTCGGCGTACAGCAGGACAAGGTGACGGACGCTTACACCTACGGCGGTCACGGCGAACAGATGGCAGTCTTCGCATCGAAGGCAAAGATCGACGGCAAGCCCCTCAGCGAACTTCCTCTCTCTGCAGAGCGCTGGGCTGAAATCAAGCACATGACCACTCAGGGCGGCAGCAACATCATTAAGCTGCGTGGCCGTTCTTCATTCCAGAGCCCCGCTTATCAGGCAGTCAAGATGATTGAGGGTGCCATGGGCGGCGAACCCTTCAAGTGGCCTGCCGGCTGCTACGTGAACTGCGACAAGTGCGGCTACAAGAACGTGATGATGGCTATGCCTTCTGTTATCGACAAGGACGGCGTTCACTTCACCGCTCCCGAAGGCACAGCAGAGGAAATGGCAGCTCTCCAGGCTTCCTACGAGCACCTGCAGAAGATGCGCGACGAAATCATCGGCCTCGGCATCATCCCGCCAGTAGCAAACTGGAAGGACGACAACGCCAACCTCTAATACGCGCGTACATTATATATTATTTATATAGGGACAGCAGAAGAATATATTTGTAATAAAACAACGGATTTCACGGATTTCACGGATTAAAGCATTTTGAAGATGTGCAGTTTAAGCAGTCCGTATAATCCGTGAAATCCGTTGTTTTTAATACATTAGTACCATGAAGCAACAGACATTACTTCTTGTGTTTGCCCTGGCTTTGTCGCTGCACGTCTCGGCACAAAAGGTTATCTTTCCGCAGGAGCAGCAGGCAGGCGAAGCAACCTCGGCGGTTGTGGGCGATACTTACACGCTGAGCAACGATTTGCTTTCGGCTTCGTTTGTGTTGAACGACGGCAAGCTCACCTTCGGCGGTTGCAAGGCGATGGGCTTGAAGCCAAGCGACGACCTCTTCAGCATCCGCCTTGGGAGCGGCACAGAAGTGGCTTCATCGGCTATGACCCTGAAAGACGTTGAGGCAGAAGAGCTTTCAGCCGACGCCTCCGCCGCGAAGGGGGCGCTGAAGCTCCCCGGCAAGAGCATCAAGGCAACCTTTTCCAGCAATGGTCTCGCCCTGACGTGGCGGGCAGTGCTGCGCGACGGCTCCCATTACCTGCGCACAGAGCTGGAGCTGACAGCCGTGAGGGATGTGGCCATGAATGCCGTCATCCCCATGCACTATACCGTTGATAACAGCAGCAGCGAGCAGGCTCCTGCCGTCGTCGGCAACACGCGGGGAGCCGTCATTGCCAGCGACAAGATCTTCGCAGGCCTTGAGACTCCGATGGGCAAGAACAGCATCGTGGGAGCCATGAATGCAGCTCCTTTTGTCTATGACCGATGGTCCGGCACGACCTTCAGCTGGCTGCCCGGCTCAGAGACGCCGCAGGGTATCCTCAGTCTTGACTTGTCTGCAAGCACCGTCTGCGGCACGCAGGGCTATCTTGGCCTCTTGGAGAGCGGCAAGCAGACCGTCACCTTCCAGTACACCAGCGGCAGCCATCGCCTCGACATCGCTGGCGTTGACATCATCGACCTCGATGGGAACGTTGTGGCTCACGACTACCATAAAGGCTATACGGGAGGGGCGAAGTCGAGGAATGTATATACACTCAACATCCCTGCCGCAGGCTACTACCTCGTCCGCTACTTCCGCGACACGCAGACAGATGCCATCAGCGGCACGTGGAACAGCAATGGCAGCATCACGTGGAGTTGCGAAGTAATCGCTCCGGAGCTGGTCTTCGACGGTCACACCGAAGCCAACATCCTGCCAGAGAGCAGCGGCTCGTCCTCGTCCCTGCCCTCGTTGCTCGCTGTTGGCGGCACGCGCACCGACACATGGAACACCTCTTCATGGAGTACTCCATCCCTTGTTCCTGCCCGCATCAGCGAGCTTGGCTATACGTCCGACAGGATAAAGATGATGACGAAGCCCGTCAGCTTTGCCCGAAGCGGCGGCCTCTTCTCGGCACAGTTCATGTATGCTTCCGGCTATCACGGTCTGACCATCGCCGGCGTGGAGCTGGCAGATGCCGACGGCAACGTGGCGGCTTCCGACTATCACACCGGCTTCTCCGGAACGGCAAAGACGGACAACGTCTATAGCTTCACTGTTCCGGCAGCAGGGACCTACGACCTCCGCTATTATGTCGTGCTCAATCCCGACGGCAGCGACAATACATCGTCCGGCAACATCAACCTCAGCTACGTCAAGAACGAGTATCTGCACCTCGCCGCGCCTACAGAGACGGAAATCCTTGGCGAATGGAGCAGGCAGACCACGCTGGCTAAAGGCAAGACATGGAAGGTGGGCGCCGTGGTCGGCCTCATTGCTCCCGGTCAGGCACGCCGTTCCTTCCTCTGCTACAGCGAGCGCGAAAGGGCAGTGCCTTGGCGTCCTTTCCCGATGTACAACTCATGGTTCGAGCTGAACATCGACCGCAACAACGACCCGAACTACACCACGAACTTCAACGAGGCACAATGCCTGGAAGTCCTCGAGCAATGGAAGCTGCACCTCTTCGACAAGTATGGCGTGGGCATCAGCACCTTCATGTGGGACGACGGCTGGGACGAGTACGGCACCTGGCAGTTCAACCCGAACTTCCCCAACGGCTTCCAGAAACTCAGCGACAAGGCGTGGAGCATGGACTCACAGATTGGCGCATGGCTCGGCCCGGTGGGCGGCTACGGACAGAGCGGCAACTACCGTCGCAGCTACTGGAGCGGCAAGGGCGGCATGCAGCTTTCCAATCCGGCCTACTACAACGTCTTCCTCGACCGCACGAGCTTCATGCTCAACAACTACCACTTCAACTACTTCAAGTTCGACGGCATCAGCGGCCAGTTCAGCGCAGTCGGGCCCGATGCTGGTGCGACAGGCGAAGAGAATGCCGAGGGCATCATCGACATCGAACTGAAGCTGCGCGAAGTGAAGCCCGACGTGTTCTTCAACACGAGCGTCGGCACGTGGGCGTCGCCCTTCTGGTTCCAAGTGAGTGATGCCGTCTGGCGGCAGGAGAACGACTGGGGCACAGTAGGCAACCAGGGCAACACACGCGAACAATGGATTACCTACCGCGACCGCCTCGTCTATCAGAACTTCGTGCAGAACTCGCCCCTCTGTCCCATCAACACCCTGATGACCCACGGCTTCATGCTCTCGAAGTACGGCGGGGGTGTTGCCAACATGAGCCGCAACTACGCCGACATCGTCCGCGAACTGCGTTGTGCCTTTGCCTGTGGCAGCGGCATGGTGGAGGTCTATGCCGACTTCTCGCTGATGAACAGCATCAATGCCGGCAAGCTCTGGGGCGACCTCGCCGAGTGCATCCGCTGGCAGAAGGCGCAGGAAGATGTCCTGCCCGACGTGCATTGGGTGGGCGGCAATCCCTGGGACGGCAGCAAGGCCAACGTCTATGGCTGGGCAGCCTGGAACGGCGAACGCGCAACCCTCGCCCTCCGCAATCCCTCGGCTTCGGCACAGACCTTCACGACAACCCTCCGCGAAGCACTCGACATTCCTGCATACATCCACACAAGCATCACCCTAAGCGATGCTTTCAGCCAAAGCCCTCTCAGCGGACTAACCACGGACACGCCAATCGGCATCGACACGCCTTTGACCCTCCGCCTCGCCGCCTCGTCCGTATATATATATAATGGTATAGACGAGAATCCCACCGGCATCGGCACCATCCATCCCGCTTCCGACGAAGAAATGGGAAATGGTACAAGGCTAAGTGGTGAATGCTACGACCTTTCCGGCCGCAGACTCGCTAGACCGCGTGAGAACAGCATCAATATCGTTTCAGGCAAGAAAATGATAACGCAAGGCATGAAGCGATGAAGAAGTAGGCTGACCTAATTGCAAAACTACGTTGACCTAATTGCTCAACTACGTTCTCCTGTTTAACCAATGCAACGTTGAGCCTTTGCAAACCCTCTACGTTGCATTTTTCAAGGGAACGAGTGCCTTAAACAAGAAGTTAATGTAATTTTTCGCTAAAAAGCTTTGCCAATTCGTAAAGTTTGTGTAATTTTGCGCCGCATTTTCACTATATGATTCAATTAACTAATTAAAAACAACAAAAAAGAAACTATGATTGTAGTATCTGTAAAAGAAGGCGAGAACATCGAGAAGGCTCTGAAGAAGTTCAAGCGTAAGTTTGAGAAGACTGGTGTCGTGAAGGAACTCCGTGCACGTCAGCAGTTCGACAAGCCCTCTGTCCTGAAGCGTCTCGCTATGGAACATGCTGTCTATGTACAGAAGCTTCACCGCGTAGAAGATTAAAAGTCCTTAATTTTTTGACGCATCCCATTGGATTGTCAAAAAAAATAGCTACCTTCGCAGAAGAAACAGTAAGCGAAGTGCGTGAATTGGATTAAAGACTTCATAGATTACCTCCAATATGAGCGGAATTACTCCCGCAAGACGACAGAGGTATATCAAGCTGACTTGGAAGCGTTCAAGCAGTTCTATGAAGCAGTTGACAGTAGCCTCACCTGGGAAGAAATGCCAGCCGACGTCATCCGGCAGTGGGTGGTGGAGATGATGGACAAAGGCAATGTCGCCACAAGCGTACGCCGGCGTCTCAGCTCCCTACGCTCCTTCTACAAGTTCCTCTTGCGACGTGGCTTAGTCACACGGGACCCCGTGCACAATCTGCCAAGTCCAAAGGTCGAGAAGAAACTGCCTGCCTACATTCGCGAGGCAGAAATGGACAGACTCTTCGACGGCGACTTCTTCAGCGAAGACTATCAAGGCTTCCGCAACCGCATGATCCTGCTCACATTCTACTCCACAGGCATCCGACTCTCAGAGTTGGTAGGCCTGGCAGAGAGAGATGTTGACTTGGACCAAATGCAGCTCAAGGTCACAGGTAAGCGCAACAAGCAACGCATCATCCCGTATGGCGATGAATTCGGCGACAACCTGAGACACTATCTTGCGGAACGCAGTACCTTTGCACAGCAGAAGCAGTCTGCAGACAAAAGCCTCTTTCTTGACGAGAGAAGCGGACAGCAGATGACTCCACAAAAGGTACGCGACATCGTCAAGAAGTATCTCTCGATGGTCACCACTCAACGACGCAACAGCCCGCACGTGTTGCGGCATACGTTTGCAACGGCAATGCTCAACCATAATGCCGACCTGCAGTCCGTCAAGGAACTGCTCGGACACGAAAGTCTGTCAACTACTGAAATCTATACTCACACCACTTTCGAACAGTTGAAAGAAATGTATAACCAAGCCCATCCTCGGGCTAAAACAAAAGGAGGTAACTATGGAAATCAAAATTCAGGCAATCCACTTTGAAGCAACAGAGAAGTTGGAGCAGTTCATCGAGAAGAAACTCTCCAAACTCGCTAAGTTCAACGATGAAATAGGAAGGGTAGAGGTGTCACTTAAAGTTGTAAAGCCTGAGACCGCCTTGAACAAGGAAGCCGCGCTGAGAGTCATGCTGCCAGGCACCGAATTGTTCGCTCAGGAAGTTTGCAACACATTTGAAGAAGCAATCGACAAAACAGTGGAATCCTTGCTCCGGCAAGCTTCCAAATATAAGGAAAAGCAAAAAAATCGTTAAAAAAATAGCGAAACGCTTTGCTAGTTCCGAATTTATTTGTAATTTTGCAGCCGATTAGACGCGTTGGCATGTCCGTTCGGCTGTAATTTGCCTCTTTAGCTCAGTTGGCCAGAGCACGTGATTTGTAATCTCGGGGTCGTTGGTTCGAATCCGACAAGAGGCTCAGCAAACCAAGAGTGGTGGCTGAATAAAAGATAAAGTATTGGGTGGTTACCAGAGTGGCCAAATGGGGCAGACTGTAAATCTGCTGGCTTACGCCTTCGGTGGTTCGAATCCATCACCACCCACATCTTGCTGAACAACGCAAAACACGCGGAAGTAGCTCAGTCGATAGAGCACTAGCCTTCCAAGCTGGGGGTCGCGGGTTTGAGCCCCGTCTTCCGCTCAAAAGCAAGATGAAAAAGAATATGTTGCTGCTTTAGCTCAGTGGTAGAGCGCATCCTTGGTAAGGATGAGGTCCCGAGTTCAACTCTCGGAAGCAGCTCAAGAGAGAGAAAACGAAGACACACATTATTTAATATATAAATAAGAAAACGTTATGGCAAAAGAAAAATTCGAGAGGACCAAACCTCATGTGAACATCGGCACCATCGGTCACGTTGACCATGGTAAGACAACTTTGACTGCTGCTATCACCACCGTATTGGCAAAGCAGGGTCTCTCTGAAGTGAAGAGCTTCGACCAGATTGACAACGCACCCGAAGAGAAGGAGCGTGGTATCACCATCAACACCGCTCACGTTGAGTACGAAACAGCAAAGCGTCACTACGCTCACGTTGACTGCCCGGGTCACGCCGACTATGTGAAGAACATGGTAACTGGTGCTGCCCAGATGGACGGTGCTATCATCGTGGTTGCTGCAACTGACGGCCCGATGCCTCAGACACGTGAGCACATCCTGCTCGCCCGTCAGGTGAACGTGCCCCGTCTGGTTGTGTTCCTGAACAAGTGCGACATGGTCGAGGACGAGGAAATGCTCGAACTCGTTGAGATGGAAATGCAGGAGCTTCTCGCTCAGTATGAGTTCGAGGAGGATACTCCCTTCATCCGTGGCTCAGCTCTCGGCGCCCTGAACGGTGTACCCAAATGGGAAGCTAAGGTTATGGAACTCATGGACGCTTGCGACAACTGGATTCAGGAACCCGTTCGCGCCATTGATAAGCCCTTCCTCATGCCCGTCGAGGACGTATTCTCCATCACAGGTCGTGGTACTGTTGCCACAGGTCGTATCGAGACAGGTGTTGTTAAGGTAGGCGACGAAGTACAGATCCTCGGTCTCGGCGAAGACAAGAAGTCTGTCATCACTGGTGTTGAGATGTTCCGCAAGATTCTTGACGAAGGTGAAGCTGGCGATAACGTAGGTCTGCTCCTCCGTGGTATCGACAAGAACGAAGTGAAGCGCGGTATGGTTATCACCCACCCGGGTGCTATCACTCCTCACAAGGGCTTCAAGGCCTCTATCTATGTCCTGAAGAAGGAAGAAGGTGGCCGTCACACTCCCTTCGGCAACAAGTATCGTCCCCAGTTCTACCTGCGCACCATGGACTGCACCGGTGAAATTCATCTTCCCGATGGAATCGAAATGGTAATGCCCGGTGATAACGTAGAGATTAAGGTTGAGCTCATCTATGCAGTGGCTCTGAACGTAGGTCTCCGCTTCGCTATCCGTGAGGGTGGCCGCACCGTAGGTTCTGGTCAGATTACTGAAGTATTCGACTAATAGTCAATCCTCGAGGTTAACCTCAGATAATAAGTAATGTTGGGTGGGTGAGCTAATGCTTCTCCCACCCAAATATACGGGAATAGCTCAGTTGGTAGAGCATCGGTCTCCAAAACCGAGGGTCGTGAGTTCGAGTCTTACTTCCCGTGCTAAATTGCAAATGTTATGTTTGATAGTTTCAAGAAGTATTGTAAGGAATCATACGAAGAACTGGTAAACCAGACCACCTGGCCTACACGTTCAGAACTTATGAACAGTGCTGTTGTAGTATTAACCGCTTCCCTATGCATAGCACTGGTAGTTTTCGTTATGGACTTCGTATTCCAGTCCGGAATGGAAGTCATCTATGGTTTGCTGCGATAAAATAGAGTCTCTTAGGAAATGGCAGAAGCTGGAATGAAATGGTACGTTCTGCGTGCCATCAGTGGAAAAGAGGGCAAGGTCAAGGAGGTAATCGATGCGCTGATTAACAATCAGCCCGATTTCGCCAAGCATGTCTCTCAAGTGCTAATACCTACCGAGAAGGTGGTGACCGTCACAGGAGGCAAGCGTAAAATCAAAGAGAAGAATCGCTACCCTGGTTATGTCTTCGTAGAGGCAGAACTTGTGGGTGAGACTCAAGCTCGTTTGCGCGAGGTTTCCAATGTGATGGGATTTCTGAATGACTCACGTTCAAGCAACACTCCAATGCCTCTTCGTCCCGCAGAAGTCAGTCAGATGTTGGGTACCATCGATGAATTAGCAGAGATACCCGAAGATGTTGTCATCCCCTTCGAGGTAGGCGAGAGCATCAAAGTGTCTGACGGTCCGTTCAGTGGGTTCGACGCTATCGTTGAGGAGGTAAATAACGAGAAGAAGAAGCTGAAAGTTATGGTCAAGATCTTCGGACGCAAAACGCCCGTTGAACTTGGTTTTACTCAGGTCGAGAAGCTTTAAGACATTCTGTTACGTGTCTTGCAGCTTTCATTAACATTAAATAATAAAGAATAATCAAATGGCTAAAGAAGTTGCTGGATTAATCAAATTACAGATTAAAGGAGGCGCTGCAAATCCATCTCCCCCAGTAGGCCCTGCTTTGGGTTCTAAGGGAATCAACATCATGGATTTCTGCAAAGCATTCAACGCCAGAACACAGGATCGTGCCGGTAAGGTATTGCCTGTCGTCATCACTTACTACACGGACAAGTCGTATGACTTCATTGTCAAGACTCCTCCCGTTGCCGTACAGTTGATGGAGGCAGCCAAGATCAAGGGCGGTAGTGCAGAACCCAACCGTAAGAAGGTTGCCGAGATTACTTGGGATCAGGTTCGTACCATTGCTCAGGATAAGATGCCTGACTTGAACTGCTTTACTGTGGAGTCTGCAATGACTTTGGTTGCAGGTACAGCCAGAAGTATGGGTATCACTGTCAAGGGTGAGTTCCCTGGTAAATAACTTAAACTTCAATTAAGATGAGTAAACTGACAAAAAACCAGAAGTTGGTAGCTGATAAGATTGAAGCAGGGAAGGCATACACCTTGAAGGAAGCTTCTGCCTTGGTGAAAGAGATTACGACCACCAAGTTCGATGCTTCCGTTGATATTGATGTGCGTCTGGGCGTTGACCCCAGAAAGGCTAACCAGATGGTTCGCGGTGTCGTTTCATTGCCCAATGGTACGGGTAAGGTGACTCGCGTGCTCTGCCTCTGCACACCGGATGCTGAAGCTGCTGCAAAAGAAGCAGGTGCTGACTATGTAGGTCTCGATGAGTACATCGAGAAGATTAAGGGTGGTTGGACTGACATCGACGTCATCATCACGATGCCCTCTATCATGGGTAAGATTGGTGCTCTGGGTCGTGTGCTTGGTCCCCGTGGCTTGATGCCAAACCCCAAGAGTGGAACTGTTACCATGGATGTAGCCAAGGCTGTCCGTGAAGTGAAGCAGGGTAAGATTGACTTCAAGGTCGATAAGACTGGTATCGTACATACCTCTATCGGTAAGGTGTCTTTCACTGCTGATATGATCGCTCAGAATGCAAAGGAATTCATCTCGACTATCATCAAGTTGAAGCCTGCTGCTGCTAAGGGTACATACATCAAGAGTATTTATCTTTCAAGTACAATGAGCCGCGGCATCAAGGTTGATCCTAAGGCTACTGAGGAAATCTAATTAAGCTGTAACATCATGAGAAAGGAAGATAAAATTGCAATTATTGCACAGCTTGGAGAACTGTTGAAGCAGTATCCCCACTTCTACTTGGTAGATGTAGAGGGTATGAATGCTGCCGACACGAGCAGCCTGCGTCGTAAGTGTTTTGAGAAGGACCTCAAGATGGTCGTTGTCAAGAACACTCTGATGACCAAGGCTCTTGAAGCAGCAGAAGGAGACTTCGACGAGCTGAAGCCCGTGATGGTTGGAACCACTGCGCTGATTCTGACTGAGACTGCCAACGTTCCCGCTAAGCTCATCAAGGAGCTGAACAGCAAGAAACAGGAGAAGCCCGCTTTCAAGGCTGCGTATGCCGAGGGTGCTATCTATGTGGGTGCTGACCAGCTGATGACCCTCTGCGCTCTGAAGAGCAAGAACGAACTGATTGCAGACGTAGTTGCTGCTCTCGAATCTCCGATTATGAACGTACTGAGTGCGTTGGAGAACCGTGAGGAGAAGGCTGCAGAAGCTGCAACTGAGTAATAACCAAGTATAATAACAACTTAAATACATTAAAGAAATGGCTGATATTAAGGCTATTGCTGCTGAGCTCGTTGCGCTCACAGTACAGGAAGTAATTGATCTTAAGAATGAACTTAAGGAAACTTATGGCATCGAGCCCGCTGCTGCTGCTGTTGTAGTTGCTGCTGGTGGTGAAGGTGCAGGT
>Ga0310691_10008909_pt1 | contig 10263 bp, 6 predicted proteins | sample 176DNAGHGlowgp2_FD_203887 | JGI IMG/M metagenome (GOLD analysis project Ga0310691, IMG submission 203887) | Sheep rumen microbial communities from Palmerston North, Manawatu-Wanganui, New Zealand - 1766 DNA GHGlow gp2 (v2) (version 2) | ecosystem: Host-associated > Mammals > Digestive system >...
TTCGTTAAAGGTGAATCTGGTAAGATGAGAGCTGTTGATGATAAGGGATCTGGTGTAAAGTCACTTGCAAGTTTGTTTGTATATACAAATGCCATGATTTACTTCGTTAAGAACGAAGATAAGATGGAAGAACTTTGTGATCTCATTACCGAAGGATTCAAGATCATTAATAATGAAGGACAGATGGAACCAGCTGAATATGGTAAAGCTGTAAAACATCTTGTTGATAAAGCTCAGAATAAGTTGAATGGTATTAATGCATCAAAGAAGCTCACAATGAAAGAGCTTACAGCATTCCAGTCTAAGATTAATAATCTTGAAGAAAGACTGGACTTTGCTCAGAATGGTAATAATGAACTGAAGGATGTTGATCCAATCGTAATCAAGTCTTTGAATGATTTGATGTATGTAACTGAGAACATTCAGTTTGGATTGAATTCTATTTCAAATGCAATTCAAAAGGTTCATTTGATTGATCTTAAGTTTATGAATTCTATTACTGATCGTGAAGCTTTATCCAAGTTCGTTTATGGTTGTATCCAGAATGGTATTCCACCAAAGTTCATTGCTTATAATACTTGGCTTATTGCAAATGAATCCATTCGTGGTTCTTCTGCAAAGTATAAGCCAGTAGGTGGACAAACCCGTGTTGTATTCTTCCCGAATGATAATAAGAAAGAAATTCTTAAGATCGCAATCTCTGGTATTGGTGTAACATCAAACAAGAACGAAATCAGATTTGCTGATTTCTTAAAGCGTTCTAAGGAAGAAGACATCATTAAGTGTTCAGCTCTCGTTACTAAGACTTATTACGAGGATGCAATTCTTGCAATGGAAAGAGTTGTAGATAGAGTCGGTAAACATCCGGATCTTCAGATTCTTAATGAAATGAAGAATAAGTATAAGGATTTCACAGCAAGACATCCAGAGTTGAAACTTGTCGTAACAGATTTTAATGACGGAAATGTAATGTGGTCTTCTGACAAAGATTGTTGGGTTTGCATCGATTACGGTCTTGGCAGACGTAATACTCAATCTCAAGATAAGATTGATAAGAAAGCTGATAAAGCAAAAGATCAAAGAGAAAAAGATATCGAGAAACACAAGATCGATGTTGGTAATGAAGAAGACTAATATTATGAAATGAGGTATTCAATATGGATGAGCTTCAAATGATTTGGGAATCAGTTGTTAATTCCCAGAATAGCGTTTGGAATAGCATTGTTGCAGAGAATACCAAAGAACATATGATCATTGAACAATATCTCATGACTCATACGGTTGAGGAGATCACCCAAGAAGGTGATCTCCCAATTCGTATTTGGCAATTGCTTAAGAAAACTTCTAAAGCAACAAGTGGTATTACGGATCATGTCGTTAATCTTCTGCAAGGTGTATTCCATGTTCAAAAGAAAGAAAAGAAAAAGGTTTCTAAAACTCCGAATGCAATTGCATCCGAGATTGTTCCAGATTCTTCTCTTCCAAAAGAAATGCAAGAAGCTGAAAAGAATCTTAAGACTCCTTTTAAAGGAGAAGAGAATGTTGTTCTTACAGCAACACCTTTATTCATTAAAGAAATTACATCTGATGAGAGTCTGTATATTGGACTTGTCGGTGTAAACTATGTTAAGGATGATAAAGGCAAGCTGAAGCATGTATCTAATTCTAACGGTGTATCTGGTCTTGAAGATAACACGATTATCTACAAGAACATGGTTTATTATATCAAACACCCAGAAGCATTAGAGAATCTTGAGAAGATTGTTGAAAGAGCAACTTCGATTGTTGATTCTGGTAGTGGAATTAACGAAGAACAGCTTCGTGAAGATATTGATAAAGCAATTCATCGTTCTCACATGTTTGGACGTGAATTCAATGCAGGTGGTACTAAGATTACCATGAAAGAATTAACCACATTCTCTGCAAAGATCAATCAGCTTACAAATGCAATGGATAAATTCCAGAATGCAAATAATAACATCAATCATCTTGATGGTTCAACTATCAATGCTTTGAATTCATTAGTTCGTGAACTTGAAACAACTCAGCATGGACTTAATGGTCTTTCAAATGAAGTTGGTAAGGTTTATATGATCAAAGCTCAGTATGTTAATTCCATCACTGATAAGAAGGATCTTGCAAAGTTTGTTGAAGATTGTATTGATGCAGGTGTACCACCTAAGTTCATTGCATATAATACATGGCTTATCGCTCATGAAGATATTCGTGGTGAGAAGACAGACTTTAAGAAAGTCCCGATGGGTCAAACAAGAATGGTATTCTTCCCGAAGGATAAGAAGATCATTACTAAGATTGCATTCTCTGGTAGAGGTCTTACTTCAAACAAGAATGAAGTTCGTATGAGTGAATTCATTGAACGTTCTGGTGAAGAAGATATTGCTAAGATGTGTGCTAAGATCACTGGTAAGTATGGTAAAGATGATGCTGTAATCGATATGGAAAGAATCGTTGACAGATCATCCAAGCATCCAAATCCAAATCTTCTTAAGAAGGTTAAGGATACTTTGAAGGACTTTACAGCAAGACATCCAGAACTCAGACTTGTTGTAACTGATATTAATGATGGTAACATCATGTGGTCTTCTGATCGTAGATGTTGGGTATGTATCGACTATGGTCTTGGTCAACGTGATTCTACGAATGAAGATAAGTTACAAGAAAGAGCTGCTGAAAAACAGGCTGCATACAAAAAGAGCTCTGGTAAAGATGAGATTAAAAATGTCACATTAAACGATGATGACAAACAACAAAAACCAGATGATTCCAAGGAGGATGAAAATGATGAATAATGTAATTCTTGAAATGGATGTTGTCGAAGCATTTGCTGAATATGAAACGTTATGTGCAATTGGTGATTGTATCAACAAGCAGATTTTGATGGAGTCTTATATCCAAGAAGCTGAAAATGCACCTACAGCTGATGTTCCAGGTCCAGATGTTACTACTTTCCAGAAGTTTAAGAACTGGGTTAGTAGAATCATTACACTCATTAAGCGTAACACATCGAAGTTCTCAAGAGCTATTCAGAAATGGCTCACGAGAGGTATTATGGGTGAACTGTATAAGAATCAGGACAATGGTAAAAAGATTAAGGTACCTAAAGCTCTTATCAACTGTCTGAAGTATATTGTTAACGATGATGATTACGTTGGTCAGATGCTTGCAACACTCGGTATCAAGGGTGCTACCACTATTGATAATTGGATCAATCCGGTTGTTAAGTTCAATCCAAATGGAAATTACGTATCACTCAAAGCAACTCTCGAGAGAGAAATTAAGAAGAGTAATCCATATATTAATAAGCTTGCAGCTATAAAGAGTGAGCAAGGTGGTATAGCCATGGTTGAGGTTAACTTTGAAGAGTTCAGTAAGGACATCAAAGCACTTCAGCAAAAGTCAGATGATATGTCTAACTCGATCAAGGAAGTTAACAAACTGATGGTTGATGAAAAGGCACATACCGCCGACAAGGGTAAGAAGTTCGATCAGTATGTTGCTGCAATGACATCACTCATGAAGTGGCTTCTGGTTCAGTCTAATCTGATTCTCTATATCGGCATGCTGATTCCATTAGTTACCATGGGATCTGATGATACTTCAGCAAATAATCAACAAGCTAAAAAATAAAAAAAATGAATATAAGTGTGGCCCCCGTTATCACGGGGGCCAAATTGCTTCCGACTCAATCAGATCTTTGTATACTCTTCAATCTGACGGGAGCGCCAGATCTGCTTGGTAACCGGATCCTGGAAGTAGGTATCCGTGATTTTCTTGTTGCCGTCTGTGAACTCCTTTGTGCCGAGGTAAATCGGCATTGCGATTGCGTTCTGGTTCTGATTGTTCATAGTATTCATATTAGTCATAATTATCCCTTTCTTCCCATATAGCCAGGGATCCACACAATCGGGATGATTTGTGCTTGAGATAGTCGGCATTGATCATGTTAATGATCTTCAGACTTTGTCTTCTCTATCATATTAATTATATATATATGAAGATTTAAAATAATAGAAGAAAAAATACATATGGATCCCGGGCATATGCCCGGGATCACATTATGTTTTACTTGTTGTTCACTAATGCAGCCTCCTCTTTCTTTCGCTTGATGTAGGAGTCGTAGTTATCAACCCACTGCTCGATTTTCTCACATTTTACAGTTACACCCAACTCATTATCGAGCATATCGGAAATCTTTTTCCAATCCGAAATGCCCATAGAACGGTGGATGTTGATTGCGACAGCACGCACGTCAGACTCATCGGTGGAGTAGTACTTCTCCTTCACCTTATAGATCTGGAACATAGTCGCCGGTGCCGGAGTAGCGCGCATATGCAGAAATGCCTGGAGAATGTTCCAGTCGAGTCGCTTAAGAACGTTTGCGATTTCGAGTTCACGCTCATTCTTCTGATCAACCTTTTTCACTTCCGGAAACTTCTCAGTTTCTTCGATCGCCTCTACACCAGCTTTCTTCGCCAGTTTTCTGATCAGTCGACGCTGTGTATGGGAGATGATCTTGTTGGTGTTCTTCAGAATGAGATCACCGATACGGTTCATGTCATACTGGCACTCTTCGACCACGTCTCTAACAAGAACAGACAAGTCGTCATCGGTTGTGCCGAACTTGTGCTCTTTGATATTGAAAATGTCGAACAGTGTTACAGAGGAACCACTGTCTTTCAGTTCATCATAAACCTTCTTGATAGAACCGCGGTATCTGTTCAGCTGACGGATAACTGGAATTTCATACTCAATTGAATATGAAATCGGAGTCGCGGCAGGCTTCGTCTTCTTTTCAGTATCAGCCGCTTCATCATTCTCCGCATGTCTGTATTTCCAATTCGTAGTAGACTGCGGCGTTGTGGACACGTTATATTCCGGCGGAACTTTTACAGGTCCCAACTTTCTGTCATACCAGATGATGTTGTCCGGTGTAGCTGGCTTCTGGGTGTCTACAATTCTCGGATAAATGTCACCCTTTCTTTTCTTTTCAACCCACGCGTCTGCGATGATTGGAATCGCACTCATGTGGGTTAACTTCCCATTCGGCATGGTAAGCTTGATTTTGTTACCATTGCCATTGATGTAAGTTGACACTACGATCTGATTACCGAGATAATCGAAGATCTGTCCATCATCTCTTACGAGAAGTAGATGATCAAGCGCAGACACTCTCACGGTCTTATACATTCTGCCCATGAGATTGAGAACACGCTGATCATGCTTAACAACATGCGGCTTATCATAAGAGATGAAGTCACATGTGAGATCGATGTCTTCACGGCTGCTCTCATCAGCCTTTTCAATCTCCGGAGTTGTGCTTACAATTGTTGCTACAGGAGTGACACCCACATCCTCATCATCAGTACCACCATCATTGTTGTTATTATTCTTTAGATTGATGATGGCTCTAATGAGCTGGATGTTTGTGAGGAATTCCTTAATGTCAAGGAGTTCACAGGTTTTCTCGATGTCTGTGAACTTGATAACTTCTTCCACATCCATGAGATTTTTTGCATACGTAGCTGTCGCGGCGACGATATTCTCAATCGCCTGGAATTTCTTATTGTTCATTTACTTATTCCTCCTTAGGTTTAAAATGTACCGGGGAGTTGAACGCCTCCCCGGTTTTATTTTCATCGGTGAATTTCAGTTACTGAATATCACCAAGGCCATTAGCCAAGTCTTCAAATCCGAACATTACTTCCACCTCCTCTCATTTGAGATTGGAGATGAAATTATTTACTATCGATCTTCGATTCGATCAGTCTGGAAGTTGCATCGATAAGATGCTTATATTCTTCCTTCTCGGACTTGTGCTTGTGATGCTTGTGGAGTGCATATACGCCTCCACCTACAAGCGCTGCACCAGCTACACCAGCCATAACCTTATTGGTCTTATGACGGTGATAACGGTGTCTGTTCTGCTCCCAGTGAAGCATGTTAAGTCCAGCCTCAATGTTGTCTAACCGCTGGTTTGTTACCGGATCCGTGCAGGATCCGTTCGGATTCGACGTAATATACTGGAGCATACTGCTTCTGATAGGCTCAGGCATTGCCATGAGCTGTGCCAGGTCCATGTTTGCAAACGGACCGAGTGCAGACTGCTGCTGGAGTCTCATGAGCTCCTGCTGAAGAGCCTGCTGCTGCATCCACGGCTGAAGCTGATTGATCACTGTCATCGCAATCGCATTCGGATCAACCGGAGTCGGCACAGGTGCAGGTGTAGGTGCTGGGGTCGGTGCAGGTGTTACCTGCTGCTGCAGTACGGGCATTACGGCAGCGATGGAGTTGCTAATCATGTCGGCAACTTCTTTTCTTTCCTGATCAGTCATTGATCATTCCTCCTTAAAAGAAATAATATTGTATTGATGGGATTATCCATAGACAATCAGTCGACCCATTCTTTATATTGTTATATATTGAATGAGTCGACTAATCCCATGTCAAGCAACAAACCGAATCTTGATAGGGTCTTATGGTATTCCCAATTTATACCATAAGATGTCTTTATATCAAAATATACTCGGATACTCTCCTCGTATATCATATTAATGATATAAATATGAAATATAAAAATAATAGAAATATACGGATTAATTCGGGTATCATACAAAATCGGTATTTCTAACTTTTTTGAAATCGTATGTATATTGTTAAATTGACCGGAGGTCAATTTATTATATTATTATATAATATAAGAGAGGAGTGATGTAATATGATTATAATAGAAAGGAGGTTGATGTTGACTCATTAATACTCCATAATTCGAAAGGTGGTACTATAATGGAATTAGTAAAAACCTATTCAAAACCAAGACCATTGGACTATCCAGCTGGTGCAATGTTGTTTGATGTTAGATATTCACGTAGACCAAGTGAATTATATGAAGTCGTATATTATAATCCCATTACAGATAGACTCGAAGTCAGTTATGAAAAACCAATTGTAGATATTTGGTTTGAAAAGAAAGAATTTCGTAATCATGATCAGTATCAGCTTCCACAAGTTAAATTGGAAGACTGCTATCCGGTATACTGTAAACCATCTCAAATACCAGCTGTTATTGCACAAGAAGTTGGTGGAGAATGGTTAGATCTTTATATGAAAATAAAAGATTCATGGGCTGTTTATGACGTTAAAAAGAAAATGTGCGAATGCCCGTATGTGTATAAAGGTGATTTTCAAGAAGATGTTTATTTCAGATTACGATGGCTAAATGAGTTCGGTGAAGATTATGATATCTCAAAGGTTGAACAAGCCTATTTGGATATTGAGGTTGATGTTCTTGATAGAACTATTGATGCAAAGGATTATACAAATGCACCTCAACCAATTAATGCTGTATCATTAATTCTTCCCAAACAAAAGATTTGTGCATTATTCGTTTTAGGTCCAAGAGATTATAATCAGATTGATGAACAATTCCATGAATTGCTTGAAAAGCAGAGAAAAGCTTTTGGTTGGTTGAATAATCATGTTGATGAATTCAGGCATAAGATTGCAAATTATGATGATAACAATCGAAAGTATATTGGTGATTTCACAATCCGACTACATCAGTTTGAATATAATGATGAACTAAGTATGATCGCTATGATATTTGCATATATCAATAAATATCGACCTTGGTTCACGTTATCATGGAATGCACCATTTGATGATAATTATCTTGTCAATAGAGCAAGATGGTTGGGTGCTGATCCGGCTGATTTGGTTGTACCAAAGGACTTTAAGACGAGAAAGATTTATTTCTCCGAAGATAAGAATAAGAAAGCCACAATCAAAGATTCAAAAGACTTCTTCTTTGCATCAACTTACACTCAGTATTTGTGTCAAGAAAGACTGTATGCTGCAACAAGAAAATCTCAACAGAATTTGAGATCGTATTCTCTTGATGCTATTGCCAAGAAAACAGCTGGGATTAGAAAGTTATCTGATACTAAAAGTGATAATTTCAGAAAGTTTGCGTATACTGATACGATAAACTTCTTGTTATACAATGTCAGAGATACTGTTGCACAGTATGCTATTGAATTGAACTGTGCTGATACTGGTTCTTTTGCATCAAGATCGTATACATTCTGTACTGCATACTCAAAGTGTTTCCAAGAGACACACATTGTTCGTAATACACGTGAATACTTCTTTGAGAAAGAAGGATATGTTCAAGCTTGTAGATTGTTGGTTGATCCTAATTGGGATACTGCATATGAAGGAGCGTTTGTTGCTGATCCTCATCTCAATTATCCAACTGGAATGATTGTAAATGGAAAGCGTGTTAACAACATTATCATTGGAGCATTGGATGCAGATGCTGCATCATATTATCCGTCAACAAAGATGGGTGAAAATCAAGATCCGATGTCTCTTGAATACAAATGTATTATTGATAATGAAGAACTGTTCCTTAGTGGCAAATGTACTAATAAGAGTTATAACCAGGAATATTATTGGTATGATAATGATGGTAATAGACATGTCAAAGATATGACAGGACCAATTATCAATACCTATAAGAATGGCAATATTGCCAGCTTAGCATGGAACTGGTTAAATGCACCAAGTATTTCAGATATCTTTGAATATGTTGATGCAAATCTTTAATAAGGGAGAGGTAACCGTGGACAAGAATGAAAACTTTTATCAAAGTGCCGAAGTAGTTCCAACTGCCACCAGGTATATGGGACTCTACGGCATTAACATCAATCTTCAGAGATCGATTCCTGATGTATACGATGGATTGAAACTGATCCATCGTAGAATCATCTATACTCTGTACAAGAACTATCCGAAGTTTGGTAAAGCTACAGTTGCAATGGCAGCTGGTCAAACTCTTAAGTATTCACCACATGGTGACTTGGGTCTTAAAGATATCTTCGCAGGATTAGCCCAACCATTCTCGAATAACATTCCGTTGTTAACAGCACTTGGTAACTGTGGTACTGCTACGAATGGTTATGATGCAGCTGCTGGTAGATACTGGGCTGTTAAGATTTCTGAATTCACCTATGATGTATTGCTGGATGAATTCGATGGTAAGGTTGATATGAAACCGAACTATGATAGTTCAACAGTTGAACCAATCAGATTTCCGGCGAAGTTTCCGATTGTATTGCTGAATGGATCTATGGGTATTGGTTATACTTTATCAAGTGACATTTATCCATATAATCTTAATGAGATTGCTGATGCAACTATTAAGTTATTGAAGAATCCTAAAGCAAATATCAGACTCGTTCCGGATTCACCGACTGGTTGTGATATCATTATCAAAGATGATGAATCGTTCTGGTTCCAGTCATCATATGAAATTGATAATGTAAACTATGTTATCACATTCCGTAATACTCCATACAAGGAGTTCTTGACGGATATTCAGAAGAAGTTAAATGAAATCCAGGATTCACCAAATCCAATTCCTGAGATTCTTCATGCTGATAACGAATCTGATCTGGTTAAAGGTGAAATCAGATTCGTGATCAAATGTGTACCTTGTAACTTGTATCAAGTTCTTAACACATTATTCAAACGCGTAGATGGTTTACGCAGTAGCATCTCAACAAGAAATATGATCGTTGTTGATGGTGGTTCCACGTTCAAGTACAGTGTTAAACAGATTCTGTTAGCATGGATCAGAACACGTATTCAGTCAAAGCGTTCGTGGTTCTTGAGAAAGTCTGTAACATTAAAGGCAGAAATCAATATGCTTGAAGGTAAGATGTTTATGTTATCTCCAGCTAATCTTCAGAAGACTATCAATTGCATCAAGTCTTGTAAGACTAAAGGTGATATTGTCGATAGTTTGGTTAAGCTGTATAATGGAAAAGTATCAACATCTCAAGCTAAGTATATGATGGATGTTAAGATGTATCAGTTGACTCATGAAGAGTTCTTAAAGACTAAAGACAGAATTGATGAATTGACAACTGAGCTTGAACAAGTATTGACAATTGTCAAAGATCCGGTTAAGATCAATGATGTTATCATTAACGAGTTAACAGCAATCAAGCACAAGTATGGTTATCCCAGAAGATCTAAGATCATTAATGGTGATAACACATCTGCTACGAATATCGGTATTGTTCAGATCTTACCGACTGGATCATTCATCTTTACTGAAACAGAGAATCCTGAACATCTTTCAAGTGATGTAATTCCGATTAATGGTGATGACATCTGCTTGATTGATGATAAGGGACAATTCATCTGGGTGAATGTAAATAAAGTTCCGCACAATACTCA
>Ga0310691_10008910_pt1 | contig 10263 bp, 12 predicted proteins | sample 176DNAGHGlowgp2_FD_203887 | JGI IMG/M metagenome (GOLD analysis project Ga0310691, IMG submission 203887) | Sheep rumen microbial communities from Palmerston North, Manawatu-Wanganui, New Zealand - 1766 DNA GHGlow gp2 (v2) (version 2) | ecosystem: Host-associated > Mammals > Digestive system >...
GGTATACTATGTTTGGATTTGTTAAACCTGAAAATGTATATACAGGTACTATTAACAAAGCACTTTCTTTTACTACATATAATGAATTTGGACATGAAATACCATATGAAGAAAGAGAAACTAAATTTGCTCCAAAAATAATTAATGTTGAAAAGGTATGTGAAGATGCTATATTAATAAAAATAGATGATGTATTTTATATTAGAGTTGAACCAGCTAATAATATAAAAGGATATAGAAGTACTATGATAGCAAATATTCCAACAAATGAATGTGATTTATTTGTAGATGAAAAATCACTAAAGCCATTTTCATTTAAAGAATCTGTTGAATCAAAAACAGTAAAAATAAAGAGTTTAATAAAAAAATAAGTTTAATAAAAATTATGCTTGTTTTATCTTAAAATGTGCTATAATTAATTCACAAGGAGGAGTAACATGTTCGGTTTAATTAATACTGAAGATATATATACAGGAACAATAAAAAGATGCTTAAGTGTTTCTTCTTATGATAAATATGGTGAATCAAGATTTGTACCAGATTTTAAAATAAATAGTATGATGATGGGCACAACAGAAAGATATGTTGATGTAGTAGAAACAAATGCATTACTTGTAAGAATAGATGATAACTTTTTTATGAAGATAGAAGAAAATTCAGAAAAAGGTCCATTTAAACCTAAGTTTGTAAAAACAACTATATCAACATTTCCAATAAATGATTATGATTTATTTGTTGATAAAAAGACTTTAACACCATATGTTCCAGAAAACTTAGAAGCAAAAAATGGTAATGTAAAAGTTAAACAATTAGCACACAAAAGAGTATAACATTAGTTATACTTTTTTATTTTATTTCAACATATGGTAAAAAATACCATAAATGTATTGACAAGAATTATACTTATGGTGTAATATACTATATGTGAGGAGATGATAGTATGTTCGAAATAGGAGCAACAATATTAGGTTTAATACAAGGTGGTTTAGCTATGTTAAATAAAAGAAGTAATTGGATATTCTATATATTACAAATGATATTCTTAATAATATTTTCATATTTAAACCACCTGTATGGAGATGTACTAAATAATAGTATTTACTTAGTACTAGGTTTTATAGGATATATATTATGGAATAAAAAAAGTAGTAAGATTACTAATACTACTAATAAAGAAAAAATTATATATATATTAATAACTATAACTGGTACATTTATGTTAACCAGTATATTAAATAGAACCAATGATCCATTACCATTTCTAGATTCATTTACAACTATTACTAGTTTAATTGCTACATACTATATGATAAAGAAAAAAATAGATACATGGGTAATATGGTTTATAAATGATATATTTTATTCTATAGAATACTTTATATTACCTAATCAAGCTTTATATTTATTTATACTTAATATTATATGGACATTTATGGCAGTAGGTTCATATATTAATTGGAAAAGGATTATGAAGGAGGGTTAATATGATTAAATTATTTTATTCTGGAACATATAAAGTTAGACATGAATTAATAAATGAAGATAATGTATGTGAAATGTTAAAAGATGATATAAGAAGTTTAATAGTTGGTGATGTAGAATCAACTATATATGCATCAGATGGAGTTATATTAAAAAATAATAAAAATGTAATGTATGTAGGTGGATTTTATTATGAAAAACAAGATAAGTATGATACTGTATGTGAAAATGTAGTATATGAAGAATTAAAACAAATAGATAAGTGTGACATGATAGTTGTTAATTTAACGAAATATAGCGCTATTTCATCTATTGCTGAATTAATGTATGCTGCAAGTTTAAATAAAAAGATAGTTATATTTTGTAATCCTAAAATAACTAGTTATAAAGTAGAAGGTGAATATTGGTTTCCAATATTAGCTACTAAACAATTAACTAATGATGTTGAAGTTATATTTATTGATGATGAAAAAGAAATTATAGATTATATAAATAGTATAAAGGAGTAATAATATGATTATATTAGAGGGTACGGATGCTGTAGGAAAAACAAGTGTTATAAATAAATTACATGGTTATAACCATGTAATAGTAGATAGAGATAAAAATATATGTAAGTTAATAACATTTAATATATCTTTAATAGATAGAGTAAAAAGTATAGTAGAATATTTAAAACAAACAGACAATATAGTTATATTCTTAATAAATAATGATAAAGAAGAATTAGAAAGAAGAATTAGTAAAAGAGATATAATAGATGAATATGATAAATATGCTTATTTATATAATTTATTATATTTAGAAACTTATACATATATAAAACAAAATAATTTAGTAGATAATTTATATATGGTAGATTGTACAGGTTTAAATATAGAAGAACAAACAAATAAAATAAAAGAATTAATAGATAAGGAGGTATAATATGCCAAGTATAGGAGCTCATATGGTAGTAGGGCATTTAGTAGGAGAAAAATTAAATATAGAAACAGATGACTTTATAAGAGGTAATCTATTACCGGATATAATAGATAGTAAAGACTCTCATCATAAAATAAAGGGAAGTATATATCTTATACCAGATATTAATTATTGGTTAAATAATTTAGATTTTACTAATGATTTATATATAGGATATTTAGTACATCTATTACTAGATAAACATTATTTAGAAGATTATCTAGGTAATTTATATCCTAATCAAAATGTATTTATAGATGGATTAATATATAAAGATTATGATTATATAAATAATAAGTTAGTTACTGATATTGGACTAGATATAAATAAATTAGTAAAAATATTATCTAACTTCAATTGCATATTCTCTAAAGAAAAGTTACAATATAATATAGAGTGTTTAAGTCAATATACACCTGGTATAACCAGGTATATTGATTATGAATCATTTATTACATTCTTAAAAGAAATATCAAATGTAATAAGTAAGGAGTTATATAGTTATGCAAATAAACATAAAGAGTTGTCTCTTCGTATTAGATAGTGAAAAAAATAGTAATATTAGAAAAAATGATATTAAGAAATTAAAAGTACTAGTAGATGGTAATTATAAATTACCATCTTTAGTATATGAAGGAAATGACTTAAAAAAACAAGTAAGAACTAGTATATCTAAAATAATAGGTAGTAATATATTTCATTTAGAACAAGTATATACTATGGATTATAAAGATAGTGTAGATATTATATATTTAGGTATTACTAATATAGAAAATGTTACTAAATTAAATAAAGATTATAAGTTAATAGATTTTAATATATTAAGTAATAATACTATAGTATATGGTGATAATAATTATAATTATAAAACTATAGAAGTAGAAGAGAATAATAATATAGAGTATAAACATGATATAAGTGTAAAGGATAATGAACTAAAAAGAGAGTTACTAAGTCTTTTAATTAGTTATAAAAGAATAAGATATAATATAGATGATACAGATATTATATTTAAATTTATGAGTAAGACATTTACACTTGAAGATGTTAGAATTGTATATGAATTAATAAAGGATTGTAAAGTGGATAAATCTAATTTTAGAAAGAAAATTATTAAGTATTGTGAAAAGACTGATAGTGTAGATGATACTAAGATTGGCTATAGGCCAAGTCAAAAGTATATATTTAAACCTTTAATAGGTGATGTATGGATATAACTTACAAGGAATTGATAAATTCCTTGTTTTTAGTTATAATATAAACTCAAATGAGGGGATAATATGAGTAATATTAAATATAAGTTAATTAAGTTATATAATAGTGGTAAATATGATCAATGGCTTAGTTTATTTAATCAATATGTAAATGAAGGATATGGAGTAGATTTTGAATCTATTAAGACATTTTTAATTATATTAATGAAGACTAATGAGTTTGATAAAGCTTATGAAATTATAAAAAGATTAGAAAAATATTTAGATAAATATAATATGCATGAGGATATAGCGCAACTTTATTTCTTATGTAGAAAACCTAGGGAAGCTTTAAGAATATATAACTCTATGAATACTAAAGTAGAAAAATCAGGATTATTAGTACGTATATTATTACTTAATGGAGATATAAAGAGAGCTGAAGAGATAGTTAATGAAGAATTATCTAAAAATCCTAATAATGAAATATTCTTAGATTTTAAATTTAAAATAAATAATCATCGTAAATTAGGAGCTTACATAGAAACTGAATATAATTGTTTTAAGGAACAAGGTAATAGGTTAGAAGTTGGTCATATTGTATTTTTATATGACGCTCCACAACAATGTAATAAAGGTAAAACAATTAGTGACGCTATTAGAAGACCTTATTTAATATGGAGAATTGAAGGAGATAATATATATTTATTCCCAGTATGCGCTAATTGTAGAGAACAAGATTATAGATTGTATTTACAAAAATATCCTAATAGTATAGGAGATAGAAGATTAATTGATGAAATATATGCTAGTACTATAGATAATATATATTCAGTAGAAGATAAGGTATATAAAGATGATTACTTTAGATTATTAGATGGTATGTTCTTTAAATTATATTATAGAAAAGATGATAAAAATTTTCCTATTGTATATACATTCTTAAAATATATAAAAGGTGAACCGAGAATTAATAATATAATAGAAACAAGAAATATAGATACTAAAGAACGTAGATATTATTTTGTATTAGAAGTAGATAATGATGAATATGTTACTATTGAATTAGACTACTTGGCTTTAAGGCCAGTTAGTACTGATATAGTTAGAATAAAAAATGATACAGTTTATTATACTGTTAAAGAATTAATTAAACCACAAATTGAGTTAGTATTAGAAAGATATAATAATATGTTAGGTGATAAGAATAAAGGGTTAACTTTAAGTTAACCCTTTTTATTTATATTATTAATAATATAATATAAATATAAGACCAGCTGAAACAGATTATTGGTTAATGAATCTAAGTTATATGTATCTTACTACTATGAGAATGTATGGAGTATATAGTACAGGAGCTGTTAATACTTTAGGACTTGATAATGCTAATGTTAGACCATCTATGGTAGTATGGAGAATCCTTATATAATAAATTAAAAAAGTGTGCATAAAGTTACGCACACTTTTTTATTTAAATGCTTTTTTTAATACTTCGTTATTAACTGGTAATAATATTTCTTTTTGATTAATTAAACCTGCGTATTTAAATGCTATAGATTCATTTAATTCATCTGATATTCTTTTACTAGATTGTAAATTAATAATTTGTATTAATGAATCTATATAACATTCTTTAGCTTCATAGAAACTATTTTCTAAACTTTTTAAATATTCTTTTATTGGTTCTAAATCTTCTTCAGTTACTAGTTCTTTGTCCATATTATTTAGATCAATTAATAATAAACATAGTACTTGAATATCCATTAATGTTAATTTTGTATTACCAGCTTTTTTTAATATTTTGATATAGTTCATTATTATATCTCTTTCAGTTAGAAGTTTTCTATAATGTAAATTTAAAATTCCATCTTTTTCCAATGTATTACCCCCTTTATGCCTTTAGATTTTTCTGTTTGTTGTTGTATTGCTGGCTTGAATGTTTGCCACAAATTGTGGATTATCAAGTATTTGTTGTAATTTTGAACCAGGTGAACCTGCTAAAGGTGTAAGTTCTAACAACATGCAATTATCATGTATTTTACCACCATTTGCAGAAATGTCAAAATCGCATACTGAATCGACTGCTTTTAGTGATACAACTATGAATTCATTATTACCATTATTTAGTGCTATTAGTTCTATTAAAGCGTTGTTGTCGATTTTCAAACATAATGTTACAGTACCATCTACTGTTCTTGGACCTATACAATATACTATATTTGTACATGGTAATAAGCATAATAATCTTATATTAGGAATTTTAAATAATGCTTTTGCAAAGTTTATAATTAAGTCAGGTTGTTGTTCATAATAATCAACTAATGTTTTATCACCAAGTAATTTATATAGTATTGCTAAATAATTAATTGAATCATTTGATAAATTTGTTGCACTATATGTTCTACTATTTAAATAAGATGGTAATACACTAATTTTACCTTCGTCAGATATTTGTAATGTTTGTAAAATTGTTGATTTAAATTGTAATTCTAATTTTATTGCATTTAATTTAGAAAGTATTATATAGCTATTTTCAAAATTAAATAATTTATTTATTTCTTGTATAATTTTAGCAAGGTCCTTATCAAACATTAATTCTCTTTTTACTATATATATTTCTTCTACAAGATCTTCATTATTTTCGTTTTTAGCTTTTTTTACATTTTCTTCTATATTTTTACTTATATGTTGTAATATTACGTTTACATATTGTAGTAATGATTTATAGAATACATTATAATTATTATTATTTTTAATATATGTTACTATAGCATTTAATAAAGCTTTTAGTTTTGCTGGATTAAGATTTTGAGGGTTAGAAATAGTTTCTTTTTCTATTTCTATTAATTCTTGTATATAATCAGTTATAATGTTATCATTTAAAAATAATCTTTCATATTTATTAACTATTTGAACAAATATTTTTTCTGTTATTTGTTCAAATTTTATTTTTTGTCCTTCTAAAAATTCATAGTGTTGTTCAATTGTTTCTTTATTATCTTTAAATGCTTTTATTATATATTTTTTAATAGCATCAGTAAATTTTTCTATATCTGTGTCATTTTTTTTCAATTTAGTTGAAGCTACTGAAGCAATTTCAGACATATCTAAATATGTAGCAATTAAATTTAGTAAATCACTTTCAAAATCATCTTCAATTTCTCTATAAAAGCCATTATATAGTATTTTTAAAATTTTATCATAAACTTTTAACATTTTTTCATTATGATTTTTTTGTGTTTCATCAATTGTTTCTTTTTGTTGTTCTTGAATTATGTGTAATTGTTCTTTTAACTGTTCATCAAATACATAATGTAGTATTTTTTGAATTACTTCTATAGCTGGTTCTTTTTCATCAAGACAACCAATATAATCCAATAAGCATCCATTGGTTATTTTTAAATATTTATTAAATGCGTCTTTTATATTATTAATCCATTCTAAATAAGTGCAATTGCTTATGTCTATATCAAGTAGGTATAATGTTATTTCTTCTCTTGAATCTTTATCATGTAATAATAAGTCAATAGCGTCTTGTATATTCAGTATTGTTTTAAATGTTATTTTTAATTGTCCTATTATTTTTTCATTATTAAAATCAATTTTATATTTTAATTTTTTTTTCTTTATGAATGCTATGAACTTATCTTCTTCACCATATTTAAAAGAAACATTTGAATTTTTCATTAAGAATAATACTTGTTTAATAAATTCTTTACTTTCTATATAACGCATATCTCTTTCAAAATTAGAATATTTCATTTTTTGATTTGATTTTATAATTGATTGAGTAAATTGAATCATATCTTCTAATAATTGTAATTGTTCAATAGTAAAGTTTTTATCTTTAATGAATTCACACAAATTAGTATAGAATAAAGTACATGCAATACTAAAATTTAAATCATATTGTTGCATTTGAATATGTGTTTTTATTGTGTCTAATACTCTAAGTATTTCATAAAAAACAATATCATCTGTATTTGCTTTGTTTTTTAGTATTTCAGTAACTTCTTTTATAAAAGTACTATCAACACCTTCGGCATAGTCTATAAATCCATCTAGTATTTGAAAGAATTCTTTAGGGTAAGGTAATGCAAATATATGAGCATTTCTTCTATTTGTTGTAAAAAGTACTTTAGGATCAACAGGTAAGTTTTGTTGTTGAATTGGAGGAAGTATTAAAGTTGTTAATATTTCTCCTTCAAGTAGTGCTTTATATAAGAAGATAGTTTGAGATAAGGTTTTCTTTATATAATCAAGTATTTCTGCTTGAATATTAATTTTTCTTACTAAATTATCATTTTCATCTTTTAAATCTATAGTTATTTCAAAATGAAGTGTATCATATGTTTTATATACACCATTTTGTTTTCTTAAATAATTTCCAGTAACTTTTTTAGAATCTTTTATATAACTAGGCATTTCATCATACTTACCATTTAATACTTCTAAAAGTTGTGTTCTATATAGTTTTGTATTTTTACCATTATTTAGATTATACTTTTCTAAAATAAAGTTTACCAAATTATTAATTGATATGTTCATAGTCTCACCCTATTATAAATATATCACAATTTTGATTAAATTTACAATCATGTTATATTTTATTTTCTTGACTTATAAATATAAAAATGATACGATTTAATAAAATAGGAGATGAAGCTTATGGATAAAGATAAAGCTTATATATCTGATAAATTATTAATTGATAATCCTTTATATATAAATACTATTCCATTTGATACATTAATGGATTGTGTACAATCTTTTTTAAAAGAATCTGAATATAAAAAATTATTAAAATTATCTAAACCATATATAATGTATACTGTAGATAAAGATAATAATGTTGTTCCTGTTGAATCTAGTAGACGTTATTTAGTTAAAGAAGATTTAATGAATTTCTTTTTACTATATGTTGATGATTATTATGATAATTTCACAATATATAATTTAAAAAATAAAAGTTTAATTCAAAATACATTTTTAAATTTACTTAATATAAGAAGAAAATGTGATACATTTTCAGATTTGTATGTTCAACAATTATCTGAATTACCATCTGATGAATTTTATGGTGGTCTAACACCTGTTAGTATAGCTGATTGTTCAAGATTGTTAAAAGATGATTTACCGGCTTTAATAGGTAGTGCTGCATTTTTTAATTCAATTAATGATTTAGATGTAGGAAAGAATTTTGTTGATTTAGAAAGCAAACATACAGTAGATTTTAGTGAATCTAATGATAGAACTAAGTTTATAAATTATTGTAGAGAAACACATGATATAAAAGAATATTATTCTAAAGTGGTAAAAAATATATATAATAGTTCAATAAGTGAAGTACTGGATTTATATATTAATTTATTAAATAAAAAAATGATAAATATAAGAAATTTTTCAAATGTTTGTGATTTTAAATGTAAAATTCTTTTAGAAGAATTTGTTTCATTATTTCTTATAGATCCAGCAGAAACTGAAGTAAAAAATATTTATTCTAAAGATGATATAAATTTTGTAAGAGTTTTATTACATAAAGTGCTTAATAATGTGGTAATTAATTCTGATGAAATAGAAAGAATTTTAAATCTTTCACAATTTTATTCAACACCTGTTGAATTAAACTGTGAATTATTCCAAACATATTTGGATTATTTAAAAAAACTAGATTTAGAAAAAACAACTGAAAGTGCTAAAGCAATATAAAAAAGTGTGCATAACTTTATGCACACTTTTATTTTATTATAAATCTAGTATTTGCTTCTTTATTTAAATGTTGATTAGCTGACATATATTCATCTAATATATCTCTACATGATGTAGCAATTACTTTTATTTTACCATTCTTTTCATTTTACCTTCTTTTAATATTTTTATTATAGCACACTTTTTATTCACTTTATAGGTATTTATACATACACTATTATGAGGTGAATAACATGAATATTAGAGGTATAGTTATAGATGCGGGTCATGGAGGAGATGACCCAGGTGCAGTAGGTAATGGTATTATAGAAAAAGACTATACTTTAAAAATATCTAAGTATATGTATGATAGATTAAAAGAAACTGGTATACCAGTTGTAATGACAAGAGATACTGATATAACACTTACACCAACTGAAAGAGTAAACAAAGTAAAAAATGCTTTTGGTGAATATAAAGATGTACTTGTTATATCTAATCATATAAATGCTGGAGGTGGAGATAACCCTAGTGGTAAATTAACTTTCTTCGAGAAAAACTAAGATTTTAAAGACGATTTATAAAAAAATAAGTTGTCTTTTTATTTACTTTACATCTTATTAAAAATAAAAAATAAAAAATATGTCCCAAATATTGCAAAAGTGTCCCAAATAATATATAATGAATATAGGTGATAATATGAAGAAGAAGAATATATTAAATTTAATTAAATATCATACAGAAAACAATGATGAATATTTTAGAAATGAAGCATATGAAATTGCAAAATACTTTGATAAAACTGGTGATGTTGAATTATCAGAATATATACTTGCACTTCTATCTGATGTAAATACATTTGTACCTCAAATTGAAAAATCTGACTTAGTTTTTTTTAAAAAACTATCTCCAAGTAAAGAACCATTTCCATTACCTG
>Ga0310691_10008913_pt1 | contig 10262 bp, 6 predicted proteins | sample 176DNAGHGlowgp2_FD_203887 | JGI IMG/M metagenome (GOLD analysis project Ga0310691, IMG submission 203887) | Sheep rumen microbial communities from Palmerston North, Manawatu-Wanganui, New Zealand - 1766 DNA GHGlow gp2 (v2) (version 2) | ecosystem: Host-associated > Mammals > Digestive system >...
CCTCGCCTCGCTCGAAGGCTGACGCCGCCCGCGGCGCGCGGAGAGGCCCTGCGGAATTCCCCGCGGGGCCGGTTGTCAGCGCGCCTCGGCCCGGCCGATGCGCGAAATGCGGTTGGAGCCCGGGTCGAGCCGGGTTTCGCGGCCGTTCCAGGCGAAGACGCCGGAAAGGCCGGGCGGCAGCGCCACCGAGCCGCGGACGCCGCCGGCGCCGTCGAACGCGAGGTCGAGCGCCACGGGGCCGCGCGGCGTCGGGGTCGCGCTCCGGACGCGGCGGAGCGGTCCGGGGCAGGGCGCGACGCGCACCGCGCCGTAAAACGGCGCGTCCGGACGCACGCCGGCGACGCCGGCGTGGAGGTGCCAGAGCGGGTGGGAACCCCACGCATGGCAGTCGCTGCGCGGCTCCTTCTGGCCGTTTTTGCCGCAGTCGGGGGCTTCGAGCGGCGTGCGGAGGCCGCGCGCGGCGAAGTCGCGCCAGAGATCGAGCCGGCGCAGGAACAGGTCCGCGCGGCCGAGACGCAGGAACGCTTCGAACAGGTAGTGCGAGAAGTAGACCGTGGCGCGCGCGAGGTCCGGCGCGCCGAGGAGCCCCTCGAAGGCGCGCCGGCGGCGGGCGGGGGAGAGGATGCCGGCGACGATCGCGAGGCTCTGGGCGTGTTCGCTGAACGACGTGCGGGCCGGATCGTCCGCCAGGAGTCCGCGCGATTCGCACCAGAACGCGCGCAGGACCGCCGCCGCGGCGCGCCGCGCTTCGGCGCGCCAGTACGCGGCGAGGCGGTTTTCGCCGAGGGCGCTTTCGATCTCGGCCGCGGCCTGGAGCGCGAGGACGCGGAAGAGGTTCGCGGGCGCGCTTCCTCCCTCGCCGGCGTTGCCGCCGGGAGGGACGCCCTTGCGGTCGTTCCACGCGGGCGACCAGTCGACGAAACTCCAGCCCGGGGTTCCTTCGAGGAGCCCCGCTCCGTTTTCGTAGAGGGCGAGCCCGTGGAGGCACTGCCGCATGCCCGGGGCCTTCGCGCGGAGCCACTCCCGGCAGTCGCGGAGCATCATGGCGTCGCGGAGGATCAACGGCCAGACGAGCGCGTAGGTGCCGGATTCCTGACGCTTGCGGGACGGGAACTGCATGGCGGGGATGCCGTCCTCGCGGCGCGAGAGGTCGAAGAGGTCCGCGGCGTGGCGCACGAGGCGGTCGTCCGGCGAAATCGCGGCCGCGACGAGCATCTGGAGCCGGGTGTCGCCGACGTACTGCTGCTGTTCGTAGTGCGGGCAGTCGAAGAACGTCTCGTGCATGCACATCTGGAGACCGCGCACGCAGATGCGCCGGACGTCGGCGAGGGTCGGATCGTCGCACTCGAACCGGTCCTCCGGTTCGAGGGGGTAGCGCGTTTCGAGAATCGCCGCCGAGACCGCGCGGAGCGGTTCGCCGGCCGTTTCGATTTCGATGCGGCACCAGCGTCCGCTCCGCCACCACGGAGTCGTGAACCGGGCGCCCTTGCGCCCGTCGGGGAGAAACACGTCCGTGAAACCGGAAAAGGAGGCTCCCTTCCATTCGTTCCGGTTCCGGAGTTTGAGGCCGTCCGCTCCGCGGAGGCCTTCCGCCCATCCCCACCGCACCGTCGCGCCGGCGCCGCCGTCGACGACGAGTTCCGGCCGGGCGCAGAAGTATTCGCCGAGATCCCAGACGACCTCTACGCGCGAACGTGCCGGAACGGCGAACGGTCCCGGGCGGGACCCGGCGAGCGGACCCGTCCGGAACCGGCCGGGAACGAGCCTCCGATCCAGCATGTCCGGCAGGACGGAAGGGTACAATTGCCAACCGACGGAGCGGCCGCCCCACAAGTTGCGTCCCGAATGCGGCCAGACGGGGCCGCGGACCGCGACGGCTTCGGTCCACGATCCGGGGGGCGGTTCTTCGTCGAAAGCCGACGTTCCGCGGACCTCGAACGGCGTTCCGACGCATGCCGAAACGGACTCCGGATCGCTTCCGCCGGGCCGGGTGCCGGAGATGCGCGCGACGCTCCACGGCGCCCTGCCGGTCGAGAGCCGTTTGTGCCAGGGGCCGGATGCGGCGAGCGCGAAACCGCCCCGGACGGAAAGCTGTTCGGAAGGGGCGGCGTTGCCGAGCCGCCAGACCACGGCTTCGAGGCGGTGCCGGCCCGGCCCGGACGCGAGCTCGAAGGATTGGTAGGTCCAGCGCTCCGGCGTGCCGCGGTGCGGCCCGGAAGCGACGGGGGCGCCGTCGAGAAAAAGGACGAAACGCTCGTCCGCCGTGACGTCGATCCGGGGGGCGGATTCCCCGCGTTTCCTTTCGAATTCCAGCCGGAAACGCAGGAAAACGCCCTCGCGGGGCGGCGGTTCCGGCGCGTCCGGAGCCCAGATCCACGAGGCGTCGTCGAGCGGCTGGAGAGGGTTCACGCCCGTGTCCCCGCGCAAAAGGCGTTCGGGCCGGAAAATCCTGCGTACGTTGTCCATGCGCGCGATTGTACGCTTCTGCATTTCGGGTTGCGACGGAAGAGGTGCCGTTTTCCGCAAATTTTTCCTGCCCGTTCAATCAACCGCGTGCGAGGCCGATTCGCCCCGGGCGGCCGGGGCGGCAGCCCGTTCGCGGCTTGTCCGGTACGCATCGAGGAGTTTTGCGAGATTGCGCTCCGGAACGCAGTCGGACCGTTCGAACGCCTCGCGGGCCGCCTCGCCCATTTTCCGCAACCGTTCCGGATCGGAGAGCAGATCGCGGAGCGCGGCGGCGAGGGAAGCCGGATCTCCGGATTCGAAAAAGCGTCCGGTGACGCCGTCGCGGACGAGCGTGGCCGGACTTCCGATCTTCGAGACCAGTGCGGGAATTCCGTTTCTAGCCGCTTCCAAAATCGTCAAGCCGAAAGTTTCGAACCAAATCGACGGAAAGACCAGCAAGTCGGACGTGGCGATGGCGTCCATGGCGGATCGGCGCGGGAGGTTTCCCAGAAAACGGACGGTTTCCGAAAGCCCCGATTCGCAGACGAGCGAACGCAATGCCGCTTCTTCCGGACCCGAACCTGCGACGGCGAGCGTGCATTCCGGGAAATCGGGACCGCCTCCGTCGTTCAACCGCCTCCACGCCTCGATCAAAACATCCACCCCTTTTTCCGGCGACAACCTCCCGACATAGACGACTCGCAAAGGACGGCAAACGCCAAGGGGCGAATTTTCCCGCTTCCCGTGGATGGGGAGCGACGACGGATCCGCGCGTTCTTCGCCGGGATCGACGAGCGCGTTCGGTTTCACGGCGATCTTGTCCGCCGGAAGGCCCGCGGCGGCGAATTTGTCCTTCGCGAAGTCCGTGAGCGCCACGTAGAGCGAAACCTTGCGGCGGTACGTGCCGAGCGCGCGGTGGACGAGCAGCATCGCCGCAACGGCCGCGGACTGGAGGCGCGAACCGCGGTAGCACGCGCGGCAGACGCCGCGCCACGGGGCGCGTCCGAGGCAGTCCTCGCAGACGGCGCCGTCCCGGAACAGGTAGCCGTTGAGGCAGGCGAGGCGGTAGTTGTGGAGCGTCTGCACGACGGGAACGCCCTCCGCGGCCGCGGCCCAGTACACCGACGGGGAAATCACCGGAAACGTGTTGTGGCAGTGCACGACGTCCGGCTTTTCGGCGCGGATCAGGGCCTTGACGTCGCGGACCGTCGAGGGGTTCCAGACCGTGCGCGCCGCAAGCCCGATCTTCCGGAGTAAGCCGTGTTCGCGGATGTCGGTGTTCGACTTTTCGTAGCGGACGACGCGATGGCCCGCGTTTTCGAGCATCGCGCATTCCGATTCGTAGACGCTGTCTTCGCCTCCCCTGAATCGGTACCGGTTGTGGACCACGAGGATCGTCATGGCGGACGATCATACACCTTCCGGCCTTTCTCCGCAAACGCGCGCTTTTCTTGGACACGGGGTCCGTTTTCTGGTAGACTCCGTCCCCGTTTTGGGGCACAAATCGACGGACATCTCACATGGGCGGCTTCTTCGGCGCGGTTTCGCGCGAAAACTGTGCGGCTGACGTTTTCTACGGCACCGATTACCATTCCCATCTGGGCACGCATCGGGGAGGAATGGCTTTCTGGGCCGGAGGGGTTTTCCACCGGACGATCCACGACATCTCCAATTCCCCGTTCCGCACCCGGTTCGGGGACGATTTCGCCAAGTACCATTCGCTCGATCCGCGGGCCGGGATCGGCTGCATCAGCGACACCGACGACCAGCCCCACATCTTCCTTTCGCATCTCGGGCGCTATTCCATCGTCACGGTCGGCCTCGTGGCGAACGCGTCCGCGCTCGTGGAGGGGCTGGTGAAGAAGCACGCCGCGCATTTTTCCTCGCTCCAGTCGGGCGAGATCATGCAGACGGAAATCATCGCTGCCCTGATCAACACGCAGGAGTCGATCGCCGACGGACTGAAGTACGTCCAGGAGACGGTCGAGGGCTCGATTTCGATTCTCCTGCTCGCGCCGGACAGCGTGCTCTGGGCGATGCGGGACCGGTACGGGCGAACGCCGGTCGTCCTCGGCCGCAAGGAAAGCGGCATGGCGGCGACGTTCGAATCGTCCGCGTTTCCGAATCTCGGCTACGCGCCGGTGCGCGATCTCGGTCCCGGCGAAGTCGTCCGGATCACGCCGGACGGCGCCTCGACCGTGGTGCCTCCGCGCGCCGAAGAGCGGCTGTGCACGTTCCTGCACGTCTATTACGGATATCCGGCGGCGTCCTACGGCGGCTTCAACGTGGAGCGCGCCCGCTACCGGTGCGGGGCTGCGCTCGCCAAGTCGGCCCCGGCGGACGCCGACATCGTGGCCGGCGTCCCGGATTCCGGCATCGGCCACGCGCTCGGCTATTCCGACGCTTCCGGCATCCGCTACGCCCGTCCGTACGTGAAGTACACGCCCACGTGGCCGCGTTCGTTCATGCCGTCGAACCAGGTGGAGCGCCAGCACATCGCGCAGATGAAGCTCATCCCGATCCCGGAACTCGTGAAGGGCCGCCGCATCGTCCTGTGCGACGATTCGATCGTCCGCGGCACCCAGCTCCGTGACCAGGCGAAGCGGCTGTTCGACATCGGGGCGAAGGCGGTCCACGTGCGCATCGCGTGCCCGCCGCTGCTCTACGCGTGTCCCTTCATCAACTTTTCGCGTTCCAAGAGCGTCATGGACCTCATCACGCGCCGCGTGATCCACGATCTCGACGGCGAGGACGCCGACGTTTCTCGCTACCTCGATCCGGACGGCGCCCCGTACCGCAAGCTCGTCGACTGCATCCGCGAGCGCCTCGGGCTCACGTCGCTCGCGTTCCAGCGCCTTCCGGACCTTCTCGCCGCCGTCCGCGGAGACGCGGACGGCGGCGCGGAGCCCCGCGGCTGCGGGCTCTGCACCCGCTGCTGGAACGGGGCCTGACTTCCCCGCACGCTTCGAAACCCACCCGAAACAAGGACCACCACCATGCAAAACACCGCCCGCCGTTTTTCACGGGACGCCGGCTTCTCGCTCATCGAAATGCTGTTCGTCGTCGCCGTGATCGCCATTCTCGCCGGCCTCATGTTCCCGCTCGCGGGATCCGTCCGTTCCAGGGCACAGCGCGCCAACTGCCTCAACAACCTCCGCCAGTGGGGCCTCGCCCTCAACCTCTATCTCGACGAAAACCGCGGCAAGTTCCCGGGTTGGCAGGGCGGCTCGAAACTCTGGTACGAAGAGCTGCCCCCCTACGTCGACCAGCCGCCGATGTCCGAATCGGTGGCGTTTCCCGGCGGCGGCAAGAAGAGCCTGTTCCTCTGCCCGGCGGACGTCGGCGACGGCACCGACCACGGCGACTACTATTCCAGCTACACCTTCAACACGCACGTCTCCAAGACCAAGGGCGCCACGCACCAGCACCAGATCAAGAATCCCGACCGGTTCGTCGTGTTTTCCGAGACGCCGACCGGCGAAAAGTCCGGCGTCGACCTCTCGACGCTCGGCAGGACCCGGAACGGCGCTTCCGCCTTCCGCCATTCGGGCAGCGTCTGCTTCGCGTTCGCCGACGGCCACGCCGCCGCTTTCCGCCGCGCCGCGGTCTGGCGCGAGGGCCTCGCCGCGACCGACAACTACGGCGGGCTCCAGTGGAACCCCGAAAACGACGATCTCGAGAACGCGGCCTCGGAAGAGCAGTAGGCGATGCGCTTCAACGTCGATTCCCTCCCCGATCCCGACGGGGTCCTTCTCGTGGACAAGCCGTCCGGCGTCACGTCGAGCGACGTCGTGGTGGCCGTCCGCCGCATGTTCAAGCTCAAGAAGGTCGGCCACGGCGGCACGCTCGATCCGCAGGCGACCGGCCTTCTCGCGATCCTCGTCGGCAAGGCCACGCGCGCTTCGCAGGCCGTGATGGGCGGCGACAAGGTCTACGAGGGCGTGCTCCGCCTCGGCGCCAGCACCAACACGCAGGACGCCGAGGGCGAGCGCACCGGCGGCTCCGATCCGTCCGGCGTCTCGCGCGAGGCGCTCGAAGCCGTCATCCGTTCCGATTTCACCGGCGACATCTTCCAGGTCCCGCCGATGGTTTCCGCGATCAAGGTCGGCGGCGTCCCCCTTTACAAGATGGCCCGCAAGGGCGAGGAGGTCGCCCGCGACCCGCGCCTCGTGCACGTCTATTCGATGCGGATCGACGAATTCGGCGTCCCGGACTCCCGGTTCACCGTTTCCTGCACGAAGGGCACCTACGTGCGCACCCTCTGCAACGACATCGGCGAGAAGCTCGGTTGCGGCGGCCATCTCGCGGCGCTGCGCCGCCTCCGCTCCGGGAAGTTCGACGTCAAGGACGCCGTTTCCCTGGAGTTCCTCCGCTCGCTTCCCCGCGCGGATCTGCCGTCGCGCCTCCTCCCCCTTTCCGCCCTCGCGTAGGCGGCGGGCCGTTCACTCGAACATCGACCCGAAGTCGAGTCCTTCCGCGGCCAGCGCGAAGATCGCGAGCGGAACGCCTCCAGCCGCGTTCCGGCAGGAGAACAGGTAGGCCCCGTAGGCGGCGTCCGGTTCGTCCGGCGCCGGAGGCCGCAGCCCGAAGAGCGCGATGCCTGTCCCCGCCGAAGCTTCCGCGATCGCCTCCCGGGCCCCGCGTCCGCCGGTCGGCGAGACGATCGAAACGCCGGCCCGCACGCGCGCTTCGGCGAGGAAGGTCCGAAGGCTTTCTTCGGCGCGGACCGGGTCTTCCCCGGGCTCCGCGACGTGGCACAGGCGCAGTTCCGCGCCTTCCCACGCGCGGCTCTGCCGCAGGAGGCACGCAAGCGCGAGCAGGAAGGGGGCGTTGCCGCCCCGGCCCCTCCACCAGACGTCGATCCGGCGCGGTCCGCCGGTTCCGGCCCCTTCTTCGCCGTAGCGCCCGGGTGCGGCGAGCGCCACGTTCAGCCGGAGGCGTGCCGCGAGCGCCGCGACGGAGCCGGCCCCGTCTGCGCTTTCGGCGTCGGACGGCGCTCCGAGCAGCACGGTGTTGGGCGCGAGCGGTCCGAAGCCGTACGTGCGGACGAGTTCCCGCATCCCCGTCCAGGCGTCGGGGGCCGGATGGACGCGGACGAAGGCGTCGATGCCGCGCTTCGCCGCCCAGTCGCGCACCGTTTCGCGCGCTTCCGCCCTCCGTTCCGCCGTCCATCCCGCGTCCGGCACCACGGAAGCGAGCGTCAGGAGCCCGCGGTCGCGCGAAAGCGCGCCGGCGAGATCCGCCAGCCACGGCCGGCGGGCCGTCGCCGCGCCGAGCGCGAGAACGTCCGGCTGCCAGTTGCGTTCGTCTTCCGGCCGGTGCACGAGGCGGCGCAGCGTCGCGCGCACGGTTCCCCGCAGCAGGCTGCGCCGCAGGTCGTTCCACCGCGCGCGGATGCGCCGGCGCACCATGAGCCAGTCGATCGCGCCGACGACCAGGACCGCCGCGACGGTGGCGCCGGGGCTCACGAGAAGCATCACCGCGCAGCACAGGGCGAATCCCGCGGCGGACACCGCGGCCGGCACCCGGAACGACGGCCTCCACGCGGGGCTCCGGACCGTTTCCTCCAGCGCCGCGGCGAGGTTGAGCAGCGCGTACACGAGGAGGTTCACCATCGTGAGCACCGGTGCCAGGACGTCGACGCCGCCGGCCCACGTCGCGGCGAGGGCGAGCGCGAAGGCGAGCGCGGCGGCGGCGCGGGGGTCGTCGCCGCGCCCGTATCCCCGGCCGAGCGCCGGCGGAACGAGCCGGTCGCGCGAGAGCGCCTGCAGGACGCGTGGCGCGGCGAGCAGCGAACCGAGCGCGCTCGAAAGGCACGCCGCCCACACGCCCAGGAGGACGAGGCCCGGCCACCGCGCGCAGGCGCGGAAAAGGCCGGGATCCGACACCAACGCCGGATGGTTCCCGACGAATGCGTGGAGCGCCACCGGCACCGCCAGGTAGATCGCGTAGCCCGTCGCGATCGCGCCGAGCGTGCCGGCCGGTATCGCCTTGCCCGGATCGGCCAGGTCTCCGGACATGCCCAGTCCGGAAAGAATGCCGGTCACCGCCGGGAAGAACACCGCCAGCACGAAGAAGAACCCCTTGCCCGCGGGCGCCTGGACCGCGGCCGCGTCCGGAAGCCCTTCCGGCGCGCCCCCGAGGAAGAACGACGCGAGCGAAAGCGCGATCGCCCCCATGATGAAGAACTGCGCCTTCAGGGCGGCGTTCGCGGAGAAGGTCGCAAGCAGTCCGAGCGCGGCGAGCGTCGCCGTGCCGAGGACGCGTGGGTCGATGCCGGCGAGGGAAGGGAAGGCGTCCTGCAGCGCTTCGGTGAAGCCCGCGACGTAGAAGGCCACCGACACCGCCTGCGAGACGAAGAGCGGGATCCCGACGGCCGCTCCGGCTTCCGCGCCGAACGCGCGGGACACGAGGTAGTAGGCTCCGCCGCCGCGGACCGTGCGGTTCGTCGCGAGCGCCGAGAGCGAGAGTCCCGTCAGGAACGTGACGGAATTGCAGACCGTGACGAGCAGGAGCGTCCGCGCGAGGCCGAGGTTGCCGAGCACCCAGCCGAAGCGCAGGTACATCACCACGCCGATGATCGTGAGGATGCTCGGCGTGAACACGCCCTTGAAGGCTCCGAATCCGTAGCCGCCTTGCGCGCCGTCTTTGCCCATTGGAATCGTTTTCTCGGTTTCGAGCGGGGTGGAGGGAGCGGGCGGCGCGGTCAGCCGAGGTCGCCGAATTCCGGCTTGGCCTTGTCGGCGCCGTATCCGGTTCCGCGTTTCCATCGGACCGTTCCGCCGCCGGGAGCGGGCCGTTCTTCGAAGCGGCGGTCGAGCTCGTAGCGCGCGAGGTCGGCGCGCCGGACGCCGAAGGTGGAGGTTTCGCGCAGGATCGCGGCGGCCGCGGCGTCGGCCGCTTCCGGCGCCGCGAGGACGCGGAGGAGGTGCCCGGGCCGGTTCTTTTTCATCTGGAGCGGCGAGAGCGCCGCGTCGAGGACGCCGGGCACGGCGCGCAGGTGTTCGCAGGCGCGGCCGAGCGTTTCGCCGGTCATGTCGTCGAGGTTGCAGAGCAGCTCCGAGACGCGGCCGTTGGGACCGCCGGGGAAAGACGCGGCGGCCGGGGAGGGGAGCTCTTCGCCCCAGAAAGCGCGCACCGCGTTGGAGCGGCCGGGGGTTTCGCGGTGGCCGAGCCCGATTCCCGTGCGTAGCCAGCGCGCCGCAGGTTGCGGACCCCACTGCGCGACGAAGCGGCGCAGCAGCGCCGCGCCCGTCGGCGTCAGGAGTTCGCCTGCGGATGGATCGTCTCCGCGCCAAGGGAGACCTTCGAGAAGGTTGGCGGTGGCCGGCGCGGGAACGGGCAGCACGCCGTGCGCGCAGCGGACCGTGCCGCCACCCGCGTTCGGTGGCGTCGCCACGATCCGGTCCGGTGCGAGTTCGGCAATCAGCGCCGAGACGCAGACGACGTCCGCGATCGCGTCGAGCGTGCCGACTTCGTGGAAGTGGATCTGGTCCACCGGTCGTCCGTGCGCCTTCGATTCCGCTTCCGCGATGGAATCGAACACCGCAAGCGCGTTCTCCTTCACGCCGTCTTCAAGCGGGAGAGCGAGGACGTGCGCCCGCACGTTCGCGAGCGTGGCATGGTGGTGATGGTGCCCGTGGTCATGGTCATGGTCATGCTCGTGGTCGTGCCCGTGGTCATGGTCATGATCATGCCCGTGCTCGTGTCCGTGGTCGTCGGCGCATTCGGTTTCGCCATGGGCCGTGACGTCGAAAAGCGTTCCGGCAAGACCTCCGCGCGACCCCCCGCGGAGCGTCAGCGCGACGCCCGGCGGC
>Ga0310691_10008915_pt1 | contig 10260 bp, 8 predicted proteins | sample 176DNAGHGlowgp2_FD_203887 | JGI IMG/M metagenome (GOLD analysis project Ga0310691, IMG submission 203887) | Sheep rumen microbial communities from Palmerston North, Manawatu-Wanganui, New Zealand - 1766 DNA GHGlow gp2 (v2) (version 2) | ecosystem: Host-associated > Mammals > Digestive system >...
TTCCTCCCGTGCCATCCATCACTACAATGCCGCGCTGATTGCGGACTCCCTCGGCCTGTCATGCTACAACTGCGGGCAGGACGGCGAGGGGATTGTCCTTTATCATGCGTGGTGGGAGATGATAAGGAGGCGCCATCATCCGCGCCTCGTCATCTACGAGGTGACGCCCGCCTACGATGTCCTTCAGGGTGACAACACGAAGCATCTGGGCTGGCTGAAGGGGCATTACGATGACGAGGTTGTCAGAAGGGAGTTCGACGAGATAGACCCATGCGAAAGGTACAGGATGCTGAGCATGCTCTACCGCTACAACTCGCGGTTCCATCAGGTTCTGCTGGACTACCTGCATCCCGTTCACGACATGGACAGGGGCTTCCTTCCCGTCCACAGCGAGCTGGACACGCTCAGGATCAGGGAAGTGGGACAGCTCGAAGAAAGTGCCTCCAGAGTCGAAATGAGGACCGATTCGCTGAAACTGCGGTATTTCGAGGAGATGCTTCGGGATGCCGGCGTGACGAAGTTCGTCTTCGTGTATTCTCCCACGTGGTACGGCTTCCGCGATTCGGGGACGGAGCCCATCCGTGACCTTGCCTGCAGGTACGGTTGTCCGTTCCTCGACTTCACAGATAGCGCGAAGTATGTGCATCACAACGAATTCTTCTACGACGGCTCACACCTGAATGCGCGTGGAGCCGATGAGTTCACGAGGGATTTAATCCGAGAATTGAGAAAGCGAAATTTAATTGACTGAAAAATATGGACACTAGTGTGCTTATCCGTTAAAAAGAGATAAAAACTGAACCATATTTTGGTTTTGTCAATGATACTTGCTATCTTTGCGCCATAGTTAGACATACGCTCATCGGCCATAAAAGAGTTTATCTCCTTTTAACGGATAAGCATTAATATTTTTTGATATGTTTAGAAATCTGTTCATTCGCTTCTTTGCAGCTATAATGCTGGTCTCATTCCTCCTTTTCGTATTAAGTTGCAATGAGGAGCATGTGATAGCATTAGACCCACTTCATCTGGACCAAATGGAATTCTATGCGAGCAGCGAGGGTGGCAATTATGATGTCAATGCCAATGAGACCATCCAGTTGACGAGCAACAGCAAGAATTTCCAAATAAACGACACCGAACGATTCACGACGCTCGAACGCAACAAGCTTGAAACAGTGTGGTATAGTGCAGTTGTCGATTCGAGCAACAAGAAGCTCCTGCATCTATCCATTCAGCCAAATGGAACAAACGCTGTCCGTGAAGACTATATAACCGTCTTTTCCAGCGAATCGGAGTCATACGAAATGGTTCATATCAAGCAGTCGGGCAAGCAATGAATAAGTTCGTGCCCTGTTTTCTGGCGTCATTCCTTCTGCCCCTCGGTGCCACGGCCCAGAGCAGGCAGCAGGACAATGATGCATCGACGCAATCCCATACTTATACGATTCACGGCCATGTAATCGACGCTGAATCCAAGGAGTCCCTCATTGGTGCGAACATCCATGTATCGACCCTCGGAACAGGCTGTTTCACCAACGAGTACGGATACTTCAGCATCACGTTGCCCGAAGGCGAAAATCTCCTGACATCTTCCTACATCGGATATGCTTCTGACTCGCGAAATATCCGTCTTAACAGGGACACTTTGGTAACGATAGGATTGAAGCCCAGTCAAACGCTGGATGAAGTTGTTGTGGATTCCGACAGGCCAGAGACAGGGGCATTGAGCAGCCGGAGCGGTGCAAAGACCATCACGGTCCAGCAAATCATGAGGATGCCGGCACTGTTAGGCGAAGCCGACGTAATCAAGACGCTGCATCACGAGCCTGGCGTACAGCCCTCAATGTCAGGACAGGCAGGAATGAGTGTGCGCGGTGGCGATACAGACCAGAATCTGTTCTTACTCGACGGTATGATGCTCTATAATGTCGATCACGTGATGGGATTCGAATCCGCATTCATGCCCGATGCCGTGAAACATGTCGATTTCTTCCGCGGCTCATTCCCCGCTCGCTTTGGTGGCAGACTTTCATCCGTCACCGATGTCAGGACAAAGGACGGAAATCTGCGCAACTACCACGGCACTTTTTCGATAGGTCTGTTGTCATCGCATGTCAATTTGGAGGGACCCATCCGCAAGGACCGGGCTTCGTTCCTGTTCTCGGCAAGGCGAACCTATGCCGACTGGCTGTTCAATGCCTTCCAAGGCATCACCGATGCCGAGATTGACCACCTCGGCCTGTATTTCTATGACCTGAACGCGAAGATCAACTATAGGATATCGGACAGCGATCGTGCCTACATCAGCTTCTATCGCGGCAGGGACGTGCTGGATGTCGCTGACAAGAACAAGAGCGAATATAAGGAGAGCAGAAGTTCCGACAGGACTGCCCAGGACCTGCATTGGGGCAATACACTGTACCAGTTGCGATGGAACCACATCTTCAGCCCTGGGCTATTTGCCAACGTTTCGGTTGGATGCAATCGTTTCCGGATGTCTAATCTTGCAGGATTCCAGAATGAGGAATACTACGAGGGTCGTCTTATTGGCCGTCAGCTCTCCAATCTTGAATACCAGTCGGGTATCGACGATCTTTCAGCATCCATCGACTTTGACCATCATCTTGGCGCTTCCCATCATCTGCGCTACGGCATCCAGCATATTCAGCATCAGTTCCGTCCCGAGCACCAGTCCTATCGTGTAAAGACTTTCGAGGCTGGCAGCAACGACACCGATGAAACCTTCAGTAGCGGCAACGCATCCATCCGAGCCCACGAGACATCGATATATGCCGAAGACGACATGAACATTGGCCGCCGATGGCAGGTGAATGCTGGCATCCGAGCAGCCTTGTTCCGAGTATTGGCGAAGACCTATCCGGCTATGGAGCCAAGGCTCTCGATAAGCCATATCCTGAAACCAGGATTTCGCACCAAGGCCTCCTATTCAATGATGCATCAGTATGTTCACAAGATCACATCGTCGCAGATTGCTTCGCCGAGCGACCTGTGGGTACCAGTGACCAGAACCTTGAAGCCGATGTCGGCCCAACAGTGGACCGTCGGCATGAACCACACTGCGCTGAAGGGTTGGGAATTCGGTGTCGATGCGTTCTGGAAGGAGCTTTACAATGTGATCGATGTCATCGACGGAGCCAGTTTCTTCGGCAACTCGAAGGGCTGGGAAAGCAAGGTCATCGGGGGAAGGGGAAATTCTTACGGTCTGGAATTCAGTGCAATCAAAACTGCAGGACGCACTACGGGAATGGCCAATTATACATTGTCGAAATCAGACCGATGGTTCCCCGATGGTCGAATCAATAGCGGCAAAAAGTTCCCCTATCGCTACGACCGCCGTCATGTCATCCATCTTGGGATCAATCACCAGTTGACTGACCACATCGACATCAATGCGACTTGGCATTTCGCATCAGGAGCATGGATCACCGTGTCCAAGCAACAGACAGAATACATAGAGCCTGGTGGCAGACTGATAGAAGGTGACTACTACAGTCATCGCAACAACTACCGGCTTTCGCCGACACACCAGCTCGACCTGTCAATCAATTTCCATCGCCCCAAGCGGCGAGGCGAAGGCATCTGGAACGTCAGTCTCATGAATGCCTATTGTCACCTGAATCAGGATATGGTCTTCACGACCACCAGGACTGTGCAAGTCCCCGATCCGAATGGGAAACAACAGGGCATGATCGAGAAGGATGTGCGAGTCCTGAAGCAACTCACCGTCATCCCCATTCTTCCATCTTTCTCCTATACCTATAGATTCTGATATGAAACGAGTCCTTTTGATGCCATTGGTCCTCATCTTGCTTGCTTCCTGCGAAAGAGAAGCAGGTGTGCTGGACGAAAAGGAAGAGCCACGTCTGGTCGTGAATGCCATGATCACGGCGGGTGCAGATTCCCAGCAGGTGCATATACGGACAACGGGGCTTGCCCGCGCCGAAAATGCGTCAGCTGCTGAGGTCAGCATCCTGCAAAATGACATGGTTGCCTATTCAGGCATTGCCGACAAACGAGGCTCTCTGATGTTTTCAGCCAAAGGCTTCGGTCCTGATGACGAAATCGCCATCGATGCTCGATATGGGAGCATCCATGCCAATGCACGGGTCAGGGTTCCCAAGCCGATCATCATCATGGGGCTTGACACCATGACGGTAAGGGTCAGACGCAGCTCCAGCAATAAAAACCTTGAACGCCACACACGCTATCTTGTTCATCTGCGACAGCCTGAAGGATATGATTCCAAGCAGACACACTATTTTCGTGTCGAAGTTTATAAGGATATCTTGTCTTTGAAAAAGACTTCGGACCAAACCGCAACAGAAGAACAGTCTATTGTCGTCGATGCCGATCATGACCAGTTCTCATATTCCTCCGATCCGGCCTTAACTGAATCGGAGAATGATTCGCAGGACGACCTGCCTATAGAATTCGATTGGCTTGCAGGGGTGGAGAACAAGTATCATGTCTTCCGCGATGTCTATTTCGCTGATGGCAGGTATGATCTTCGCCTCGACCTGCCTTATCCCTATTATGCATCCTCAAGGGACTGGTCCCAACATGTGAACATCCGTATCTATTCAATCACCGAAACCGAGTACTACTATCTTCAGTCACTCGCCGTCTATACTACACTTGATGCAGGTACAATCTTCGACACCGAACCCGGAATAACCTCGAACGTCGAAGGAGGAGCGGGGATGTTTTGTGTAGAATCGGTGACAGATATTAGTTTTGAAGAGGAACATTTTGTGTTGCCCTGAAACAGCCTGACCATTTCCTCGGCAGACGATAGATAAGTCAGTCCTTTCTCGCTCTATCCAATAAAACTTGCAGGCGCGGTATCGTATGGTGCTGCGCCTTCGCTAATTTTATAACAAAAAACAAAAAGTATTGACATCGGGGCGACAGATATTGAAGGGGTTCGCAAGGATTGTCGCCATTTGGCTATTGTGACGCTATATCATAATCTCCTTTTTAGGAAAAAGTTTGCAGAGTTGCGAAATACACCCTATCTTTGCGGTGAGAAAAACAAAGAATCTCTGCTTCCGTAGCATTGAGAATTGATGCAATGATCATGGATAATCATAATCATGCAATGTAACTCCTAAGAAGGTTTGGTTTTAGTTAATAATATGTGTGTGTGAAGCGCTCTGCCGGATTCGGCAGAGTGTTTTTTATTTCAAACAAAGATGTTAAGTCTTGAAAAGCACAATCCCCGATTGTTGTGGTTTTATTCTGGAAGCACCGGAGAGGCTGCATTTCGTGCCACCAAGTCCCAGATTAAGCGAAAACTTCAGAAGGCCGCCTCGTCATCCCAAGAGATCCAATCCCTCTTGAAGTGCTTCAACCTCGAGCGAGGATGCCCCGAAAAGCCGATGCCCAATGTGGAAAGTGGTGGCAAAAACAAATAAGAAGCATGCGAACTACGCACCTTCGAGGCAGTTTTTCAAACTTATTGACAAGATTTTCAGCGAATTTCTTGTATTTGTCAAAAATTATTACGTTCTTTGCAGCGTAGTAAGTAAATATAATTACTATTCTTTAATACTTTCTATTATGAAAAAGCTCATCCTTTCTCTTCTGACAGTTTTGCTGCCTCTGGTAGCATTTGCCGATGCTGTTGAAATCGATGGCATCTACTACGACCTGGTAACGAAAGCCAAAGAGGCAATCGTAACCAAAAACCCCAATAAATATTCGGGCAGTGTGAACATTCCTGCATCAGTCACTTATAATGGTGTCGAATACAGCGTGACGTCAATTAGTGAATACGCTTTCAGTAATAGCGAATTGACGTCGGTTACTATCCCCAACAGTGTAACGTCAGTTAGTAATTATGCTTTCTGTAAAAGTAGGGAATTGACATCGGTTACTATCCCCAACAGTGTAACGTCAATCGGTATTTATTCCTTCGATAACTGCAACGCTCTGACTTCAGTTCTGATTGGAGACGGCTTGACATCGATTAGTGGAGGGGCGTTCCACTGCTGTAGCGCCATAACCTCGGTTACTATCCCTGAAAATGTTACGTTAATAGATTATGAAGCTTTCGAAGGCTGTACTGGCTTGACTTCGATTAACCTTCCAAACAGCCTAACGCGAATCGGAAGTTTAGCTTTCAACGGATGTGCTGGCCTAAACTCCATCACCATCCCGAACAGCCTTAAGTCGATAGGTTATCAAGCTTTTAATGGCTGTAATGGCCTGACCAGGGTAAACATTACAGATTTGGCTGCTTGGTGTGGAATATCATTCTTTGTGGAATCGGACGGCTCTAACCATGCCTATCATCTTCAAAGAGACTTCACATGCAATCCGCTCTTTATAGCGAAACATTTGTACCTGAATGACGTTGAGATAACCGAGCTTGAAATACCCGACGATGTGACATCAATACGTGATGCCGCATTTGTAAATAACAGTCAACTGACTTCGGTAACTTTCCCTCAAAATAATAATCTGTGGGTTGGAAAATATGCTTTCTACGAATGTACTGGTTTGACATCCGTCAATATTAAGGACTTAGCTTCATGGTGCTCTGTTCATTTTGAATATGCTTCCAGCTCTCCATTATATTATGCCAAAAAACTATATTTGAATGGCAATGAGGTCAAGGATCTGATAATTCCTGATGGTGAGACAACAATACGACAATATGCTTTCTTTGGATGCGCAGGCTTGCTTTCAGCCTCCATCCCCAGTAGTGTTCAATCAATTGAAGAGCGCGCCTTCTACGGATGCAACAACCTGACTACGCTCACTATTTCCGATGGTTTGAATTCCATTGGTAAAAGTGCATTCAACAAATGTAGCAGTTTGACTTCCATTAGCATCCCCAATAGCGTTATTTCTATCGGAGAATCGGCATTCTCCGATTGCAGCAATTTGACCTCGTTGGCCCTCCCAAACAATTTATACACAATAGAAGCTTTATCTTTTTCCGGCTGTGGTATGACCACGGTCACCATCCCTGACGGAGTGGCAAATATTGGAGCCAGTGCTTTCTCCAATTGTAAGAATTTGGGCATTGTTATCATTGGTGGTGGTGTAAGGAAGATTGAAAATATGGCTTTTAGTTCATGCCCGGAGATAACCGATGTCTATTGCTATGCCGAGAGAGTGCCCGAGGCAACCTATTGGGCCTTCCAGGATTCCTATATTGACTATGCGACACTTCATGTGCCCGCCAATTCCCTCGAAGCCTACAAGGCACAATCTCCTTGGAATACCTTCAAGGACATCGTTCCCCTCGATGGTCAATCCATAGAAACCCTCGAATACACATCGCCCACCGACCGCATCGACGTCTATTCCATCGATGGCAAGTTCATCGGTTCGGCCACCAATCCAAGCGATGCCTCCAACATCACCAATCTTCTCCCATCCGGCACCACCGTCATCATCAAGAAGGGTGAGAAGAGCGTGAAGGCTGTGGTGAAATGAGCAGAGTTGTCTTATCCCTTCTCGCACTATTCGCTTAATCCGAAGGCGCAGCATCGTATGGTGCTGCGCCTTCGGTTTCTCCTTTTTTTTTACTTCGAAAGAAAGGAAAAAGATGGAAAAGCGAGGAAAAATGTAAAAATATCGCAGCATGTCCCCCAACGTTCGTTTAAGGACATGGTTCGATAGAAGTATGTCCGCTTACGTACGTTGGGGGACATGCGACGACGGAATGATGTCCGCCTACGTTCGTTGGGGGACATGCGACGATGGGATGATGTCCGCTTACGTTCGTAGAGGGACATACGACGACGGAATGATGTCCGCCTACGTTCGTTGAGGGACATGCGACGATGGGAATATGTCCGCCTACGTTCGTTGAGGGACATGCGACGACGGGATGATGTCCGCCTACGTTCGTTGAGGGACATGCAACGATGAGAAGATGTCCTCTTACGTTCGTAGGGGGACATGCGGCGATGGGATGATGTCCGCTTACGTTCGTAGAGGGACATACGACGACGGGATGATGTCCGCCTACGTTCGTAGAGGGACATGCGACGACGGAATGATGTCCGCTTACGTTCGTAGAGGGACATGCGACGATGAGAAATAGCTTTTCGATATTTATGACCAAAGATCTTCCTTCGTCGGAAAAACGATCTTGATAGCAAATTTTCGATCTTCTACATCTTTAAGCATTCTGACGGCCGACAGAATGCTTTCTGATGCAGAATAAAGCACTCTGTCGGCCGTCAGGATGCTTCGTCATTTGCCCTGACGAAGTTTTTCAAGTCGCGGATTGGGAGTCCCTTGATAATACCGGTTCTTGTCGAAGGCAAATGACTGGGACTCAACGTAGTCATAGCCACAGATGAATGAGGGGACATCGACACCTTGCATCAACGAATCGCGGTAAAATACAAGGTTGCCGTCGCAGGAATAATAGTGGTCTTTATTATTATTGGATACGTGTTCCTCCGAAACATAGTGTGACGGGAAAATCATAAACGTTTGCGGTTGGGCTCCAGGCAACAACTTATTTTCATAGTAAACACGCTTGTCGTCGGCATACCAGTCACGATAACGTTCCACCCTATGGATTGTCGCAAAATCAGTACCTGCAGGCATTTCCATCAATTCGGGATTATATACCGTGGTCCCATCGGTATGGAAAGCATCCCACATTCCATTCTTTGTATTCTTATGTTTCAATGCATTCAGGTCGCGGATGGATGACCCGTGGGCTTCGCAATAGACACGATTCTTATCCTGGCCATAGCGTTGTTCGCCCTCCAGCACTGCGAAAGTCTGGGGATCAGCCCCTTCGACGATTGCATTACGGTAATAGACATATCGGGCATCGGCAGCATAGTAATCGCTCAAAACCCGGAACGTGTCATAATCACCGATTGGCACTGTATTCTCTCCTATCTGGACATCAATGCCGAGGAAATAGACATTCTTACGGTCTATTGCCCAATTGTGATCCTTCTGCACAAAACTGCCTATGTCCACGACATGAAGTGCATTTTGTCCACTGTAATAATCATGGCCATCGTGTGCAAGTGGCAAGGTAAAGATCATAGACCTGTTTCTTTCCGGAACCACAAAGGTGCTGGGATCTGCCCCATCGATGAGATACATAATGTACCATACATGATCCTTATCGGCTGCATAGTTTTCGCTCAAAACCTTGAACGATGCAGGATCAGCACCTTCAAGAATTCCGTTGCCATAATATGCATGGTTAACATCGATCGCATACCAATCGTTCAGGCGCTTGAATGTCGAAGAATCATATCCTTCGGGTTTCATTTTAGCATATTCGCTTGAAGCCAATGTAGCAAAAACGATGAACAACGACACAGGCACCAAGGGACAAGTATAGAAAAACCATTTTGACCCCATGCGCCTGGATGCCTGAAACCATAGTCTCATCAATGGAATCAGATAGAGAGGATATAGCGCAATGGTCAGAAACATTCCCCAACGGCAAACCTCGTCGAAGGTCGTATGAATTGGAGCATCGAAGATGAATAATGAACCATAGAAAAACAGCGGCCACATCAACAGCGACGCGACCATGAACCAGAAGAACAACTTCTGAAACATCGTAGGCTGCCCTCCCAATATGCGACCAATAAATCCCTTGGGTTTGGAAGCCAGTATCATCTTTTGCGGCATAACTTGAAAAACTTGCATTAATAAAAAGAGACCCGAGCTATAGCAACTCGAGTCTCATGTAAGGTGGCGGCTTCCTACTCTCCCGCTTTCGCAGTACCATCGGCGTTACAAGGTTTAACTTCTCTGTTCGGAATGGTAAGAGGTGGAGCCCTTGTGCTATAACCGCCTTGTTTTTAAGTCTTCACTGACTGTAAGTCTTGACATATTCGAAAAGTTTTGTTCGTTCGGTAGATCTCTTGTCTATAGTTACTATAGTGAAAATAGTGACTATAAAGTCTTTTTTTGAAAGAAGTGTTCGGGTGATTAGTATTGCTCGGCTGAACACATCGCTGTGCGTACACCTGCAACCTATCAATGTTGTCGTCTGCAACTACCCTGTGAGGAACTCTAATCTTGTGGCCAGCTTCGCACTTAGATGCTTTCAGCGCTTATCTGTACCCGACTTGGTTACCCGGCGATGCCCTGGGCAGGACAGCCGGTGCGCCAGAGGTCAGTCCGACACGGTCCTCTCGTACTAGTGTCAGCTCCACGCAAAGTTCCAACGCCCACAACAGATAGAGACCGAACTGTCTCACGACGTTCTGAACCCAGCTCGCGTGCCACTTT
>Ga0310691_10008916_pt1 | contig 10258 bp, 6 predicted proteins | sample 176DNAGHGlowgp2_FD_203887 | JGI IMG/M metagenome (GOLD analysis project Ga0310691, IMG submission 203887) | Sheep rumen microbial communities from Palmerston North, Manawatu-Wanganui, New Zealand - 1766 DNA GHGlow gp2 (v2) (version 2) | ecosystem: Host-associated > Mammals > Digestive system >...
TCTGCTCGGTGCCCTGAAGGCTGCTATGGATGCTATCAAGCCCATGTGCGAGTTGCAGGCTGAACTGAGCAAGGAACTCGGCAAGGATGTCAAGCGCGAGTATGACCACGAAGTCAACGACGAGGAACTGCGTGAGCGCATGAACAAGGAGCTCTATCAGCCCGCTTATGACATTACCAAGCAGGCCCTTGAGAAGCAGGCCCGTGCTGAGGCTTTTGAGAAGATTCTGGCAGACTTCAAGGAGAAGTATGCTGCTGAGCATGCAGACATGACTGAAGACGAGTTGGAAGAGAAATACGCCATGATGGACCGCTATTACCACGATGTAGAGCGCGACGCTATGCGCCGTTGCATTCTGGATGAGGGTATCCGTCTCGATGGTCGTAAGACCGACGAGATCCGTCCCATCTGGTGCGAGGTTTCTCCGCTGCCCATGCCTCACGGCAGCAGCATCTTTACCCGTGGTGAGACCCAGTCACTGACGACTGTTACCCTGGGTACCAAGCTCGACGAGAAACTCGTTGACGACGTGCTCGACAAGAGCTACCAGCGCTTCCTGCTGCACTATAACTTCCCCCCATTCTGTACGGGTGAGGCTAAGGCACAGCGTGGCGTAGGTCGTCGTGAGATTGGTCACGGCCACCTAGCTTGGCGCGCTCTGAAGGAGATGATTCCTGCCGACTTCCCCTACACCGTTCGTGTAGTGAGCCAGATTATGGAGTCTAACGGTTCTTCATCAATGGCTACTGTCTGCGCCGGTACATTGGCACTGATGGACGCTGGCGTTCCCATGAAGAAACCTGTATCAGGTATTGCTATGGGTCTGATTAAGAACCCCGGAGAAGATAAGTACGCTGTATTGAGCGATATCCTTGGTGACGAGGACCACCTGGGCGATATGGACTTCAAGACCACCGGTACAAAGGATGGTCTGACCGCTACCCAGATGGATATCAAGTGCGACGGTCTGTCGTTCGACATCCTGGAGAAGGCACTGATGCAGGCTAAGGCTGGTCGTGAGCACATCCTGAAGTGCATCACCGACACCATTGCTGAGCCACGTCCTGAGCTGAAGCCCCATGTTCCCCGTATCGAGGCCTTCGAGATTCCGAAGGAGTTCATTGGTGCTGTCATTGGCCCGGGCGGAAAGATCATCCAGCAGATGCAGGAAGACACCGGTGCTACCATCACTATCGACGAGGAAGACGGTGTTGGCAAGATTCAGGTCAGCGGTCCTAACAAGGAGAGTATCGATGCCGCTATCGCCAAGATTAAGGCTATCGTTGCCATCCCTGAGATCGGTGAGGTCTACGAGGGTACCGTTCGCAGCATCATGCCTTACGGCTGCTTCGTAGAGTTCATGCCTGGCAAGGATGGCCTGCTGCACATCTCTGAGATTGACTGGAAGCGTCTGGAGACTGTCGAGGAAGCTGGCATCAAGGAGGGTGACAAGATTAAGGTGAAGCTCCTGGAGATTGACCCCAAGACTGGTAAGTTCAAGCTCTCTCACCGTGTGCTCATCGAGAAGCCTGCTGACTATGTAGAGCCTCAGCAGCGCCGTAGTGAGCGCCGCGAACGCCCTGAGCGTGGCGAGCGTCGTGAACATGGTGACCGCCGTGACCGTCGCGACCGTGGTGAGCGCCGTCCTCGTCCTGAGCGTAATGATGAGTTCCATGCTCCTGCTGAGAACAACGAGCCTAAGGACTTCTCTGACACACTGGACAAGATGGACTTCTAATCAGTAGAAGACGAATCATCATAACAAAAGGAGAGCTTCATTCACGAAGCTCTCCTTTTTATAGTATCTGTTTGTTTGCAGATTGACTACGAATATCACATCACCACTTCTACGGTATGATAGCCAGGAGTGGCCTTGATGATGTTGCCCTCAACGGGTGCACCGTCGAGCACAACTCTGGTAATGCCGCTCTCCTTGCCGTCAGGATTCTTGACGGTGATGTCGAACGTGGCATTGCGCAGCACACGGTGTACTGTATACTCCTTGAGCGTTGACGGGATGCAGGGATCAATCTCAATACCGTCGTAGGTAGGTTTGATACCCAGGATATACTGTGTGATGGTAATCCAGTTCCAGGCAGCCGTACCTGTCAGCCATGAGTTCTTACCCTCACCAGGCTTGGCGGCATCCTTACCAGCCACCATCTGGCAGTAGACGTAGGGCTCTACCTTGTGCAACTGCTGGTCCTTGATCCATGCCGGACATATCTTAGTGTAGTGCTCCCAGGCATCGTTGCCGCGACGGGCTACCGTCTCACCGATGATGACCCAAGGGTTGTTATGGCAGAAGATACCGGCATTCTCCTTGTAGCCGGCAGGGTAGGAGCTGATTTCACCCATTTCTACATGGTAGCGGGTGAAGGCTGGATTGTTCAGTACCATGCCGTGCTCGCAATCAAGATACTTCTTACAACTGTCGAGAGCCTTGTCAACCATTCCTTCTTCCTGTCCGATGCCTGCCATGGTGCAGAAGCCTTGAGATTCGATAAATATCTTACCCTCTTCACACTCTTTGGAACCTATCTTGTTGCCGTAGAAATCGTAGGCACGCAGATACCACTCGCCATCCCAGCCATGCTTCTTGACAGCTTCTACCATAGCATCGATGCACTGCTGGGCACGCTGAGCCTCACTGTGCTTTGCTATTTTATCGCAAAGTTCTACATACTGCTTGCCCGTGAAGACGAACAAACCGGCAATCATCAGCGACTCGGCCTTGCTGCCCTCGCTGTTGTTCTCGGTGGTCTGGAAGGACTCGTTGGGATCCCATGAGAAGCAGTTCAGGTTCAGGCAGTCGTTCCAGTCTGCACGACCGATGAGCGGCAGCATGTGAGGACCGAGGTTCTTGACAACATGGTCGAAGGATATGCGCAGATGTTCGAAGAGCGATACCTCACTGCCGGGCTGGTTGTCGAAGGGTACGGGCTCGTCGAGGATGGAGAAGTCGCCCGTTTCCTTGATGTATGCCACCGTACCGAAGATAAGCCAACAGGGATCATCGTTGAAACCACCGCCGATGTCGTTGTTGCCACGCTTGGTGAGGGGCTGGTACTGGTGGTAGCAGCCACCGTCGGGGAACTGCGTAGAGGCAATATCGATGATGCGCTGACGGGCACGACTCGGAATCTGGTGTACGAAGCCCACGAGATCCTGGTTAGAGTCACGGAATCCCATACCACGGCCTACACCACTCTCGAAGAACGATGCTGAGCGTGAGAAGCAGAACGTAATCATACACTGATACTGGTTCCAGATGTTGACCATACGGTTCATGCGCTCGTCATCGCTCTTCACAGAGAACTTCGACAGCAGCTCATCCCACAGCTGGCGCAGTTCGGCAAAGGCAGCATCGACAGCCTCTACCGTTGAAAAGCGTTCGATGATGGCATGCGACTTCTCCTTATTAATAATAGTATGGTCTAAATCGCCCAATGAGGTGATGAGGCTGCCCTTGACGGGTGAGCCGTTTGGCACGTATTTTTTCTCTTGTTCATTCTCTGCATAGCCCAGCACGAAGATGAAGTCTTTCTGCTCGCCAGGCTCCAGTGTCACCTCGACATAGTGCGAGGCGATGGGACTCCAACCGTGAGCCAGTGAGTTGGCGGACTTGCCAGCCACGACACACTGCGGATTAGAGAAGTCGTTATACAGTCCGATAAACGACTCACGGTCGGTGTCATAGCCGTCAGCCTGGGCATTGGTCAAAGCGTAGTAGGCATAGTGGTTGCGGCGCTCCTTGTATTCTGTCTTATGGTAGATAGTGGTAGACTCAACGGGTGAACCGTTGAGCGCAACTTTCTCAATCTCCACCTCGCCGGTAGACCAGTTGCGCTGGAAATTCTCCATATCGGTAGCGGCATTCCATAGACACCACTCAGCAAATGAGAAGAGCTGTAGCGTCTTCACCTCTTTAGAGGTATTTTTCAGAGTTAGCTTCTGCACCTCTGCCCAGGTGTGCAGGGGAACGAAGAAGAGTACCGAGGCTTCCACACCATTCTTACTACCCGTGATGCGGCTGTAGTTCATACCGTGGCGACACTCGTAGCTGTCCAACGGCGTTTTGCAGGGTTTCCATCCTGGATTCCATACGGTCTCGCCATCCTTGACATAGAAATAGCGACCGCCGGCATCCATCGGAACGCCATTGTAGCGGTAACGGGTGATGCGGCGGAACTTAGCATCTTTGTAGAAGTCGTAGCCACCAGCTGTATTGCTGATGAGACCAAAGAAGTCCTCATTGCCCAAATAGTTAATCCAAGGGAATGGTGTTGCAGGGTCTGTGATGACGTACTCGCGGTGCTCGTCGTCAAAATGTCCGAATGTCTTCATAGATAAAATAGTTTCAGTATAGATATATTAGTTGATTATTGTCCTCCCAGTCGTGAGAAGTATTCAATGATGTCATCCCACGTTTTGAAAGTGTCGCTGCCATATTCCAACAGCGTAGCCATTGTGTCGCCCTCCTTCTGTTTGCTGATGAGGTAGTCGCCATAGAGCAGGTCGCGACGCCAGGTCACTACGAGATGGCGCCAGGCCGGAACGCCGATGTATTCCTCCAGCCAAGACTTGGCAGTAGCTTCGTTCTCGGCAACGAAATAGACTTGATAGTGCTCTATCAGCAGGCGGATGGCTTTCTGGACAGAGGCCACAGGTTTCTGATAGCCGTCAATCATGCTCTCTATACCTATATATATTATAGGGCGTTCACGATGCTCCTGACGGTCGTCTATCCAGCGGATGACGGGTACTACGCTCTGCATGAAACTCTTGTCGTTCATACGGTGTTCACCATGGAAGTGGGTAGCCTGCGGATAGACGTCATGAAACAGGTCGAAGGTGTCTACCGTCGTATCCTGGTCGCCGAAGAGACCATAAACATGCTGCAACTCGTTGTCGGTAACACCGCTGAAACGCTGCTCAGACTGGTCCTTGTACTCCTTAACGAGGGCCTTGTCGACATAGAACTCCTGCACCCCATCTTGTCGTGGGTTCTGGAATTGTTGTGTGCCCGTCATGCCGTGCGCCCTCATGGTTTCGCCCATCTCCAAGGCAGGGTTCACGCAGATGCGGTCGTATCCGTAAAGCTGTTCCGCATACATGCCTCCCATGGAGGTGCCTAAGATGAGGTCTGGCTGCTCCTGCTGGCAGATGTTACGCAGCAAGGTGATGGCCTCTGCAGGATGGATGGGAAGGTCGGGGGCGATGACTTTGGCCAGGGGCATTACCTCACGGAGGCGCGCCACCGTACCAGACTGTCCGCTGCTGGCAAAACCGTGACAATAGAGTACAGTCTTGCCGGCCATCAGTTCGGGAAACTGCAAAATAAATGGATTTTCTGCATTCATGCGTGCAAAGATACAATTTTTTTCGTATCTTTGCACGCAATAAAGCTAAAAAAATATGAAAAAATTACTCTTAACCTGTTGTCTCTCTGCCATAGCGCTGATGCTTTCTGCTCAGGAGCTGCGCAATCCTGTCATTCCCGGTTTCCATCCTGACCCCAGCGTCTGTCGGGTGGGAGATGACTACTATCTCGTCAACTCCTCATTCCAGTATTTCCCCGGTGTACCCATTTTCCATTCCAAGGACCTGGTCAACTGGCAGCAGATAGGCAACGTGCTCGACCGCGACAGGCAGCTGCCTCTGCAGGGTGCTACCTCGTGGCAGGGCATCTATGCGCCCACCATCCGCTACCACAAGGGCGTCTACTATATGATTACCACCAACGTAGGCAATGGCGGCAACTTCATGGTGACAGCCACCAATCCCGCAGGCCCGTGGAGCGAACCCGTCTGGCTGGAACAGCAGGGCATCGACCCGTCGCTTTATTTCGAGAACGACAAGTGCTACATGGTCTCCAACCCCGACAACACCATCATGCTCTGCGAGATAGACCCCAAGACCGGCAAACAGCTTACCCAAAGCAAGGCACTCTGGCAGGGCACAGGAGGTCGCTATCCTGAAGGTCCCCACCTCTATAAGAAGGATGGCTACTACTACCTGCTCATCTCGGAGGGCGGCACAGAGATGGCTCACCGTCTGACCATTGCCCGCAGCAAGAAGATTGATGGTCCTTATGAGGCTAATCCTGCCAACCCGCTGCTGACCAACTGTTCGCTAGCAGGCCAACAACTCTCTATTCAGGGTACTGGTCACGGTGACTTCGTACAGGCTACCGACGGCTCCTGGTGGGTGGTGTTCCTTGCCTATCGCAACTTTGGCGGTTCTTACCACCACTTAGGTCGAGAGACCTGTCTGGCTCCTGTGGAGTGGAAGAAAGGCGAGTGGCCTGTTGTCAATGGCGGACAGCCTGTCGACACACTGATGCAGGTGAAGACCTTGGCACCACAGCTGCCGCGCAAAGCTGTGACACGCGATGTCGATTGGCTCTACGTACAGAACCCTGTCCGCAGCAACTATCAGCGCATGGGTACGGGCTTCCGTCTTCGTGCTGCCGAAGGGTCGCTGACAAACAATCAGCAGCCTACCTTCATGGGTCGCCGACAGGAGAGTGCCGTATTCTCTGTAGAGACTGAGATAGACACAGACTCGCTGGGCTTTGGCTGTAAGGCTGGTCTGACTGTCTACCAGATTAACGACGGACATATGGATGTAAGTCTGATGAAGTACATGACTGGATCCGTAGCGGTCATGATGAATTACACCGTGAAGAGTCTGCAAGGCGAGGTGATGGGCGACGACTCTGGACAACTGACGGGTCGAGTGCGTCTGCGCATTAGCAGCGACGGCGACAAGTACCGCTTTGAATATGCCTGCGACGGACAGTCTTGGCAGTTGCTTTGCGAACACGACTGCACGCTGTTGAGTACTGAGATAGTGGGTGGCTTCACTGGTGCTATCGTGGGAATGTATGCTGAAGGCGACGGTACGGCAGATTTCTCATACTTTAATTACACGGAAGAATAACTTTTTTTGTGGGAAAAACTTGCAACTTTCAGAATTATTTACTATATTTGCGACCAATAAGTATTATTTTTTAACCTCTAAAAACTATTAACGTTATGAAAAAGTATTTAGCAGAAATGGTGGGCACTATGGTGCTCGTATTGATGGGCTGCGGCGTAGCAGTCAGCCTGGGTTGTGATCCTGTAAACAATATCCCCGCTGTGGTGGGTACGGCCTTTGCCTTCGGCTTGGCAGTAGTTGCTATGGCTTATACCATCGGTGGTATCTCCGGTTGCCACATCAATCCTGCTATCACGCTGGGCTGTATCCTCTCCGGACGTATGGATGCCAAGGAGGGTGCTATGTATATCGTCTTCCAGTGCATCGGTGCATTTATTGGTAGTGCACTGCTCTTTGTATTGACAGAAAATGTTCCCGGACTGGAGGGTACTGGCGCTAACGACCTGCAGGCTAACGTCTCTGTACTGGGTGGTCTGCTTGCTGAGATTATCTTCACCTGCGTCTTTGTACTCGTTGTGCTGGGTGCTACTGCCAAGACTAATGGTGCTACCAACAACTTTGCAGGTCTGGCTATCGGTCTGAGCCTCGTACTCGTTCACTTGGTCTGCATCCGCTATACAGGAACTTCTGTAAACCCCGCTCGTTCATTGGCTCCTGCTATCTTCCAGGGTGGCACTGCACTGACTAACCTTTGGATATTCATCGTAGGTCCATTCGTTGGTGGCGCACTGGCTGCTTGCCTGTGGAAGATGATTGAACCGGAGAAATAGAGCAATATGAATAAGAACGAGAAATTTGTCATCACCATCAATCGCGAGTTAGGCAGTGGCGGACGCACTGTAGGCCGTAAGTTGGCAGAGAAACTGGGCGTGGCATTCTATGACAAGGCACTTATCAAGGCTTTGCAGGAGAAGTTTAACCTTACGGTTGAGGAGATAGAGCGGCTGAAGGGACAGAAGAAAAGCTGGTGGGACGATGTTAAACGCGTCTGGCAGATAGGTCCTGGTGCTAACTCTAATTTCTTCTTGCCACAGAAGGGTAGTGGAGTTGACTTACTGGACACGAAGGAAATCTTTGAAGCTGAGACGTTGATATTGCAGGACATCGCCTTGCATGAGTCGTGTGTAGTGGCAGGCCGTAGCGGATTCTTTGTGTTCCGTACTCATCCTAACCATCTGAATATCTTCATTCAAGCCTCCATGCCTTTCCGCATAGAGCGTCTGATGAGAAAACAAGGTAAGTCGGAGGCTGAGGCTCGCGAAGCTATTGAGAGAGTAGACCGGATGCGCGAGAACTACGTGCAAGAGTATACCAAGAGCTCTCGCTATGATACCCGCAATTACGACCTCGTCATCTCTGCTGATGGTAAGACGGAGGATGAAATCGTGGATATCATCATGAAGTATATTGGGTAAGACAGTAGATCATCATCCGAACCAATGCTGGTCATTGGCTTGGCGCGATGGAGAATTGAGCTGGGACTGAAGGTCGCTGACCTTTTGTGCCAGCTCTTGGTTTCTCTTGGTCAGTCGGTTGTTGACGACGCGCATCTTCTCCATCTTTTCAATGAGTTGGGTTTTCTCCGGGTCGATGTAGCGCTCCTTATAGTCTCGTGAAGCAACAATAGCGCGCCAAACAATGAAAGCCATCAACAAAAGACTGATAATTTGGATGAAGAGGGTGATGATGCCTCCTTTACGGATACCCATATTCATCTTGCTCATCATGACGGTGGCATCCTCCATGCTGACATCTGCAAAGAGTGCTCCAACAATACGGCCGTTCTTCTCTTTGATAGGAATGGAATAAGTACACATAAGAACGTTATTGCTGCCTTCGCCAACATAGGCTTCTGTCCACTCGCTCTTGCCAGCTATTGCCGTTTTAAACCAGTCACGCTGGGTGTAGTCAAAATTCACCATTTGCTGGGTGCGCAGGAATAGAGACCCCGTCCGCTTGCCTTTATTAGATATGTTAGGCTGATCGTCATAGGTGTATGGCAGGAAGAGGCCGTTCTTTCCCTTGTCTTTATAGTAATCAGGTATAAAGGCAACACCCACACCTATGATATGTGGATTGACCTGAATGATGCGTGAAGCTATGCTATAGCTGGTTTCTGGGTTTACCAGTGCCAGATAGAAACTGTGCTCGGAATTCTTGAGTGCGGTTTCTACCTCTGTCCTTACCATGGCTACTCGCTGGCTCTCCTGCATGTCGCGTCGAGCTTTGGCCAACATCTCTTGTTTGGTGTCATGGAGTACTACAAAGTATTGTACGGCGCCTGTCACCTCGATGATGATAGCGGCGGCGATAATGAACGTCAGTGAGTATCTTTTGATTGGTTTCATGATGGTTCTGTGACTCTTTTGGTGGACAAAGGTAAACTATTTCCCTTAAATAGAGAAGAAAAAAGGCATTTTTTTTCTTTGTTTTGTCGGAAATGAATTAGAAAGAAGAACTTTTGTAACACATACTTTGCATTTTGAGCAGACGTGTTACACAGAACTTGCGGAAAATCAAAAAAATCCTCAAAAATGCATCTAATAGGTCCACCTTTGTGACTCGTTTACAAAAAATATTGCTAACTTTGCACGCAGTTAAAATTCCAATTAACATATTAATTAAAACAAAATTATGGTAAATTACAAGGATTTGGGTCTCGTAAATACTCGCGAGATGTTCAAGAAGGCCGTAGCTGGTGGCTACGCAATCCCTGCTTTCAACTTCAACACCATGGAGCAGATGCAGGCTATCGTTCAGGCTGCTGTTGAGACAAAGTCTCCTGTTATTATGCAGGTTTCTAAGGGTGCTCGTAACTATGCTAACGCTACCATTCTGCGTTACATGGCTGAGGGTGCTGTAGCTTATGCTAAGGAGCTGGGCTGCGCTCATCCTGAGATTGTGCTGCACCTCGACCACGGTGATAGCTTCGAGCTCTGTAAGGATTGCATTGACATGGGCTTCTCTTCAGTGATGTACGACGGTTCTTCACTGCCATACGAGGAGAACATCAAGATCTCCCGTCAGGTTGTAGAGTATGCACACAAGTATGATGTTACCGTAGAGTGTGAACTCGGCGTACTCGCTGGTGTTGAGGATGAGGTTGCCTCTGAGGTAAGCCACTACACCAAGCCAGAGGAGGTGATTGACTTCGCTACCCGCACAGGCTGCGACTCTCTTGCTATTTCCATCGGTACTTCTCATGGTGCTTATAAGTTCAAGCCCGAGCAGTGCACACGTGACCCGAAGACCGGTAAGCTCGTTCCTCCTCCACTCGCTTTCGACGTGCTGGCTGAGATCGAGAAGAAGCTTC
>Ga0310691_10008917_pt1 | contig 10256 bp, 9 predicted proteins | sample 176DNAGHGlowgp2_FD_203887 | JGI IMG/M metagenome (GOLD analysis project Ga0310691, IMG submission 203887) | Sheep rumen microbial communities from Palmerston North, Manawatu-Wanganui, New Zealand - 1766 DNA GHGlow gp2 (v2) (version 2) | ecosystem: Host-associated > Mammals > Digestive system >...
CCCTATTGTTTGCGCAAAGATATGAATAAGACTGAATATTAACACTTTCCAGACAGCAATTCATGACATTTTTTACCCGCCTAATTTACATAATGCAGTTAATGTCTTCAAAATCAATAGATTCCACCTGTGGATATAATGCGTAAAGACTTAGGTGTGTCATAGAAATACGATATCTTGATCCCTATGTATAGCGTTTCCGTATTTCTTTAATTTCACGGAATTGACATCGAAGACAACGACACTATCTGCGCCTGTTAGATAATGTGTCGCAAAATCCTCAATAAGAATAGATAGATTATCAAAAACCCTTTGCGTATTTATAACCTCATAAACGGAAAACTGAAGCCTGATGGCGCCTTGTTTCTGCAATAATTTTGAAAACTTATTGCGTACTTTATCATTCTTGATATCATAGCTGACGATTAACATCTCTTTTCAAATTAAGAATGAAGGATATGTGTTGGGCGTACTTGAGCGCATGAAGGCGCGGTAGTATTCATGGACGTAACAAAAAATATCATTTTTGTATGGTATTAATGAGTTGAAAAACAACTTGTAATATTCTGTGGAGCATTCACGTTTAAGGACATATTCTCCTTTGACTACCATGAAATCCTTTTTGTTGAATTGATTTCTGTTGAATGCTATTCTGACAGTCTTATCTATAATGCATCTGAAAGGCTCCATTATATCACATATAAGTGACTTTCTCTTAAACCATAGCTTGTGGAATACCCCGATATATATGTCGAATCCAAACATTCTAACAAAGCTTTCAACGAAATTGAACAGAATGGTATAACCAATGTCAAGGGTAACATTGATTTCATCACATTTGCCTCGTGGCCTACGGGCTACCCAATTTAGATCTTGGTAATAGGCTATGAAGAAGTTTTTCGATGCCAACCCTTCAACACCCATCAGTTCATTGCAGTTGTTAGTAAAATCTATCATTAAAAGGCATTTATCGCACACGTTCAAGGCATTGGTGGTGAAAGAATCCTTTTTCCGGGTATTTTTCAATAATTGTATTTGATTGGTTATTTTGTTCTTAACCAACACTTTTGCTATACTTATATCATCCTTGTCCATGAGATGCTGTTTCTTGCGCAGTATGTAGTTGGCTTCGGCAGAATCAGACCAAAAGAAAACAGGCCTTAAACTATATTTCATTACTACTAGGGCGACGTTGAACTTTTTACATTTCTCTATCAATGGTGTTGTAATACTGATATTGCCTATTACAAATAATGCCAGTATCTTTTGAAAAGGCATTTTTGTTAGAGTCTTGCTGTTGCCGGATCTATCAGTTTCTTCCAGTAACAGTTCTCCATTGCTTACTCGCATATTCCTGTCGGATATGCAGTTGACAACAAAAATTGTCTTATACTCAATGTCCTTTTTAGTAAACATTGTCTACTGTGGTTTTGTCGCAAAGATTATTGTAGATGCAATGCGTGCATTTGTTTGTGTTTATCTCTTCCAGTTTAGCAGAAGGGTCAAAAGAATGGTAACGTTCAATGAAGGACGCAAATTCTTGTTCTTCTAAATCGGACGGTAGGTTAACCGAAATCATTTTATTGGTTGATATCTCATAAAAAGACAATCGGTCAACCTTGTAACCCATTTCTTCAAGACAATACTTTTGTGCCCACAGTTGATATATCTGTCCTCTGAATATTTGTTTTAGTTGATATTTCCTCTCTATTAAATGATGTGTATCCTTTTTATAGATATCTATTTTACCCATTAGTTTGTATCTATCGGAATAAACAGGTAAACAGACTATATCGTCCTTTCTGTTGCTTGCAGTTTTATTGTCAACTGAGGAATGCTCTATTTTGCCTCTGATTTGTGGCGTAGCATGGTATATATTCTCGTCCGTCTCCATATAGATATTATGAAGGTATATGGAGTACGGACAGAATATAAAGTCATTCAATGTAGAGATCGGAATATAATCTTCTTCCATCAATCATTACGATAGGGTTTGGTCTGTGCAAATTGGAGCCATTCTTTATTGGTGATATTCAATGATACCTTTTCGTCCTCTTGTGTTTCTTGAATCTTCCGAATCACCCATAAGCCCTTACGTGCTATGTTATATGCTCCGTTAGCATCTGCATCAATAGGCAAACTGCTGATGCCTTCACGACTATCAAAGAAGTGACCGTTTTCATCAGCAACAGGCGACAAAAGGTAGTCCTCTTCTGAGTTTGTTACGCTATTGCGCATCTGAAGCAACAACTTCATCAGCCCTAGTAACTCCTTGAAGAATTGCGCATCTGACTGTGCTGATATGGCCTCTTTCAGATTGCCCGCTATGTCAATATCATACTTATCAAAGAGTTGCTTGAACTCATCAGTCAGCACGATTCGCTCATCATCCCACTGATTATTCTTCTTGGGATTGCGGAAAGAGCGGATTCGTTCGCCAAAAGTGCATAAGTTCCATTTTGTGCGAGTACCTTCTGCTTTAGTGGTGAAGTTATTGTAGTCGAATGCAAATTCAAACCATCCCATTTCTACATTGAAACTGATACGTTGGAACTTAGAGAAGAACAGGCGGGCTTTCTCACGTGTGTCGTAACGTGTATCCAGTAGATTGACAAAGCCTGTTACAGGGTCAATTTTGCTGGTATTCCATGCGGGGATGTAGAACAAACATCCGCATTGGTGCGACCTCGTCCATTTCTTGGAATCACATGTTAGTTGTAGTGGATGCAGCAATCCGGTCTCTTCAGTTGGTTCAGCATGCTTGTCAATGTAGCAGTTCAGCTTCTCTATGAGCATTTTTTCGAATTTCTCATAAACCTGTCGTTCAATCTTCTGCCGTCCACGCATAAAGCCGGTGTTAAGGTCTTCGAGTACAACAATGGCATTGTATTCAACCATCATCTTTGAAATGATGTGAACCACCTGGCTCAGATAGCCCTCCTTCAGTTCCTTGATAGTTTCAATGGTTTCCCAACTGCGACGTGCATCGGTACGCTCTCCCTCACGCTTTGCTAACAAATCATGATAATTGGTTTTGTAGGTTTGACCTTTATATTCATTGATGATGTCATTGAGGGTCATTTGCTTGACAATATTTCCCTGTAAGTCTATCAGCGAGAGATAGAGCAAATGGCGCTCACCACGGTCTATGCCTATGATGTGCGAGAAACCACCTTGTCTGATTACGTCTTGAACTATTGGATTGATGTTAGTTTGACCTGTAGCCTTAAAGTTGATTGTAATAGGCACGTGGAATTGGAACTTATCTACAGTGTAGCGCCTATCCTTTATGATGTCATATTCGAAAGTACTTGTATCTTTTTTGTTGAGTTCGTTCTTATTATTAATTGGCTGGTTTGCCTTATGAATAATGCGATTCTCTGATTTGATGCTCGCTTTGCGATAGAATACTTCTGCCTGACCATTCAGCTTGTAAACCACGTTAGCCAGATTTTGTTCATCGAAAATCATCTTCCAATAGAGGGTATGTAGGTTGGAAGTCCCCTTACTAAATTCAGAGAAATCTTTATTCCATATGCGGAAAAGATAGAGTTTACCCTCATCGACCAATTGATTGATATAAGAAGATGATACAGGGTGATATGAGAGCATATAGCCTTGCTGTTCTACCTCTCTATAGAATCCGCTAATATCTTCATATGTTTTTGTATCAGAAAAATGGAAACCGAATTTACTCCAGTCCTCATGCTTACTTATAGATTGTTTGAAGAAATCTATCAGTCTATGACATTCTGCCAAATTGAAGTTTGCACCTTTCTTGTGCGCACCACGCTTGTAACTGGCAATAATGGTCTCCGATGGTGAGAACTCATCTATGCGAGATTTTGAGAAAAACACCTTAGGAAGCATTTTATTTGCTCCAGGCAGCAACTTATAATCAAATTTCTCATAGCACACACCATCTGTTGGTGTTACATCTGCTTCAAAAATGCGATTGGATTTCTTGTCCATGATACCAAGATAGTATAAACCATCTTTACGTAAGAGGACTCCTGTGCAATCTGGTTCTTTGTTTACATCCCATCCACCAAGCAACTGGGAATTGTCGAAGTTCAGTTTTATCTTCTCAGTGCTGAAAGGTTTGCGAGTCAACCAGTTCCTAACCTTATTATATAATGTTGTCACAGTATCCAGTTCATCCCACATCATTTGGAAACTACCATAGAATAGTTCGTCCTTCTCGTTTTCTTCGCCACTACCAAGTAGAGGCTTGATGAAGTGCTGTAGATCTTTAAGGGCATCAAGCAGCGTCTTAATCTTAGCAACAGCAGGCTTGTCCTGTGACAGTGTATCATCGGTGTTTTTTAATTGCAGGATAGTTCGTGCATCCTCGTAGGCATTCTCAATTTGGGCAAAGAGGTTTTCTTTTTGAGTTAACCCAGTGTTGACTGCGCCTAAAGACAAGAAATAGTCTTCTACGGTTCGGAGCTTACCATCTTCCATTACGGGCTGAGGCAATTTGTCAAGAAGTGCAATACTAAAGCTTTTCTGTGTTTTGAATATCTTGGAAATCCTATCTTCAAAACTCTCATCGTCTTCCTTCTTTTTCCTCGGAGTGATTATTCTAAGTTCATCCTTAATCCCATTGGTAAAGACATCATAACGACCAAATAGATGCTGTGAAATGTCTGTAAGAGAGAGGTCGTTCGTAATGTTGATTTGTTCGAGATTGAAGTCTTTAAGATGTTCGAGTAATGAACGCAACGACTCGTTATCGTCACCCATCAGCAAATCGTGTAAATGGCTGTATGACTCATTAATTGCAGTAAGCATTTGGTCATCCGAGTCAAACTCCTCAGCCATCCACGACAATTTCTCACGATCGCTAAGAATCTGTTTATAGAGCGGAACAAGGAAAGGCAGACGCTTAGTCTTGTCCTTTTGCTGTTGGTTGTAGAGGTTCACATATTCGTTGATACCCTTGATTTCTGTACCATCTTCCAGAATCTTCTTGCCAATGATATAGTTGTACACTTCAATATGTGGCTGAGTCAGGGTGACAGAAAAGTAATCCAGACGGAAGATTTCTTCAAGGCTTCCCACATTCAGGTATTCCTTCCACCCTTCGTAGATTTCTTCAAAATGTTCTGAAACAGAAGACTCTGCAATCTTGGCAAAGGCCTTCATGTTATCCATAAACTTGGGTAGATTCTGATGGATCAAACGATATGCAATAGCCGTTGATTTCTCTTCGGCTGAATACATGTTCTTGCGATTCTCATGGAAACCGCCAAAATAGGTGGTGAAATCAGCAAACTGTCTGACAATCTCTCTGTCATCTTCGTTCTCAAGAAAATCAACCAAGTCTTCGCGAATGAGTTCTTTCTTGAAAATACGATCGTAAGCCGAACCACCTTCCGTCAATCGTTTGGCAATGAAAGCACGAAGATTATCCTTTACTTCTGCAAATTCTCTTTCCTGGGTTTCATCACGTTTTGATAATTCGTATAGTGCCTGATATTCTTCTAACGAGTTGAGGTGTCCTTCACTATATAGAGGTAATTTATAACTCCACAAACGGTCTTTGATGAACTGTTTGTGGTACTCATCTATGAATCCTTTCACAGTTTTGTAATCCTCAGCGCGTTTCTCATCACGTTGAAGAATTCCGTTTCTTTCTATATTCTCCTTCGTCCTCCCTATTGGTTGAAGGTCAAAACGTAAGGTCTTGCTTACTGGATATAAGTTTGTAAATTCTTTCATAATTTATTCAGTTTTTTGACTCAATCTGATTCTCCAATCTCTTTTTTGCTATTGCTATTTGTTTTTGCAGTTGTTCAATGAGCAAATGTTTGGGTGGCAGTTCCGTATAGTATTGGGCTACTTGGATACCTGTTTTTTCCGTCAATAACTGTGCGCTCAAATAGCATTCCGTCAATTTGCTTTTCCAATTGTGTCGATAGCGTCAATACAACTTGTTTTCCGTATTCTGTCCGTTGGTTCCCAATCACATCAGTATTAATACGACGTCCAATATGCCAATACATCAGTGTAAGTTCTGTATTGGCCTTGACTGCAACCTGTATTCTGGCCGTATCTATTATCTGGCAGATGTCAGAGAAAAGTTGTTTATCTTGTTGTGGTGTATTTATATTCATAAAATGATCGTTTCTACTTTATTTGCGAAAATAAGGTATGTTAGTGTCAATTTCTGTCACAACATGAATTATTTTTAAACATCCATGATTTTTACTGCCACCTCCTTCACATAATCCTTTAATTCCTTGCTATCTAATATGGTGATGTATGGATATAATCCTAACACAAACCGGCCTACGCCTTCAATCTTATGGATATCGGCCTCATAGAGCCAATGGTTCTGGTCAACTGCTGTGATGTTGTTCTCTGATAACGGATATTCTTCTATCAGAAGTTCCTTTGCCGTACGGTCCATCTTCAACTTTACATGATGGCATTCATCACCATGGGTGCGGAAGTCATCTAATGCTTCTGACTTGTGTTGCGATTCATATTGCCAGCCGGAATCCTGTATCTGAACACTCTCAATCCTGCTTATCTTGAACCTCTTGTTTGTGCGGTCAAGGGTATCCAAGGCCCATACGTCAATCATGTTTGTGGTAAACTCAAAAGGCTCTACAATATGGTCCTGCTGCGTGTTGGAGTGGGCCGATGAATAGTTCTTAAGTACAACCTGCTTGCTTCCTTTTATGGCCGATACAAGGTTGCTGATATTTGCGGAAATTGCCTTGTTGTGCGTAATTTCCCCCAGATTGGTCATGCTTGAAATGGCTGCAAGTTTTTTCATAAGTCCGGCTTTCAAGCTGTTTGTATTGTCCAGCTCGTCAATCAGGCGTTTGATAAGGTATGCCTCTTCCTCAGTAAACCAGATGGTATCGGCCAGTTCTTTCATGCACCCCTTGTTCGTTGCCAATCGGTAACGTCCGTTCTCCTTGTCTATGACAAAACGTGCATCCTTGAAAGTTTCAATGTATCGGAATGCGCTTCGGCGTGATAACTCTAACTTTTGGGCGATTTCATCAATTGTATAACCTCTTTTATCGGCCAACAAAGTGATGAAGTGTAGCATTCTTTCAATTTTGGGCTGTTCCATAGTGGCTTTTCTTTCAAAAATAGATGATTGTTTCCGTATAATCAAGGACTTTTTAGTCCAGGTTGCCTTAATATGTCAACTGTACCCCAAATGGGTACGTCTCTTCCAGTTGTACCCAAAAAGGGTACGACACAATCGGGTATATGGATTATTGTCGAATTAGAAATATTGAGAAATATCGGATTCAAGTGGGGTACAGTTTGTACTCCTGTTGAACTTATGCTGTTTTATTGGAGGTTCCTGGGGACAGATTGTCCCTATGTGAAAAGAAAAATACATGTTTACCTTTAAAAAGACAAACTGTTTAGTGGCCATACTTGCAGGGAATGTGGATTGTGGGGCTTGTGGTGACAGGTATGGCGCCAAAATCGGGGTTTTAGGGCTTTTTTTATGCCATACTTGCAAAGAATCATTGTTATAAGGCTGTTTTTTGCAAGTATGGCAGGAAATCAAAAAAATCTCGCAAACGTGCTGCTATTTCATTGAAAAAGTGTAATTTTGCGAGCCGATTATTATCAACCCTTGCATAAAGGGTTAGTTATTAGCGTGTTAAACCCCCGAGTACGGGTTCTGCGGTATAGCGTAACCGCTGAGCGCAAGCGTTTAGGGAGTTTCCAAGACGTCGGGATGACGGAGAGGTTGCGTAGAGTAATGAAAATGTTTAATTATTGATTTAAAGTTTAGAATGGATACTTTAAGTTACAAGACTGTTTCGGCCAACAAGGCTACCGCCAATAAGGAATGGGTCGTGGTTGATGCCAAGGACCAGGTTCTGGGCCGCTTCGCCGTGAAGGTTGCCAAGCTGCTGCGCGGTAAGTATAAGACAAATTTCACTCCGCACGTTGACTGCGGCGACAATGTCATCGTTCTTAATGCCGACAAGGTTGTCCTGACCGGCAAGAAATGGACCGACAGGGTTTACCTGCGTTACACCGGTTATCCCGGCGGTCAGCGCGAGACCACACCTGCACAGCTGATGGCTAAGCCCAACGGCGCTGAGAGACTTATGAAGAAAGTTGTTAAGGGTATGCTGCCCAAGACCAAGCTTGGTGACAAGCTTCTGGATAACCTCTATGTTTATGCCGGTACAGAGCACAAGCATGAGGCACAGCAGCCCAAGGCAATAGATATCAATTCACTTAGTTAAATTGAAAGAGAATGGAAGTAATCAATGCAATAGGCCGTAGAAAAAGCGCCGTAGCACGTGTCTTCGTTTCTGAAGGAACAGGTAAGATTACCATCAACAAGAGAGATCTGGCAGTATACTTCCCGTCATCACTGCTTCAGTACGTAGTTCTCCAGCCTCTTAAGAAGCTTGATGTGGCTGAGAAGTATGACATTAAGGTGAACCTGGACGGTGGCGGTTACAATGGTCAGGCCAACGCTCTGCGTCTTGCTATCGCACGCGCTCTCGTCAAGATCAATCCTGATGACAAGAAGACCCTTCGTTCTGAAGGCTTCCTGACCCGTGATGCCCGCTCTGTTGAGCGTAAGAAGCCCGGTCAGCCCAAGGCACGTCGCAGATTCCAGTTCAGTAAGCGTTAATACGCCGAATCTGTGTTTAGTATCTAAACTGTCGGGATCTGTCGCATAATGGACAGCTACCTGATGGTTGATTTAAAAAGAATGTAAACAAACAACTAAAGAAATTTATGTCAAGAACAAATTTTGAACAGCTTCTCGAAGCTGGTTGCCACTTCGGTCATCTGCGCCGCAAATGGAATCCCGCTATGGCTCCTTATATATTTATGGAGCGCAATGGCATTCATATCATCGACCTTAACCAGACTGTAGCCGCTATAGATCAGGCTGCCGAGGTTCTGAAACGTATGGCCCGTGACGGCAAGAAGATCCTCTTTGTAGGTACCAAGAAACAGCTCAAGGAGCTTGTTGCCCAGAAGGTATCAGCCGTTGGTATGCCTTACGTAATTGAGCGCTGGCCCGGTGGTATGCTCACAAACTTCCCCACAATCCGTAAGGCTGTGAAGAAGATGGCCACTATCGACAAGCTGACTCAGGACGGTACATATTCAAACCTTTCAAAGCGTGAGATACTCCAGATCACACGTCAGCGCGCCAAGCTGGAGAAAAACCTTGGTTCTATCGCCGATTTGTCACGTCTGCCGGCTGCTCTGTTCGTGATTGACGTTCTCAAGGAGAACATCGCCGTACGTGAGGCCAACCGCCTGGGTATCCCCGTGTTCGCTATCGTTGATACCAACAGCGATCCTTCAAACATCGACTATATCATTCCTGCCAACGATGACGCTACCAAGTCTGTTGACGCTATCCTGACCGCTTGCTGCGATGCTATCGCCGAGGGTCTGGCTGAGCGTAAGGCTGAGAAGGGTGATGAGGCTGCTGCCGATGACGAGGCTCAGGCTGAAAAGGCTGAGAAGCCCCGCCGCGAGCGCATCCGCAAGGTTGCCAAGAAGGAAGAGACTCTTGACGAGGCTCCCGCTGCTCAGGAAGCTCCCGCTGCTGAGGCCGCTGAGGCTCCTGCTGCCGAGGCTCCTGCCGAAGAGGCTCCCGCAAAACCCAAGCGTACACGTAAGGCCGCTGCTCCCAAGGCAGAGGGTGAGGCTGAGGCTTGATTTTATTAACCTTTAAAAGATTAAAGAAAATGGCTGTAACACTTGATGATATTAAAGCCCTGCGCACCAAGACAGGTGCCGGTATGTCAGATTGCAAGAAGGCTCTCACCGAGGCTGAAGGCGATTTTGAGAAGGCTATTGAGATAATCCGCAAGAAGGGTCTGGCAGTTGCTGCAAAGCGTTCTGACCGTGAGGCTTCCGAGGGTTGCGTACTGGTAAAGGTTGACGGAAACTTCGGTGCCATCATTGCCCTTAAGTGCGAGACCGACTTTGTGGCCAACAACAAGGATTTCATTGCTCTTACCCAGAGCATCCTGGATGCCGCTGTTGCCGCAAAGGCCAAGTCACTCGATGAGGTTAAGGCTCTGCCGTTTGATGGCAAGACCGTAGCTGATATCGTTCTGGAGCGTACCGGTATCGTAGGCGAGAAGCTTGAGCTGGACGGTTACAACTACCTTGAGGCTCCCGAGATTGCTTCTTACAACCATCAGGGTAAGAATTTCCTCTGCTGCCTGGTTGCCTTCAACAAGGAGGTATCAGACAAGGAGTATGTTCATGAGATAGCTCTG
>Ga0310691_10008918_pt1 | contig 10256 bp, 12 predicted proteins | sample 176DNAGHGlowgp2_FD_203887 | JGI IMG/M metagenome (GOLD analysis project Ga0310691, IMG submission 203887) | Sheep rumen microbial communities from Palmerston North, Manawatu-Wanganui, New Zealand - 1766 DNA GHGlow gp2 (v2) (version 2) | ecosystem: Host-associated > Mammals > Digestive system >...
CGTCCAATGTACGCCCTTTGAGCCACCTCTTCGACTTCCCATCAAATAAATAGCCACTCTGTTGCCCTTTGCAAGTTCTGTCCAAAGTGGCGACATAGTGGCGTGTTCTTTGACCTCAGTCAGTCCGTAGTGCTTCATCATCGCTGGTATTCCGCTCCAGTACGTTCCATTACCGTTCGGATCTGCATACTGTTTGCAATACGGTTGAATCGTTGCGGGAGTATAGTCTTTGTACTGCTCCATTTCGATGATAGCGTTACAGATGCTTACCTCACCGCACCCGCAGTTCCGCAGATACCACGGCTTTTTCGGATAGCCGAGACCGCCCCACCTGGGATCGGTCTGCATATATTTAGTTTTGTTCATTCTCCTCACCGTCCTCGATGTAGTTCAGCTCTTCAACGTCCATCGGCTCGACCTCGTAGAAGTCTTTTGAACTCACTCCGATGATCGCTGCGATAAACAGTCCGATTGCGGAGATTGTCGCTCCGATATTGTCGTAGTACGGGAGTCCCCATATCTTTCCGACCGTCAGAACGAGAGTCGCACTTGCCGGAATTACGACCAATGCGACCCATTTAAGAATATCGTATGTTCTGTTTGATACTTTCATTTATTTGTCCTTTCCAGCGGCTACCGCCATGCACGTTAGCATCATTCCCGTAAATGCTCCGACTATGAAGCAAATAAAATTAGTTAGCATTTTCTGTTCTCCTAAATAGTCCTATATCCTATGACTTGCGTTATAGCAATGTAGTCCCCCGATGCAACATTCGGATTTGGAATATAGCCTTGTCCAGTAACGTATACACTCCCCTTAAAAGTGTTTATGGTATCGCCTTCGATGATGACATCCTTTGTCTTTAGAAACATTCCACCACTTACATATAGCGCCACCCAGAGATTGACCTTTTTGTTATTCGGTCGATATACGTCAGCGGACGCGAATGTGCCGTCGTTCGATCGGTAGCAAATCTTCAGCATCTCGAAGTTGGTGGCACTTTCGGAAAGCGTAATCGCTCCGCTCAACGACTGGTTATCGTTGTCGAACAACACCACCCTATTATTAAGTATCTTTAGTATCTTTGCTATCAATTTTTTAACGTCTAACAAAATACCCACCCCCTTTCGGAAGTGAGCGTTTTCAAGGCTTTGAGGAGTTTACGTACTACCCCCCCAATTTATTGAATTGGTAGTATCTGAAATACAAGGAGCTACCATTGACGTTCAACCACGTAACACCTTTATATGTGTGTCCCTTGATAACAGGGAACACCATCGTGTGCTGTGTGCCGTTAGCGTTTGATCCTGTTATTTTGCCTACCGCAAAATTTTCGGTTACATCATTGACGTAGTAATACCATGTACCGCCACCTGTCAGCAGACCAATGTCAGCCATTATGATGCCATCAGATGGGCACTCCCATTGTGACCAATGCACCGAATTCACAAGTCCCACATACGTCCACGTCGGTGTGCTGTCCAACGCTTTCAGTATCTTCTCTATCTGTTTCTTTAAATCAAGAAATGCCATTGAATCACCCCCTAAACAATTACATCGCTATCCCAACCGAGACTAACCAATGCGTCATATATCTCTTTGTCCGTGCCCGACGTCGCTGCGGTGTCGAGTGCAAGTTTCAGATTGTTGCCCGATATATCTCCACTTGCATCTATGTCAATACCGCTCAATGTATCCTCACAATCCACTGTATCGTGGAATGTTGTCGGCATATTGCACTCAAAGCCGCTTGCACTTGCTGGCTGACCAAACGCTATGCCGTGACCGCCAGCGAGGAAGTCTATAGTATAAAACGCTGATGCAAGCGTCTGTGTTTGTGGTGTGCCAGAGCCCTCGCTATCGTTCGGTGTGATAGTGATCTGGCTGCTCTCATTGATAGGAAAGGTGCCTATTCTTCCGTACAAAGCCTTCGGACTTGACCACGAGCTTGTTGATGACCAATTGACTGCTGTGGTGAATGCTCTGTCTGTGTACCAAGTAGCGGAAACGCTTAACGTAGCGCCATCGCTGTCAATGGCTGACACTGTTGGCTGGGACAATGTTGCTATTGCGTCCGTCCAGTTGAATGTCGCTGTTGCTACTGCGTATGTTCCCTCGTCGTCTTTAGTGCCGCTTGCATTGGTACGCTCCAACGTAAAGGCAACCTCTGGCGCTACATACGGATTGACCGTGATAGCGCCAAGCGTCTTTGTTGTCGTCTGTCCTCTGCTGTCTGTCACCGTTACTGTCGGTGTAAATGTGCCAGCAGAATCTAATAGAATTGAAAGAACTCCATTAGATGTTCTTGTTGCCGTCTGATTTCCTATCGTCAGCGTTGCACTCGATATTGTTCCGCCATACTTTGCGGACAGACTCGATAAAGTCACCTTAGCCGTGGTTAACCCGACATAAGCATCTCCATCATAATCATTAATGAAAGACACCTGTGTACTATTAAATGTAGGCGGGGCATCCAAGGTAACGGTAAACAGGTTTCCCCAAGAAGAACCTGTATCCGAATACTGATAACCAGAACACAAATCCGAGCCATTGTAACTACTTGAAAAACTTAGGAAACTGTTATATGCCCCAATAGTTGCTGTTATTGATGTGCTATTGCTTGAATTAAAAACACTCGAGGTACTTATAGATGCTGGGTATCGTTCAGTCACACTCGTTGTATACACGGTGTTGTTTCTCATATCTACTTCACCACGCATATACCCGTCCGTACGGCTCTTGTCGTGATGAACTTCCATTAATTGGGTGCTCCCAATCTTAAGAAAGAATGCAGACTCAACCTTTCCCATATTCGCTATAACCGAATAATTGCTTGGACAAACATATTTTGCTGTCATCGTTGTTGTGGGAACAAATGAACTTGTCGACACGGTCATATTTGAACCTGTTAGAGAAAATGTCCATGTTGAATATCCCCTAAGCCCATACGAGACACCACCATCATCATCGCTTGTTTCTCTATATGATTTTGTTATCGTTGCCATAAAATCACCCTAACCATTTCAAATATAAATTATTAGCACCGTTAACTTCGTGCACTTTCCATGACCACTGACCAAGGCCGCCATCAGAGACCTGTGTGCCTACATCCATCTGTTGGAGCACTACAGACTGCGTGATGTAAAGCCTGTTGCCGTTGATGTACGCAACTCGGTTTGAGCCTTGATAGAAGCCGAGTTCTGTGCCGTCTATCTGCACGTGGAATCCGCTCACATCGCCTACGACTGTAGATGTGCCGTACGATGCAAGTGTCTGGCCGTTAGCACCGATGATATTCATCCCTGTAGTCGTCAGATCTAAACGGTAGTTGCTTCCATCCGTGCGAAGCGACAAACCGTTGCTTGTGAGCACTAAATGGCTTGACACGTAGTTTTGTATCGCTTGGTCAATTCCAGTCAGTTCATACCACCCCTGTGCGTTCGGGTCTCCCGTTGGATTATTCACCACCGAATATGTATAGTTTGGCGATGTTCCTTCTCGTGTGAAGTACCACTTGTTTGGCTCTACCTCTGTGTCAGACGTGAGAGCGTAAGTGCCGTTCTTCGCTACAAGATCAAGAACACCGACTACATTCTCGACTATGCTCAACTGATCTAATGCCGTGTTCGCACTCGTCGTGGCGCTTTCTGCCGAACTTTTAGCCTCCTGCGCATCTGCATAAATGCCGTCTAACGTAGTGCCAGCCTGTTCGGCAGCGGTCTGCATGCCGTCTAAAAGCGTATTAGCCTCTTCGGCAGCGTCATAGATCGCCTTGACCGATGCTAATGCCGTTTCGTTCTGTGCTTTTATATCAGGCATTGTCCACCTCCAGTCTCGCCCTTACGTTTATAGTAGTTACTTGCATCGATGCCGTAATCGTGTACGTTTGGCCTGTTGCCAGTACAGTGGACAGATTGTCGGCATTGTACCAACGAATCACTCCGATGTCGGCTATCTGTGTGGCTGATAACTCCACTCCGTTTGCGTACACGTGAGCGGTCAAGGTCGTATCAACGTAGTCCGTCAGGAACAAAGTCCCAGCTGATGACGTAATCTCACAAGACAGAGCAACTTGCGCATCGGTCTCAAGCGGGAGCCACGAGAACACGGATGGATCAGTTATGTCTACAGACGGTGAGTTCTGATTCACCGCTATGCCGATGTAACTCTTTCCCGCTGGATTCAAGCTGATACCGTGGCCGCTCGAATCGTCAGCGTATGCCACCCACGTATAGGCAGCCGTTATGTCACCGAGTGCAGCCACCTCCGCAGCCAACTGTTGGACTTTGTCGCTGATACCTGATGTCCTGAGCAGATAGTCTCCAATCGTGGCCGTCTGTGTCTCGTCTGCCTCGCTGGTCTCTATCTTGAGGATGCGGGCCTCGAGATATAACTCATCATCATCGTCGATGATGTTGATTCGGTCGCCGACTTGCGCATCGTCAGGAAGTTTCGCAAAGTCTACTTCGTAGTTGACAGCCGGCGCTGATAGTTTCTGAAGTTCTGCCCTCGCCTGTCCAGCGAGTTCCGCTTTGCTGTCTGTATCGAACTGATACGAGCCGACCCACAGCCCGTCCTCGTCTATCATGGAGGACCATCTGTCCATCGCCGTGATGTTACGCATCTGACCCGTTACGGTGTCGACCTGATATACATCGCCGGTCGATGGATCCGTATAGGAATACGAGTACCCTTTCAGATTTATCGGCGTGTCGCTTCCTTCAGGTGTTCCGCCGGTTACGTTCAGAGCAGTAACGAGGTCCGTTATGCTCGTTTTGGTAACTATGCGGTCGATGTCGTAGTTAAGTCTCAGCTGTGGAATCGCTTCCTGTAAACCTCTGCGCTTGACCACGTTAACTATCTTCTCTTTTACCTGTAAGCCTTCGACACGGAACGAGTAATACAGTTCGCAATCCCACAGGCCCACCACAGAGCGCAGTCTCTCGGTACAGGTCGACGTTCCGTCCCACGTGTTCGTGAGTGCGTTGGTCGGTGCGTCCTGTATGTCGAGCGTCCAGTCTGATGGCATGAACTGTGTCATCATTTGCGTGAGCGTCTTGTTCGTGAGCGTGATGGCCTCGCACTGCGTGTTGAGTAGATCCAGCGCAGCATCTTCCGCATACAGGCGAATGGTCTGCTCTTTCGTATCCGATTCGGTCTCGACTATCTGGAAGAGCGAATTGTAGTTATTGTCCGCACTTCCGCTCTTGAGTATGTAGTTGCCCGCTGTGATCGAGTCCGTGAGGTCGGTGCGTGTGTCGTCTGTCCACGTTATCGTGCACTCGAACGAATTGACACCGCTCTCCACGTCCTCGACGAGCGTGTCCTCGGATATACGAAACCCCGACGGGAGTTCCGTCGAGGCTTGTCCGAGAATGTTCATAGATCTATCGCAGAAATAAATGATCATAGATAAACCTCATTGAATATTATCTGTATAGTTGGTTTGTACGAAGTGTTCACCCAGTTGGACCACACCGCCCTGATGATGTTCTGACCAGGGCGAAGTACGAAGTCTTCCCAGTCGTTACCGAGAGCGCCGTACTGTGGTTCGAGATGTCCCTCGAGTGAGCCGGCACGGTAAAGAGTGACATTCGCATCATTGCAGTCAGCTTCGACCACGTCGCCCGCTGTGAACACGTTCGGGATCTCTGCGAATGGAACGCCCGGCTTTGCTATCATCGATGCACTATGCAGCGCGTTCGTGTGGAAGTCTCCGCTCCAGTTGAACACGATGTTTATCCCCGCAGTGTTTTCGATTGCGCTGTCCTTGAATGTCCTGTCCGGAAGATTGCCGACCGAGAATGTTACGACCGCACCGTCTTTCGTCCAACCGCTGTTGAGATTGGACTGCGTGTAGTTCCATCCGCTCTGTACCGTGCGGACTCTCGCCTCTTTGACCTTGACCTTTTTCTTTTTCTTTTTCTTCTTGACCGTCTTTGTGACCGTCACGTAATAGGTCTGCTGTGTGTATACCGCCGTCCTGTTGCAGTATCCGAAATGAGTGTTGTAATACGACAGGTCGATGGAGTCTGTACCGACCACCGTATCGTTAAGTATGTACTCGACGATTCCCGCCGTACCGTTGCCTGTCTTCTTGATGCGGAAGCCCACAACAGTCACGCCATTATTCTGTGTCAGCGCCTCGAATGCTCCCGTCTGGCCTGTTGCCGAGACGCACATTCTGTGGACGATGTCGAACTCGTAGTTGACCGCACCCGATGTCGTTCTTGTCAGCGATGCAGTCCCGCTCGGTTTGGCATACTGCTGAGTCTGTCCCGCTCCGTTGTTCCAGTAGGTGTCCGTGATCTGTCCCGTGTTGACGTTCGTCGGTGTCCACGCTGTGAGCGCACTGAACTCGCTATTAGCCAGTGTCTCGTTTGATGCGTACTGGTCAACGTCCACGATGTCAGGATTCCCGAGTTGGATGATGTTCTCTTGCGGATCAAGGAACGCAACGAATCCACAGTCGCCGTCTTCGGAGTAGTCTCCATTAAGTTTCCTCGAGGCGAACGATGCCCTCAGTATAGGTCTTGCCGGATAGGTGCCTGTGTAGTTAAACGTGAATGTCGCTGAACTATCCGAGACCACCACCCCGCTTGCATCCGTACTCGACAGCGTCTTGACCGCTACCGAGCGCTTGAATGGATAAGCGCAATAAAGCGACCACTTACCGCGTGCCGCGTTCTTGTAGTCGCTGAATGATGTGTCCATGAGCGGAAAGCCCGTATAGAACTTATCGGACTCGTCATTGAATACAACGTCCGACTCACCCGCCGACAGAATGTTATTAAGTTTGATTAGTTTGCTCCGGAGATCCTCCATGCTGTCGCCCTGGAGCACGAATTCGACCTCGATGGTCCTTGCCGGAAATCTCGAGGACTTGATTTTTTCGCCGTCAGCTGAGCCGACAGTATATGTGCCAAGTTCTGCCTGGAGACCTTCTCTTCCGGATGTGATGACAGTCGTGTATCCGTCGAGTATGTCTTCGATGTACTGACCGTTTATTTTCGCCGCTTCAACTGGCAAATCTTGTCTGTCCATAGTCTCTCCTAAATGTATCCGAGTTTGCGATTCGCTCTATTCTGGATCCTGTTGATTTCCGTCTCCATGTATGGCGCTGTGGTCCTTGCGACTTCACGGCCGTCAAGATTAACCACTACAGTTATCTCTGCCCCGCCGTTCGGAGTCTGCCTGATGGAGTTCGCTATCTCGTCCATCTTCCTCCAGAATGGATCAAGTGGAACGATGGCCTCTGCTCCAGCCTCGCCCGCTCCAACGAGTGTCGCGCCGTCCACGATGCCGCCTCGAGCCGCCCACGTTACGCTGAGTTTAGGCTTAACGCCCTTCAGGAGGTCGCCAACCTTCCACCCTGCCGGTGTGATGCTGAACTTCGGCACCTTGATATGTGGTGTGCCCGTCTTGAACTTGAAGAAGCCTTTGATCTTGTCGACTATCGCCTTGACCTTAGCCTGTAATGCCTGAATAGGTGCAAGGAACCTCGTGAGGATGCCTTGTGCTGCCTGTGTGACCTTGCCCCATATCGCAGAGCCGAGGCCTTTAACGATCGTGAGCCCGATCTTGCCAAGAGCCACAACGATCTTCGGGATGTTCTGAATCAATGCAGAGGCGAACTTGCCAAGCAACTGCCCCGCTGTCGAGATTATCTTCGGAAGTTGCGTGGATGCCCACTGCTTGATCTTACCGCTCGACATTCCGTTAGCGAGATTCGTAATATTGGTCGCAAATGTGGAAATGAGCGAACTGACTTGTGACAAGAGCATCGGTACGCCTTGCTTCAGGAATGTTCCGATAGCACTCGGGAGTGACTTGACCAACGTGCCTATCATCGGGAGGAAATTCCCGAAGAAGAATGTGCTCGCTGACGTCATGAGCTGATTAAGGGACCCGCTTACATCCTCACCGATTGCAAGTGAGCCCATAAAATTCATGAACGATGCCTTCATCGCTCCGAACGAACCGCTGAATGTTTGCGAAGCCTCTTCTGCCGCCACGCCTGTCAGACCGAGATCGCCCTGGATGGCATGAATAGCATCGTAAACATCGCCGAGATTGTTGATGTCATAATGGACACCCGTCAGTTCCTCAGCATCAGCAAGCAGACGCTCCATCTCTGACTTAGTGCCGCCATAACCGAGTTTCAAGTTATCGAGCATCGTATAGTTCTGCTTTGCGAAGCCCTGATAAGCCATCTGCACCGATGTGATGTCCGTGCCCATCTTTGCGGAGTTGTCTGCCATGTCGAGGATGGCTGTGTTCGCCGCCTCCATCGCTTTGTATGTGTCCCCACCATAAGCATTCTTGAGCGCAGCACCGAACGAGACCGCCTGCTCTGAGTAGTCGTTCATCGAGATGCCCGCAGCTGCCGCCTCCCGTGCGTAGGCTCTTGCAGAATCCGCCGCTTCACCATAAAGCGTGTCGAGTCCACCAAAGTAAGACTGTTGCAGTTTAGCACCCTCGTCGAGTGCGGCCTTTACTCCCTTGACCACCATTGTGCCGATGGCTGCTGCAGCGAGAGCCTTCTTTGCGAAAGCGCCGATTTTACTACCAGCAGATGTACCCGCCGCTTCCGCCTCGCCTCCGAGTGCGCTCGAAATGGACCCTTTGATGCCCTGTGCTGATGGGACTATTTGTACATATGCAGTTCCAAGAGTTGTTCCTGCCATGTTTATTCTCCTCTAATTCGTTTGAGTGTAGCCTCGAATTCCTCTGCGGATCTAAAGGCTTTGACTTTTTCTCTCTTCTCGCCCTGTATCGCTTCCGTGAATAAGAACGGCTTCTGCCGGTTGTCCTTCTTGCCGAACCCCATTCGGAGCATCGTCAGATTGTCAGCGATCGCCGCGAGAATAATTGTGTCCATGCCGACATTGGTGTCGGATGCTTTGAGTTTGATTCGTGAGTCGTCCCTCAAACCAGCAGACAAGGTCGCCACGAGCCGAAGCGGTAGCGACCTATAATCATATATGTGATACGTCTCGGCAAGGTCGCATATCAGTGCATCCTCATCGAGCCGGATCATGCTGGCGAGGGATATTAATTTTTTGATTCTGATGCAGAGCTCATGATCTCGCTAAGAGCGTCGACCATAGCCGTACTCTTGACACGGCCGTTCTCGTCTCGGAGGTGTTCTTTGAGCGATTTGACGCCATCCTCTCCAAGCAGCATCTTGGCTGCCTTAACTATTTGGCCAGTTTCACCTTCGTCAATGCTCGAGAGCACTTCGAGGAATTCCCAATCATCAACCGTCGAGTCAAGAATCTCTACTTCGAATCCGTCGTTTAATTTAGCCTTCATTTCTTCACCTCCTACAGACTTGGATCTAGCTCTGCTTAATGTACTCGTAGTGAGTGTTGCCGGATGCATCCGGAAGAGCCGTGATGGTTACCTCGTAGCCAACAGCGTCGTCATCGGTGTACTCGATGTCACCGATCTCGGAGATCTTTCCGTGAGGAATGACCACTCTCTTGACTGTGTTGCTATTCATAACCATATCGATAGCCCACACACCTTCCTCAGCCTCTTTCGCATTGGCTGTGATGGTAATTCCATCTGCGAGTGTGCCTGTTACGTTGCTCGAACCATAAACAGCCTTGAGCACTTCAACGTTCAGGACCTCAATCAGAGTGAACTGGAATGTATCTTCCTTCTCTGACTGGATGTTCAGAACTGTGTCACCACCCCATGCCTTGATATCTTCAGTATCAGGGCTGTTGGAGTTTGTAAGGCCGTCCTCGCTTACATATCCGAGTGCCTTAAAGTCGGCTCCGAGTGCGGTTGTTGCATCTGTTGGAAGAGTAGTACCTGCGGCCGCTCTCCAGATAGCACCACCGATCGCCGGCTTGCCAGCACTTACGTTTCCTACTGTCTGTGCCATTGATTGCCTCCTAATAATGAGTAATGTTATACACGGCTTGCCAGCGATACTGCTTCGTGGCCGTGTTCGTAAAGTTGTAATCCGTATTCAACTCGACGCGAGTTACTTCGTCGAGTTCAGCGAAGCCGTCCATCGCCTCCTCCACTTCCTTATTGAGAAGCATCGCCCCATAAAGCGTTGCCCCATAGGACTGGAGTGCAAGCGTGGTCGTTGTGATGTGGTTCGCTCGGCTGCTGCCTGTCTGATCTATCAGCACGTAGTCTGTGACCTGATCAGGCGCTTCCATTACCACAGGAACATCAAGCACGGACGAAAGATAATCGAGAAGTGTTTTCGCTATCATCAGATGCCACCTCCTAA